>OGKG01004269.1_pt1 | contig 12262 bp, 10 predicted proteins | sample 1572201 | NCBI WGS metagenome assembly OGKG01 (sample SAMEA2582146, study PRJEB24529) | metagenome | biome: Human gut stool | place: China | collected 2011 | reverse complement strand
TTGTCGAAAAATGCGAAGTGGTCTGCCCTCTTCAAAGTGATACGCACCGATAAAATATGCTGTGGTGTCGTATTTACAGAAATATAATGCTTTGAGTTGATTGTAGCACAGAGAGGACAGTTTGTCATCAAATTTCTCTCTAAAAGACGAGGGTCTAAAATGAATATATGCTTACTTTTTATTCTCTAATCAAACCCTTATTACACAAAAACCGCGCAAGCCAATCTCCTCCGATGCACTTGCGTGATTTCGTCTGATATACACATACCAAAATTATTATTTACATTTGCTACAGCATTTGACTGTTTTATACATTCTCAATCTCTGTCTTATACTTTTCAAGAATCATATTCTGGATATTCTCGCGTGTGGCAGAGTTAATCGGATGGGCTATATCCCTGTACTCGCCATCGTTTGCCTTGCGGCTTGGCATGGCGATGAAAAGTCCCTTTTCTCCTTCGATTACCTTGATGTCATGTACCACGAATTCATCATCGATTGTGATTGACACAACCGCCTTCATCTTGCCCTCTTTTTCTACCTTACGAATTCTGATGTCTGTAATCTGCATATTTTTGTCCCCCTGGTCTGTTTTTAAATTACATATCTTACATTTTTTTCTTTTACTATCATGACTCCATCCTCACCACAATAGCAGGTGTTTGGATTGATGGTTCCACGGCTCTCTACGATGCAATTTTCGAGGTGCACATTGTCGCCTATGTAGACGTCATTGAGTATCACGCAGTTCTTCACTGTGGTGTTTTTGCCCACAAATACCTGCTTGAAAAGCACCGAATCCTCCACGCTTCCGTTTATGATACAGCCACTTGATACGAGGCTGTTTGAAATGTCTGAGCCCGGATTAAACTTGGCCGGTGGAAGGTCGTCCACCTTTGAGCAGATGGTCGGCTCCTCCCTGAAGAAATAGCTTCTGATGTCAGGTCTTAAGAAATCCATATTGGTCTTGAAGTATGCATCAATATCGGCGATATTGTTCCAGTATGAATTTATCTTGTAGCCATATATTTTCTTTACATTTTTGTAGCGCACGAGGATATCATTTACGAAATCGAATCTGTTTTCCTCAGCTGCCGCCTCCAAAAGCTCTATGAGCTGTCGTCTCCTGATGACATAGATACCTGTGGAAATGGTGTTGGATGAGGCCTCGATTGGCTTTTCATCAAACTCTGTGATTCTTGACTCATCATCCATGCGTACCACACCAAAACGGCTGACATCGTCGTTGTACATCATGTCCTTGCATACCACTGTAATGTCTGATTTTTTCTCGATGTGAAAATCAAGCACTCTGTTGAAATCCAGCTTGTATACACAGTCACCGCTGCTGATGATGACATATGGCTCATGGCGTCTCTTTAAAAAATCAATGTTCTGATACATCGCATCTGCCGTGCCCCTGTACCAGTCACTGTTGTCTGCTGTGACTGTAGGTGTAAAGAGGAATAAGCCCCCCTGCTTTCTTCCAAAATTCCACCATTTTGCTGAGCTTAAATGCTCATTCAGTGAGCGTGCATTGTACTGGGTCAGTACTGCGACAGTCTGTATATGTGAGTTTGACATGCTGCTGAGCGCAAAATCTATGCTTCTGAAGCTGCCTGCTACCGGCAGGGCCGGTACTGCTCGTTTTGCTGTCAGTTCCTTCATCCTATTATTGTTGCCGCCGGCCAAAATTATTCCTATTGCCTTCATTTTCCGTCACCTGCCTTGATAATAACTTCTCCGCCCTCAAGCACACCGTCTTTGTAATCCTCTTCGTATGTAACACCGGAGATTGCTGTATTTTTGCCTATCTTTACCCCGTCCGGTATCACAGAATCTTCTCCTATAGTGACAAGCCCAAATGAGTATATGCTCTCATTTAATACGTTCGGCTTCTCCTGTCCGAAGCCAAGTGTCACATTGTCACCCACCTTGCAATTTTCGGCAATGATGGACTTGTCTATCGTGACATTGGAGCCTATCTCCGTGTCACACATGATAATGGAATCACGTATTACTGCGCCTCTTCCAATCTTGACGCCTGCACCTATGACAGAATGCTCCACATGACCATAGCATTCACAGCCCTCACCCATGATGCTTCGCTCCACATGACCGCCTTTGGCTATATAAAGTGGCTCGATTGCATCATTCTTTGTGTAAATCTTCCAATACTCCTCGTACAGATTGAACTCCGGAATGAGGTCCACAAGCTCCATATTGGCCTCCCAGTATGAGTCCAGTGTACCTACGTCCTTCCAGTATCCGTTGAACTCGTATGCAAACATACGTCTGTCGTTTTCAAAGCAGTATGGTATGACATGCTTGCCAAAATCACAGTTTTCCTGATCCTTTAGTGCAAGTAATGCTTCCTTTAGCACCGGCCATGAGAATATGTAAATACCCATTGATGCGAGATTGCTGCGCGGATGAACCGGCTTTTCCTCAAATGCATTGATGCGCTTATCATCATCGGCTATGACGATACCAAATCGGCTGGCTTCCTCGATAGGCACCGGCATGGTTGCTATGGTCACATCTGCATTGTTTTCCTTGTGGAAATCAAGCATCACCTCATAGTCCATCTTGTAAATATGGTCTCCTGACAGTATCAACACATAGTCCGGGTTGTAACTGTCTATATACCTCATATTCTGGTAGATTGCATTGGCTGTACCTGTGTACCACTCGCTGTTGCCGCTCTTCTCATAAGGAGGCAGTATTGCCACTCCTCCATTATTCCTGTCGAGGTCCCACGGAATACCTATTCCGATGTGGCGGTTAAGTCTGAGTGGCTGATACTGTGTAAGTACACCCACTGTATCAATGCCTGAATTGATGCAGTTGCTAAGCGGAAAATCTATGATTCTGTACTTTCCACCAAACGAAACTGCCGGTTTTGCTACGTTCGCTGTCAGAACACCAAGTCTGCTGCCTTGACCGCCTGCTAAAAGCATGGCTATCATTTCTTTCTTAATCACGTTATCACTCCTCGTCTGTCCTAATTTTTGTTGTGCCCATCCGGTCCCCACCACTAGTTTCTGTAATAACCGTATCTGTAATGTTTCTATAATAAATCACAATTGTTTCCATATAAATTATAGTTGCTGCTGCATAAATTGCAGTTACTGCCATATACTTTAAACCCATAAAATTCATATGGTCCGGATGAATTATTTTTATAAAAAAAATTATACCACAGCCGCATTATCACTTCAACATTTTTCACAAAATCAAATAATATTTTTCTTTTTTTTCGACATTTTGCACAAGTGTCATTTATCGTATATCTGTTTAACCTGCTATGGTTCTTATCATTTGAAAGTCATGCCCGCTTTCACCTTATTTTTCCTTTGCAAATACTATATTTAGTTGTATAATTAATATAAAGTAACTATTCAGAACAAGAAAATCTGTTGCTTACATGCAATCATGACGCATCGGCTTTTTGTTCTCAGCGATTCTTAATAGTTACAATATAAATTATAATAAATCAGGCAGGTAAAATTAATGTATAAAATAGATTTCAGCAAACCAATACACATCCATTTCATAGGCATCGGCGGTATCAGCATGAGCGGTCTCGCAGAGATTCTGCATGAGGAGGGCTTTACCATTTCCGGCTCCGATTCAAAGGAATCAGACCTTACAAAAACTCTTGCGGCCAAGGGCATAAAAGTCATATATGGCCAGAGCGCAGACAATATCACCTCCGGTATCGACCTGGTGGTTTACACTGCAGCTATCCACGAAAGCAATCCTGAGTTTGCCGCAGCAAAGGCTGCCGGTATTCCGATGCTTACCAGAGCCGAGCTCCTCGGACAGATTATGGACAATTACGATTATTCTATCGCTGTAGCCGGTACACACGGCAAGACTACCACTACATCCATGATCAGCGAGATTCTTCTCGCCGCCCAGACAGATCCTACCATTTCCGTAGGCGGTATTTTGTCATCTATCCACGGCAATCTGCGTGTGGGCGATTCAGAGTATTTCATCTCTGAGGCATGCGAGTACACAAACAGCTTTTTGAATTTCAGACCACGCTACAGCATTATTTTAAATATTGAGGCTGAGCATCTGGATTTCTTCAAGGATATCAACGACATCAGACATTCCTTCCGCGAGTATGCATCAAACACTCTCGCAGGCGGTGCTACCATCATCAACGGTGAGATTGACCGCTATGAAGAGATTGTCGCAGGTCTTCCTCAGAAGATTATTACCTATGGCTTTGATTCAAAATATGATTTCTATCCGGAAAATATAACCTATGACGATAAAGCTTGTGCATCTTTTACAGCTATGAGACAGGGTAGTCCTCTTTTCGACGTAAAGCTCTCTGTTCCGGGCGCTCACAATGTAAGCAATGCGCTCGCATCCATAGCTTTATCCACAACACTCGGTCTCGACGAGGCATCTATCCTCGCAGGCCTTGACAAATTTGGCGGTGCTGACAGACGTTTCCAGTACAAGGGCAGGGTAAACGGCGTCACAATCATTGACGACTACGCTCATCATCCAACCGAGATCCGTGCAACACTGACAGCCGCACAGAAATATCCACATGACAGGCTTGTCCTTTGCTTCCAGCCACACACCTATTCCAGAACCAAGGCATTCTTAAATGATTTTGCCGATGTTCTTTCAATGGCAGATGTTGTGGTGCTTGCTGATATCTATGCTGCGCGTGAGCAGAACACATATGGTATCTCATCTAAGGATATCCTTGATTTATTGCTCGAAAAAGGTGTGAATGCGCACTATTTCCCATCATTTGAGGAAATCGAGAAATTTTTATCAGAAAATTGTGTAAACGGTGACCTGTTGATAACAATGGGTGCTGGAAATGTTGTAGAAATCGGCGAAGACCTGCTTAAGAAATAAGTTATCCACGTTATCCACATACAAAATGTTAACAACTCTCATTTTGTGTGTGGATTTTTTAAATAATTTTCAACAGCTTATATACCCTGTGATACATTGATTTTTCAATTATTTTACACAGTTATCCACGTTATCCACATTTTTTTGTGGACTCGGAAAGCCCGAGTTTACAAGGCTTGTAGCACTTTTACCATCTTCACACAGTTAAAATATTGTGCTATAATTGCTCACAGGTTAAGCGAAAGAGAGTTTTTTATATGACAGCGATAAACATTAGCAGTGACATAGCAACATCATTCACTACTGTGTCAGATATTTTTATAGATCAATACATGCCAAAGGCAAACGGTGAGTTTGTCAAGGTATACCTTTATCTGCTCCGTGCGACAGGCTCTGGGGCAGGCATAGCAACTATTTCAGAGATTGCCGATCATTTCAGCAATACTGAGGCCGACATCATACGTGCCCTCAATTACTGGGCCTCTGAGGGCATTTTGCAGGTGCAAACCGGCGCTGATGGCCAGATTATGGGAATCAACCTCTGCAGTCTTTCTGTATCCGGTATGCAGGCTGCTCAGAGTAATATACAAAGCGCTGTGGCTGATAATGCCGCGCAGAATAATTTGCAAAACGGTGTTATTAATAATGCTACACAGAATAATTTGCAAAACAGCGTGGTTAATAATGCTGCACAGAATATTTCTACCGCGGATATTCGGATGCAGGATTCTGTTGTGGAAAAGCTTAAGAGCCAGACTACTGACAAGCCTGCTTCTTCACAGAAGGAATACACACTTGATGAGATTAAGGAGTTTAGAAAGAATCCTGACATTTCAGAGCTTTTCTTTATTATAGAGACATATCTGAAGCATACGCTCTCATCCACAGACACCAATATGGTGCTCTACTGGCTGGACGAGCTTCATTTTTCTACCGACCTGGTGGAATATCTCGTGGAGTATTGCATTACCAAGGGACATTCAAGCCTTAGGTACATGAACAAGGTCGCTCTCGGCTGGGCCGATGCCGGCATAAAGACCGTAGACCAGGCAAAGGACGATGCAACCGCTCATTCACAGATTTACTATTCTGTAATGAAGGCTCTAGGCATCACAGGCCGCAATCTGGTTGACTCTGAGGTGTCACTCATCAACAAATGGGTCGGCGAATACGGTTTCGATATAGAGCTTGTAAAAGCCGCCTGCAGTAAAACTATTTCAGCTATCCAGAAGCCAAGCTTCGAGTACACAGACTCCATACTCGCGAACTGGAGGAAAAAGAATGTACATACTTTAAAGGATGTTGAAGTGCTTGATGCCAACTTTGCCAAGGCCAATAAGGTCTCTGCTACAGGCTCATCACAAGGCACAAATGCTGCAAACGGTTCCTCAAAACCAAAAAGCAATAATTCAAGTTCCAAGAATAAATTTAACAACTTCAATCAGCGCAACAATGATTACGACAAGCTGGAGAAGCTGTTTCTGAATTCTACGGTATGATTTTTCAAGTTAGATTTACACATCCCAAGGAGGATATATGGCACTTACCAATGCTCAATATGATGAGATAATGCGAGGCTACGATAAACGCCAGCTTCAGAACAAATACATACATGACAAGCGTATTGAGGAAGCCTATCGCAAGGCGCCCCGCCTCAGGGAAATTGACTCAGAGATTGCATCCGCATCTGTCAGGCAGGCGTACAGGCTTATGGATGGTGATGAGAATGCTCTCGCCGCTTTACGCCTTGCAATCGAGGACTATAAGGAGGAGCGTGCTGCACTGCTATCCACACTCGGATATCCGCTTGATTATTTTGAGCCTATTTACACCTGTCCAGATTGCCATGATACCGGGTATATAGATGGTCAGAAATGTCATTGCTTCAAGCAGGCTATTATCAATACCGTTTATTCGCAGTCCAATATCAGGGAAATTTTATCAAGAGAGAATTTTTCCACGCTCTCATTCGATTATTACTCAGATGAGCAGAAAAATCCTGCGACAGGGCTGTCTGCTCTTGCCACAGCAAAGCTTGCAGTGACAAACTGTCATGAGTTTATAGACAATTTTGAAAACAAACCTAAAAACATATTTTTCTACGGTAATACCGGTGTCGGAAAGACTTTTTTATCTAATTGCATTGCAAAAGAGCTTTTAGATGCAGGTTACTCCGTAATTTACTTTACAGCATTCCAATTATTTGATATATTAAGCAAAGGTGTGTTTGAAAAGGATGCAGATGCCATCGCAGCGCACCAGAATATATTCGACTGTGATTTACTTATCATAGACGATCTCGGAACCGAGCTTTCCAACTCATTTACCACATCACAGCTTTTCCTTTGTGTAAATGAGCGCATACTGCGACAGAAATCTACTATTATTTCCACTAATCTGAATCTGGAGCAGATAGCAGATATTTACTCCGAGAGAACACTTTCAAGAATTTCAAGCAATTATAGTTTTATCAAGCTCTTTGGAGATGACATACGAATTAAAAAGCGTCTTTCCAAATAACGCTTTTTATATTATATATTTAGTTTATTTATTATATGGTTATATGGAGGAATAACAATGCCAAACGATGAGAGAATTTTGGAGACTATGCCAACCGGTACACTTGGACTTGTTGCAACCGACAGTTGTATAGGTCTTGCCCAGAAGGTAGATGCATACTTACAGGGCTGGAGAGAGCACAGAGAGCACCAGCATGCTAACGAAAGTGCTTTCAAGGACTACTACAAAAACAGCTACATTATCAAGCCTTCTACACCTAGATTCGGTTCCGGCGAGGCTAAATGTGTTATCAACCAGTCAGTTCGTGGTTATGATCTGTACATCATGGTAGATGTAACCAACTACAGTCTTACCTACACAGTATGCGGTCAGACAAACCACATGTCACCTGATGACCACTACGCAGACTTAAAGCGTGTTATCGCTGCAGCCGGCGGAAAAGCAAGAAGAATAACAGTTATCATGCCTTTCCTTTATGAGAGCCGTCAGCACAGACGTACAGGCCGTGAGTCTCTTGACTGTCCATTGGCTCTTCAGGAGCTTATCAACATGGGTGTAGACAATATCATCACCTTCGATGCTCATGACCCTCGTGTGGTAAATGCTATTCCTCTGAACGGCTTTGAGAATGTAATGCCTTCTTACCAGTTCATTAAGGGCATCTTAAAGAACGTAAAGGATATCACTATTGATGCTGACCATCTTATGATTATCTCTCCTGATGAGGGCGCTACAAACCGTGCTATCTACCTTGCAAACGTACTCGGAGTAGACATGGGTATGTTCTACAAACGTCGTGATTACAGCCGTATCGTTGACGGACGTAACCCTATCGTAGCTCATGAGTTCCTCGGAACAAATGTGGAGGGTAAGGATGTTCTTATCATCGATGATATGATTTCTTCAGGTGAAAGTATGATTGATACAGCAAGAGAGCTCAAGAAGCGTAAAGCTAACAGAATCTTTGTTGTTTCTACATTCGGTCTCTTTACAAACGGCTTTGCTTCATTTGACAAGGCTTACGAGGAGGGTCTCATCTACAGAGTAGTTACAACAAACCTTATCTACCAGTCACCTGAGCTTCTCTCTAAGGAGTACTATATCAGCTGTGACATGAGCAAATACATCGCATACCTCATTGATACATTAAACCACGACTGTTCTATCAGTGATCTTCTCTCACCATATGACAGAATCAAGAAGTGTGTTCAGAAGTACAATGACGAGCAGGCTGCAGCAAAAAATAAATAATTAAGCGCATTTATAAAAAGCCGTGTGAAATTAATATATACCCCTCTTACTGGATATCCAGTGAAAGGGGTATTTTTATGCGTTACAGTTACGAATTCAAACCAAAGGCAGTCGAACTATACATGCAAATAAGACGCATCAGTTTTTCTCAAAGTTTAGAATAATTATCTTAGTAATATAAAAAACCAGAGAAGTGAGTGTCATCCACTCAAATCTCTGGTTTAATTTAGTCTAAGATTTATACCGATTAAATATTAAACTAACTCAAGGAGAACCTCTAAAGCTCCGTCACCTTTACGCTGCCCAATCTTAACGATTCTTGTGTAACCACCGTTACGATCAGCATACTTAGGAGCGATCTCATCGAATAACTTGTTTGTTACATCGATAGTCTTTGTTCCCTTCTTTGTGCCGTCAGACTCTTTAGCTGTGTAAAGAACCTTGAGCATCTGTCTTCTGGCATGAAGACGTGAAGCAGAATCCTTCTTGATCTTCTTCTCTACTTCGTCATAAACAGTAACTTTCTTTCCGTCTACAACCTCTTTTACTCTCTTGCCATCTTTGTCCTTGCGGGCAACCTTAGCTGTTACAGTAACCTCTTCGAAGTTGTCTTTCTCTTTTACTGCTAATGCGATAAGACCCTCAGCGATCTTACGAACCTCTTTAGCCTTAGCCTCTGTAGTAACGATCTTTCCGTTAACAAGAAGCTGTGTAACCTGACCTCTGAGTAAAGCCTTTCTCTGGCTTGATGTTCTGCTTAACTTACGATATTTTGCCATTTTAATTTCCTCCATTTGTGGGACATCCGGTCACGCTCTTCGGTCTTACTGCCAGACATCGTATCTTGTTGTGATAAAGCTTTGCCTTATTTCAAAAAGCAAATGCTCAAATCAGTTGCCACTCATGTATCAGACATGGTCACGCTCTTTGGTCTTACTGGCCCTGCCGCTATGAGTTTTGTCACACATAAATATAAATATGATATTTAAAATTTATATATGACCAATTTATTTAGAAGAATCAGTGCAAGGATTATTCGAATGAATTATTCCTCAGTCTGATTTAACTCTAAACCTAATTCTTTTAATTTTGCTAAAACTTCCTCTAAAGACTTGCGACCAAGGTTACGAACCTTCATCATGTCCTCAGGTGTTCTATTGATAAGCTCTGCAACAGTGTTGATTCCTGCACGCTTTAAGCAGTTGTATGAACGAACTGAAAGCTCAAGCTCATCGATGTTCATCTCAAGAACCTTCTCCTGAGCATCGTTTTCCTTCTCGACCATAACGTCAACCTGCTGTGCTGCTTCTGAAAGATCGATGAACAGATTTAAGTGCTCACTTAACACCTTAGCTGCAAGGCTGACTGCCTCGTCCGGCTCCAATGTACCATTTGTAAATACATCTAATGTAAGCTTATCGTAATCTGTAACCTGACCTACACGGGTATTCTCTACAGTAAGGTTAACACGCTCAACAGGAGTGTAGATTGAATCTACAGCAAGAACTCCGATTGGTGTATCCTCGTTCTTGTTCTTCTCTGCTCCGACATAACCTCTGCCGTTTGTGATTGTAAGCTCCATGTAAAGCTTAGAATCTGCACCACCATTCAAGTGTGCAATCTCTAACTCAGGATTCAAAATCTCGATATCTGAATCAACCTGAATATCGGCTGCTGTAACAACGCCTTCACCTTCGAATTCGATATATGCAACCTTTGGTTCATTTGTAGAACTATTATTGCGAATTGCAAGGTTCTTGATATTCATGATGATTTCTGTAACATCTTCCTTAACACCAGGAATAGAGCTGAATTCATGTAAAACACCATCAATCTTGACCTGGCTTACTGCAGCGCCCGGTAAAGAAGAAAGCATGATACGTCTTAAAGAGTTTCCAAGTGTTGTACCGTAACCTCTCTCTAATGGCTCTACAACAAATCTGCCATATGTCTTGTCTTCTGAAATTTCTGCGATTTCAATTTTTGGTTTTTCAAAATCGAACACTTCAAATTCCCTCCTTCTCGGGTATCGTTGTTATATGTTATCAAAGAGTGGATAAGCCGGGAAATAAATCCCCGGCAAATCAACCTAATTTTACTTAGAATATAACTCGACGATGAGCATCTCATCTACAGGAACATCAATCTGCTCACGTGTAGGTAAGTCTTTTACAGTTCCCTGTAATTTCTCAGCATCTACGTCTAACCACTCTGGAACGATTCTTCCGCCAGCTACCTCGACGATATCTTTCATTCTCTGAGTATTCTTTTTGCTCTCTTTAATTTCGATAACATCGCCAGCCTTTACAAGGTATGAAGGGATGTTAACAGCTTTTCCGTTTACTGTAACGAACTTGTGATCAACGATCTGTCTAGCTTCTTTTCTTGTTCTAGCAAATCCAAGACGGAAAATTACGTTGTCAAGTCTTGACTCAAGGATTGTCATAAGGTTGAGACCTGTTAATCCTTTCATCTGATCTGCTTTCTTGTAGTAGTTACGGAAAGGCTTCTCTAAAACACCATAGATGAATTTAGCTTTCTGCTTTTCTCTTAACTGAAGTCCGTACTCAGACACCTTTCTGTTTGCTCTTGTAAGGTTTCTTCTAGACTTCTTATCATATCCTAAATAACTTGGCTCTAAACCAAGTGATCTGCATCTCTTAAGTACAGGTACTTTATTAACTGCCATTTTAATCTATACCTCCTGATTAGACTCTTCTACGTTTTGGTGGACGACATCCATTGTGAGGTACCGGAGTAACGTCTCTGATTGATGTAACCTCAAGACCACATGCTGAAAGGGCACGAATAGCTGCCTCTCTTCCTGAACCAGGTCCTTTAACGAATACGTCAACTGTCTTTAATCCGTGGATTAAAGCTGCCTTTGTAGCTGTTTCAGCTGCCATCTGTGCAGCATATGGAGTAGATTTCTTTGAACCTCTAAATCCAAGACCACCGGCACTTGCCCATGATAAAGCATTTCCTTCAGCATCTGTTAAAGTAACGATTGTGTTATTGAAAGATGCCTGAATATGTGCCTGTCCGCGTTCAACGTTTTTCTTTACACGCTTTTTAGTTGTTTTCTTTGCAACATTCTTAGCCATATTTAAACTAACCTACTTTCTACTTTCTAAACTTTATTTAAGTTATAATGAAGCTCTGCTTCTTCGTCCGCAGAACCAAACGCGCACTACGCTCAAGTGGCGTTTCACTTATTTTCCAAGTGATTATTTCTTCTTGTTTGCTACTGTTCTCTTAGGACCCTTGCGAGTTCTTGCATTAGTCTTTGTCTTCTGACCACGAACCGGAAGTCCCTTTCTATGACGGATACCACGATAGCATCCAATTTCCTGAAGTCTCTTGATATTTAAAGCGATTTCTCTTCTTAAATCACCTTCAACTGTCATTGTCTCGTCGATAACAGCGCTGATTCTCTTAACCTCGTCATCTGTAAGATCTCTAACACGAGTGCTTGGATCAACATTAGCTGCTTCAAGGATACGGTCTGCACTTACTCTTCCGATTCCGTAGATGTAAGTTAAGCCGATTTCTACACGTTTTTCTCTTGGTAAATCTACACCTGCAATACGAGCCATGT
>OGKG01004265.1_pt1 | contig 12268 bp, 7 predicted proteins | sample 1572201 | NCBI WGS metagenome assembly OGKG01 (sample SAMEA2582146, study PRJEB24529) | metagenome | biome: Human gut stool | place: China | collected 2011 | reverse complement strand
GGCCTCCGGCCTCGGTTGATTTAGGCCGGGGAGACAAAGCCAAAAAGAAAGAAACAGGAAGCCAAAATCTAAGAACTTAAAGAATAGTCGCGGAAATTTGCGAAAAGCCAGCGGAAATAATGAGAAAAATCCAGCCCTCAACTTTACTGTCCCGAACCTGCACATAATTATTTAGGGCATTTCCGCCTGACTGATTAGCTGCTCCAAGAACGTGCCCCTTATATTCTCCCCCGGCCTTGATCTCAGCGCCCTGAACGTAAACTGAATTAAAATTAGCGTCGCTCCCACTAAAAGAGCGTGCTCCTGCGACTCGTCCGACTACTGACCCGCCAGTTACTGATACGGTGTTATGCGTGAGTGTTACGTTTTTTCCATACCAATCCAAACCGCCTGCCACAAATCCATTGACAGCGACATCCACTAGAGTGACCTCGTTAAGATCAACCAGTCCTGTTCCCTGGCTCACACCGCCTGCAATATATTCACCGGTAAATTTGCTTTTTTCAAGAACAACCTTATTCTTGTAAGCGTCACCCGTACCTTCAGAATTAGAAAGAAGTCCTCCGACAACAAAACGACCGTGTACGACTCCCGAATCATATAGGGAAACGTCTTTCAAATAGACTTCGTTTTCGCTTGCAGAGACCTGACCAGCTCCCTGGTTGTAGCCCCCTGTAATATATTGCGTGACATGACTATTCTGAATAGAAACAAGGTTCTTATTAGTTTTACCTGTTCCTGCGGTTCCAACTAATCCCCCCAGTACATATTCTTTAATATCAATTAGGTAATTTTCACCGGTCTGCGGTGGATTAATAAATACCTTGTTGCCACTGGCATCACCAATACCAGTTGCAAAGTTGGCACCGCCTGCGACATACCCATTAATTTCAAGTTTGCCATTGCCTCTAGTGTTTGTAAGTGTTACCTGGTTGTTATTCGTATTTCCAACTCGATCAGCGGTACCCACAGATCCGATCAAACCACCGGAAACAAATTTATTTATTACTAAATTAGCCTCGCCATATTCAGAATCAGCAATGACATCAACTATATTCCCGTCAGCACTTCCCCCAGCAATCGATATATTATATCCCCCAGTAACACCCAAGCCAGTAGGCGACCCTTGTATATTTGTATTTTTGATCAGTACCTGATTGTCGTTTGACAAAGTAAGGCAATGACATTTTATGATTCCTTATACTTTCCCTATAAGCTTTCTTAAATAATTTTCGCCAAGGGTGCAAGGGTAGTTTAATCCAACTTACAGCCTTTTGCTAAGGAACCTCTTCGAAACAAGTCCATTATTTTAAAATGCTTTCAGCTAGTCATAGGTTGACGTAGTGCTCGGACTGAACGGTTTGCTGGAACATAATCGTACCTTCATTTCAAGACATGCAGATGGTTAAACCACTCACTATCGTTAGGGTTCTCTGCTTCTACCATCCAGCGCCATTCGATAGCGCTTCATAGAATCGATTTTGGATAAGTTTAAAATCATTGAATACATCAAAGATATGACGAAGACATTAGAAGATTTCGTCATTACGAGAAATCTCCCAAGAGAAAGGTCCTTCATGTTCGGCAAAAGCGTTGAGAAAAAAGAAAATCGAGGAATAGTCATGTACTTCCTCGTAGCGGTGTATACGATTACGAGTATCGTTTTTCTGCTTCAAGTCAATCAATAAGGATATTTATGATTTTCCGTACCTCGTCTCTTCTCAAGCACGAATCATGAAAAGCAGGCTCTATGACTTCCGAAGTCTGACACCTGTGCTTTTTTCATCGAAGGATCTCAACTCAGCCCAACTGGAAAGCGCACTAAAGACGCAGGAAGCTCTCCAACAGCAAAGCATTACGATTATCGAAGATCGCTATCGCGGCAGCCCGGAAGAACTGCAGGAATTAAAAGATGCATTGAAAAATATCGGTCAGCGCCGACGCGAGCTCGTGGAACTCACTCGCGAAGATCCCACCGTCGAAAACGTCATTAAACGCTATAACCAAATCGTAGAACCTGCATTTATTCATTTTGACGATATTCTTGATCGGATCGCATCTAACGCTGATCAGCGAGGCAGCGACATCAACGATAAATCCGATCGGAACATTTATGGGTTTGTGATCGGGACGATCATCATGGGCATCCTGCTCCTTTGGTTTATTTATACCGGCTCGAAAGACCTAAACCGTGCATATGTCAAAGGGCTCAAGCGAGATAAATTACTTAAATTGCTTTATGCCAACGTTGATGATGTTTTTATTATCTTCAACGAGAAAAAAGAACCCGAATACGTAAGCGACAACAGCCTTCGAATTTTGGGCTTCGATCCGGACGCAATTACAAATAACAAAGAAGAACTTTTGAACCGTTTCTACGATGAGGATAGAAATTGGCTCAGAAATATCTTAAATGATCGAACCATCATTAAATTGCGACGCGAAATATTGAGCTTAAGGGCAGCAGCCAGACCTTCCAGTTAAGCGTCTATCCAGTTCGCCAAGGGCTGATTGATTGGACGGTAGTTTCATTATTTGATGAAACAGAACAAATTGCATACCAAAGAAACTTGGCCGATGCTTTGACAACGGCTAAGAATGCAAGTCAAGCAAAAAGCGACTTCCTCTCTCATATGTCGCATGAAATCCGAACGCCGATGAATGCCATCATCGGTATGACAACAATTGCTTTATCTCGAATTAGCGACAAACAAAAAGTTGAAGACTGCCTGAAGAAAACGCTTCTCGCCTCCCGCCACCTGCTGGGCCTCATCAATGACATCCTGGACATGTCCAAGATTGAGAGCAATAAGCTTGCACTTTCTTATGAAAAATTCGATCTTCAGGAAACCGTCCACAGCATCTACAACCTGATTGAGCCTCAGGCAAAAGAAAAAGGCGTCAGCTTCGAAATCATTACCAACGACGTCAATCAGGAATGCCTGGTCGGCGACCAGCTGCGCGTTAATCAGGTGTTTATTAACGTCATAGCTAATGCCGTTAAATTCACGCCTCGCGGAGGCAAGGTCACAATGAAGCTCTCGGAAAAGCAGACAAGTCCCGAGCATATTCATTTACGCTGCGTTATCAGTGATAACGGTATCGGCATGAAGAAAGACTTCTTGAGCCGCGCATTCCTGCCATTCGAACAAGAAACCGCAGAGATTGCTCAACATTTCGGGGGTACCGGTCTTGGTCTTGCCATTACCCATAACCTGGTCAATTTGATGGGCGGAAGCATCAATGTCCAAAGTGAAGAAGGAAAAGGCAGCACGTTTACGATCGACCTTCCCTTCGGCATTTCCAAGGACTCTGCTAAACATTCGGAAAGCCTGCTTGAACTTCGTGCCCTTGTGATTGATGATGATAAAGATACGTGCGAACACGCCTGCGTCCTTCTGGATCAATTAGGACAAAAGACTGAATACGCATTAAGCGGCAAGGAAGGCATAGAAAAAATTAAGCAGGCCATGCAGGACAATGATCCGTTCGACATCTGCTTCCTGGATTGGAAGATGCCGGAAATGGACGGCGAAGCAACCGCCCGAGAAATTCGTAAGATCGTGGGACCTGAAACCCTCATCATCATTATCAGCGCTTACGACTGGTCTCCGATCGAAGGCCGAGCCAAAGAAATCGGTGTTAATGGATTTATTGCCAAGCCCTTCTTCAGTTCTTCCTTCTATAACTGGCTGTCCGACCCGAGCATTAAAGAAAACAAGGGCAGAGACAAGGACATTGTCGTTCAAGAAAACACCAAGAAGAAAAGAGTCCTCTTGGCTGAAGACAATGAATTTAATGCTGAAGTTGCTCAGGACTTCTTAGACATGGCTGGCTACACTGCAGAAGTTGTCGGTGACGGCGCACAAGCTGTCAAGGCATTCGAAACCCATGAACCCGGCTACTACTCCATGATCTTTATGGATATCCAAATGCCGGTGATGAACGGTTTGGAAGCCGCTCAAATGATTCGCGCTCTCTTAAGAGAAGACGCACACACCATTCCGATTGTTGCAATGACGGCAAACGCCTTCTCCGAAGACGTTTCCAAGTCGCTCAATGCCGGAATGAACGACCACATCTCCAAGCCGATTGACCTTAAGAAGCTTCATGCTGTCTTAGGAAAGTATGGCGGCAGAAACGAGAAAACGGCTAAAGAATAAGACGCTAATGCGCATTGTTTAAATTCTCGGCGGTCTGCAATGACCGCCGAAATTCTTTATTGCGTCCAAAGCGCAAATTTCTATACAGCAAAAGTCCTACGGCCCGCATTCCTAAGCCTTTACATATCTCAAAGGATGCCGGCCTCCTTTTAATCCGCCCACTAAGAAAACGTCGAGAGCCCCGATAATTGAAGCTCTCGACGCAGGTGTGGTTTGAGGCCGCTCTCTTAAGCGGCGTCTGTCGGTTGGTTTTTATGCAGGAAGAAGTTTTTTAACGGTCTTCTTGTAGATCTCATAACAGTTCTTGACCTGATACGGATATCCGTACTCATTGTCTCCGTGCATATTTCCGCCGGAAGGTCCGAACGTGACAACAGGAATTCCGCAGGAAACTGCCAGAATATTAGAGTCGCAAACCGACGGGTCATAATCAATCGGAAGATCTTCGCCGGTGACTTCCTTGAAACTTTCCTGAAGTTTGACAACAAGTTCATGATCTTCAGGAACAGCAAAAGACTTCATGTAGGGGCTGTTACGCGGTTTCAAATGGATATCAACTTTGTTTGCCAAGCCGAGTTTTTCTGCAGCCTCCTGCATCTGACGGATGCACATCGCTTCATCTTCTCCCGGAACAACATAGCGGTCCACAAACATGTAGCAGCTGTCCGGAACAACCAGAGCACCGGAATTGCCGCCTGCTAAGTAACGGACGCACCATGTGCCGTGATGAAGTTTGGGATGCGAGAGTGTCGGGAGTGCTTCAATCGCAGCGGCCAAGCGACCGGCAGAAATCAGAGCGTTTTCTCCGACTTCCGGGTAACGACTGGCGTGCCCTGCCTTGCCTTTAACCGTGATTTCGAAGCTGAAACGACCTCGGAAGCCCACAGCCACATTGTTGTAGCGGCACTCCGCCATGATGGCGTAATCCGCATGAATCACGTCTTCGTCAACGAGCTGATAGGTTCCTTTGCTTAATCCTTCTTCATCGGCGACAAAGCAAACCAAGATCTTTCCGGAAAACTCATCTTTGTGCTGAGCAAAGTACTCAACTGTCGAAAGGATTGCGGCGTCTCCGCCTTTCATGTCCATCGAGCCGCGGCCGTAGACTTTTCCGTCAATTTCGGTTGGCATAAAGGGATTGGTTTTCCAGTTCTTTAAGTTCACGTCAACAGTGTCAATGTGACCGATAAGAAGCATGGTTTTGCCGGGCTTGCCGCTGTCGAGTACTGCCCAAACAGAAGGACGCTGTCTGTCGGTATCTTCCGGGAAATAGCTGTAGTGAGGCTCCAGCCCCATGGAGCGCAGAACTTCGGCAACATAGTCTGCTGCTCCGACTTCGTGACCGGATACGGAATCAATGGAAATCAAGTCATACCAGCGCTGAAAAAGTTTTTCCATGATTTACTCCTTTGCCAGCTGGCCGTTGAATCGAGAACCTTCTTCTTCCTCAACTGCTTGTTCTTCAAGCTTGGCCATACCAATGCCGGTCAGTGCATAGACCGCAGACAGGATGATGGAGAGCCAAAGCATCGGAGCAAATGCAAAGAAAGCAATGTTGGCAACACCTAACGTGGACGCTGTGTAAGAGCCAGTGGTAGACCAAGGAACCAACGGAGCAAGGCCTGTACCGGTATCAAGCATCATGCGCATCAGATTCTTACGCTGCAGACCGTATTTCGGGAACATGTCCTTAGTCATGGAACCGACAACCGGATAGCTGACGTAATAAGCGCCGGTAATCATGAAGAAAAGCGTATGCAGGCACATGACGCAGAAGGCCATGATGCGGCTGTTGCAAGCGAATTTTCTGACGTAGTCCAGTAAAACATCTGCAACGCCCGCAGTTCTCAAAGGAGCACCGAAAATAGCCGCTGTCATTAATAAGCCGATCGTACTTAACATGCTGGTGAAACCGCCGCGGTTGAGCATCTTGTCAACGAAAGCAGAATCCGTGTGGATGCTAAAGCCGCTGTACATGTAGTTCATCATGTTCTTGAGGCTGACATCCTGAAGGAACATACCTAAGAATGCAGCAACGGCAATACCTGCAACGAATGTCGGGATAGTCGGCTTCTTCCAAGCAATCAGACCGATCACAACAAATACCGGAAGCAGACTAATCGGATTGAGATTAAAGCTCTTCTCAATCGTTCTTAATATTTCAACGTAAGTTGCACTTTCAGTTGCAGAGCCGCCGCTGAATTCCAAGCCGTAAACGAAGAAGAAAACTAAGCTGATCAAATAAGCCGGACCAGTAGAAATCAGAGCATGTTTGATGCCTTCCATTAATGGCGTATCCGTCACCGTAGCCGTAATCACCGGAGAGTCGCTTAACGGAGAAACCTTATCTCCGAAGAAAGCGCCTACGCAGACTGCACCGGCAGCCGCTTCAACCGGAATACCGAGACCTTCACCGACACCCATACAGGCAACACCGACGGTAGCCAGTGTGCCCCAGGAAGTTCCTGCCAACGTACTCATTAACGTACACAGGATGCAGGCAACCGGAAGGAAGAGTGCCGGAGTAATCACCTGCATACCGTAATAGACCATGACCGGAATCGTACCAGAGGCCATCCAGGAGCCGATAAGCACACCGACGGATAAGAGAATCAGCATTGCAACAAGCATCGAAGCAATGGTGTCCTTGATACCTTTCTGAACGCTGTCATAAGAGATACCGAAGGCGCAGGCCATCAAACACATGATGGCGCCGTCAACGGCAAGAACGATACGGGCATTAACTTTTAAGGCCATCAACCCGAAAAAGATGATTGCAATACCTACGGCAAGCATGGTCATAGCCTGCCACGGTGCTAAGCGGGAATTTGAGTTGGTTTGAGACATTTCGTCCTCTTGATATTTTTATGTTTCATTCCGGAGCTCCTCGAGCATCCGGACCTTAAAGGTAATATCAAAAGGAATAAGGTTCGTGACCTCGGGTAGCGCTCCACTATTTCAGTGACAGTCCGCCGAATGTTTTTCGACGGCCCAGGTCCGATCAATTTAGGAGAGATCAATCGGCCTTCGGCAAACTTTCCTTTTGCTGCTTCCCGATTCTCCTTTAAAGGAAGCTACTACTTATAAAGTCTGCACCTCTACCTGATTCTTTAATCTTAGAACTTCGGGCGCTCTCTTGGCATACATTTAGATACAAAACGCCTTATCGTTTTCCCGAAAAAGCCTTCTGATATCAAAAGTCTCTGCAATGATTTTCCTTCTGGCAAGCCTGAGAGCTTTCTCTAAAGCCGTAACCTCTTCTTTCTCAAGAGCACAACGAACCAACCGAGCTCCTTTTCCTAAAAAACATGTTCTCCTCCGGCATTACAGGAATCTGTATTTACAAGGACGTTGAGGTTACCGACAAGGCGTCTGGAAAGTTTTTTAGGCTTGATGATTGTTTTTGAATTCGCAGCTCCTTGGCTGCAAATTCTTAGCAGACCTATTGTAAGAGCTGAAACTTCCCCAATGTATAGAACCTCACAAAGAGACGGATAAAACTAAAACCTAGAAGGCTTCAGCTGCGAACACAAAATTTTAGTTTCGGTTCTCTCTGGATTTGTCACGATAACGAGTTCCCTGCCCTACGGAAGAGAAAAAATGAGGCTTTTTTGATTAATGTCAACCTACTTAAGAAGGTCAGCTGAAAGAATTTCATCATTATTTCGTTCCAAGGAGAAATGATGAAACTCTCTAAACTTTCCATTGCTGTTTGCCTTTGTGCAGGATGCTCTCTTTCGTTTGCTTTCGAAGCCGGTACATTCGAAGCTTCCTACTCTGGTATCGGCGGAATGGTTCCTGTAAAGGTGACTTTTTCAAAAGATAAAATTGAAAAAGTAGAAGTCGGCCCTAATAAAGAGACTGTGGGCATCGGTCAGAACGCAATTGCAACGATTCCGTCAGAAGTGGTTAAAACCCAATCTCTGGCAATTGACAATGTTACGGGCGCGACAGTTACTTCCAAAGCGCTCCTGGATGGGATTAAAGAATGTGCACAAAAAGCTAAAGGCGATGTAGCCCAGCTAACAAAGAAGAAAAACATCACTCCGGAGATTGCAAAAACTGAAACTATCAACACAGATCTGGTTATCGTTGGCGGAGGCGCGGCAGGCATGATTGCCGCGATTAACGCTGCGGACCAGCATTTAAGAGTTACGCTTGTCGAAAAAATGAACTTCCTTGGCGGTGCTTCTGCAATCTGCGGCGGCTCAGTTGTCACAGAAGGTTCACAACTGCAGAAGGACCTAGGCGTCAAAGACGATACTCCCGCGAAACTTGCTTATGACCTCCTTGACAACGGACATCAAAAAAATGACATGAACGCTCTCGTCTTTTATGTCAATAATGTAGGAAAGAGTATCGATTGGGCCGTCGCAAAGGGAGTGAGGTTTGAGAAAGATTTCAGTTTCAGAGCAGAATGGAGAACTCCGAGAATGGTTCCTCTCAAAGGAGGCTGCCCAGCTTTTGCTGAAACCCTGAGAGAGCTGATTAAAAACGCTAAGGTAAATGTTCTTCTTTCTACCAAGGCTGAACAAGTAAATATGACTGACGGCTCGGCAACCGGGATCACTGCAGTGGGGAAAAACGGCACCAAATACATCATTAATGCAAAGGCTGTTCTTTTAGCAACCGGAGGTTACGGTTATAACAAAGAAATGCTCAAGGGAAGCTTGAAGGATGCCCTTTACTACGGTCCGGTTTCCTCCACAGGAGACGGGCATAAGATGGCTGAGAAGGCGGGAGCTGCCATGCAGCTGATGGATTACGGCAAATTATATCCGCAGGGGATTGAAGTAGCTCCGGGCATCGCAAAGTCAACTCTCCAAGGCAATATCGGAGCATACAACCAAGCCGGAATCATGGTAGATAAAAACGGAAACCGTGTTATCAATGAAAAAGGCTCCGGCAAAGATATGGTTGCCATTCAAACTAAACAGCCTGCCTCTACCCTTTACTTAGCATTAGATCAAAAGAGCTTTGACGGCTTCAGAGATTTCGCTAAAAAGAATGGCATCTCTTCCGAGGACATCGATAAATGGCTGGCCCAGGACGGCAAAAAGCCACCCCTGTTCATCAAGGGAAATTCAATTGAAGAAGCCGCAAAGAAAGCAGGAATCAACCCGAAGAATCTTTTGGCCACTGTTGAAAAATATAACAGCTACGTCGTCAACAAAGACGATAAGGATTTCCATAGGCCGGTCAAATTCATGACAAAAACCATTGACATGAGCGGCCCCTTTTATATTGTTGAACAAAAACCGAGGTTTGCCACAACTCTCGGCGGCGTGAAAGTCACGACAAAGATGGAAGTGCTCGATAAAAACGGCAAAATGATTCCAAATCTTTATGCTGCCGGCGAACTCGCCAACTCAGTGCACGGTGACGATTCTGCTCCCGGGGCGAATGTCGCCTGGTGCATAACCACCGGAAAAACGGTATCCGACGAGATTGCACAGAAGCTTCAGAACTAAGTGAACTAAGCAAAATAACGAATTACTACTCAGAATCATTTCTTTTACGATACCTTCAGGAGTCTCTTCTGAAGGTATTTTTTCAAGCCCAATGATTAAAAGATTTTTTCTTCTTTTTCTTTTAACGTTTGTTCTTGGCGTTAGTCCACTCATTTCAGCGTCAGTTGAAGTTAGAGTTTTACGTCTCGGGATCATGAGTTTTGAAGGCTCGTCAGGCTTTACAACTCATATCAAAGAAGAAGACAAAATCTTGTCGGAGATTGCTCAAAAACTTCAAACTCACTTACCAAATTTAAAAATACAAACCCGCTTTTACCGTATGAACGATCTAATGAAAGCAATTGCAAAGAAAGAAGTCGATATCTTTCTCGGAAGCAGCGGTTTGTTTTGGCAAATGAAACAGCATGGAGTCCGGGACATTGCGAGTATTGTTTCTTCCACTGCCCCCAACCCAAATAAGGGCGTGGCAGGTGTTATTTTTACCAGGAAAGATAGGAAAGACATCAACAGCCTCGAAGACGCCAGAGGGAAGGTAGCCTCAGCAGGTTTGGAAAACATGTTCTTGGCTTACCAGCTAGGATTTGCCACAATTGCCCGGCAGGGCAATGACCCAGAAAGATTTTTCTCTAAGATTTTCCACCATGACCTCCCTGTTCTTGAAACAGTAAAACAAGTTAGGTCGGGAGAAGCGGATGTTGGTGTACTTCGGGCATGCATTCTTGAGTCAGAATTCCCTGATTGGCAGAACTATTTCAAGATCCTCAATGAACAGAAAGATCCTGAATTCAAGTGTGCCCACAGCACCGACCTTTATCCGAATTGGACCATGGCGGCCACTTCGGGACTCGAACCTGAAGTGATAAAACAACTGACCCAAACGCTTCTTAACCTTCCGCCGGATGGGGAGAAACAATTAGCTTGGAGCCTTGTCACAGATTTCGAGAAGGTTAATCAAGTGGCCAGGCTGCTTAAGACTGACGCTTACAGCCATTTGAAGGAGTGGACAATTAAAAGAGTTTGGAATGAGCACAAAATGTTGATCGCCTGTGCTCTCCTTGGCTTTATTACCTTCCTCTTCCATGTTTGGAGAGTGGAAAATCTCGTTGCCAAGCGAACTCAAGCCTTGTCGGACGAAATAAAACGTCGTGTCACTGCTGAAAAAGATGCAAGAGAAATCGGAAACCGACTGATGCTGGCTCACAAACTTAATATCGTCAGCCAACTATCAACACTTTTTGCCCATGAATTAAAGCAGCCGTTGGCAGTCACCCAATACTCGACCGATTCTATGAAAATCCTTCTTGGACAAGAACACCCTGACTTGGAGAAACTGTCGAAATGCAGAAAATCTATCGAAGCACAGACAGAAAAAATGACTTCTATCATTGATCGGGTCCGTTCTTACACGAAATCGAATCAAAAACGGGACAAGGTTTTTTCCTTAGCGCCGTTGGTAAAAAATGCAGTTATCCGAAAAAGAAAATACGCAGATATCAAATTGGAACTTCCTCAGGAAGATCTGCAGATTATGGGAGAAGAACTTGAAATTGAGCTCCTTTTAGAGAATTTGTTAAATAATTCAATTAACGCCTCTCCTAAGGAAGAACCGATAAAAGTATCAATCAGGAAAGAGAAAAACGATTGTCTTCTAACTATTTCAAACGGCGGCGAGAAATTGTCAGAAGCGGAAATCAAAAAGCTCTGCCAACCCTTAACAACCTCCCGGCCTTCAGGTCTTGGTCTGGGAATCTCTATTATTGAATCCATTTCAGAAGCGCACCACGCTAAGGTCTCATTTCTTCCCAACTCGGAAGGGGGACTGACAGTAAAAATAGCCTTCCCATTGGTAGAGAGCAGTAGAAATGCATAAGAAACAGGACTTTTTGATCAGAGTGATCGATGATGAGCAGTATGTTTTGGACTCCCTTGCTCTCTTGCTTGACGTAAACGGTTATCGATCCGAGTGTTACGACAACGCAGAAGATTTTCTAATATCTGTCGCTCCTTCCGTTCCCGGCTGCATCCTAAGTGATATTCGAATGCCCCGGATGAGCGGGATGGAACTATTGTTCAAAATGAAGGAGCGCCAAATTGAGATACCAATAATATTCATCACAGGTCACGGGGATATCGAGATGGCAGTCGAAGCAATGAAAAACGGTGCCGTTGACTTCTTAGTTAAACCGGTTAAAGAAGCCAAACTTTTCGAAGCTATCAATAAAGCCCTGGATTTCTACATTATCGGTGGAAGCGAAAAGGAGTACAAAGAACGTCTTTCAACGTTAAGCAATCGCGAGCGGACAGTTTTAGAACTCACGTTAAGAGGCCTGGATACGCAAGCCATCACTGAGAAATTGGGATTAAGCGATCGTACGATCCAAGGATACCGCTGGAGGACCTACCAGAAACTCGGGTTAAATAGTATCGACCAATTAATCAAAATCATTCGGCTGGAATGGCTTGATTGAATAAAATGTCTGTACATTCCTTATGCTGGTCAGTCAAGTAGAAAAAATTTGACTTAGGGCCGGAATGTTGGGCCTAAGCCAAATAATTTTGCGTACTTAAACCCAAACTCCCGTGAAATAGCCCGTGATTATTTTTAATCGGGCTATTTTTCTTCAACTAATTCTC
>OGKG01004259.1_pt1 | contig 12278 bp, 9 predicted proteins | sample 1572201 | NCBI WGS metagenome assembly OGKG01 (sample SAMEA2582146, study PRJEB24529) | metagenome | biome: Human gut stool | place: China | collected 2011 | reverse complement strand
TACCAGTCATAATCTTCGCGCTTCAGGCCCAGTTCATCCAGGCGGGCCAGCAGCACATCCAGGCGCTCCTCACGCTGGGAACCGCCGATCAGCTCGCCAATGCCGGGCACCAGCATATCGGCGGCGGCAACCGTCTTGCCGTCCTCGTTCATGCGCATATAGAATGCCTTGATCTCTTTGGGGTAATCGGTAACAAACACAGGCTTTTTGAACACCTGCTCGGTCAGGTAGCGCTCGTGCTCGGTCTGCAGGTCAATGCCCCAGCTTACTTTATACTGGAAGTTGTCATCGTTCTTTTTCAGCAGTTCGATGGCATCGGTGTAGCTCACGCGGGCAAAATCGCTGTTGGCAACCAGCTCCAGACGCTCGATCAGGCCCTTGTCGATGAACTGGTTGAAGAACGCCATCTCGTCCGGGCAGTTGTCCAGCACATAGCGGATGACGTACTTGGTCATGGCCTCGGCGGTATCCATGTAGGTATTCAGGTCAGCAAATGCCATTTCCGGCTCAATCATCCAGAACTCTGCGGCATGGCGGGTATCATAGCTCTTCTCTGCGCGGAAGGTAGGGCCAAAGGTGTAAACCTTGCCCAGGGCCATTGCCATGGCCTCGGCTTCCAGCTGGCCGGAAACCGTCAGGTTGACCGGGCGCTTGAAGAAGTCCTTGCTGTAATCCACCTTGCCGTCCTCGGTCTTGGGCACATCGTTCAGGTCCAGGGTAGTAACCTGGAACATCTCGCCTGCACCTTCGCAGTCAGAACCGGTAAAGATGGGGGTGTGTACATAGGTAAAGCCGTTCTTGTGGAAGAACTCATGCAGGGCATAAGCGGCCTGGCCGCGCACACGGAACGCAGCGTTAAAGGTGTTGGTGCGGGGGCGCAGGTGGGTCAGGGTGCGCAGGTAATCCATGCCCATCTTGTTTTTCTGCAGCGGGTAATCGCTGCCGCAGGTGCCCAGCACCGTAACGGTATCGGCGTTGATCTCAAACGGCTGCTTAGCGTTGGGGGTCAGCACCAGGGTGCCGGTCACTTCAAAGCTGGTGTACAGGCCGGATTTTGCAACCTCGGCATAGTTTTCCAGCTTGTCCGCCTGGAAAACGATCTGCACGGGCTTATAGCAGCTGCCGTCTGCCAGAGAGATAAAACCGATCTTTTTAGAATCGCGCACGGTTTTTGCCCAGCCGCAGACAGTAACTTTGGTACCATCCGCCGGGGTAGCCTTATAGAGCGATGCAATTTCAACTCGTTCCATGTGTTCCCACTCCTAAAATGCAAATGTAGGGGGTGTATCTGAAAGCAAAGAAAATGACGACTATTTCGCAAGCACATGCCGGATTCAAGGCAAAAGGCCACAGGAATCCTTTGTGGATTCCAAGGCTTTTTAACGCGGAATACGGCTGCGATTGTAGAAATAGGCTAAATTTTCGACTTTTCAGCTACACCTAGATAAAATGTATTATAACGTGTGATGCTTAAAAAGTAAAGCGCTTGTTATTTGCGGCGCTTTTTGCTCTTTTTGCGCAGGGCCGACACGGCCCAGATGGCCGCCAGCAGCACCACTCCTGCCGCACTGAGCGCTGCCCCCGCGGTAAGACCGGGCGTTTTGTAGGTAAACGCCACCGTATGGCTGCCGGGTTCCAGCGCCACGCCGAGGAAAGCCGTATCTGCCCGCAGCACTTGGGCCGGGGTACCGTCCACCGTCACGCTCCAACCAGTAGAATACGGCAGCTGCACCACCAGCACGCTGCTGCGGGTGGTGGTGATTTCTCCACCCAGGCTGTTGGTGCCAAGGGTCACATTCTGCAGGTTTTCGGCCCCAAGGTTCTCCGCACGGGCCGCAACGGTATCCAGCTTCTGGCATTCCACCGCCAGGCGGTCAAACTGGTAATAGCCCGCAAAGGGCAGTACAATCGTGATCTGCTGCAAGGGTTCATCACTGGTGCCAAAGTTATACACAAAGTCATGCCGGCCGCAGTAATACTGGCTGTTGGGGCGGTTATACTCAATGCGGCCCTCACCAATGTTGCTGAGCAGGCGCAGATAGACACTGTCCTTGCGCCAGAAATGCGCATACTGCTTTTGCAGGCTGCGGCGGTCATGGGCGCTCATGGCGCTCAGTTCTTCTTCGTTCATCGCATCCAGCGGGCTGGTGGCCGTGTACTGCATGCCCTGCACCACAAAGGCGGTCTCACAATCCGCCACCGGCTGGGCAATGGTCAGGGTAATGCGCCCGCCATCCTGCGGGGCATAGTAGGTGGTTTCATCCAGCTGCTGCACGCCGTCCAGCTCCATTTCGGCTGCGGGGCTTACCGTATCGCCGGTCAATTCCGCTTCGGGCAGCAGGCCGGTTTCTTCCAGCACTACGCCATCCAGCAGGGCATCCTGCTTTTGCAGCGGGGTCAGGGCGTCATAGGTTTCGCGGCTGATCTGGTTTTGCGCCGTATAGCCGATGGGCAGCGCCGCCGTATTGGGGTAAACCGCAACCGTGCTGCCGCCGATTTCCGCTGCCTGCACGGCCTGGCTGTCAAACAAGGCGGGCAGCGCCCCGGTGGAATCCGGTGCGCAGAGGGCGTATTTCACGCCGAACAACGTTTCCAGCGGGGTGCGGTTCTGCAGCCCGCGGTAATCATATTCCACCGGGGTGTTCTGCCCCAGTTCCCGGAACAGGCTGGAAAGGTAGCTGTTGTTCAGGCTGAAAAAGTACCCGGTGCCATACACATCCAGCAGCATGGGGCTGTTGATCGGCTCGTTCACCAGCGAGTCATACCGCCAGTAGCTTTGGTCCTCCATCAGATGCAGGGTCACGGCGGGGGTGTCCTGCACGGTGGTGCTCCAGGCGTAACCGGCGGGGCGGTACTCGTTCACGGCATCGGCTTCCTCAATGCCATAGTAGCCGCCAAGGTTCATCACCACGCCAAGGCAGCAGCCTGCCAGTAAAACAGCCTGCACACCGCGGCGGCTGACACCATCTGCCGCCAGCACAAACACGGCCAGCAGCACCAGCAGCAGCGCGCCCAGCAGGGCGGTCTCCGTGCGGCCCTGCTTGACGCAGAACGCCACCACGCAGTAAACCGCCAGCAACGCAAACAGGTTGCGCTTTTCTTTCGGCTCAAACGCCGTTATGCCGGGGCAGACCCGCGCCAGGATAAAGGCTTCCAGCATGGTGAACGCCCACACCCAGCGGTTGGAAACGTAAGAAATCCCGTTCAACACACTGCCCGCCTGCGGCACCAGCAGCAGGGCCAGCAGACCCAGCCACGCGCACTTGAGCACGGTGTTCTGCCGCGGCTTGGCAAACAGCACCAGCACACCCAAAAACGCCGCCGAGGTCACCCCCGCATAGGTAGAGTAAGCATCATACCCCATGCCGGTGGTCATGTTGGCCAGCAGCTCAAAAAAGCGGTAGAACGGGTAAGGCGCGGTTTCCCGCGTTAAGCCAAAGCGAGCGCTGCCGAACAGCTCCTGCGCGGTGGGCAGCAGGGTGACGGCTGAAATTGCAATGCCCACCAGCGCAAACCCGGTGAACTTTGCCAGCAGCGGCGGCAGGGTGCGCAGGTTTTTGGCCCCGTACCGCTTGCTATACACCGCAATGGCGTACAGCACCAGTAGCATCGCAGCCATATAAAAGAACAAAAAGTTGGAGAGTGCCGTCAGCGCAATGGCGGCAATGTACAAAACCGGGCTGCGGCCCTCAAACAGATCATCCGCTCCCAGCAGCATCAGGGGGAAGCAATACATCGGCACCAGGAACACCGGTTCGATCAGCCCTGCCTGGATGGGCCACGCACTGAACACATAGGCCAGCGCACCCAGCAGGGTGCCAAAGCGGCTGTTGCCATGGCGGCGGCTGAACGCCATAAAGGCCAGCCCCGCCAGGTAGAGCCGCAGCACGATCAGGCCCTCCAGCAGCTGCTCGGTCCACCGGCCGGGCACAAAGGCTGCCAGCAGGTCCAGCGGGTCACCCAGGCCGTAATAGCTCAGCGTGGTAATGATATCCGCACCGTAACCGATGGAAAAACCCCAGGTGGGCACCGCCGCGCCGGTCAGCACACAGCGCGCGGCCTGCCGCAGCCAGCGGCCATAATAGACCAGAAACGGGTAATGCTGCTTGAGGGTATCGCCATATTGGATAAAGCTCTGCCCGTTCAGCGCAAAAATAGCAGCCCAGATGCCCATCAACAGGGCAAACAGCGCCGTATAAACCAGCACCAGCGCCCCGCGGCCCTGCCTGCGGACCGGTGCGTGGATCAGGATGGTGTTCTGCATGGTATCCTCCTGCGGGGCGGGTGGTGTTCCACCCCGGTTTTTATGGCAGTCCCGCATCGTTCCGGATGCCGTCCGTCGGGAATCATGCGGTGCCGCCTTATCTTTGTCCAGTATATTCTATTTTGTTTTGCGTTGCAAGGGCGTTTTGCCGCAGTTACACGCTGCCGTCAAACAGGGCTGCCAGTGCCTTTGCCGCGTACTGCCCGGCCCGTACTGCCTGCTGCACCGTGTTGGCGTGGCTGCCTATTTCGATCAGCAGCGCACCGGGGCTGACATCCTGATTATAGAACCGGTACCCGCACAGGACCGGCCGGGTCAGGCCGGGGTACAGCATTTCCATGCGTTCCTCCCACTTGGCGGCAAAGCAGAGGTTCAGCCGCCAGTTGGGCAGCTGGACGGTGCCGCCGTTATTGCACCCGGCAATGATCATGACCTGTGCAGTCGGCTGGCCGTCCAGCGTTGTCAGGGGGCGCACACGGGCATCGCCGCTTTCCATCGCGTCGCGGTGTACATCCAGCACCACTTTGATGCTGGGGTATTCTTCCAGGTAGCGCCGCGCTGTCTGGGCGCTGCGGGCGTAACTTTCGGTGTAACTGGGGGAATCATGCAGGGTGGTATCGTGCAGGGTGGTGATCCCGGCATCGTTTAGCACTTTGGTCATTGCCTCCCCCACCGCGCACATGTTCAGGGTGGTATCTTTGGTGCGGGCGGTAAAGTCGGGGTCATACACCGGGGTGTCCCAGGTCTGGTAGGTTTCCGTTGCGTGGGTGTGCAGGATCAGCACCTGCGGGTCCGGGCTGCCGGGGGTAACGGTAAAGGACAGCGCTCCCTGCGCCGCGGAGGCAATGGTTGAATCTGGTTCATCCGTTGCATTTTTGATACTGCCCGCCGCAAGGGCAATATATCCCTGCCCGCTGCCCTGGCCGAAAGTCCGGTCAAGGATGGGCGCTGTTGTCTGCACCCCCGGCGGTATGGTAATGGTTGGGGCCGGGGTGGCTTCCGGTTCCACCGTGGGCTGCGGTGTGGGGCTGGGGGTTGGCTGGACGGATGGTTCCGGGGTGGGCTGCGGCGGTGATTCCGATGATTCTGCCAGGGCGGCAGCTGGCTGGGCCTGCGGAGGTTCCACCCCTGCCTGCTGCCAGAGCGTGAACGCCGCGCCGGGCGAACAAAACAGCAGGGCCAGAACCCTGCCGCCGGGCACCACACGCAACGCCAGGGCGCTGCCCGCTAACGCCGCGGTGCACAGCAGCGCACCCAGCACACGGCCCGCATTGCGCATGGCAAACACCCCCTTGCGGAATAGATATGCCCCCACTGCCGGGCAATATGCCCCCAGCCATGCCTGCCCGCCCCGCAAACATTGCAATATTAGCGCCAAACACGAAAAAAATTTATAAAAACACTTGCAACCGGCCAAAATATATGCTAGTATAATTTGTACTGTTATGGGTAAACCAAGGAGGTGGAACGAATGCCTAATATTAAATCTCAGAAAGACCGCGTTGCTCAGTCCAAGAAAGAGGCTGCACACAACAAGGCCATCAAGTCCAACCTGAAAACAGTTGTCAAGAAGGCAGACGCTGCCATCGACAGCAATGCCGAGAACAAGGACGCCGCCATCAAGGTCGCTGTTTCTGCTCTGGACGCTGCCAAGAACAAGGGTGTCATTCACAAGAACACTGCCGCCCGCAAGATCAGCCGCATGGCTAAGCGCAACAACAAGGCCGCTGCTGCAGAATAAGATTGCATGAACAATGCCCGCCGGTTTTTATCGGCGGGCATTTTCATTTGTATATTGGTTCTTGGCACATATTCGCCGGTTTAATTCTGGTCCTTGCTTTTGCCCACCAGCGCGGCCAGCAGGGCAAACACCAAACTGGCGGTAATTCCACCCGCCGCTGCGCCAATGCCGCCGGTGAACACACCGGGCAGCCCAATTTCATCCACGGCCTTCACCACACCCTGGGCCAACAGATGCCCGAACCCCAGCAGCGGCACACTGGCCCCGGCCCCGGCCAGCTTTGCCAGCGGGTCATACAGGCCAACGGCGCTCAAAATAACACCGGCCACCACATAACCGGTCAGGATGCGGGCGGGGCTCAGCTTGGTGTAATCAATCAGCAGCTGCCCCACCACGCAGATGGCGCCGCCCACCACAAATGCCCACAGATAATTCATGTGTTCCCCTCCTCTTCCGGGCAGCCAAGCTCCACGCAATGCGCAATGCCGGGGATGCTTTCCCCCTGCAAAAAGGTTGTCTGGCTCATCAGCGCCCCGGTGGAAAGAAAGAGCACCCGCCGCCAGCGCCGTTCCACCAGCCCCGGCAGAACATGCGCTGCCAGCACTGCAGCACTGCACCCGGCCCCGCTGCCGCCCGCCTGCACGTTCTGGGCGGCAACATCATACAGCAGGCATCCGCAGTCCTGGTGGTTCTCCACCGGACAATCAGCTTTGTGCATCAGCTCATGCAGCAGGGTGCTGCCAACTTCACCCAGATCACCGGTAAAAATGGCGTCAAAGTCCTGCTGGGTGGTGCCGGTGTCCGCAAAGTAGTGCAGCAGCGTTTGGGCCGCCGCGGGGGCCATCGCGGCCCCCATGTTGTTGATATCCTTGACCCCTGCATCACACACCCGCCCAATGGTAGCTGAAAGTACCGGCACGCCCGCGGCCCCACTGCCCCGCACCAGGCAGGCCCCGGCAGCGGTAGCAGTCCACTGGGCGGTCGGGGTGCGTTTGCCGCCATATTCCAGCGGGGTGCGGAACTGCCGCTCCGCCGCGCAAAAGTGGCTGCTGCTCATGGCGAGTATTTCATGCGCATAGCCAGCTGCCGCGCAGAGGGCCGCCAGGCACAGCGCTTCCGCCATGGTGGAGCAGGCACCATACAGCCCGGCAAAGGGCACCCCCAGCTGGCGCATGGTGTAATTACTGGCGGTGCATTGGGCCTGCAGGTCCCCCGCGAAGGCAAGCTCCACCTGCTGTTTGGTAATGCCCGCTTTGCGCAGGCAATGGTGGGCGCAGCGCTGCTGCAGCATGCTTTCGGCCTGCTCCCAGCCGGTGCAGCCCTCGGCATCAAAGCCCGCATCCTGCACCAGCTCATCAAAGCCCTGTGCCAGCGGGCCTTCGCTCTCTTTTTTGCCGCCCACGGCGGCCCAGGCCGCCAGCACCGGTGGGTGCGGGAATATTACGGTATCGCCCCTTCGTATCGGCATAACAGGCAATCCCCTTTCCGGTTTGTTTGGGCTTAGTGTGCCGCAGCGGGGCAAAAAATATGCGCAGGGCAGCCAAAGCAGCGCCCTGCGCGATGATTTTGGGGTCAAAACTTATTCATCGCCCAATACACCAGCCCCCACACCCAGGAAGCCAGTGTGCCGAACGCCAGCACCGGGCCCGCGATGGTAAAAATTTTAGCGCCAACGCCCGTTATCCAGCCTTCGGTCTTGAACTCCACCGCCGGGCTGACCACTGAGTTGGCAAACCCGGTAATAGGTACCAGCGTCCCGGCCCCGGCCTTGGCGGCCAGCTTTTGGTACCAGCCCGGCACCGTAGTGATGGCGGAAAGCATCACCAGTGTGATGCTGGTCAATGTTCCGGCAAGGTCTTTATCGTACCAGCTCAGGTAGAACTGGCGCAGGGCTTCGCCCAACAGGCAGATGGCCCCGCCCACGAAAAAGGCCCACAGGCAGTCCTTGACGACCGGGCTGGGCGGGTTGGCCCGCTTAACCATGGCGTCATAATTTTTTGGGGGCAGCTGCATACGGCACACTTCCTTTTATTTCAGTCTGCCGTTAGCTTTCCCGCCTGCCGTGCCGGTTATGCGCCAAAAAAGTTCACGTTGCCGCGGTAATAGGGTTCCGGCACCATGGTGCGGTACAATTCCTGCAAATCGCGGTGGATTTCTTCATCTTTGGCAAGCCCGCCCGCGGGCAGGCTGTAGATCTGGTACCGCACGCCAAACAGGCGGCTTTCCATAGCAGCGGCATGAGCACCGGCCCGCAGGTAGAAGCCAATGCGCCGCCTTGCCACTGCCGGTTCTGGCGCTTCGGCGGGGTGTTCGCATTCAATGATCAGGCTCTGCTTGCGCGGGGCGTAATAGGCGGCAAGCTCTTTCAGCACCGCCGTGCCCACACCACTGCCGCGGTACTGCGGTAAAACAGCAAAATAATCCAGCAGCACATTGCGGCACTGGGGCAGAACCGCCTGCCAGGCATATGCCATCAGGGCACTGGCCTCGTCATAAAACGCCAGCGGCTCATACAGGCCGCGCGTCATCATGCCCTGCACCGAAGCAAAGGGTTTCAGCTCCGATTCCGGGAAATCCCGCACCATCTGGCTGCGGTAAATGTTTTGTGCCTGCTCCACGTTCAGCAGCACGATCTTCATGGCAAACGCCCCTTTCCATTTGTGACAAAATTTAGTATAATAGAAAAAGACCCAACAACGCAAGCAGGAGGATTTTTCCTATGGAATGGACCGATATCCAAATTACCGTACCGCAGCAGTATGCCGAAACTGCCGAAGCGATTGCTACCATGGTATCCAACGGCGGCATTTATATTGAGGACTACCGCGACCTGGAACAGCAGGCATGGGAGATTGCCCATGTGGACCTGATCGAGCAGGACCTGCTGGATCAACCGCGCGATATTGTAAAGGTGCACATGTACCTGGCCCCGGACGAAAACCCGGCCGAGATCCTGCCCCTGTTCAAAGAGCGGCTGGAAGCCAGCGGCGTGGAGTACAAGCTGGAAACCAGCGGCATTGAACAGGAAGACTGGCAGAACGCCTGGAAGAAATATTACCACGCCATGGACATTGGCCAGCGCCTAGCCATTGTACCCGGCTGGGAAACCTATGATACTGACCGAATTGTGATCACGATGGACCCCGGCATGGCCTTTGGCACCGGCACCCACGAAACCACCAGCCTGTGCCTGGAAACGCTGGACAGCCTGGTCAAGGGCGGCGAGCGAGTGCTGGATATCGGTACCGGCTCCGGCATTCTGGCCATTGCCGCACTGAAGCTCGGCGCAGCCGAGGCCGAGGGCGTGGACATCGACCCGATGTGCGTGCGCACTGCGGGTGAGAACGCCCAGCGCAACGGCGTGGCCGACCACTTTAAAGTCCTCGTCGGCGATCTGTCCGACCAGGCCAGCGGGCAGTACAACATCATCACGGCCAACATCGTGGCGGCGGCCATCCTGTCGCTGGCCCCCCACGTGCCGCCGCTGATGGCTCCGGGCGCACGTTTCATCGCCAGCGGCATCATCACCGAGCGCAAGGATGAAGTGCTCACCGGGCTGCAAGCCGCAGGTCTTGCGCCCATCGAGGTCAAGGAAAAGCGCGGCTGGGTCTGCATCATCTGCGAAAAGAAAGAGGCGTAAAGTATGCCGCATCGTTATTTTACCCGGGAGCTGGCTGATGGCCGCGCCGCGCTGACCGGCAGCGATGCCCACCACCTGGCCGACGTCATGCGTGCCAAACTGGGTGAGGAAGTCGTCCTCTGCGGCCCGGACGGGCTGGAATATCTCGGCACGGTCACGGCCATTGAGCCGGGGCGGGTGGAGTTTTCCGTCACCGACGGCACAACCAGCAAGGCCGAGCCGGACTGCGCCGTAACGCTGTTTGCGGGCTACCCCAAGGCGGGCAAATTAGAAGAAGTCATCCGCCACAGCGTCGAGCTGGGCGTGACTGAAGTTGTACCGTTTTTCAGCCGATACTGTGTAGCAGCGCCCAAAAAAGAGGATGTGAAGTGCGAGCGGTACAACCGCATTGCCGCCGAAGCCGCCAAGCAGGCGGGCCGCGCAATGCTGCCCCATGTGGCGATGCCGCTGCCGGATTTTGGTGCGGTGTGCAAGGCATTTGCGGATTTTGACCTTGTGCTGTTCTTCTACGAGGGCGGCGGTGCGCCGCTGCGGGAGATCCTGCACCCCAGCCGGTACAAGCGTATTGCCATTGTCACCGGGAGCGAGGGCGGTTTTTCCGTCGAGGAGGCCGCCGCTGCGAAAGCTGCTGGGGCCGTGACGGTAGGCTTAGGCCCGCGCATCCTGCGATGCGAGACCGCGCCCCTGGCCGCGCTGACAGCAACGATGCTGCTGACGGGGAATTTGGAGTAACCACAAACCATAGTATGTAAAAACAAAGAGGAGCGCCACCCGCATGTGGGTAACGCTCCTCTTTGTGTTATTATTGCCCTTGTAGGGGCCGGGCATGCCCGGCCCGCAGGTGAAAGGCTAACGGACACTAATGGGAAACCCGCGGGCCGCACATGTGCGGCCCCTACAGCTCTGCTATTTTGCCTTCACATACGCCCCAAACGCATTCGGCACGGGGTATACCTCGGCCAAGTCCTCGGCGGCTGCCCAGACATAGCCGTCGGGCAGCTCACACGCTTTCGCCGTGCCTTTCCACCCGCCAAGTTCCCAAACCTTGTGCGTAAATACGTGCTTTGCGGGCGGCAGCGGCGCGGCCAGCGCGGCCTGCACGCCCAGTTTCGCCAGCGCAGCGCACAGTTCGTCCTTTGTCAGCGCCTCTTCCCACGCCGCGGGCTGCCACAATCCGGCCAGCAGGCCGTGGGCGGGCCGCCGCTGTAATAGTAACCCACGCTCGCTTTCAATCAGCGCCACCGTCACCGGCACTTTGCTCTTGGCCTTGGGCGCGGGCTTCACGGGCAGTTCCGCCGCGCGGCCCGCCGCATACCCCTGGCACAGGTCGGCCAGCGGGCATTCCCCGCACCGGGGCGTGCCGGGCACGCAGACCAGCGCCCCCAGTTCCATCAGGGCCTCGTTGTAGGGGCCGGGTGTGGCTTTGGGCATCTGCGCCAAAACCCGCTCTGTAAACAGCCGCTTCGTCGCCGGGTTCATCACGTCGGCGTCGTCGTTGTACAGCCGCGCAAAGACGCGCAGGACATTCCCATCCACCGCAGGGGCGGGGATGCCAAAGGCAATGCTCGCCACCGCGCCCGCCGTGTAGTCGCCGATGCCCGGCAGGCTGCGCAAGGCGTCGTAGTCGGCGGGCAGGTCGCCGCCGTACTGCTCGCAGACGATGCGGGCGGCTTTCTGCATATTGTTGACGCGGTTGTAATAGCCAAGGCCCTGCCACAGCTTGCGCAAGGCGTCCGGCTCACAGGCCGCCAGGGCGGCGGGGTCCGGCAAAGCCGCGATAAAACGTTCATAATAGGGTATCGCCGCTGCCACGCGGGTCTGCTGCAGCATAATTTCGCTGACCCAGATGTGGTACGCAGAAGGCTCCTGCCGGAAAGGCAGGAGCCTCTTGTTTGCGTTAAACCATTGCAGCAGCGGTGCGGCAATGGGCTTCATCAAAAACCACCGCAGGTGCGGGGGAAGGGGATGACGTCGCGGATGTTGGGGATGCCGGTGACGTACATCAGCAGGCGCTCAAAGCCCAGGCCGTAACCGGCGTGCTTGACACTGCCATAACGGCGCAGGTCAAGATACCAGTCGTAGTCGGCGGTATTCAGGCCCAGTTCCTTCATGCGGGCTTCCAGCACGTCCAGGCGCTCCTCACGCTGGGAGCCGCCGATCAGCTCACCGATGCCGGGCACCAGCATATCGGCTGCAGCAACAGTCTTGCCGTCCTCGTTCTGGCGCATATAGAACGCCTTGATTTCCTTCGGGTAGTCGGTGACGAACACAGGCTTCTTGAAGATCTGCTCGGTCAGGTAGCGCTCGTGCTCGGTCTGCAGATCGGTACCCCACTCGACTTTGTACTGGAAGTTGTCGTTGTTCTTCTTCAGCAGCTCGATGGCGTCGGTGTAGGTCACGCGGGCAAAGTCGCTGCTGGCAACCAGTTCCAGGCGCTCGATGAGGCCCTTGTCAAAGAACTGGTTGAAGAAGGCCAGCTCGTCGGGGCAGTTGTCCAGCAGGTAGCGGATGACGTAGCGGGTCATGGCCTCGGCAGTCTCCAGGTAGGTGTTCAGGTCGGCGAAAGCCATCTCCGGCTCGATCATCCAGAACTCGGCGGCGTGGCGGGTGTCGTAGCTCTTCTCGGCGCGGAA
>OGKG01004254.1_pt1 | contig 12293 bp, 26 predicted proteins | sample 1572201 | NCBI WGS metagenome assembly OGKG01 (sample SAMEA2582146, study PRJEB24529) | metagenome | biome: Human gut stool | place: China | collected 2011 | reverse complement strand
AAGTTTATATGCAAATGCTTTTTCGCTAGGCAATATTTCTTCTCTTTGAATATTACTATCAACCATAAGAATTGTTGCCTCATCATCTGTTAAATCTTTCACTATACATCTTATTTGTTTTATTCCTGCAAGTTCACAAGCTCTTTTTCTTCTATGTCCAGAAATCATTTCATAAGTTCCATCTTCTTTTGGTCTAACTATAACAGGTAATATTACTCCATATTCCTTTACACTCTTAACCATTTCTTGCATTTTTTCATCATTAATTACTTTAAAAGGATGATTAGGAAAATCTTTGATACTACTTATATTAATTTCTTCAACTTTTTCGGCTTTTTCATAATCTCTCTGTTCTTGAATTGTAAACAAATCATCTAGCTTTGGAAGTTTCATTTTTTGTTCTTGTTCTTTCATTGTCTAATACCTCCTTTGCTAAATTTTTATATGCCTCTGCGACAGGACTATTTTTATCAAACTCAAAAATGCTTTTCCCTGTTGATGTAGATTTTGCTGTATTTATAGCTTTAGGAATTTCAGTATTATATATGTTTACATAGTGTCCATAATTTTCATTTATCGTATCTCTTACATCTTTCGACAAATTAGTTCTTTTATCAACAAGAGTGAGCAAGACACCTCCAATTTTTAAATTGGGATTTATTTGTTTATGAACTCTATTTACTGTCTTTAATAAATGTCCCATACCTTTTGCAGCAAGATACTCTCCCTGTACTGGAATTATTATTTTGTCACTACAAGCCAGTGCATTTATGGTTATCATTCCTAAGCTGGGCATACAATCAATTAAAACATAATCGTAATTATCTTTTATTTCTCTTATAGAATTTTTAAGTGTAAACTCTCTACTCATTGCATTTACCAAAGAAAACTCTATTGCAGATAAATCTAAATTAGATGGAATTAAATCTATACCTTCTTTGTGATGAAGTATGCTATTCTCCGCATTTATCTCATTATCACATATTGTATCAGACATTAAAGTTCCAATGGTATTCTGCAATTCATCTTGATTATAATATCCCATACAAGTAGTCAAATCGCCTTGTGGATCTGCGTCAATAAGTAATACTTTTTTTCCTTGTTTAGCAAGAGCTACACCTAAAGAAAAAGTGGTAGTTGTTTTTCCAACTCCACCCTTTTGATTTGCTATTGCTATAACTTTACTCATTGGCATTCTCCTTTTCTTCCTTACTTTTTCTGTATTGTTCTCTATAACTTACAAATTGCTCATATAAATCTCGTTCTTTTACATTCTCTATATATTCTTCTGCATTTTCAATAAAGTCATCAATAGTTTCATTTATAAGTGAACATATTTCTTTAAAGCTTGGAGATTCATAAAGCTCTGAAAGTGAAAATTCAATACTCTCTGCGATTTCATCTTCCATATCTATTAGATAATATAGGTCATTATACATCAATGGTATTTCTTGTTTAAAAACTCGCTTTATATCTTCAGATAATAACATTTGATAGATTAAAGTATATAAACTATTTTCTGATATTTGAGCAAAATGTAATGAATTTCTTAACCTGTCTTGGGCGTTTTTTATTTTTTGCATATCATCTTCTGTTTTATTTTCTTTAACAAGTAACTTACTTATTTCTGCCATATCAGGATCCATCCAGTTTTCATATTTAATACAGTCTTTAGTTGTATTCACTAACATTGCTTTTATAGTTTCGTGGAGTGTTCTTTCATCTATGTTGTCTTAGTGCCTCATCAAATGCTTTTATTGCCGCTTCTAAACAATTGCCCCACACACAAATATTTCCGCATGTGATTCTTACACAATCACAATCAAACTCTTCGTTAATCTGTTCCTTTGGAACTAAATTTATTTTTATTTCTTTTTCCATATTTTCTCCAATCTACCCAAGAAATCTTAGTTTCAAGTCTAATCAAATTGAGGTGATGCAATCTCTTCTTTAGAAATATACCCTAAACAATATTTCTGTTGCTCTCTCATTGCATCACAAATTCTCATAATTTGTGAATATCCATCAGATTGACTTGCTGTGCATTTAGCTGCAATTTGTTCAATTTCTTTAATATATTCGTTCATCGTTTTCTTTCCTTTCCTTTGAAATGCGAATTTCTTAGAAACATATTTCCATTTCTTCATTTATCCAACTAACTTCATAACCCTCTACTTCAAGTTGGTCTTGTGCAGCGTCAAGACATCCATCAGTATCCCATTCACCTTCATTTTCATTTTTGTAATTACAAATAGCATCTTTTATTCTGTCAATAGTTCCAACTGTAATATCTTTTCCATATACTCTTGCAATTACTGTCACATCTGTTCCACATCCGTCTACATCTTCATCAATAAATCTAATAAACTGTTCTCTCATTTCTCTTATCTACCTTTCTAATCCAAAGAAACATCTATTCATTTATCTTAAACTCAAATCCATAATTAAAAATTATTTATCTTTTCGTCCTAAAAACAATAAAATTTAGAGTAAATTATATTTAATAATATTTATCACAATTATAATTAATATTAAATCTATTGACCAAAACCCACAAGCCATCCATGCAAAAAGTCTTTCACCCCATGAAACAGCCAGATTATCTTTTCCGATTTTCTTACAATCTTTTTTATATATTGACCAAGCATATAAAAGAATAAGTCCATTTATCATAGTTTTATTTACATCCTTCCTATTAAATGTAATATCCTATTTATCTTATTTCTATATTTATATGTTTAATGATATTGAAATTGATATGTATTTTTGTCATAAAAACAATAAATATTTAAAGAAAAAAGGATTGCAAAAAAGCAATCCATAACAAAAAATATCATAATTATCGTCCAAAAATCATCAATATAATTGAAACTATTAACATAATAAAACTTAAAATGATTAAAATCGCTCTCAAATAAGTATTTTTATTATGTACTGCCATATAAATACAGACAAAACTTATTAGTACACTTGTTAAACCTCTCATATTAATTCTACCTTTCCTTCCTCGGGGGTATTAGATTTCTTTACCTATTAAAATCTATATCATCAATTTCAAAATTATCCGAATCTGATATATATTCTGCATTATCCGCAACTGGAATCTCATTTATATGTTCCTGTGCATATTTATACGCAATTTCTTTTTGCTCTTCTTCAGATTTACCCTCTAATAACTCCATAGGTATATCAATCCCGGTATCACCAACAAATGTGTATGCCATTGCAATATGTAATCTTTTTGTATTTTTCATAATATATTTCTCCTATTTTTCATTTATATAAACTCCATGTTTAATAACTGTTAAAATATTGTTTAAATTGTCATTTACCATATCAAAAGAATATTCTAAACTTGTAGATAGCCCTCCTTCATCATATAGCTTTTGAGATATAGCGTCCAAAATAACCTGTGCTCTTATAATAGTTTCATATTGGTCATCTGTTAAATTTATCCGTAGTACCTTACTAATATCAATATCATCCTTAGTTATTTGAATATTATTTATCTCATCACAATATTTTTCCATTAACAGTCCTCTTCTCTTTCTAAAAAAATACCGGCTTTTTTAATTACCTTTTTTAAACAGCGTTCTGCAACAACTTCTGATAAATTATATTTATAACTAAATAACTTTATAGCCTCTTTCTTTGAATCGGCTAATATATAAATATAGGTGTTATAGCATAAACTAGGATTAACAAAATAATATACTTTCATAAACAGTCTCCTCTCTGTTTCTTCTATATTTATATGTTTAAAAATATTTATAAGAATATATTTTTTTGTCATAAAAATAATAAATTTTTAAATTAAATAAAGAATTGCTTTTACAATAAAATACTACGAAGCTAAAGCTTAGGTGTTAGAATAACTCATTATACATTTCTAAAATTCAATATCTAATGTAATCTCATATTCTTCATTTTCAATATGTCTTTCATTTAATATTTTTGTATCTAATGGACAATCGACATTATCAATTTCATTGCCATTTTTATCTATAAAATAATATACTCCATCAGCATTTTTCCAAAATTCTTTTAAAGTTTTCATAACGAATACTTTCTTTTATTCATTATCTTTATGTAAGTTCCAACAAGAATATTCCCATTTTTTATCATCGGACACGGGACACTCTTCGATTTCATTTATGTATTCATTTAGTATCTTACATAGACCATCACATTCACAACATCCACACTCATAACATTCTTCATCTTTCATAAATTTACTCCTGTTAACTCATAAAATAACCTTTCTGTATTATTATATCAAACTCACTTTTTAAAAATATTTTTTTCGTTCTTTTTGTAATTCCATAACAAGTTGAAGTGAAATCAACCTTAATTAAAGGTTCTTCGGGAATATCCCCAAAATGTTTTATAAAGTCATCTGTAACATCCTTAACAGAATGTATCTTTACAATATAATTTTCTAATAAATTCATATTTTCTTCCTTTCAATTAAAGAAATATAAATTATAATTATTACGGCACAAATAAGAAGAGAGATATTGTCTATAGCATTTAACTGTTCTGAAAACGAAATTCTAATTAAATTGCCACTTAAAAAAAATAATATTGTTTCACAAACTCTTTTTATTAGTTTTATATGTTTCATAGTTTCTTCCTTTCATTATCTATTTTTCTCCTCTTCGGGGCTAGGTGAACCATCCGGTTCACCTAAATTACTCTTAATATAATCTCTATAACTTGGAATAGTAATATTTATAGCCTTGTCATGAAAATTATTTATTTTACCTCTATTCACAAGCACAATAGCTTTATTTTCTTCATTATTGCAAAAATAAACTATTCCATTATTCTTTTGCAAATATTTTTCTATCATTTTATTAAATAAATATCTTGGAAAGTATATTATCATTAAAAAAAATAACTTTAAATAAAAAAATTTATCATTCTTTTCTGCTTCTTCAAATGTCATAAATTTCTCCTTTGCTCTTTTATTCTATAATTATCTCTTTTATCCTATAATTATATGTATAAAATAATTACTAATATATATATTTTTTGACCTGTTTTATAAAAAAAAGAAAAGAAGAAAATTTATATTTATCTGTCTAATTCTATATCACTTTTACAATATTTATCATAAAATTGTAGAAATATATCGTTCGGCATCTGGTCTAACACTTCATCCATTCTGGATTCAGTTACATCGGTATCTTCTTCAACATTATGTTCATATCCAAGAAAATCATCAATAGCTTCAACACCATTCATAAATAGTTCATGTTTTAATTCTTCATACATTTCTTCGGTTATATTATATTTTTTTTCTTCAATATCTGTTACTTTTGGAATATCAATTGTATATCCAGACTCTAATAATTCTGCATAAGAATCAAATCCAAATTGCATTGCTTTAAGTTCAAGATAATCTGTTAAAGGCATTCTTCCAATATTTGTATCAACATATTCCATTTCCATAATATTTTTCTCCTTATATCTCTTTATATATATATATATGTAAAAATTATACAAAAAAGAGGTATATAAAATATACCCCTTTTATTTTTATAGAATATAGTGAATATTAATTTATGCTATAATCATTAGGCAGCACCCCATAATTTTTAATAGATGCACATATCCGAAAAACATAAACTTCATCAGTCATCACTAATTTTTCCTTTCAAATTTTTATGATAAACAATTGTTTTTATTATATGTTAAATATATCTGAAAATTATAAGTTATTTTGACATATTTAATAATTTGTGAGGTGTATCTACACCTCATTACCCCGAAGAGAGAGAAAGTAAACTATTATTCATTTATAAACATATCTTTATATCTTTTTTGTATAGTAATTGCGTACATTGCTCCTCTTATACTAAAACATATTCCAAACATAAATGCAAACCCATATAGACCGATAGGAGTAATTATACAAATTATAGCCCATATCAGTCTTATTATATTTCCTATAATTCCGTTGAATAACATACATTTTGTATATCCAAGACTAGTTGCAAGTCCCCTATAATTTTCATATGGACAAAGCAATATAACTTGACTTAAATATAATATTAAAAATTTAAAAGTAATGTTTGCCGGAAGTTCCCCTTTCATTGGGAAAAATAAAGCTAAAGATAGAATAAAGCTTATAATAACTGCCGGGAAAAAAGTCTTTTTCATTTCTTTTTTAAATATTTTATATTTATTCTTAGTTTCAACAGTTTGTAATTTTACAATTTGATTTTGACACCATTGATTTGTTATATCCTCTGTACATCCTGCAATACCAATACACACACTATGTATTGCATACTCAAATTCACCCATATAACTTGCTATAATTGTACCTAGCATATAAGCTATTGCATTAAAAATACGTTCAATCCATAGAAAGAATCCTTTGCTTAATATTTCTTTTAGATGATTACATTGTGGATATTTAAAACCTTTATATACTTTACATATTAATAAATAATATAAATCTGTAACTAAATTACAAATAACTGTTCCTACTATTAACCAGTAACAGTCTACCTTCAAAATTAGTACAACCGCATCCCAACTTATCATTAAAATATAAAATACAAATGTAGCCCCAATTAATTCTTTGTTCTTATTGTTGTAAACAAGATACTTATTAAATATTGACTCAATTTGACTTATTGGAATGCCAAGTCCATATATAATATTACAAATCCTTAATAAATTATATTGTTTTCCAGTTATATCAAATAAACTTGCTGTAAAATTACTTGTACTTATCATTAATATTCCGGCTAGAACAGATGTTATAAGATTTATTATAAAACTTTCCGTAAATTTTTCTGTATCACATTGATAACAGCATTCTCCCAACATAGCTATTTTATTAAATAAATAATATGTTGTTCCCCATGACGCTAATACTATTATTGCATCTGTCCCCATATTATTTCCGAATGCACTATCAATTAACCCAAGTACAGCAATAAGTGCTCCATTTATACATAATATTAAAAATTGTTTCATTCTAATACCTTATCTTCTGTATTGTCAATATTTATTTTATTACTATTTTCTCTTATTAGTTCATCTACTGTTCTTGGAGTATAATCCATATAATCTATCATACACCCTACATTATATGTATTAACTGGAATATCTGTTGTTTCAGCAATGTTTTTACAGGTATTCTCATAGATTTCATATTCTCTTGAATTGTGAACATGTCCATATAAATGTATTGTTCCTCTATGCTGGCCATTATAAAATAATATTGGGTAATGAGATAATATTAATCTTTTACCATTATCATTTATCTCTTTATAATCATATATTCCTTGAAATAATCGCTTACATTCTCCATTGTTTACCCAATAATCATGATTCCCTTTAATTAAAAATTTTGTACCATTAAGCTTTTCTATAAGTTTCTTTGTTTCTTCTCCGTTAAGCCAACTAAAATCACCCAATATATATACATTATCAGATGGGTTTATTACATTATTCCAATTATATATAATTAAATCATCATGTTCTTTAATATTTTTAAATGTTCTACCACCATTTTTCGCATCATGTACTATTATATTTTCATGTCCAAAATGGGTATCACTTATATAATAATTCATTTATTTATCTCCTTTTATATATTCATAATAGACTTTCACATTATTATCCATTCGTTTTATTGTAAATATTTTATCACAATGCGGACACCCTATTTCCATTCCATCTTCTATATCTAATATAGTATAATATTGATACCCGGTATCTAAATTACAATATGGACATCCTATCATATATACAGGTTTTACCCATCCATTATTTTTTAATATTTCAAGTTCGTTATAGGTTTCTTTTATACTTGAATTACAATGTCTTGCTATTGCATTAGGGAAAATCATATTATGTATTTTATAATGTTTTAATAGAAACTGTTCTATTTTATTCATATTTTCCATTATTTATTATTCTCCTTTTATGTATTTTATATAAAGTTATTTTTCTTTCTGATATTTTTTAAAAGCAAATATATTTGATATAAGAATAATAATATCTAATAAAGTTGCTACATAAGCCCCATACAGAAAATCATAAATTATCCAATAAATAATTATAAAAATTGCTCCAAATCTAATATATTGTTCATTATTTTGAAATGCTAAAACTGTTTGAACAATTATAATTAAAATAGATAAAGCCGAAAATATATTACTGTATATACATATTCCACATAATATGTATAATAAAATTATTATTATTAAACAAAAAATATTATTCCTTTTTCTAAAAATTATATTTCTTATTAAAGAAATTATATTTAGGCTACAGGCTGTATATGCATTTAAACATAAATACTGTATAATATCTGCAATATTACATATTATTTGTAAAAATAACATGTCTTTTTTATTTTTCATCCAGATACTTGTGCCATAAGTTATAAAGTTTATGACACCACAGATTTGTGCAATAATAAATAAATCTCTGGTACTCATTATTATTCATATTTCCCATTCTTTATTATAGTTTCATTTAATCTATTCGCCTTTACAGTTATTGCTTTATCTATTTGTTTATCTGTGAAACCTGCAATAGCTTTAATATATTGTAAACATAATACAACATCAGCATATTCTTCTAATAGATTTGTCCTGTCACCCTTTCCTCTAAGCTCTTTTGAAACAGCTTGTGATAATTCAGCTAACTCTTCCATAACAATTATTAAACTCTTGTGTCCTCGGGGATTTCCATCATTAGAATTTGCTTCAATACTTTTTAGAATAATTGTTTCAATTTCTTTTTTATTAAGAATATTTTTTATATTGTTATATTTTTCAACAAATTCATTTTTATTCATATTTTACCTTTCTAAATCAATAATGGTTTCTTTAGCTGTCCCATCATTATAATATTTTGTTTCTAATGTACATGTTATATACTCACCTATCATATCTCTATATTTATAATATAATTCTTCATTATCTATTTGATATTTTTTATCATTATATCGAACAACAATTATATATTTGGCAGGATAATGATAGTGAGCATGTATAACTCTTTTCCCTACTATCAATGGAGCTGTACTTTCCGGCTGATAATATTTATCTATTATTTGTACTTGTACATTACTGGTATTTGTCTCAATACATTCCGGAATATTAGTAAATATAAAAAATCCAATTATTATTGCTAAAACTACTCCTATTGATATTATAATTTTAATAATAATCATATCATAATTTTTATTTTCCATATATTATATTCCTATCTTTTAAAGGGATAAAACCAATAATAGCAATACATACCAAATATCATAAAAAAGAACACAAATATTACAAGTAAACCCTTTAAAAATATGGTTAAGTAGAAAATATATTTATTCTCATAAAGCTCTTCACAAATATGCTCATTATTTTTGGCTATACATATTTTCTCTGAGGATAGAATACAGAATTTACATTTTTTATTACACATTTATAGTACTCCTTATTTAAAGTATCTCTTTACAACATGTTACAAGTAAATCCTTATCTGCCTTACCATTAAGGCTCTTCATAACCATTCCTGTAAGCTTTCCCTTTGGAGTATCACTTGGAGCTGTATTTATAATTTCCTTAATAGCTTCTATTACTTCTTCTCTATCCATCTGCTTAGGAATATACTCCTTTAAAATATCTATCTTTGCTAATGTAGTCTTATAAAAATCACTATTCTTATATCCATCTGTATTTGACTTACTAAGTTCCTTTAATGCTTGATTATGCTGATTATATTCCTTTAAAAATGCAGCATTATACATATCATCTGTTGGAATTTCTATTTTTGCATCCTTTGCCATTGCAAGTGCCTTATCCCTTACAGACTTAAATATATCCTTTCTTATATTATCCTTATTCTGCATTGCAGACTTTATTTCATTTAATATCTTTGTATTCATATAATTATTTCTCCTTATTTTGTTTATTTAAAATTATTTATATAAATAGTTTCAAAATTGTCATCTAGCTGAAAATAGTATAAAAGATTGTTTTGGAAAATATTTTCTACAAACTCATAATTAAAATAATAGTTATTATTAAAATAATTCCTACAATAAATATAACCATTCCTATTGTCCCTAAACTTTCAGAAACTTGATAATGATTATAGATTAATGCACCTATAAGAAAAAAAATTATTCCAATTATTAGCCCTATGCCCATATTATTATAAACCTCTATTTGCATTTATTTTATCTACAAGATTAACAGCTTCAAGACAGCTTATAGCCCATACACCCTTACTTGCTACCTTAATGACAGTACTATATAGGTCATCTATAAAACATATCTCATTTGGTTTTAGATTATATGCTTTCATAGCTGTCTCTATTATTGCAAGCTTTTCTCCTGCCGTACTAGAACAAAAATTTTCTAATTTATAGCCATAATGGTCTTCTACCCACTTTATTTTCATATCTGCTATAATCGGCAATGAAACGGCTGAAAGGAGTCCAACTCTGATATTACTTATATAACATATTTGTAACAGATTTTTCATCTTTTCACTGATTTCACATCTTTTTGTCCACCATTCGGAGTTTCCTCTCAGCATATCTTCAAAATAAACACTATCATCTTCATCATAATGCTTTGTATGTATTGCTAAAGTATCATCAAAATCAAATAATACCAACTTAACACCTTTAAAATCATCGGCTGTCATTAAATTAATATTCCTTTCTTTAAATTTATTCCTTATATATATATGTTTAATCATCTTTAAAACCTTTTAATATTTTGTCATAAATTATTATAAAAAAAATAACCTAAAAATATTAGGTTATTTTTAATATCATATTTAAATAATTATGTTTCCACAAAAAAATTGTTTAATTAATCTTTGGCCTTCATTTTCTCCATTATTATCACAATTTGCCTCAGCTTCATGATTAGGATATCTTTTAATTAGTTGTTTATATATATTCCTTGCATCGTTTCCATCTTTACATTCTGAACCAATATATAACATATTTTCTACAGGCTTCCCACAAGGCTTACATCTTTGACTATTTGTAATTTTATTTTTTATACAATCTTGATAAAATTGTGCCAATAATTTTCCATAATCTTCCTTACTTTTTGCATTTTTCCATATATCTGCATTTTCTACATATTTGTATTTGACATAATTATCATCTGCTATATCCAATAAACTATTTTTAACTGTTACCCAACAATGATGAATAGGAATTTCACTTTCATTTACAAATAGCCATCCTGCCCATATTTTTGCGTCTATTCCATTTTTGATAAGTTCCTTATAAAGTTCGCCATTCATTGTATAGCAATGTCCTAATTGAAATTTAATGCTATCAAATATTGATAATATTTTTTTGTCTTCACATATATCACAATTTTTGCTTGTAAAAAGTTTATAATTCTCATTATGTAATGGATAATAATTTGTTGGAATAATTATTGATTTTATAAACTGTTCATTATTATATAATTTTATTACTACATTATGTTCTTTTTGTCTAACATGTTCATCTATCCACATATATCTGCCTCCAATATGTTTTTCAGATACCTATATTATATCAAAAATCATACGGAAATGCACGAATTAATCAGCGTTTCCTTAGATATTATAACATATACCTTTTAGAAATACCAGATATAATTATAGTTCAGGTTCATCATTATACATTGCAATAATCGGAGTTTCTTCTTGTTGTCTTTCATTTTCTAATCTTTGTAATTCATCTAAAAATCCAAATTCTTTCATAATATTCTGATATTCTGATATATTTATATTTGTTAAAATAGTTTCTTTTTTAAAATTTGGATTTACTGTCCTTACAATTGTTGCAAGATTTTTTGATAAATATGCCATATCTTTAGCTTTTACATGGTCAATACTACCATCTATATGTGTTATATCATATTCTGCCGTTAATGCTTTATATATTGCATTTGCTCTTGAAATATTACATTCATTTTTCCAATAATTTACAATATCTGCTCCTCTTTTATCAATATCTCTATATATATCTTCAAGAGTTGGATATTGTTGTAATAATGTAATACTTGCTTTTTCACCTACTCCTTTTACTCCCGGAATATTATCAGCTACATCCCCAGACAATCCTTTCTTATCCGGGATTTGATTAGGATTTACACCTTCTTCAAATAAACATATTTGGTCATCAAATTCATAACAACCAAATGGAGCACCTTCTTGTTCTCCATATAATTCATTTAATCTTAAAGCTCTGGCTTCCGAAGTCTGCATCATCCAACATACTACCGGCTGATTACTGCCATTTGTATCTATTA
>OGKG01004252.1_pt1 | contig 12300 bp, 3 predicted proteins | sample 1572201 | NCBI WGS metagenome assembly OGKG01 (sample SAMEA2582146, study PRJEB24529) | metagenome | biome: Human gut stool | place: China | collected 2011 | reverse complement strand
GCCAGAAGGGAAAAGGCGCAAGCAGATGGCGCAGGTGAATCTGGAAATAGTATTATTTACTTTCCTTGAAAACGACCATCAATCCCTGTGCATTTGCCCAGTCAATCACCTGCTGATTTTCCGCGTCGCAGAGAATCACCGGATGGCAGCCGCTGAAGGCATCATCCGCCAGCGTTTGCACACTGTTCGGGATAATGACCAGCCGCAGTAGCGTACAGTCTGCAAAGGCGCGCTTTCCAATCGCAGTAACGCCCTCCGGAATATTCACCTGCTGCACCTGCCACATGCCGACAAAGGCTTCTTCCTCGATTGCCTTCAAACTCGCAGGCAGCTGCAGAATGTGATCCGACGCAATCGCATACCCATTGTCCAGCCATGTGCCGCAAATCTTGCAGACCGTGTCGCTTATCCGCCCGTCTTCCGTCGATGTTGCAGGCCGTACCGTCTCAATGTACGGCGTATGCGGTATGTCGATGCGGCTCGTAACGGAACTGTATTCCGATTCCACATAGTTGTCCGCTGTCTGCGCAATGTAGAGCGTGTATCCCAGGTCGCAGCGAAGCGCCGAGAGGTCAAGCGTAATTTCGCGCTTGCCGTCCGGGTAAAGTTCTGCACGATCCTCCACATAGAAGTGCGTTATAGGAGCACTCGATATGCCGCCTTCCGGCCAGAAAATCAAATCCAGCTGCGCATTTTCCGGGAAAATATGTGAATCCGAAAGCGTCAGCGTCAGCTTGTTGTCCACCAGCTGTGCAGCATCACGAATGGGCGGCAGTTGGCATTCCAGCACCAAGTCAAATTCCGTCGGTGCCAGCGTGTCAATGTACTGGCTCAGGGTCGGGGTGAAGGTCGCATGATAGACCTTTTTGCCAGTAATGGTTTGTTTCTTTTCTATATCTTCTCCCCTTTCTATGGTGAACAGCGCCACGTTTGCTTCTTCGGTGCCTTCCGTCAGCGTCAGCGTGCCATCCACATTCCAGTCGCACAGCACTGCCGTGTATTCCGGATCATCCAGCCGCACTTCCGCGCCATACGGATAGAGCGTCTGCGTATTCACCGTCACTTGCGCATACTCGCCCGTCAGGTCGTCACTGAGCCAGTAGCCGTTGTTTGTGCCGATAATAGTCGGCTCAAATTTGCCCTGCGCGTTCTGCCAGTCCAGCGTATCCATGTGCCGCCCCGCGAAATCCAGCACATACGCATAACTCGCATCCATCAGTTCCTCAATCGGCTGAACTTCCGCATACACCAACTTCTTGCCCTCTGTAAAGGACGCAGATGCCTGCGCCACAACCTCCGCCTCAACATCCTTGGAGTACGCCTGATAGAGGAAGGTCTGGTCGTAGTTGTCGCAGGCTTCCACGTTCGGATCATCCCCGAACGACAAGCGATACGTTTCTCGATTGAGCATGAAGTATCTCGCCTTTCCGAAATGCTCCACAAAGGCAGGATGCGTGAAATACCATTGCCCATCAATCTGAATCATATTCACGGCATCGCCGTCAAAATAAGAAACAAACACCGAGCTTTGATCACCAATGCCCTCGCCTTCAACGATGCCCTTCGCGTTAAAGTAGATATCATTGGTAACATTTGCCGCATTCAGCAGTGCTTTGTATGCAAATGCCCAGCCCCAGCGCGTACCTTTACGCAAAGTAAGCACCATTTTGCCGCTGTATGTGTGCGGCAGCATGTCCGACAGCTTCGTTTCGCTGAGCATCCAATCTACCAGCGCTTCTGCTTTCTGATAGTCGGTCATGTCATCCGTAATCACCTGCGCGACAATTTTTGCTGCCAGCTGATCAGCCGTGCCGAGGTATTCTGCCGGAATCGACTCATCCAAATGCACGGGAATCTGATGCGCCAGCGCGTACTGATGCGCCGCGCTGCCCGACGGCGTGTAGAATTCCACAACCGCTTCGCTGAACGCATCATCCGCAATTTCCGTAACCGATGCCGGAATTTCCAGCAGCAGCATCGCGTTTCCAAATGCATTTGCGCCGATGCGCTCCAAGCCATCCGGCAGTTTCAGCGCTGCCAAAGCAACATTGCCGTGGAATGCCTGTGTGCCAATGCTGTGCACACCCTGCGGGATGGTAAGCGTCTGCATCCGCGCGGCCTGCGCAAACATCCCCTGCGGGATTTCCGTCAGTGATTTCGGCAAATGCACGGACAGAATGGCATAATTCATCCACATCGGATTGATGCCGATTTGCTTCACGGTATCCGGGAAATACATGGACGTAACGGACGTGGAAGCAAACGCATAATCCCCGACCGTTTCCAGCGAATCGCCCAGAGAGAAGGACGGAATTGCTTTGCAGACGTTGAATGCCCGCTCGCCGATGTACTTCACATGCGGCAGCAAAACGCCCTTCTGCTCCGCCGACGGCGAAACGCGCTTCAGTTTCTTGCAGCCATCAAATGCATAGTCTGAAATTTCCGCCAAATTCGGCGAAATATTGATTTCCTCAATGTTTTCGCAGCTCGTGAAGGCATGTTCGCCAATGGACTGAATGAGCGCACCGCCGTTAATGGTTTGAAGCGCCTTGCAGCCGCAGAACGCACTGCTCTCGATGGTCGTAACAGTGCTGGCGAGCGTTGCTTCCGTCAGCTTCGGGCATTCCAAGAACGCGTCAGCACCAATCGTTTCAACGCCGGGGGCAATGGAGACCTTCTCCAAATTCTTGCAGTAAATGAATGCGCCGCCAACGCGCTTCACATTGCCGGGAATGGTAATCGAGGTCAGCCCGCTCTCACGGAACGCGGCATCCCCTATTTCCTCCAAACTTTCCGGCAGTTCCACCGATTGGAGCTTGGACGCTCCACAGAAAGCATTCGCGCCAATTTTCTTCAAGCCATCGGGGAGCGTCAGCGAACGGAGTTCTCCATTATAATAGAATGTCCAGTCCGCGATTTCGGTCACATTTGCCGGGATGACAACTTCAGCAATCGGAACTCCTCGGAATGCTTCTTCTCCGATCGTGGTCAGCGAATCCGGAAGATTGATTTCTTTCAGCGCATAGCAATGCGCAAACGCAAGTCCATCAATACTTGTTACCCCATCCGGTAGATGAATACTTTCCAGCGACTTGCAGTTTGCAAATGCTTCATAGCCGATGCTCGTCACACTGTCCGGAATTTCAATAGTTTTCAGGGACGTACAGTCCTTAAAGCCATGCACGAACGTGATGTTCTTCGGCAAAACGACCGTAGTCAGGGACGTGCATTCCGTGAAGCATCCGCCTTCCATGCGGAAAACCTGCGGCGGCAGAATTACTGTCTCCAAATTTTCGCATCTTGCAAATGCCCACTCCATCAAGTCAAAGTCCGTCGATGTGATTTCCACAGACTTCAGCTGATGGCAATATGCAAATGCAAAGCTTCCAACGTGAATCCCCGGCTGCGAAAGTTTCAGCGACGTAATGCCGGAATTGTAGAATGCATTTCGTCCAATCAACTCTAATTTTTCCGGGAAGTTGATATCCGTTAGTGCTGTGCAGTTTTCAAAAGCATAAGAATCAATGACAGTGCAGCTTTCCGGCAGCGTGACGCTCGTTAAGCCTTTTCTGCCCTTGAACGCCCCTGCGCCAATTGTCGTGATGCCATCACGAACGGTTACATTTCCCGTAATCGACGCATTCACAAACAAGATGCTGTTGTCCTGCGTATCATACAAGACACCGTCTTCGGATACATAGCGCACAGAACCAACCGCTGTCGTTATCGTTTTCAGCTTGCTGGGCCACTCGCCGCTGATGTACTCCAGTTTGGAAGGCAGGTGCAGCGTTTCCAGCGAATTACAGCCTTCTACGACGCCATTCGACATGTCGGTCAAGCTATTCGGCAGATTCAAAGTGCGCAAGGAGGTGCAATATGAGAATGTTCCACTCATGAATGTAACGCCTTCAGGTATCGTTACTTCCGTTAAAGCATGGCAATATGAGAACGCGGAATCCCCCAGATGCTTTAGTCCTTCCGGCAGCACAACATTTTCCAGTTGTGTACAGTAGGCAAACGCCAAACCATCTATCGTTATCAGCCCTTCCGGGAAGGTAATTTCCTTCAGTTCCTTGCAGAACTGGAATGCGCAATTCCCAATTTTCTGCAAAGAATCCGGCAGTTGAACAGATGTTATCGCATGTTCCTTAAACACATCATCGCCAATGCGCACCGTGCCGTCACGAATCACTACATCCCCCGACACATCCGGCAGGGCATAGCGCAGCGTCTTTGCAGGAATGTCGTAAAGCAATCCGTCCACCATCTCATAGGTTGGATTTCCTTCGGCTATAGACAGTGATGTCAGCGCTGAACAGCCTGAGATAAACGAGTCTCCAAGGCTGGTTACATTGACCGGTATCGTCAGTGACGTTAGACCAGAGTATTCAAATGCTTTCCATTCAATTGTTGTCAGCGTATCCGGCAATGTAATTTGTGTCAGTTTTGTGCAGCTGCTAAAAGCGCCTCGACCAATTTTCTCCACACCATCAAATGTGATTTCCTGTAAATACTGCTGTCCAGCGAAAGCAAAATCTGAAATTTTCTTTACGCTCTGCGGCAAACTCACACTCAACAGATTACCAGTATAGTTGCTTTGAAACGCCGATTCCCCAATTTCCACAATTCCTTCGCTGACAACAACGTGCGTCAGAATCGGGCTGCGGAGGTTTTCAATCGCATAGACAGGGTATCCGTCAATCACTGCCGGAACAACCGTCTCCGGCAGCGTGCCCGTGTAGCCTGTAATATACGCTTTGTCCCCTTCAAGGCGATAGGTAAACGATGTGCTTTCACTGGCATAGCGCACCCCGTGTGCGCTCGCCCACAGCTGCGCCGGGCTGCCATCCTGCACCACAAGGCACAGGGCATCATTCACTGCTTCAAACGCATGGTCGCCGATTGTCTCCACCTGCGTGCCAATGGTGATACTGCGCAGATTTTGGCAGTAGGCAAACGCATAGTCTGCAATGGCAGTCACGTTTTCGTCAATCACCAAATCCGCTCCTGCGCGCCGTGCCGGATAGAGCAGCAGCGTTTTGCCCGCCGCGTCCAGCAGGACGCCGTCACAAACCTGCAAATACGCACTTTCCGCTTCCACGCGCACTTCTTGCAGGCACTTGCAGTTTGCAAAGGCGTTTTCCGCAGTACCGACCACGGGCAGCCCGTTATGCACAGCCGGAAGCACCAGCAGTACCGCGTTTTCATCGCAGCTGCTGACAAGATAGCCATCCTGCGCGGCATTGAGCGTGTAGGAAATTTCCTGATCCGCCGCGGCAAAATTCACGCCCTGTGACGTGGCTGCTTTTTCAGCGGCAGACCCCTTCCAGCCGCGGATGGTCAGATTCTCGCAGTTCGCAAAAGCATCCGCCGCGATTTCCTCCACGTCCGGCCAGAGCAGGATGTCCGTCAGCGCCCTGCATCCCTCAAAAGCGGCACTTTCAATGCGCCGCACCGTGCGCGGCAGGGTAACTTTCGCCATGCTTTCATTGCCGCTGAATGCCCTTGCGCCAATTTCCACAATGCCGTCCGGCAGTTCGATTTGGGTCAGCGCAGTGCAGTGCTCAAACGTGCTCGCCGGGATTTTCGTCAGCGCTGCCTCCCACTGAACTTCCCGCAGGGCGGCACAGTTCATCCATGCGCCGTTGCCCAGCGTCGTGACGTTCTTGGGCAGCTTCAGCGTCTGAATCCCAGTGCCAGAAAAAGCAGACGAACCAATCGTATTCAAATTTTCCGGCAGGACGATGCTTTCCAGCGTGCCAATGCCCGCAAACGCATACGCGCCGATTCTGGTCAGGCTCTCCGGGAAGATGATTTCCGTCAGGGCCGTATTTTCAAACGCATTTGCTTCTATGGTTTGCAGATACTTGCTCCATATCACCGTTTTCAGCGATGTGCAGCCGCTGAACGCCGACGCAGAAACGGTATAGAGGCGCTCCGGCATCTGGAATTCCGTCAAGGAAACGTCATTCCGGAACGCCGCTGCACTCAGGCTCGTTACGCTGTCCGGAATATGCACGCTTTCCAGTGCCGTGCAGTTCTGGAACGCCTTTGTGCCGATGTTCGACAGCGAATCATCAAACGACAGCGATTGCACCGCCGTGCAGCCTTCAAATGCCGATTCGCCAACAGACGTCACGCCCGTGAACGCATTGGGCGAAACAAGCGACGTGCAGCCCTTGAAGAATCGGTCAGGAATCGCCGTCAGCGTACCTTCACCGAAATTCACCGTCTTCAAGCCCGTTGCATTTTCAAACATGCCTGCCTGATAATCGCTGAAAATCGGCGAGAAAGTCAGCGTTTCCAGATAGCGCAGGTTTTTGAGTGCGCCATCATCAATCTGTGTCAGCGTTTCCGGCATGACAAAGCTTTGCTGCGGTGCGCTGGCAGCATAAGTCAGCAGCCGCGTGGCATCCGCCGTCATCAGTGCACCTTGCTGCACCTGAAAATGCGTGTTTCCCTCTGCCAGCTGGAAAGCCGTCAGCGCCGTGCAGTCACGGAATGCATCCGCTCCAATCAGGGACAGCGATTTCGACAGCGGCATCGAAGTCAGCGCAACACAGCCGTCAAAGGCTTCCGCGCCAATCATCGTAATATCGCCATCAATCTGAATGGATTCCAGTCTTTCGCAGCCCTGAAATGTGCGGTCAGGAATGACCGTCACACCAGCCGGAATTTCCAATGATTTTATTTTATAACAATACTGGAATGCGCCTTCCCCGATGGATTCGAGCTTTTCAGGCAGACGACCATCTCCCCAAGCTCTCCCCATATTCCAGCATCCAGCGAACGCGCTTTTACCGATTTTGGTCACGTTTTTGCCGATGCACTGCTCAACACTGTAATCTCTTGCAGATCCGTAGCCCCAGCAGTTCACAAAGGCTTCGTCCGGAATTTCTGTCAGTGAATCAGGGATTTCCAAGAAGTGCATTTGTAAACATGCCGCAAATACGCCCTCGCCCATTTTCGTCAGCTTCTGCGGCATCCGAACCGCATCAAGATAGGCGCTGCCTGCAAAGGCTTCCTTACCAAAGGTGGTTACATTGTCCGGAATGTAAAATTCCTTGCCGATGCCCGACGGCATATCATAAAACGCGCGGTCGCCGATCGTCGTGACCGGATACCCTTCAATCTCCTGGGGAATAAGCACTTTGCTTCTCAGCAGTTCTTTATTATATCCTGTAATCGTCGCTTCTCCATTCTGAATCTCATAGGTATAGTACTCTGCCGGGTCTGCAACAAGTACATATGCAAACAGATAATCATATCCATTTAATCGTAATTGAATACGCACCATTTCATTTGCAGAAAGTGAAATGCTGCCTTTACCATCCCATTCGACATGGATTCCCGTTGGCTCATAGGTATAGCTTGCCTTGCGACTCTCACCATATTCGCCATCATAGAAAGTAGCGGTACGACCATCCGTATAGCAGAAATACCACAGCCATTTCTCTTTTGTCACAACGTAATTTTCTGGAACATCGTAGGTAAAGTGGATTGTTTCCCCCGGCTGGGCAAAAATGACAGTCCGATCGTTCCAATCCATTTTCGCTTCCTTTGTCTCCGCGCAAGCAACTGTCGTTGCCAGCGCAAAAAGAAGCAAGAACAGTCCGAATGTGACCTTCCAACGTTTCATGTGCAATTCTCCTCCATCCGCTTTTTCCCTGTTGCAAACTGCCAGTTTTCCATATTTATTATACGCAGGTTTTCCCAGCTTGTCAACATGATTGGTAATCGTTTCTTGACAATTTCTTCTGAATATAGCATTAGCATCTTATTGATTTGACGGTGCATGACATAGCATTCGATTTAGTTTCTGTATTTTCCCTTAATTTTCTTGATTCTTCTATTGACTTTTTCTTGAAATTGCTGTATGCTGGAAATCGAGAAAGGGGTTGATACACATGAAATCCAAGAAACTTTTGACGATTACGCTGACCAGTCTGCTGATCGGAAGCTGTCTGGTCCTACCCGCACTGGCGGACAGCGCGGACGCTCCAAGCGGCGGAAATGTCGCGACTTACGAAATTTCCGCAAACGTAAAACGCATTGATGAATATGCGTTTGCAAACAGCACGAGCCTTGTCAGCGTGAAAATTCCTGATTCTGTAACTGCCATCGGGGATTACGCCTTCTCGGGCTGCACGAGCCTGAAAGAGATCACGATTCCCAGCAGCGTGACAGAGATTGGCGCGCACGCATTCGATGGATGCACGGCGCTGGTGAAGGTGGATGGGCTGGAGAATGTAACGAATCTCAGTGACTTCACGTTCTACAACTGCACATCACTGCAAGATGTTGGAAATTTGACTTCTTTGACGAGCATTGGCGAATCTGCTTTTGCAGGCTGCAAATCACTGACGCAGCTCGGTGATATGCCCCATCTGAAAAGTATCGGCGCGTCTGCTTTTTCATACGCCATCAGTTGGGACGATGAACCGGAGCAGCATTATTACTGCGATTCACTGAAGCGTATTGGCGACATTTCTAATGTCGAACAAATCGGTGATTCAGCCTTTTTCAGCTGCGCGTCTTTAGCAGAAATCGGAAGTTTGCAGCATGTCACAACAATTGGAGATTGGGCTTTTGGGTATTGCACTTCACTCAAAGAAATCAGCAGCTTAGACAATATTAAAAAGATTGGCAGATGGGCTTTCTACGATTGTCAGTTGAATACGCTTGAAATCGGAGGAAATGACGTCCACATTGGGGCGGAAGCATTTTTCAGTTGCAATTCTCTTGCAAGCATCGAGGGCTTAAGCAACGTAACAAGCATCGGCAGCGGTGCTTTCGAGTCCTGCGCCATGACCACCATTAGCGGTCTAACGAACATTTCTGCCATTCCGGATAGCGCATTTGCCAGCTGTACCAATCTGCAAAGCGTAGAAGGTTTGGAGAATGTGACGAGCATTGGCGCATACGCATTCTCCAGATGCTATGCGTTGGAAACACTTGATAACACCGATAATGTAACCACTATTGGTGCTTACGCTTTCAGAGATTGCGAATTGCTCACATCCATGGAGCATTTGAGCAATGTAACAAGTATTGGCGATAGTGCTTTTGTAGGCTGCACCTCCTTGGTTCGGGTTGGTGATATGCCCCATTTGGAAAGCATCGGCGACTCTGCCTTTGGGGTTTCCAGCCGTTGGATTCCGGACGAAGGCATGTCAAAAGACTATGCCTGTGCGTCACTGGAAAGCATCGGAGATCTCAGCAGCGTTACTTCCATCGGCGAAAACGCCTTCTATCAGTGCACTTCGCTGAAAACCGTCGGCAGTCTCAGCAGCGTTACTTTCATCGGCGCAAATGCGTTCAAGCAGTGTACTTCCCTGCAAAGCGTCGGGGAACTCGGCAGTGTTACACGCATCGCGTATGGTGCCTTCTACGGCTGTGAATCGCTGACCAGCATTAGCGGCTTGGAAAAGCTGACCGTCTTGAATCGAGAGACATTCCGCAATTGCAAATCGCTGAAAACCGTTGGTGATTTAAGCAGTGTGACAAGCATCAGCGAGAAAGTGTTTGATGGCTGCACTGCGCTAACCACAGTTGGCGATTTAAGCAGCTTGAAGGTCGTTCCTGACAGGCTGTTCTTCTATACGTCAAATCTGGTTTCGGTTGGCGATTTGAGCAGCGCCACCAGCATTGGAGAGAGCGCATTCTCTGGCTGCCGCAAACTGACGAGCATCGGAGACATGTCCAATGTTCGTACCATCGGCGAGTCTGCATTTTCGTCCTGTAATGCGCTAACAAGCATCGGTTCCCTGCCCAATGTTCGCACCATTGGCAACTATGCGTTTTCTGGCTGCAAAACATTGACCAGCCTTGATGAGATGCCTATGCTGGATAGCATTGGCAGTAGTGCATTTTCGGGCTGCAGTATGCTGGCAAGTCTTGGTGAAATGCCCATACTAAAAAGCATTGGCAGTAGTGCATTTGAGAGTTGCAGCAAACTGACGAGCCTTGATGGAATGCCCATGCTGGATAGCATTGACACCGGTGCATTCGCTTACTGCACCACCTTAACCAACGTCGAAATTCTGGCAAATGTAACGACACTCGGAAGCCATACCTTCTACGGCTGCAAATCGCTAAAAACCATTGGTGATTTAAGCAAAGTTACAGTCATCGACTCCTCCACATTCGCTTCCTGCAGCGCATTAGAGAGCGTAGGCGATGTGAGCAGCGTAACTTCAATTGGTTATGCCGCATTTGAGGGTTGCTCTTCGCTTGTGCGTGTCGGCAACATGAGTAATGTCGAATCCATTGATTCTAACGGTTTTGCAAATTGCAGCGCCTTGGAACGCATTGATGAACTGGACAAGATCACCAGTATCGGTCAGTATGCATTTATGGGCTGTACTGCACTGAAGAGTATCGGTTCCCTGCACAACTTGAAAACTATCGGGCAAGGTGCTTTTAACGGCTGCAGTGCACTGGAGCATGTTGACGATTTGTACAGCTTGACGCGCTTGGAATCCGATGTTTTCTCACACTGTGTATCGTTAATCAGCGTTGACTTGTCTGACAAACTAACCGTCATTGGGAGTAGTGCATTCTTTGGCTGCAAAACGCTTGTCAGCATTGGTGATTTAAGCAATGTTGCAAGCATTGGAGGTTCTGTCTTTAGGGACTGCATCGCGCTGAAATCAATCGGCAATATGCCCAAATTGGAATCAATGGAGTCGGATTGTTTCATGGGCTGCACCGCACTGGAAACCGTCGGTAATTTAAGCAGCCTGAAGGAGATTCCATATGAGGCGTTTGATGGCTGCACCTCTTTGGTGAGCATCGGCGATTTGAGCAACGTAACCACTATCGGATCATACGGGTTCAACCAATGCAAAAAGCTGACCTCAATTCCGAATCTGGGCAGTTTGGAAAGCGTCAATCAATTTGCCTTCTCCGGATGCGAGTCGCTTGCATTTCTGGGTAATCTTCGCAATCTAACAAGTTTTGGCTATTCGCCTTTCATTAACAGTCCTTTCTATAACTGCCCAAACCTTGTCCTGGAAGTCCTGCCGGACTCCGCCGCTGAGCAGTACGCAAAGAGCTACAACATGCGGTACACCTACATTACGGAGTAATTCTCACATCACTTGGTTCTTCGCGGAATCTTGGGGCAACCAACAAGATTCCGTGAAGAGCCTCTTTTATCTTGCACCATTTCGTCCGCATCCACATCTATGTTGACATGTGCCGTTGGATTTCGCAGAACTAAGAGGCATACCATTTCGACTGTTGCTTCATTTTCCAAGGAAAGTTCTTTCACTTTCTGACCGCTCACTGGAACAGGGAATGCAAACACCATATTCCTGATGCAGCTGCCGTCCTTCTGCTTTTCCAGGTACAGACCAATGCCCAGCCACAAGTACGCACAAATTGATTACTGGGGCACAAGAAGCAACACAGCTCACCTGAAAGTAACTGCTTGAAAATTAGAGTGCACTGTATTATAATTTAGATGTAACATTCTAATTTGAACTATTGGGGGTGCTGCGATGCTGACAAAAGAAGAAATGCCCGCTTGCCCGGTAGCAACTACCGTGGCGCTGATTGGAAGCAAGTGGAAGTTGCTTATCATACGAAATCTGCTGGCTCGTCCGTGGCGGTTCAATGAACTGAAAAAGGACTTGGAGGGAATCAGCCAAAAGGTGCTGACAGACAGCCTGCGCTCGATGGAAGCCGATGGTATCATTACCCGTACAGTCTATCCCGAGGTGCCGCCGAGGGTGGAATATGCGCTGACCGAACTTGGCAAAAGCCTGAAACCCATTCTGGATTCCATGCGGGCATGGGGCGAAGCATATAAGACTAAACACTAAAAACCCGAAGCAGTACCTTTCCAGTGCTGCTCCGGTTTTTCCTTATGTTGAAGTCAAATCATTTCCAAATGCTTCAATCTCGATATGTTTTCCCCTCTTGAAGTTTGGACAATGCACATACCGTCTCCACATGTTCCGTTCCCGGAAACATATCCACCGGCGTTGCCCATTCCGCCCGATACCCGCCGTCCACCAGCACGCGCAAGTCCCTTGCGAGGGTCTCCGGGTTGCAGGAAACGTACACAACCCGCTTTGGTTTCAGCATCAGCAGACTTTGCAGGAACTTCTGGTCGCTGCCGGCGCGGGGCGGGTCCATCATCACTACGTCGGGCGCGTTTCCCTCCTTGGCGAGCTTCTGCATGAAGCGCCCTGCGTCGTCGCAGAGGAAGCGCGCGTTCTCTACACCATTGCGGCGGGCGTTCTCCTTCGCATCGCGGATGGCGTCGGAGAACGCCATCCGCGATGCGAAGGA
>OGKG01004247.1_pt1 | contig 12311 bp, 10 predicted proteins | sample 1572201 | NCBI WGS metagenome assembly OGKG01 (sample SAMEA2582146, study PRJEB24529) | metagenome | biome: Human gut stool | place: China | collected 2011 | reverse complement strand
CCCGCTCCAGAATGTGGCTCAGGTTGTCGGTGCCGCAGACCACGGTGTCCACGCCCAGAGTGTGGAGCAGGCCCCGGTTTTTGGGGTTGGAGGCCCGGGCCACGGTGCGGTTCACGCCAAACTCCTGCTTGGCGATCTGGCAGGCCACGAGGTTGTCCTCGTCGGAGCCGGTCACGGCCACAAAGGCGTCGCAGCTGGCCACGTCGGCGGTGCGCAGGGTGTCGATGCTGATGGAGTTCCCGCAGATGACCGAGATGTCCAGCGTATCGGCCAGCATCCGGCACTGAGCCTCCACCGGCTCAATGATGACCACCTTGTGGCGGTTGGCCAGCAGATTCTGGGCCAGATACCGCCCCACCCGGCCGCCGCCTGCAATACAAACTTTCATATCAATACCTCTTATTACAGAATGTAGTAAAACCCCTCAGCCGCCTGCGGCGACAGCCGTTCCCCTTTCGGCACTTGCGTGCCACCTCCCCCGGCCGGGGGAGTCTTTCCTGACAGGGGAGCCTTTGGCAAAGAGGATTGGTTTTCAGGAGGGATCCTTGTCATCCTCGAAAACGCTGCGGAATGCCAAGGCCTCTCCTGACAGGAGAGGTGGCATCGAGCGAAGCGATGATGACGGAGAGGTTACTTGGACAGCGTCCGGAACACTGCCTGCTCGGTGAGGATGGTGGGGCAGATGGTCTCAAGGCCGTAGTATTTGTGGTACAGGATCTGCAAATGAGGGTCAGACACCCGGCAGATGACTTTCTCCCGCTGGAAGATGTTTTTGGCGATCTGCGCCGCCATCAGGTTGACGGAGTCGTCCTCGCTGACGGCTGCCACGGCGTCGCAGTTCTCAATCCCGCCCTGCTTGAGGACGTCCGGGTCGGTGGGGTCGCCCACAAGGGCCGCCCCGCCAAAGGAATAATCGTCGAAGCCGTCCAGCCGCTTGAGCTGCTCGGAGTCCCTTTCCACCAGCGAGATGTCGTGGCCAATGCGCTCCAGGTCGCGCACCAGCGCGGCGCCTACCTGGTCGCAGCCGATCACCAGAATGTTCATGGAAGTCACCTCATGTTATCAACTTTATAAACTGTTTAAAACGCAAAAAAAGCCGTTTATGGTTTCGATGGAATCTGAAACCAGTATACCACATTTATACCGGGAGATAAATACAGCACGGCCGGGAAAAATTTCGCATTCCGCGTGCGCTGGGGCATAGAGTATGGTATACTGATAGCTGCAAAATCCAAAAAGCGACAATAAGCGCGGTGTGCGTTTCAGGAGGAAACCATGTTTTTAGAGATATTGAAAGCCATTTTAATGGGCGTCGTGGAGGGCATTGCCGAGTGGCTGCCCATCTCGTCCACGGGCCATATGATCCTTGTGGAGCAGATCATCCAGTTCAACGCCAGCGAAGAGTTCCTGTCCATGTTCCGGGTGGTCATCCAGCTGGGTGCCATCCTGGCCGTGGTGGTGCTGTTCTGGCATAAACTGTGGCCCTTTGGCCTCCAGCATGGCCGGGTGGTCTCCAAGCCCCAGGTCTGGCAGCTGTGGTTCAAGGTGGTGGCTGCCACCCTGCCCGTGCTGGTCATCAGCCCGCTGGACGACTGGTTCGAGGCGCACTTCTACAATTACATCACCGTGGCCGCCATGCTGATCCTGTACGGCGTCCTCTTCATTGTAGTGGAGAACCGCCGCACCGCGCCCCATGTGGCTAAGCTGGAACAGATCACCTACCGGGAAGCCTTCCTCATCGGCGTGTGGCAGATGCTGGCCATCATCCCCGGCACCTCCCGCTCCGGTGCCACCATCGTGGGCGGCCTGCTGCTGGGCCTCTCCCGTGCCTGCGTGGCCGAGTTCACGTTCTTCCTCGCCATCCCGGTCATGGCCGGTGCCTCCCTGCTCAAGGTGGTCAAATTCGTCCTCTCCGGCGCTGCCATGACCGGCACCGAAGTGGCCGTTCTCGTGGTGGGCTGTGTGGTTGCTTTTGTGGTCAGCCTGGTTGCCATCCGCTTCCTGATGGATTACGTCAAGCGCCACAACTTCAAGTTCTTCGGCCTGTACCGCATCGTTCTGGGTGCCATCGTCCTGGCTGTGGCCGCCATTACGGCCATCGCATAAAACAAGATCAAAAACGCGTCTCAGGGCCGCCCAACGGGCGGCCCTTTTGTGTTGCCCGCAAGGTGTGTATTTGTCATGTTGCACCATATAAAATGAAGATTTTTGCAGAAACCGACAAAATTATTGGATTCCCTTGACAGAGTGGCCGGGGGGGGGTAAGATTGGCGTACAAACAATGACATTTGGGGTTTTTGTTTTGGAATTGAATCAAAAAACAGGAGGAATTCAATCATGAGATTATCGAAAAGAATTGCCGCAGTTGCTCTGGCTGCGGTCATGGCTGTTTCTATGCTGACTGCCTGCGGCGGTGGCGGCGGCAGCAATGGTGGCTCCAGCTCTTCTGGCAGCAACAATGGCAGCTCTTCCAGCAGCTCTTCGAGCGGCAGCGCCAGCTCTGGCAGCAGCTCCGGTTCGTCCAGCAGCTCCAGCTCTAGCAGTAGCTCCAGCTCTAGCACGGGCGGCGGCAGTGGTACAACAGTAGACAGTACGACTTGGGCTCAGAGCCGTACGAAAAAGATGTTCAACGGTAGTGCTCTTTATATCAAGTATCATGGCAATGTTTATGAAAATACCCCAGCAACAATTGAAATGACTACGGATTTCAAGAACGAGTATGCGCTGGTCAGTGTTAAGGGCGTCCGCTTTGGTATGTTGCTGGATGCGACCCAGAAAAAAGAATATACAATTCTTTATCCTGATATGACCAAGCTTCTTTTGAATCTTCCGGAAGAGTACAGAGGAAAAACCGTGTACCAGGTGGGAAACATAGAGCTTCCTCCGGAATTAGCACCTGCTGTGAAAGACAGTGACAAGGTGGAAATTCAGCGTTATAAGCTTGATGATAAGTATTATTATGCAGAAATCGTCAACGACGATGGTGACAAGAGCATCTTCTGCTACGATGAAAAGAATGGCGTACTGCGTGCAATTGTCTCCGTTGATGAACATAATAAAGAAGTAATGTATGTTGATTCGGTAAAGACAACTGGTGTTGATACCAGCGTACTGAAGCTTCCCAAGGATGCCATTGATATCACGGATCTTCATATTCCGATGGATTGATTTTTCTACCCCGCAGGCTCACCCCTGCGGGGCATTTTCATGCAAAAAAATTTACCCTGAACCCAACTTTACCTTTATTGCGCCTCTATTCCCGGTGTGTTATAATCAAAACCAAGAGAGAACCCTGCGGCGGGGAGTGCGCCGCAACTGCAAAACAGAGGAGAAAACAATGGAAGCATCGACTGTTTACTATACCGACTTCCGGTGTCCGGTGGGCACCAGCCTGACCGATAAGCTGCGTCGGCTGTGTCTGGCGGCGGGCATCAAGAACATTGATATGGACGGCAAGTTCGTGGCCATCAAAATGCACTTTGGGGAGCTGGGCAACCTGGCGTTCCTGCGCCCCAACTACGCCAAAGTGGTGGCTGACCTGTGCAAGGAGCAGGGCGGCCTCCCGTTCCTGACCGACTGCAACACCCTCTACCCGGGCAGCCGCAAGAATGCGTTGGAGCACCTGACCTGCGCCCAGCTGAACGGCTTCTGGCCCATGACCACGGGTTGCCAGATCCTCATCGGCGACGGCCTGCGGGGCACCGATGAGGTGGAAGTGCCGGTGCCCAACGGCGAGTTCTGCAAGACGGCCAAGATCGGCCGCGCCATCATGGATGCAGATGTCTTCATCAGTCTGACCCACTTCAAGGGCCACGAGGCCACGGGCTTCGGCGGTGCCATTAAGAACATCGGCATGGGCTGCGGCTCCCGCGCAGGCAAGATGGAGCAGCACTCTTCCGGCAAGCCCGCTGTACAGGACAGCCTCTGCCGCGGCTGCCACCGCTGCGCCAAGGAGTGCGGCTCGGATGCCATTACCTACAACGAGCAGAATAAGGCTGTCATCGATTACGACAAATGCAAGGGCTGCGGCCGCTGCATCGGTGCCTGCAATTTCGATGCCATTTACTCCATCGACAGCAGTGCAAACGAAGAGCTGGACCGCAAGATGGCCGAGTACGCTGCCGCTGTCTGCTATGACCGCCCCTGCTTCCACATCAGCCTGGTGCAGGATATCAGCCCCAACTGCGACTGCCACGGCGAGAACGATGCCCCCATCCTGCCGGATATCGGCATCTTTGCATCCTTTGACCCGGTGGCGCTGGATCAGGCCTGCGTGGACGCCTGCCTGGAAGCCCAGCCCCTGCCCAGCAGTCAGCTGAGCCAGAACCTGGCGAAAGCAGACTGGAACTGCTACCATGACAACTTCAAGGATTCCAACCCGAACATCGAGTGGAAAGCCACGCTGGAGCAGGCGGAGAAGATCGGCATGGGCAGCCGGAAGTATACGCTGAAAAAAGTCTAAAACGGAAAAACGGCAAAAAAGAGGCATCGTGCACTGCACGATGCCTCTTTTGCTGTTTTGCTCAAAATTCGCCCTTTGCCTCGGGGGTCAGGCGGTCAATGACGTCCTGCAAAGCGTCCCAGTTCTTCTGGGAGCAGCCGGGCAGGTCGGCCGGGTCCAGGCCGGCATCCTCGATGAGGCCGGAAAGGCTATCCTTATCGGTCAGCAGGGCGTTGGCGTCGTCCTTGATGAGGGGCCAGGCCTCGGCAAAGCTCTCCTGGTCCATGGAGTCCAGCGCGTCGTACCATTGGCTGAACGCGTCCTCAATGGCGTCGGTGGTGCGGCTGGTCAGGTTGGTCTGCTCGGCCCACTGGAGCAGGGAAGCCGCCGCCAGCACGGATTTCAGGGAACAGCCGGAAACGCCGGGGCCCCAGCCCAGGCAAGGCTCAAAGGCATCGGACGTGCCCGTGATGCTGAACAGCGAGTTCTCATCAAAATTCGGGCGCAGGCCGGAGGTGTTGGCCTCGTTGGTGGTGCTGGGGACGCTCTCGCTGGACGCGCTGGCCGAGCTGTTGGCCGGGGCGGAAGCGGAGCCGGTGCTGCCGCTGGCGGCGGTGTCGCAGCCAGCCAGAAGGCAGAGGGCCAGTGCCGCGCAGAGCAGTAGCGAAACGAACCGTTTTTGGATCATGGCGGATTCCTCCTTTTATCAATGCCCGGCGCGCCGCCGGGGGAGCATTTTGGGTCTTACTTCTAGTATACTGTTCTCCCCGGCGGTTGTCAATCGGCGCTCGTGGGACGAATTTCAACTGCGATTGACCTTTAAAGCAGAAGCAGTTATAATAGGCACCGAACGTGAATCCAACAAAAATCCAATGGATATAAAACCAAGGAGCATCGTATGAACCACGAATTTTCCATCGACGGCCTGTTCGACTTCCTGAACGCCGGCGTCAGCGCGTTCCACTCCACCGCGGCGGCGGCAGCCATCCTCGAAGAGAACGGCTACCAGAACTGCCCTGAGAGTGCTGCCTGGCAGCTGGCTCCGGGAGGCAAATATTATACCACCCGCAACGGCTCTGCCATCATGGCATGGCGGATGCCCAAGGGCCCGCTGACTGGCTGGCACGCAGCCGCCAGCCACAGCGATTCGCCCACCTGGCGGGTCAAGAAACTGGACTGCGCCGAGGATAAAGTGTTTGCCAAGGCGGAGACCGAGGGTTACGGCGGCATGATCATGCCCTCCTGGCTGGACCGCCCCCTGAGCGTGGCGGGCCGCCTGCTGGTGGAGACGGAAAGCGGCATCGAGAGCCGCCTTGTCCACCCGGACCGTGCCGTGGCCTGCATCCCCAACCTCTGCATCCACTTCAGCCGTGACCTGAACAACGGCATGAAGTATAACCCCCAGGTCGATCTGCAGCCCATCTTCGGCGCGGCAGGCGGCAGCCTGCGGGCTGTGCTGGCACGGGAAGCCGGTGTCAAGCCCGAAGAGATCGTGGACGCCGACATCGTCCTCTGCACCCGGGAGAAGGCCGAGCGTCTGGGCCTGAACGGCGAGTATTTCATGTCTGGCCGCATCGATGACCTGGAATGTGCCTACACCACCCTGTGGGGCTTTTTGCAGGGCCGCGGCGAGGAAGAGGGCCGCGGCGATGTCTGGGTCATGTTTGACAACGAGGAAGTCGGCTCTTCCAGCCGTCAGGGGGCCTGCGGCACCCTGTTTGCAGACGTGCTGGCCCGCATTGAGGAGAGCCTTGGTGTGACGAAAGAGCAGAGCATCCGTGCCCGCACCAACACCCTGCTGCTGAGTGCCGATAACGGCCACGCCACCCACCCCAACCACCCCGAGAAGAGCGACCCCGCCAACCCCGTCGTCATGGGCGGCGGCATCCTGCTCAAGACCAACGCCAGCCAGAAATACACCACCAGCGGCTTTACCGGGGCCGCGTTCAGCGCCATCTGCAAAAAGGCGGGCGTCCCAGTCCAGACCTTTGCCAACCGCGCCGATGTGCCGGGCGGCTCCACGCTGGGCAACCTGCTGGGCCACCAGATTTTGATGCCCATGGTGGACATCGGCCTGGGCCAGCTGGCCATGCACTCCGCCATGGAGACCGCCAGCTGCGCCGATGCCGAGTACATGGCAAAGGCCGTGGCCGCCTACTATAACACCCCCATCTTCCAGCCGAAAGACGGGGAGTGGAAGCTGGGCCTGTGAGCGGCACGGTCGGGCGGTTTGCCCCCAGCCCCAGCGGGCGGCTCCACTTGGGCAACCTGGCCTGCAGCCTGCTGGCCTGGCTGAGTGCGAAGCATCAGGGCGGAAAGATCGTCCTCCGCATTGAGGATCTGGACGCCGAGCGCTGCCCCCGCAAATATGCCGACCAGCTGGAAAAAGACCTGAGCTGGCTGGGCCTTGTCTGGGACGAGGGCGGCAGCCACGGCGGGCCCCACGGCCCCTATTACCAGAGCGAGTGCGCCCCCGTCTATGAGGAGGCCTACGCGAAGCTGGCCGCACAGGGGCTGGTGTACCCGTGCTTCTGCTCCCGCTCCCAGCTCCATGCGGCCAGCGCGCCCCATACCTCGGATGGCAACGTCATCTATCCCGGCACCTGCCGGGGCCTGACGCCGGAGCAGATCGCGGAAAAACGGAAGCAGAAAGCCCCGGCTTACCGGGTCAGGGTGCCGGACGAGAATGTCCGCTTTGTGGATGGCTGCATGGGCCCCCACACCGAGAACCTCCTGCGGGACTGCGGGGATTTCTACCTCCGCCGCGCCGACGGCGTGTTTGCTTACCAGCTGGCCGTGGTGGTGGACGACGCCCGGATGGGCGTTACCGAGGTGGTGCGGGGAGCCGACCTGCTCTCCTCCACGGCCCGGCAGCTTTACCTGTACCGTCTGCTGGGGCTCAAAGCGCCCCGCTTTGCCCACTGCCCGCTGCTGCTGGCCCCGGATGGCCGCCGCCTCTCCAAGCGGGATGGCGACCAGAGCCTGGAAAACCTCCGTGCCAAGTACACGGCGGAGGAGATCGTGGGCAGGCTGGCCTATGTGTACGGCCTGCAGCCGGAGCCTGCTCCCCGCACACCGGAGAGCCTGATTACAGATTTCAGCTGGGAGAATGTGCCCAAAGAAGATATCTGCCTGCCGGAAAATTTATTCTAACAAAAAACGCCTGTTCCCTTGCGGGAGCGGGCGTTTTTGGATAGATCAGGCAGATCGAAAAAATTACAGGCGCTGCGGCACGCGGCTGGTGTCGTTGTCCCGGAGGGTCATGGCCGAGTCGAGGACAAGGGCCAGCAGAATGCCCATCATCACGTCAATGCAGCTGTGCTGCTTGAGCAGCACGGTGGCCAGCACGATGGACACGCAGAGCACGGCCGCCGCCGGGCGCATCCAGCGGCGCTGCGGGGCATCGAAGATGCGGCTGCGGTAGTAGGCCAGCATCAGCGTCACCGAGTTAAAGACATGGATGGAGGGGCAGACGCTGGTGGGCGTATCTGTTGCGTAGAGCAGCCGCACGGCCTGCGCGAAAATATCATTGCCATACACCTGGCCGGGCCGCAGGTAGAGCCCCGTGGGCAGGACGATATAGCAGGCCAGTGCAAAGGTCATGCCGGCGAACAGCGGCAGGCAGAGCCGCCAGAAGTCTGCACGGGGCGCTTTCCAGAGCAGATAGAACAAAGTGAACGGGATCCAGCCGAACCACGCCAGATACGGCACGATGGCGTATTTGCAGAACGGGATGAAATCGTCCAGCCGACAGTGGACCCAGATGTCCGGCACCGTGACATGGACTTCCAGCCAGTGGAAGACGGTGAGATAAAAGACCATGTAAAACGTCATGAACCAGACGGGATGGCGGGAAAACCAAGTACGCATCAAAACACACTTCCTTTGTGCGGGGTGGTTGAAATACCTTTCAACGGCAAAAAATTATACGCCCCAATTATGAAAAATACAAGACGAAAACTGGACAACACTCCTAAAATAGTGCTCCAGATTTTGTGCAAGGCTGACGAAAAAGCCCCTCTGTCTTCTCATACGAGACAGAGGGGCAAAATCTTGCATTGAAAAATGTGAAACTTTAAATCACGTGCTGTTCCAGCCACTTGCCCCGCACAAAGCGGACCATAAAGCAGACGGAGCGGAACACCCAGTCCAGGAACATGCCCATCCAGATGCTGAGCAGCTGGCCGTGGAAGCAGAGCACCATCAGGTAGCAGAAACCCACCCGGAACACCCACATGGACACGATGCTGACCGACATGGTAAACGAGGCGTCGCCTGCCGCGCGGAGGATGTTGGGCAGGGTAAAGCTGGAGGGCCAGAAGAAGATCGAGAAGATGTTGAACCACTGCATCACCTGCAGGGCCATGGCCTGCGCTTCCGGCGAGAGATGGAAGAGGGTCAGCGCCAGCTTGTCCGCAAAGAAGAACGCGGACAGGTTCATGATCCAGGCACCCGCATAAGCCAGCAGCAGCAGGCGGCGGGCGTACCAGACAGCCTGCTCTTTCTCGCCTGCGCCCAGGCACTGGCCCACCACGGTGAGCACGGCAAGGCCCACGGCGCTGGCCGGGATGTTGAGGAACGTGGAGGTGGTGTTGGCCACGGCGTTGGCGGCAATGGCGGCGGTGCCCAGGGTGCTGGTCAGGCTGGCCACCGACAGCTTGCCGATCTGGAACATGCCGTTCTCAATGCCGGCCGGGATGCCCACCCGCAGGATGCGCTGGATGAGCCTGCCGTTGGGCCGGAGAGCGGCAAGACCCTCTATGCGGAGCATACAGCCGGGCTTTTGCAGCAGGAAAAGCACCGCGATGCAGGCAATGGCGCGGGAGATCAGGCTGGCGAGGGCCGCGCCCAGCACGCCCATCCCGAAGCCAAAGATGAGGATGGCGTTGCCGCCGATGTTGACAACGTTCATCACCAGGCTGGACATCATGCTCACCTTGCTGTTGCCCTGCGCCCGGAACAGTGCCGCACCGGCGTTGTACAGGCCAATGAACGGGTAGCTCAGGGCTGAGAGCAGGAAATAGGTCTCGGCGTAGCGCATGACGTCGGCGTCGATGGAGCCGAAGATGCCCCGCAGGATGGCGTGCCGCCCCACCACGACCACGGCGGCCACGGCCAGGCTGAACACCGAGAGGATGAACAGGATCTGTGCGGCGGAGGCCCGGGCGTTTTTCTCTTCCCGGTGGCCGATGTACTGGCTGGCGACCACCGCGCCGCCGGTGGCCAGCGCGCTCATGATCTGGATCATCAGGGTGTTGAACGTGTCAACGAGGCTTACGCCTGAGACAGCCGCCTCGCCGACGGAGGAGACCATCAGGGTGTCGGCCAGGCCAATGGTCACACTGAGTGCCTGCTCGGCGATGAGGGGCAGCAGCAGGGCCGTCAGTTGCCTGCGGGAAAACAGCGGTTGGGAATTGAATTTTGTGGACGTCATGGTTCCTCCTATGTGCCCTCTCAGTCTCGCTTCGCTCGACAGGCATCCTCCTTTTGTCGCTTACGCGACATCTCCCTCCGGCCAGAGGGAGTCTTTCCCAAAGGGGTGAGCCCTTGGCAAAGAGGTGTCGCTTGCGGGGATTGCCAAGGCCTCTCACTTTGGGAGAGGTGGCATCGCGCCAGCGATGACGGAGAGGGCTAGCATGGTAAAGTATCAATCGTAACTTAATCATACAGCGCCCTCTTCCAAAAAACAATAGATGTATACAAGTTTCTCGCAAAATTTTAAGGAAAACTCCCGTTCCATGCGGTTTACCCCCGCCCGCACTTGTGTTAAAATGGGATGCAGAGGGAGCGCCTGTCGGCTCCCCGGCAGCCGCTGTGCAGGAGCGGCCGCGCAAAGCAAGCACACACGAAGCGAAGAAGGAAATTGAAACAACCCACAAGGGGGAAAGAACAACCATGCCAAAAGCAGCCCACAAAGTCGTGGTCATCGGGCATCGCAACCCGGATACCGACTCCATCTGCTCTGCCATTGCCTATGCGGAGCTCAAGAATAAAACCAGCTCTCTGGTCTGCGAGCCGCGCCGCGCGGGCCGCATGAACCAGGAGACGGAATTCGTGCTCAAAAAGTTCGGGGTCACACCGCCCCGGATGTGTACCGATGTCAACCCCAAGATCCGGGACGTGGATTTCCGTGAGATGCCCGGCATCAACGGCAGCACCAGCCTGCGCAAGGCCTGGGAGATCATGCGCGACAAGCAGATCGACACCCTGCCCATCACGGACGCCGGCAACGAGCTGCTGGGCCTCATCACGGTCAAGGATATCGCCACCGCCAACATGGACGTGTTCGATACCGCGGTGCTGGCCAAGAGCCGCACGAGCTATAAGAATATTCTGGAGACGCTGGGCGGCACCATGGTGGTGGGCGACGAAAACGCCGTCTGCACCACGGGACATATCAAGATCGGCACCGCCACTCCGGAAATGCTGGAAAGCGCCGTGGAAAAAGGCGACATCGTGATCCTGACCAACCGCTACGAGAGCCAGCTCTGCGCCATTGAGAAAGAGGCCTCGCTCCTCATCATCTGCAACGGGGCCAAGGTGGGCCGTACCATCCAGCGCATCGCCGAGGAAACGGGCGTGGCCATCATGTCCGTTGCCTGCGACAGCTACGCCGCCGGTAAGCTGATGAGCCAGTGCGCGCCCATCTCCTATTACATGACAAGAGACGATATCGTCAAATTCACCCTCGTCACCCCGGTGTCGGACGTCACCCGCGTTATGACCAAGGTGCGCCACCGGTATTTCCCGGTGCTGGATGAGGACGGCAAATACTGCGGCATGGTCAGCCGCCGCAACATCATTGCCCTGCGCAAGCGCCGCATTATTCTGGTGGACCACAACGAGGCCACTCAGGCCGTGGAGGGTTTTGACCAGGCCGAAATTCTGGAGATCATCGACCATCACCGCATCGGCAGCCTGGAAACGGACGGCCCGGTTTACTTCCGCAACCAGCCGGTGGGCTGCACCGCCACCATCATCACCCAGATGTACGATGAAAACGGCGTGGAGATCGAGCCCAAGATCGCAGGCCTGCTGCTGGCAGCCATCCTCTCGGACACGCTGGTGTTCCGCAGCCCCACCTGCACCCCCATTGATGTGGCCGCCGCCAAGCGGCTGGCCAAGATCGCGGGTGTGGACATCGACGAGTTTGCCCTTGAGATGTTTGAGGCAGGCGAGAATCTGGCCGGCAAGACCGCGGAGGAAGTCTTCCTGCAGGATTTCAAGGTGTTCATGTGCGGCGATGTCCGCTTTGGCGTGGCACAGGGCAGCTACATGACCCGCAAGAACCTCCAGGCGGCCCAGAAACTGCTCCAGCCCTACCTCGAAGAGGCCCGCAACAAGCAGAATGTGGAAGACCTCTACATGCTGCTGACCGACGTGCCCAAGGAGGAGAGCGTGGTCATCTGCGCGGGCCGCCATGCCGACGAGATGCTCCGCAGCGGCTTTGAGATCGAGCCCGCCGCCGACGGCAGCTGGACCCTGCCCGGCGTGGTCAGCCGCAAAAAGCAGTTCATCCCCGCCTTGATGACGGCATATCAGGAGCTGTAAAACCTTTCAGTCAATGCTTCGCATTGCCAGCTCCCGATTAGGGGAGCCCTTGGCAGGCCGGGCAGGCTTGCGCGGATTGGAAAACTGCCGGGCCCTGCGGTGAGACGCGGCAACAGCAGGAGGTTGACAATGTTTGAATTTTTGAAAGACAAAAAAGGGGAGCCGCCCGCTCTGCCCGAGGGCACGGTGCGGCGGCGCTATTCCATCGAGGGCCAGGTGCAGGGCGTGGGCTTCCGTTACCGGGCCCGGTATGCGGCCCAGAGCCTGGAGCTGACCGGCTGGGTGGAAAACGAGGACGACGGCTCCGTCACGCTGGAAG
>OGKG01004245.1_pt1 | contig 12313 bp, 13 predicted proteins | sample 1572201 | NCBI WGS metagenome assembly OGKG01 (sample SAMEA2582146, study PRJEB24529) | metagenome | biome: Human gut stool | place: China | collected 2011 | reverse complement strand
CAGCGGCCTCTTGAACCCCATTCAAGCGCGATACCAAACTTCGCCACACCCGGATGTCTTGACGACTTGGATATGATAGCACAATTTGCCGAAAAATGCAAGCACTTTTTTGAGGATTCGAAAAAAATATTTCTGGAGCCTTCCGATAGTCTGCCGGATGGCCTCCGCCACGGTTTGAAGCTTACTCGCCCCGCTCACTGGTAATGACCTTTCCGATGTTCCACAGGTGGACCACTTTCCGCTCGGCCTCCCGCTTCTCATCCTCGTTGCCGTACTCAATGAAGACGGTGTGGGCGGAACAGTCGGTGCACTCCACCTGCACATTCCAGCCGCCCTCGTGGAAAATCATTCCTGCTCCGCGGCAGATCGGGCACTCTTCCAGCATGATTTTTTCTTCCATAGTATTTGTTCTCCTTATCTGAAACTGTTTTTTTGTTGGTCGTAAATTTCTTCCCGCCGGTAAGTGACAAAGTCCGGGGCAAATTCCGGCAGGTATTTCGCTATAGCCCCGCTGATGAGACTGGGATTCAGGGATGGATTCTGGCAAGTGATGAGCACCTCCAAAGAAAGCTCCTTCTCCCCTGCCTGGCGGACGGCCGCCTCCAGGATCATGGGGCGGATGTCCTGCTCCACAGCGCCCTTTTTGCTCTTCTTCTCCATGAGAAGCTCCTCCCGGGACAGAAGCCCCGCAATCGCCTCTTTGGCTCCCTGGGGAATGCCCTGGTCATATTCCAGGCCCAGCACACAGCGAAGCAAGGCCAGGTCCCGGATTTTCCGGCCATCGTCGTAGCACCCCAGGACCCGGACACCCGGGACCAGGGCGGCATTCAATCGGCGGCAGAGAGTCTCTGCCTCCACCTTCTCCCCTTCCAGGTCGAAGTCCAGCAGCTCACAGACGCTCTCCACCCCCACAGACAGCGGCAAGGCAATGGACACCGAGGGACGGGGGTTGAAGCCCTGGGTGTGGGTCAGGGGCAACTCTGCCCGCTTGAAGGCCCGCTGGAACAGCCGCATCAGGTCCAGGTGGGACATCCATACGGCGGAGCCGGTCTTTTCAAACAGCAGTCTAGGCATCGCAGGGCACCTCCTTCAGAAGGCAATTGGCCCCACATCCGGCGCATCCGTGGCGGCAATCCGGGGTCACCTGGGAGGCGTAAGCCCGCTTTCGTTCCCGAAGGAGGAACTTCTTGGTAACGCCTACATCAACGGTATCCCAGGGCAGCAGCTCCTCTTCCCCGTAGCCCCGGGTGGTATAGCGGTCCATATCCACGCCGCAGGCGGCGAAGGCATCCTGCCAGATATCATAGCGGAAGTATTCGTCCCAACCGTCCAATTTTGCCCCGTGGTTGACAGCGTATTCAATGACCGGGCCCAACCGCCGGTCTCCCCGGGCGAAGACCGCCTCCAGGCGGCTCAGGTCTGGGCTGTGGTAGTCGTACTCGATAGACTTGGAATAGAAGTGCTCTTTTAAGACCTTACACCGGCGCAGGTATTCCTGGGGCGTGATTTGCTTCTCCCACTGAAAAGGTGTGTGGGGCTTGGGCACGAAGTAAGCCGTGGCCACATGGACCCGGAGGCCCCGCTTCTTATTGGTGGCGTGCTCCCGCCAGGCAAGGATGATCTTATACACCAGCTCGGCAATGCCCAGCACATCCTCATCGGTCTCCGTAGGCAGACCCAGCATAAAATAGAGCTTCACGCTGCTCCACCCCCCGGAGAAGGCCTGGGTGCAGGTGGAGAGGATCTCTTCTTCCGTCAGGTTCTTGTTGATCACGTCCCGCAGCCGCTGGGTCCCCGCTTCCGGGGCAAAGGTCAGGCCGCTCTTTCGGACGGTCTGGAGCTTCTCCATCAGCTCCCGAGAGAAGTTGTCTGCCCGGAGAGAGGGCACCGACAGGCTCATGTGGCTGGCGGCACAGTAAGGGATCAATTGGTCTGTCAGCTCCTTCAGCCCCCGATAGTCCGAGGTGGAGAGGCTGGACAGCGTCAGCTCGTTGAAGCCTGTGGACTCCATGAGCTCTGTTGCCTGGCGGTAAAGGACCTCCGGGCTCTTTTTGCGCACCGGGCGGCAGCTAAAGCCCGCCTGACAAAACCGGCAGCCACGGATACAGCCACGGAACACCTCCAGGTTGGCCCGGTCGTGGACGATTTCCGTCGAGGGAACGATCATCTTCGTGGGGAAGAAAGCCTCATCCAGGTTCTCCACGATCCGTTTCGTCACCACCTCCGGGATACCCTCCCGAACGGTGACCTTTTCCAGCACCCCGTCCTCACTGTAGGTGTGGGTATAGAAGGATGGCACATAGACCCCAGGGATCCTGGCCACCTCCAGCAGGAATTCCTCCTTGCTCAGATTTCGCTTCTTGGCAGAGCGGTAGCAGTCCAGGATCTCTACGGTAATGTCCTCTCCCTCGCCCAGGGAGAAAAAATCCACAAAATCCGCCAGCGGCTCCGGATTGAAGGCGCATACGCCTCCGGCAAAAACCATATTCTGGAGGCCCTTCCGGTCCTTTGCGTGGAGGGGAATGCCGGAGAGCCGCAGCATATTCAAAATGTTGGAATAGGACATCTCGTAGCCGATGGTAAAGGCCACCATGTCGAAGGCCTTCACCGGATCCTGGCTCTCCAGAGCCCACAGGGGCAGACCATTTTTTACCATGGCCTCCTCCATGTCCCCCCAGGGGGCGAAAACCCGCTCGCACCACACATCCGGGAGCTGATTCATCACGCCATAGAGGATCCGCATACCCACATTGGACATGCCGATCTCATAGGTATCCGGAAAGCAGAAGGCCACCCGGACGGCCATCTCCCCCTTGTTCTTCCGCACCTCGCCCCACTCACCGCCGGTATACCGGGCCGGTTTTTGCACCGTGGGCAGGATGCGGGTTTTCTTGTCTGTCATTACATTACCTCTTTGGTTCTCGGAAATGCTTCTATTGTACTATTCCTCGGCCCTCTTTGCAAGAAATATTTCTCAAGGCCAAAGGAAGAATGAACAGCGCCGCCAGCGGAGCCCCCAGAAAGACACAGCCTCCCCCCACCGCGCCAAGGGTCAGCCAAGAAACGAAGGCCGTAATTTTCTCTGCCTGTTTCCTCAACCCCAGAGCCTCCAGAATCCGAAACAATATCCTGCCCCCATCCAAAGGAAACACAGGCAGCAAATTAAAAAGTCCCTGTCCCAACCCGCAAAGGGCCAGACCGGGAAATACCCCCCCAAACAGGAGCAGCAGCAAGCTCCCCATCGGCCCAGCTGCCGTGGCCAGGGCCTCCCGCCAGGGGGACAGCTCCGCCACTTCCAGCACAGCGCCCCGCGCCCCCGCCCGAAAGCTCAGGACTTGTCCTCCCAAAAGCCATATCGCTCCCAAATGGCACAGCTCGTGAAACGCCGCCGCCAAAATCGACGCAGCCAGCCAGCGCGGCGGGCAGGTCAACAGCAAAAAGGACAGCATGATCAGGCAAAAGCCGTCAACCAAGCTTTCCTATGGCCTCCCGGAAGACCGCCCAGGCAGCAGCTGCTGCGGCTTCCCCCTCTGAGAGAGACCTTTGCAGCATGGAAGAGATCTGCCGTGCTCTCTCGCCGTCGCCGCCTGCCAGCATGTCCCATACTGTCTGCCGTCCCTGGGGTACCAGGCAGACCCCCAGCAGTGTAAAAAAGCAGCCAAACAAAAGCATTGGCAGCACCCTTCCGCGTTTGCCCCCTGTTCCATAGTCGATTCGATAGCCCATGCTCTCCACCTCCACAGTGTACTCTATGTATCTTCCTCCGAAAAATACCCAGGCAAGCCATACCGGAATTTTTAAAAAAGGCCTTGACAAATCAAGAATATCTGCTATAATAAGCCACGTTCCGCGGGTGTAGCTCATCCGGTAGAGCGCCACCTTGCCAAGGTGGAGGTAGCGAGTTCGAGCCTCGTCACCCGCTCCATAAGACCCCTGTCCAGTAGGACAGGGGTCTTTCTATACCCAAAATAACCCTTGTCCTCTGATAAAAATTATGCTACACTGGTTCTGTGCAAAACAAAAAAGGTGGGACAGGCATGAAGAAGATATTCCTAGGCCTCTGCGCTGCCACGGTGCTCTTCGGCATTCACGAGACTGTGGTGGATGTACTGAACAACGACTTTACCGATGACTCCATTACGGTGATCGTCTTCCTGACCCTGGTTGCCGGACTCTTTGCTTTCCTGGCCTGGCTCTTTGATGGCAAGTCACCGGTGGATCAGGCCCTGGAGCAGACGAAGAATGCGGTTCAGCAGGAGCAAGAAAAGCAGGAGGAATACACGAATTATTCTCCCGCCATCAAACGCCGCATCTGGAAGTTCCGCATTTGGGGGCTCCTGCTTATTGCCGCCGCCCTGTGGATCTGCGTGAACTGGCACTGGGAAGATATCCCGGTATACTTCGCTACCGTGGTGCTCATTGTAGGCATTGCCGTTTTCGGCATGGGTTCCCCGGCGGATTATAACGCTATGACAGACAGCGGGGCTATGATCGCCATGGATTGCCCAAGAAAAATTGAGGAATTCTATAGGGCTTTTCGGAGTATCGACACCCCTTTGGGCTCCGGTTGGCTGGGAAAATTCACCACCAGCCCCAAAGAAAGCCTGATTTTCGGCCCCAACAGCCGGGGGGAATTCCTGTACTTCTTCCTGAGCGGCGATGGCCTCATCGGCTATCTGGGCAACTCCATGCTGCCAAGCACCATTTCTCAGCGGCTGGAGGACCCGGACTATCCCCCCAAGGAGGAGACCAATGGGGACCTTTACGAGCACCTGTGCTACCACTCCGACCTTTTCCTCATGAGGGATTGGCTGCAAAAGAGCCTGGAGCACTTTGTCAAAACCGGTACGCCCCTGCCTTTCCTGGGACTTCTGCCCAGTCAGATCTATACCTTCAGCGAGGACTTCAAGCTCACGGGCCAGCACTTCACGGTGGAGAATGCCCAGGAAAAAACCGTCTATACCGTAGACGGCACCGCGCCATTGGTAACCCTCCGGGTCCGGGATATGCAGGACCAAGAGGTCTTCACTATGACAAAGCAGCTGGGCCACCCTCTGCCAGTCTACAAATTCTATCAGGAGGGCACACTCTACGGCACCCTGGAAAAGCAGCTGGACCTGGTCAGGGACCGCTTCACCATGGAGACAGCCGAAGGTACCCTGGAACTGCGGGAATACGCCGGCACCATCGGCCGGAACTTCAAGGTCACCCTGAACGGCCAGATGCTGGGGGCCATCATGGAAAACATGGACCTGACCCCGGAAAATATCGTCTTCGATAACGCCTTCTTGATTGTCTACCGGCCTGAAAAGCTGCCGCTGCTGGTAGCCATGGCAGTGATGGCAGCGCGGGAACTGGCGAGAGACCGGGATACATGAAGTTTTTTGCCCGGACCGATGGTCCGGGCAAAAACTGTTACGATTGGAGGGTGACCCCATTGCAAACCAACAGGCTATTCCAAATCATCTACTGCCTTCTGAGCAAGGGCAAATGCACCGCCCCGGAGCTTGCGGAAAGGTTTGAAGTTTCCGTCCGGACGATATACAGAGACCTGGATGCCATCAGCGCCGCAGGGATCCCAATCTACGCTACCCAGGGAAAGGGCGGCGGAATTGCGGTTTTGCCGGAGTATGTTATAGACAACGCCCTATTATCCGGCGAAGAAAAGGAAAAAATCATGATGGCGCTGGAGGGCATGGCCCCCGCAGATGCGGCAACCGGCGATTTACTTTCAAAATTGAGAGCACTGTTCCGCATCCAAGCGTCAAACTGGGTCGAAGTAGATTTTTCTGACTGGAAAAAGAAAGCGCCGGATCATGATATGTTTCATACCATCAAAACCGCTATTTTTCAGAAACGCCTGATTTCTTTCTCTTATTTCGGCAGCAGCGGCTCCTATTCAGAGCGAACCGTGGAGCCAATGAAATTGGTCTTCAAAAGCAAAGATTGGTACCTATATGGATTCTGCCGGCTGCGGAAGGATTTTCGCCTCTTTAAGCTGACTCGTATCAAAAATCTGGCTCTTTGCGAAGAAATCTTTGCCCGTGAGGCTCCCGATAGCGTCCAGATAGACCCCTCTCCCAATGCGGAATCTTCGGTTTCAGTGAAGTTGAAATTTTCACCGAAAGCCGCATTTCGGGTATATGATGAGTTTACGGATGCGGTGACCGCGGACAATCGGGGCAACCTCTATGTGACTGTGGATTTACCGGACAATGGCGTCTTATTCAGCTATCTGCTGTCCTTTGGGGACCAGGTAGAGGTGATTGAACCGGCTTATATACGGAAGCAGCTGAAAGAAAAGTTGGGTTCTATGCTGCAAAAATATAAAACCTGACACATGGTATCAGGTTAAGCGTGGTATGCTGTCTACGAAAGGACGGTGTATCTCATGAAATATGAGTGGCGAAAACAGGACAAGGTGCTTTACGGAGCAAAGGAAACTCCGGCTTTGGTCACGATCCCGGCACAAAACTACATCATGCTCAGTGGCAAGGGAGACCCCAATGACATTGATTTTTCAAACCGTGTAGGAGCGCTGTATTCCCTGGCCTATGGGGTGAAATCTGCTTATAAGGCAGCGCCCTTGCGGGAGGGCATTGAGGACTTTGCAGTTTATCCCCTGGAGGGTATCTGGAAAAAAGCTGAGGGGGACCGGCTGGAAAAAGAAAAACTGAAGTATACCATCATGATCCGCCAGCCGGATTTTGTCACGGAGGACCTGGTCAAGGAAGCGCTGGAAGTGGTGAAAAGGAAAAAGCCGAACCCACTGTACAAAGAAATTCAATATAGAACTATGGAGAATGGGCTATGCGTGGAAATCCTCCATGTGGGCCCATACGACAATGAACCAGTGTCCTTCGAAAAAATGGACCGGTTTGCAGATGCGCAGGGGTTGAGGCGGTTGGAGAATAGCCATCGGGAAATCTATCTGAGCAGCGCAAACCGGGTTGAGAAGAGCAAGCTTAAAACGATTTTGCGGTATGCAGTTGAGCGGGTCCTTTCTACATAGAAGCGAAGCATCAACTTCTCCCAGGTTCTTCAAGGAGCACTCAGAGAACAACTTCATATGTGACAGAGATATATGCCAACAGGCCCTCCCGAAAATGGGAAGGCCTGTCAATGTTGGTCGGAGTGGCGGGATTCGAACCCGCGGCCTCTTGGACCCGAACCAAGCGCGATACCAAGCTTCGCCACACCCCGATAGCCTATGTATTATACCGGAAATTCCGGATTCTGTCAAGAGGCAGATTCTTGTGTTTCGGCCAGGCGAAGAGCAATAACGCAGCGCACAGCCGCTTTCGCTTGGCTGTGCGCTGCTGCTATTGCATTCTGAACCAGGTGTCTTTGCGGAATTTTCCGGCAGTGCTTTTTTACTTGCCTTCCTTTTCGGCCTTCTTGGCAGCCTTGGCCTTGGCCTTGGCTTCCTGAGCCTTCTTGGCCTCCGCCCGGGCATTCTCGGCAGCAGTCTCGTTGGTGGACATAGCCCACTTGGCGATCTCGACGCGGACCTGATCGGCACCGGTCTCGATAACCAGGTTGTTCTCCTTCACGTTCACAACGGTGCCCACGATACCGCCGATGGTGGTAATCTTGTCGCCGTTCTTCACGGAGGAACGCATCTGCTCTGCTTCCTTCTTCCGCTTGTTTTCGGGGCGGATGAGCATGAAGTAGAATACAGCCAGCATCAGGACCAGGGTCACCAGCATGCTGGACATACCGGAAGCACCGGTAGCAGTCAAAAGTGTAAGCATTGAGAGGAACTCCTTTTTATGTGATGTGGCTTATTATACCATCCATGGTTCAAAAGCGCAAGGGCGATTTTGAAGGTTTTTTGAATTTCTTACCAGGTCGTGTCCGTTGCGTCAGGATAGTGGAACACATCCTTCAATTCCTGATAGGCGGGGGTGGGGGTGCCGTCCTTTTCGTAGCGCCAGGGCCAGCCGTATTCCTCTCCTTCGTAGAGGGTCAGGCAGTCCGGGTGGAGCTCCTCAAATCTGGACAGCTCCTCCTCAGAGGCCTTGGGCTTCACATAGACAAAGCACTCCAGGGGAAGGTCATCCAGAGGGGACAAGTCCTCGATCTTGGTGTAACTGATGTTCAGTCTTTTCAGGCTCTCGCACTTGGCAAGGGGCGTGCAGTCGGTCAGCAGGCCGCAATTGCTAAGCTCCAGAAACTCCAGCTTCTTACAGTTTTCAAAGGGGGTCAGATCTTTGATGATGGAGCCGGAGCAGATGATGGCCTTCAGATTGGGCATATCCGCCACCCAGCTCCAGTCGGAAAGGATCTCGTTATGGCCAAAGTCGATATACTCCACATCCTCGCAGTATTTGAGCTTGGACACCGTGCTGTTGGTCACATTGTAAACATACCGCAGCACCGTCCGGTCCGTCAGGCAGCTGCCCGCCTTGGCAAAGTAAATTCTCCAGGCCACCTTGATTTTGCCCCGGTAGTCCTCCCGCAGCTGGGCCAGGGCCTCATCGCTCTGGCGGCAGTGCTCGAAGGACATATAATTGCAGCCCTTCATAATATCCATAGCCTGGCGGAGCAGGGGCTCGTTATCATCGCCGATCTTCTTGTTCTTGAATTCCACCCGCTCATCGGTGGTGGAAACCTTCAATCCGAAGAGCTCGAAGCTGTAGTCAAACAGGGTATCCTTCGCCACCTGCTGGAGCTTCCACACATCCTCCACCGTCAACTGGCTCTTCCCTTCCCCGTCCATCAAATAGACCGTTTCGAGGTTCGGCAGCATGGGCAAGGCCGCTTCCGCTTCTTCAAGATCTTCTTGTGTCAGCCCGGACAGGTCAAGCTCGGTCACATCGGAGGAAACCTCCTGGCCCAGCAGCTCCAGGGTATAGCCCACCGGGCAGACCTCTTCCAGCGGCCGGATCTGCTCCAGGGTCAAAGTAGTCTTCGGCAGGGTCAGGCTTTCCAGCTCCGGCAGCTCCCGGAGACTTTCCAGGAGGGTGCCGTAGTCGTAGCTCCCCTCCTCCAAGATCAGATTTTTCGTCTCCGGCTCCACTTGGGTGCCCCCCAGGTCTATCAGGGGAGCCTCTGTGGTCTGCGTAATGGGCGCGGTGGTTTCCTGGACCACAGGCTCCTTTTTGCCGCAGCCGGTCAATAAAAGCAGGCAGGCGCAGCCGATGATCGCTGTTTTCTTCATGTCGTTCCTTCTTTCCGGATGATTTGTCCTTATTTTTTCCCATTGCGCCCCATTATATCATGGTCTACAAGAGAATACAACCGCCGGATCAGGCAAAAAGGGCTTGACTTAAAGTGGGGTTTCCGTTATATAATAAGGTCACATACAAACATAGGAGGTATCCTCATGATGGAAAAAGCAAAGGTGTATTTTACCCGGAACATTACTCCGGAAAACGTTGTCCGGATGTTTGGCCTTCTGGGCAAGGAGCTCCCCGGCAAGGTGGCCGTGAAGGTCCACTCCGGTGAAAAGGGCAACCAGAACTTTCTGCGGCCCGAATTTATGAAACCCATGATCGATGCCGTCAAGGGCACCGTGGTGGAGTGCAATACTGCCTACGACGGCGCTCGCAACACCACCGAAAAGCACCACAAGCTCATGGAATACCACGGCTGGAGCCACTACTTCGACGTGGACATTCTGGACGCCAAAGGCCCCGACGCGGAGCTCCCCATTCCCAACGGCAAGCAGATCAAGAAAAACTATGTGGGCAAGGACATGATGAAGTATGACTCCATGCTGGTCCTCTCCCACTTCAAGGGCCACCCCATGGGCGGCTACGGCGGAGCGCTGAAGCAGCTGTCCATCGGCTGCGGCTCTTCTGCCGGCAAGACCTATATCCATACCGCCGGAGTCACCGACGACCAGTACCAGCTCTGGGATCATGTGGCCCCTCAGGACGCTTTCCTGGAGGCTATGGCCGATGCCGCCAGCAGCGTTGTAGAGCATTTTCATGGCAACATGGCCTTTGTGAATATTATGTGCAATATGAGTGTAGACTGCGACTGCTGCGCCGTAGCCGAGGACCCCTGCATGAAGGACATCGGCATTCTGGCGTCCCTGGATCCCATCGCTCTGGATCAGGCCTGCATTGACCTCATCCAGAATTCCGATGATCCCGGCCGGGACCATATGCTGGAGCGGATCAACACCCGCCACGGCACGCACACCATCGATGCCGCCGCGGAGCTTGGCTTCGGCACCAAGGAATATGAGCTTGTGAACGTGGACTGATTTTTCGCCCTCTCCCGCCGGGAGAGGGTGCTTTTACACCGGCAGATTCCTTAAATAAACCTTAAGCACCTTGTTTTTCCTCCACAAGAATAGTATACTGTCCAAAAAAGGGAGGAAACAAACATGAAATTTGCAATATTTCTGGAATACTTTTTCTCCGGCCTTTGTGCCCTGGCCGTCCTGCTGATCCTGCGGCTTATCTTCGGGAAGCGCCTCACTGGGTCCGGACGATTTTTTCTAGTTGCTTATGCGCTCTACCTCAGCGTCCTCTACAGCGTGGTGGGGCTGCCGGGAATTCCCTATCTATACTGGGGTCCCAACGTAAACCTGGTCCCCTTTTCAGACTTTCAGGATTCCCGCTTTCTCTGGCTCTCCGGCATGAATGTACTGCTGACGGTACCTTTGGGCTTCCTATTGCCCATGATCTGGCAGAGGTATCGGAATTTCGGTGACACCTTCCTGGCTGGGTTCGGCACCTCCCTGTCTATTGAGGTATTGCAGCTTTTCTCCGGCCGGTCCACAGATATCGACGACCTGATTTTCAATACCTTGGGGGCCTGTCTGGGATTTCTCATTGCCATGCTGCTCTTTGGGAAGCGGTTCCCCATTGGAGTCCGAAGCGAGAAAAAGGACCTGCTGGCCCTGCTCACCGTGGATGGCCTGGTGTTCTTTTTCCACTTCTTTCTGCGCTTTTCGGTGATTGGTCTGTTGTACTGAGGCCTCCAAAGCCCTCTCCTGCCTGGAGAGGGTGGACCGGCGAAGCCGGGACGGGTGTGGAGGGGACCCTTACAAGTGAAAACCGGGCTAGGTTGAGAGGAACTGTGTAGCGTTCCCATTCAACCTGGCCCGGTTTGTTTCTTTAGGGGTCCCCTCCACATCCGCCGCTGCGGCGGCACCTTCTCCAGGCAGGAGAAGGCAGGGGAAGCCTTATCTTACCCTTGCTGTGATCTCATCACCCATCTGCTGGCAGCCGATCCTGGTTTCCTGGCCGCCGGTGAGGATATCCGCAGTGCGCAGGCCCGCGTCCAGCGTATCGGATACGGCCTTTTCAATGGCATCTGCCTCCCTTGCCATGCCGAAGCTGTAGCGCAGCATCATAGCAGCGGCCAGAATGGTGCCGATGGGGTCCGCCAGGTCCTTCCCGGCAATGTCCGGGGCAGAGCCGTGGATGGGCTCATAGAGGCCTACGGTGGTGGCACCCAGGCTGGAGGAGGGAATGGTGCCGATGGAGCCGGTGATCATGGAGGCCTCATCGGAAAGGATGTCGCCGAACATGTTCTCGGTGACGATCACGTCAAACTGGCTGGGGTCCTTGACGATCTGCATAGCGCAATTGTCCACCAGCATATCGGTGACCTCTACATCGGGGTACTCCCCTGCCAGCTCATGGATGACCTTCTTCCACAGGCGGCTGGAATCCAGGACGTTGCTCTTCTCCACGGAGCAGAGCTTGCGGCCCCGCTTCTGGGCGGTCTCGAAGCCGATGCGGCCGATGCGGCGGATCTCCTCCTCGCTGTAGCGCAGGATATCTGTTGCTACCGCCTGGCCGTTCTCCTGGTTCGTCTCGTGGGCGCCGAAGTAAATGCCGCCGGTAAGCTCCCGGACGATGATGAAATCAATGCCCTTTTCCACAATCTCAGGCTTTAGCGGAGAGGCGGAGGCCAGCTGAGGCCAGATCTTGGCAGGGCGGTTGTTGCTGTAGACACCCATAGCGGAGCGGAGCCGCAGCAGGCCCTTCTCCGGGCGCTTGGGGCCGGGCACATCGTTCCACTTGGGGCCGCCCACAGCGCCCAGAAGAACGCTGTCACTTGCAAGGCACTTGCGAAGCTGCTCCTGGGGCAGGGGGTCGCCCCATTTGTCAATGGCGTTGCCGCCCATGTCCACATCGGTATAATGGAAGGTATGACCATAGATTTCCGCAACCTTGTCCAGGACCTTCACCGCCTGGCCTACGATCTCCGGGCCGATGCCGTCCCCCCGGATGAGGGCAATGTTCTTTTCCATACTATTTTCCCTCCTTCAGGGAGGCCAGCAGGCCGCCGCAGCGGATGATATTCTGGATAAACTCCGGGAAGGGCTCGGCCTGGTAAGTCTTTC
>OGKG01004239.1_pt1 | contig 12326 bp, 12 predicted proteins | sample 1572201 | NCBI WGS metagenome assembly OGKG01 (sample SAMEA2582146, study PRJEB24529) | metagenome | biome: Human gut stool | place: China | collected 2011 | reverse complement strand
GGGCGTCGCCCTGCCACCCTCTCCAAGCAGGAGAGGGCCCCTCATCCGTCAGGGCGTCGCCCTGCCACCCTCTCCAAGCAGGAGAGGGCCCCTCATCCGTCAGGGCGTCGCCCTGCCACCCTCTCCAAGCAGGAGAGGGCCCCTCATCCGTCAGGGCTTACGCCCTGCCACCTTCCCCGGAGGGGAAGGCTGCCTCCGGCGGGGGTGGCTCCCTACTGGTAGGAGTAGGTTTTAGAACCGTTCCGGCAGTCCTGCCGCTTTGCGCCAGAGGACCAGAAGGGAGCCCTCCTTTACGGCGATCCGGGCACTCTTTTCCGTAAAATGGTTGCTGACGCCCAGGGGAAAGCCGGGGGTCAATACTCCGTGGTGCAGCTCATAATAGAGCCCCTCGATGGTGATGCCTTTCGCCTCCGGCCCCATGCAGAAGACGGAGATATCCCCCTCCTTCCCGCCGGGAAACCGGAGCTCTCCGTTGCGGATCACCGTGGCGCAGAAGCTCAGACCCACCAGGGTGCCCTGGGCCCCATGGTCGCAGAGGTATTGCAGCAGCTGGTAGTTGGCCACCGTGTGGTCGAGCCTTGGGCCGTCCAGGCTGCCGTAGACCAGATAGTCCCGGAAGCCTTTTTTGAGCCCCAGCTTCACTGCCAGCATGCCGTCGGTGTCGTCCTTCTCCACGGGGTAGACCTCTGCCCCGGTGGGAATATAGTGCAGGGAGTCGAAGTCCCCGATGATGGCGTTGGGGGTCAGTCCCAGCTGGTTTACATAAGTCAGACCGCCGTCGGCGGCGATGATGTAGCTTCCTTCCGCCGGCTCTATCAGGCCCTCAAAGCCCCCGGCGCAGAAAATCAGGCATTTCCCCATAGTGACACCTTCCTTTTGTCTTATTTTATCACAGCCTCTGGAAAAAGAAACAGAAAAAATGTAAATAATGTCAGGACATACCCACCTGCGGAAGGGCAAAAGGATAGGCTGCCGCAAAGACGAGCTTTGCGGCAGCCCTTGGTTGCTGTTACGTACCAGGCATGGTTAGCCTTGCTTTCAAACATTCAGAACAGTTCCGCATATTTGCGTTCACTTCCGTGATTTTGCAGGAATAACCCATTCCATCATGTAGGCGCGCCAAAATTGCCTTGTTGTAATAGCGCGGAACGTATCCCAAAACTTTCTGTTCTTGTGTTAAAACACGAATAGCCATGGGATCGTACGCATTTTCCGGCTCTTCCTCCAGCAGGAGTATGTCGCCGACTTTTACCCCAGGGAGTGCACCGCAATCGCTTCCTTGGCAAGCGGAATGATATCGGATACCGGTAATATAAAATTCCCTTGTGACCTCTTTATCATCCGGTGAAATTGGATCGATAAATTCGTAGGTGTCAATGGGAAGACGTGCGCCGCTTCTGCGAAGCAGCTCAAACTCGTCATATTCCATCAAACCGTATTTTTCAAGAATATTTTGGATATCTCGCCTTTTCTTATCCGGCAAGCGGCTGGAAAACACTGGAAACATAGTATTGCTGCGATATTCCCGATAGGTTGGAAATGCTCCCAGCAGCTTCCATCCGGCCTCCTCCGCATTTTCCGCTTCGCCATAATACTGAAAAGTAAAAAAGTCTCCTCGTGTCAGCTTTCCGACTGTATAGTTGCGCCTTGTCTCTGGGTCTTTCCAGATCAGCAGCAGATAATTACTTGTGGGTACCATGATGCTCACTCTCCGGGTTTAAAATTTCATCCAGTATTTCCGTTTTTCTGAGAAGATAACGGCGTATCAGCTGGTTTTTCCGTATGTCCAAAATCTCCTCAGGATATTGGTCTAACAAGTTGTCTATGGTGGCTTTATCCAACCTATCTAAAATCTGCGTGGCTATTGTACGGGCAATCGGGTATTCTTTGACCAGGTATCGGACGACCTCGCTGTGCTTTGGCCGAGCCTTTGTCCTGCCATCGATTCGAATCATAGATTTCGATTTTGAATCCACCAACGCATCGAAGCCCCGGTGGTCTTTTCCAGAATAGAGTGCGAATTGCTCTTCATTTATATAGCAGCAGAGGGAAGAACCGTTGTCATACAGCGGACATTGTCGAATCTGAATACTGAGTCCCTCTTTGGTGCCGATGCTCAACAATAATGCCCAGTTGCTTTGATGCCGGTCCGCGTTTCCAATCAGAAAATCAAACAGCATCATCTGTATCCATATTTTTTTCGATACAAAGGAGGGAACAGAATGAAAAATGTGCTCGATACAGTAGTATTGCCCACTTCGCGCATCCCGCATCGTGTCCACATTGTAGTCGGGAAATTTGCCTGACATGAAGTCAATGCCTTCCACCAGGGCTTCGCTCTCCTTACGGACAAGATAGCTCATGCTGCCGATTCTGTTGCCTCGAATCCCAATGTCGATTTTTGCGGTAGGAATACCCAAAATATCACCAAGCTGGTGTGCCAGATGTTCTGAAATATGCTCTGTTGTTTCCTTTTGAGTTGTTGGATCGATTTTGGGATATTTGAATAGTCCAATCTCTCCAGTGTCAGAAATCAACCAGACTTTCTCACTTCGGCCACTGCCCTCAGAGGCACCATCGTATACCTTCCAGGAATCGAAGTTTATTGCTTCAAACATTCTATCACCATCATTCGAACTGTTTTAAATTATCGACAAGCGTGTCGAGTTCACGTGATCTGTGGGCAACTCCGGAATCTGCCTCTTTTTGATATATTTTTGGAAATTTTTGCAGAAATTCATATAAAAATATAGTTAATTGTACCACAATCATGCTAATAAGTCAAATAATAATACTTATAAATATAATGCTAATTAACATGATAGAATACAGGGAATCACCCATCGGAAAAATTTTTGGGTTCCTAATGAAAAAACCATAGCTTTTTTCACTCATTTGTGCTATTATAAAATTGATTAAACAGAATCGAGGTGCGGCCATGCCCAGAACCAGCAATAAAGCCGAAAAAATCGTTGAATTCGTCAATGCCTTTGTGGCCGAAAACGGCTATTCTCCCTCCGTTCGGGAGATCGGTGAGGCCGTGGGGCTTCGCTCCACCGCTTCGGTGAGCTACCACCTCCAGGCCCTACAGGAGAAGGGGGTCTTTCAGCAGCCTCCCGTCAAGGGCCGGAAGCGGGCCCTGGTCAGCGGCAGCCGCCAGGGGCAGATCCCCGTCATCGGCATGGTCACGGCCGGTCTGCCCATCCTGGCCATAGAAAACCAGGAGGGTACCATTCCCTGGGAGGACCCCAGCTGCTTCGCCCTCCGGGTCCGGGGGGACAGCATGGTGGGCGCCGGCATTCTCAGCGGCGACAAGGTGGTGGTCCGGCCCCAGACAACGGCGGAGGACGGCCAGATCGTGGTGGCCATGATCGGCGACGAGGCCACCGTCAAGCGCCTGCGCCGGAGAAACGGGGAGATCTGGCTCATGCCGGAAAACGACAGCTATGACCCCATCGACGGCACCGAAGCCCAGATCCTGGGCCTGGTCAAGGGCGTTGTCCGGGAATATTGACGCAAAAAAGAACCGGGGCAGGACCGCATACAGGTCCGCTCCGGTTCTTTCTTGGCGGCTACAGCTCTGTGAAGAGAAACTTCTCCATAAGTCCGTCGCATACGGTATGGACGGTCACGGTCCCAGGCCCGGTCCGGTCTACGGTCAGCTGGACCTCCTTGCCCTTCAGCCGTTGGCGGACAAAGCTTTCCGGATCGTCACAGGCCACCTCCTCGAAAAAGACGTCCCGCATCTGATTGTTGCGGCACAGATTCTGGATCTCGTGAACGAGTTCGTATTCCTTCATGGTAAAAACCTCCGTGCTTCTTTAGTATACCACAGCCACCACTGAAAAACTGCCCAAAAACGTGATGCTGAAATTGTAAAAATTCACTAAAATTTGGGAGATTGCTTTTTCTGGGTCTCTCCGGTATAATTCCCTGGAAATGATGAGAAAAAGGAGACGTTTTATGGCAAATCGCAGTGTGGACATGACCCGCGGCAGTGTTTTCCGGCATGTGATCACCTTTACTTTTCCCCTGCTGATCGGCAACCTCTTTCAGCAGTTTTATAATCTGGTGGATTCTCTGGTGGTGGGCAACTTTGTAGGGGCCAACGCCCTGGCGGCGGTGGGCACCTGCGGGAGCCTGAATTATCTGATCTTTGCCCTGTCCTCCGGGCTTTCCGTGGGCCTGGGCATTCTGGCGGCCCAGGCCTTCGGGGCCAAAAACACCGGGGACATCCGCCGCATTGTGGCAGGGGGCATTTATATTCTGGGGGGCGCGGGGCTCCTGGTGAGCCTGGTGGGCTATGCCCTGGCCCCCGGGCTTTTGCGGCTTCTCCGGGCCCCGGACAGCGTGCTGCCGGATGCCACGGTCTACCTGCGGCTTCTCTGCCTGGGCACGGTGCCGGTGGCTCTGTACAACGGCATTGCCTCCATCCTTCGGGCCATGGGGGACTCCAAGACCAGCCTGTATTTCCTCATTGCCGCCAGCCTGATCAACGTGGTGCTGGATCTGGTGTTTGTGCTGGGGGCGGGGCTGGGGGTCTTCGGCGTGGGCCTGGCTACCCTGATCTCCCAGATCGCCTCCTTTGTCATCAGCCTGGTCTACGCTTTGACCAGGGTCAGTGTGTTCCGGCTCCGGCGGGAGGAGCTGAAATTTGACCCGGAGACCGTCAAGCGGGCCCTGGTTTTGGGCATCCCCGTGGCGGCCCAGACCTCCATCATCTCCGTGTCCACCATGGTGCTCCAGGGGGTGGTCAACGGCTTCGGAGAGACGGTGATGGCCGCCTACACGGTGGTGGACCGGGTAGAGCAGATCGTCCAGCAGCCCTACAATTCTTTGAGCACGGCCCTGACCACCTTCGCCGGGCAAAACGTGGGGGCCCAGCGGCTGGACCGGGTGAAGCAGGGCTTCCGGGTATCCGTGTATCTGGCACTGGGCTTTAGCCTTTTGCTGCTGCCCATTGCCTACGGCTTCGGCCCCCAGATCATCGGCATCTTCGTCAAGGAGCCGGAGGTCATTGCCATCGGCGCAAGGGCTCTGAAGATCAACAGCCTGTTCTATTTCGCCCTGGGCATGATCTATGTGCCCCGGTCCATTCTCAACGGCTGCGGGGACTCCGCCTTTGCCATGATCAATGGCATTACAGAGGTCGTCTGCCGCGTGGTCTATTCCAACGTCTTTACCCGCATCAGCGCCATCGGCTGCTGGGGCATCTGGATCACCACCGGCTTCACCTGGGGCACAACCGCCCTGGTGTGCCTCCACCGGTACTTCCGGGGGAAGTGGAGACGGATGTTTGATTAACAAAAAGCACCGGCCCCTCCCGGCAAAAAAGCAAATTCTCCTTTAATATTCCATGAATTCTACCCACATAGGGTAGAATTTTTTTTTGGAATGTGGTAAAATGAACCCAAGTATACCATATGGAGAGAAGAGCTTATGTTGGAATTATTGGCCCCGGCGGGGTCTATGGAGAGTCTGCGGGCGGCGGTGCAGAACGGGGCGGACGCCGTCTATCTGGGGGTTGGAGAGTTCAACGCCCGGCAGAGCGCCAAGAACTTTACCTTGGAGACTCTGTCCGAAGCCCTGAAATATTGCCATATCCGGGGGGTGCAGGTGCATCTGACCCTCAATACCCTGGTTGCGGACAAGGAGATGCAGCAGCTGCGCAACCTGATCCGGGCGGCGGCCAGCGCCGGGGTGGACGCTTTTATCGTCCAGGACTGGGGGGTGGTGCAGCTGTGCCGCCAGATCGCCCCCCATGTGCCGGTCCACGGCTCCACCCAGATGACGGTCCACAATCTGGCAGGTGTCCAGATGTGCGCCGCCATGGGCATCCAGCGGGTGGTCCTCAGCCGGGAGCTGAACCGGGAGGAGATCAGCTACATCTGCGCCCATTCCCCCATCGAGATCGAGATCTTCGGCCACGGGGCCCTGTGCATGTGCTATTCCGGCCAGTGCTATCTCTCCGCCATGATCGGCGGCCGGTCCGGCAACCGGGGGCGCTGCGCCCAGCCCTGCCGCCAGAGCTACGGCTACTCCCGGTGGGAAAATAAGTATCCCCTGAGTCTGAAGGACAACTGCCTGATCCACTACACCGCCGCCATCGAGGAGATGGGGGTGGCGTCGCTGAAGCTGGAGGGCCGGATGAAGCGGCCTGAGTATGTGGCGGCGGTGACCAGAGTCTACCGCAGCGCCATAGACGGGGCCCAGGTCACCCAGGAGATGATCGATACCCTCTACAAGGCCTTCAACCGCCAGGGCTTTACCAACGGCTACTACTTAGGCAAGGTCACCCCCCGGATGTTCGGCATCCACGAGGAGGAGCCGGAGGACACCCAGTTTTTGCAGACCGTCCGCCAGAGCTACGAGGGCGTGGAGATGCCCCTGGTGGACCTGAAATTCAAGGCCTCCGTCACCGTAGACGGCAGCAGCCTGTCGGCAGAGGATGCCGACGGCCACATGGCCCTGGCCCAGGGCCCCAGGCCGGAGCGGGCCGTGAATGTGGCCCTCAGCCAGCAGATGCTTGCCGCCCGGGTGGCCAAAACCGGCGGCACACCCTTCCGCTGCGCTTCGGTCCAGGCCTATGTGGATCCGGGGCTGATGCTCTCCGCCGCCGCCATCAACGGTATGCGCCGGGATGTGCTGAACCAGATGACGGCCCTGCGGGCCCGGCGGGAGGAGCATCCCGTGAAAAAGGCCCGGGACATTCCCTATTTCAAGGGCCCCACAGGCCTGCCTGGGCTGACGGTCCAGATCGCCGCCCGGGAGCAGCTGACGAAGGCCCTCCTGGATAGCGAGGTAAGTATGCTCTACATCCCCCTGCACATTCTGGCCGCCGACGCCAGGCTGTGCCAGAGCCTGGCCAACCGGGGCCGGGTGGGGGTGGTGCTCCCCCGGATCGTCCACGACGGGGAGGTGCCCAAGCTGAAAAACCGGCTGGAGACGGTCCGGTCCCTGGGGATCCGGGACGCGCTGGTGGGCAACATCGGCCTGATGCTGGTGGCCAAGGAGTGCGGCATGCGGCTCCACGGGGATTTCGGCATGAACCTCTTCAATTCCGCCTCGGCAAACGTGATGCGGGACCTGAAGCTGGCCTCGGCCACGGTGAGCATCGAAATGACCCTGCCCCAGATCCGGGACCTGAGCAAGGCCGTGAATATGGAAATGATCGCCTATGGCCGCCTGCCTCTGATGATCACGGAGCAGTGCCTGATCAAGAACAAGACCGGCGAATGCGGCTGCCAGGGAGGCCCCGCCGTGAAGCTGACGGACAAAACAGGGGCGGACTTCCCGGTGATGAAGGAGGCCGACACCTGCCGCAGCGTCCTGCTGAACGGCAAGAAGCTCTATTGGCTGGACCGGCAGAACGACCTGAGCAAGCTGGGCCTCTGGGCCATCCGGCTGAACTTTACCACGGAAAACGCCCGGGAGGTGGACCGGATCCTGGAGGAGTACCTGACACCCACCAGCTTCGACCCCGGCGCCTGCACCAGAGGCCTGTACCTGCGTGGCGTGGAGTAAGCAGCCCCCGCCGGAGGCAGCCTTCCCCTACGGGGAAGGTGGCAGGGCGCAGCCCTGACGGATGAGGGGCCCAGCTTTCCGGAAAGAACCGGGCCCGGATAAGCAGCAGTTTGCCGCTCGCGTAGGGGGCGATGCCCACATCGCCCCGCAACCTTACGAGCGGCAGCGGTGGGTATTGACCACATGCCCGGTAGACGAACCTTCGGGCCGATGTGGGCATCGGCCCCTACGCGTGACTGTTCAATTTGAGCGTTTATAAAATCGGGGGTGTTTCCCCTCATCCGTCTCGGCTTCGCCGAGCCACCTTCCCCGTAGGGGAAGGCAAAATGGAAAGGACGATAGAATTGCAATTGATTCTTGCCTCCGGGTCTCCCCGGCGGAGGGAGCTGCTGGCCCTGTTCGGCCATCCCTTTGCCGTGCATCCGGCGGATATTGACGAGACCATGGACCCAGGGAAGAGGCCCTATGACGAGGTGGCCCGGCTGAGCCGGGAGAAGGCCCTGGCGGTGCCCCGGGAAGAAGGGGATGCCGTCATCGCCGCGGACACCGTTGTGGTCTGTGACGACAGAATTCTGGGAAAGCCCCGGTCGGCGGAGGAGGCAAAAAAGATGCTGGGCCTTCTGTCAGGCCGGACTCACCAGGTCATGACGGGCTGCACGGTGCTGTACCGTGACAGGGCCGAAACCTTTACCGAGGTGACCCAGGTCCATTTCCGGCCCCTGTCCCAAGGGGAGATCCGCCGCTATGTGGCAACCAAAGAGCCTATGGATAAGGCCGGGGCCTACGGCATTCAGGGGGGCGGAGCCCTCTTCTGCCAGGGGATCGAAGGAGACTACTACAACGTGATGGGTCTTCCCCTGTGCCGCCTGGGCGAAATTTTGAAGAAAGCCATCCCTGGTTGGATGGAGGAGGAAGCATGAAGCAGCTGTTCAGCACGAAACTGAAAATCATTCTGGTGCTCACCGCCCTGGTGACGGCGGCACTGTCCGTTGTGGCGGGCCTGACCAACCGGTCCCTGCCGGACGTTCTTGTTCAGGGTCTCATGACCCCCTTCCGGTCCGCGGCCACGACCCTGACCAATACCGTAGAGAAATACTACAGCTATATGTTCCGGTACGAGGCATTGGAGGCTGAGAACCAGGTGCTGAAAAAGCAGCTCTCCGAGATGCAGGACACCGCCCGTCAGGCCGATGCCACCACCCGTGAAAACGAGCGTCTGCGCAGGCTCAACCAGCTGGAAACCACCCACGAGAGCTACGTTATGCTGGATGCCTATATCATCGGCTGGAGCTCCACGGACTTCACAAACGTGCTGACCATCAACAAGGGCAGCAATTCCGGCATTACCACCAACATGTGCGCCGTTACCGCCAACGGCGAAGTGGTGGGCCTGGTGACCCAGGTGGGCCCCAACTACGCGGAGGTAAAAACCGTGCTGGACTCCACCCTGGAGGTCTCCTCCACCATTTCCGACTCCGGCTACAACGGCATGGTGAAGGGCGGCTACATTGACGGCAACGAGAAGTTCCTGAAAATGGACTATCTGCCCTCTGCCGCCATTATCCGGAACAACCAGGAGGTGGTGACCTCCGGCTCCACCGTGTATCCCCGGGGGCTCATCGTGGGCTCCGTTGTGGATGCCGGCTTCGAGCAGACCGGCGTGGCCAAATACGCCATTTTGAAGACCGCCGCAGACATTGACTCCCTGGAGCAGATCTTCATCATCACCCAGTACACCACGGATGTTGCCAGCGGCACCACTTCCACAGACGCTGCCACGGATGCCGCTGCTTCCACAGACACCACCACGGCCACCGATGCCTCGGCGGCAACGGAGTAAGGGCCATGGAAGAAAAACGTAAGCGGCCCGCCTCCGCCCAGCAGCGCTCCACCGGCAAGGGCCCGGCGGGCCGGTCCGGCAGCAGGCGGCCACCCCAGCGCCGGAGGCCAAAACGGAGAAAGACCTCGGTTTTGCAGGTCCTGGCCGATGCCATCACCCGCTACCAGGCCCAGAAAGAGGAATTCCGGCCGGATGCCCAGGAGAATCCCCTTCTGAAAAGGCTGCATTTTACCAGGCAGCAGCGCACCACCCTTCTCCGGTGGGTATTGCTGTGCTTCACCTGCATGATCTGCCAGGTCCTTCAGGACTGCGTGCTGAGCAGGTGGCGGCTCTTCGGCGCAACCGCAGACCTGGGTGTGGCGGCCATTGTCCTGGTGGCCATTATGGAGGGCAGCGAGGTAGGGGGTATCTTCGCCCTGCTTGCCAGCGCCTTCTACCATTTCTCAGGCTCCGCTCCGGGGGCCTACTGCGTGGCCCTCATCACCTTCCCCTCCGTTCTTTTCGCCCTGTTCCGGCAGAAGTTCTGGCGGCGGAGCACCGTCTCCAATCTGCTGTGCAGCAGCCTGACTATGCTGGTGTATGAGGTGGGACTCTTCATTACGGCCACGTTCATGGGCCTGACCCGCTTCAGCCGGGGCATTTACTTCTTGGAAACAGCGGTGTATAGCATCGTACTGATGATCCCGCTGTATCAGCTTATCTACCGCATCGGACAAATGGGAGACCATGTATGGAAAGATTGACCCGATTCCGTGCCGGAGCCCTTTTGGGACTCTTCGGCTTTATTATGCTTCTGTACGCCGTCCGGCTCTTTGATCTACAGATCATCAAGACCGACGGCAACACGGACAACACCACCCTCTACTCCACCGTTACCACCGTCCGGGCCGCCCGAGGCGACATTCTGGACCGGAACGGCAAGGTCCTGGTAGGCAACCGTGCCTCCTACGACCTGGTTTTTAACCACTTCGTTATCAAATCCGCCGACAACCGGAACGAATACCTGTATACCCTGCTGAAAAAGTGCGAGGAATTGCAGGTAGAGCATCAGGACCACCTGCCGGTGACCATGGCCCGGCCCTTTGAATACACCCTGGACCAGTACAGCACCGCCTGGCAGGGCTACTTCCAGGACTACATGATCGACTGCAGCTGGGACCCGGACATCACCGCCCCTCTGCTCATCGAGAAAATGCGGGAGCGGTACAAGATCCCGCAGACCTGGACCGAGGAGGAGGCCCGGGCCGTCATCGGCCTGCGGTACGAATTCGACCTCCGGGGCGTTTCCAGCCTGGCAAGCTACGTCTTCATTTCCGACGTATCCAGTGACAATCTGGCGGCCCTGCTGGAGCTCAACACCCCCGGCCTGATGGTGGAATCCTCCACCGTCCGGGAATACCACACCACCTACGGCGCCCATATCCTGGGCTACATGGGCAGCATGGATGCCGAAGACTGGGCCAAGTACAAGGAGCAGAAGTACTCCATGGATGCCCAGATCGGCCAGGCCGGCTTTGAGGAGGCCTTTGAGGAGTACCTCCACGGCATTGACGGCTCCCGTCTGGACAAGGTCACCAAGGAGGGCACCATTGTGTCCCAGGCCTATATCAAGGACAAGGAGCCTGTGGCCGGAAACAACGTGGAAAGCACCATCGATATTTCTCTTCAGAAAACCGCCGAGGATGCCTTGGCGGAGGTCATGAAGAACATTACGGACCCGGAGATCAACACGGAAGAGGGCGAGCACGTGGGCCTGGACGCCCAGGGCGCGGCCATCATCGTCATGAAGGTGAAGACCGGGGAGATCCTGGCCTGCGCCAGCTATCCCACCTACAACCTGGCCACTCTGAACGAGGACTGGGAGGCCATCTCCAAGGACGACACAAACCCCTTCTTCAACCGGGCCTTCGGCGCTACCTACGCCCCGGGCTCCACCTATAAGATGTGTACCCTGATAGCCGCCATGGAGAATGTCTACGGCCCTAAAAACGCCAAGGCGGGCCAGCCCATTTACAGCCCCGGAGAGATCATTACGGATACGGGCTACTTCGACAACCCGGAATTCCCGGACTTCCACCCCACCTGCCTGGTCTGGACCGGCAGCCATTACTCCTACACCCATGGCGATCTGATTGCCGAGGACGCTCTGAAGGTGTCCTGCAACGTCTTCTTCTATGAGCTGGGTGCCCGGATGACCATCGAGATGATGGATGAGACCGCCAAGGGCCTGGGCCTGGGCGAGCCTACCGGCATCGAGCTGGTGGAGAAGGTGGGCTGGCGAGCCAACAGGGAAAGTAAAAAAGCCTCCTACACCGGCGTTGACGCGGCCTGGAACGGCGGCGACCGAGTCCTGACCGCCATCGGCCAGTCCGAGAACCGATTCACCCCCCTGCAGATGTGCGTCTACGCCAGCACCCTGGCTACCAAGGGTGTCCGGTACCGGGCCACCTTCCTGAACCGGGTCACCTCCTCCGACTATCGGACTCTGGTCTACTCCAACAGCCCGGAGGTGGTCAGCAAGATGAACATCTCCGACACCACCTTCCAGACCTATTCCGAGGGTATGCGCCGAGTGGTCACCATGCCCGGCGGCACCGCCCGGAAACACTTCGGCGGCTGCGAGGACCCCAATGCCAATCAGTGGCCCAGCAAGATCACCGTCTGCGCCAAGACCGGTACCGCCCAGCACTCCTCCGGCGGCTCCGACCACGGTGTCTTCGTCTGCTTTGCCCCCCGGGAGGACCCGGAGATCGCCATCGCCATCTTCGGCGAAAAGGCCGCCCACGGCTCCTCTCTGGCCCCCGCCGCGGAGCCCGTGCTGAAGGCCTACTTCGAAATGGTGGCCGCCAGCGAAGTGTATACCTACGAAAACCAGGTGAGCTGACCCCCCACCCTCTCCCGGGAGCTGAACCCCTACCCTCTCCTGGGAGAGGGTGGCACGCCGCAGGCGTGACGGGTGTGG
>OGKG01004236.1_pt1 | contig 12332 bp, 6 predicted proteins | sample 1572201 | NCBI WGS metagenome assembly OGKG01 (sample SAMEA2582146, study PRJEB24529) | metagenome | biome: Human gut stool | place: China | collected 2011 | reverse complement strand
AAATAATAAACAGTTTATAGACAGACATATACACCTCTCTTTTTATACATTCACGCTATCAAAAAACCAACGATTCTTAATATTATAAATCCTCTTATTCTTTTTTATTTACGTTTTTTGCTTAGTCATTCATACACATACCTTTATGACTAGGTGACTTTCCGTGATTATTTGTTTTTACCTTTCTTTTTTCGCTATCAAAAATCGTTCGTTTATTTGATTACAAATATAGAGATTTTTTCATACACCTCTAATCATTTTCAATATTTTTGTCAATAACATCAAATTTAGAAAATTTCACTTGCACATTTCATAGCCGATCCCGATTTATTCAACATCACATTTTTAACAAAATAGTGAACACTTCACTCGTTCGAAAAACAGGTTATCTCACAACTATGTTATTATTTCCCCTCGAATATACCGTTTTTCAATTCCACCCTGTACACGGATGATTCGTAAAAGAAAAACGGTATTTAAACATCAAACGCCCCACCTCAATTTACATTTTTATATTAACAATCAAAACCGGGTCTCTTAAAATAACGAGCTTTTGGAAAAAAGTGATCAATCTCCAACCCCAATTGTTCCAAAATCACGATCAAGTGAGATATATTCGATTCAAAATTTGACAAACGCTCCCTCAAAACCATCCACGCATTTTGAGAAATCTCGACAGCCAACAAGGCTACCTTCGCCGATCCATTATAATCATCCTCTTCCTGCGTGGCATTAATCTTATCCGAATAGATATAATACCCGTACAACGCCCTCCTAATCTTGGAGTGAATCAAATCCAGATACCAATTTACCTCCAACAACGCATCACCGACCTCTTTCGTTCTAGGAGCATCACCTTCTTTTATCTTGGCCTCGTCAAACCATTGATAAATACCCTCTTGGCATTTCTCGGCCAGAGTCTTATAAATCCGGTCACATTTCACAAGATCTTCCTGTTCTATCTGCCTGACCGCCTCTTCATCCTCATCTTCCAAATCCTCGTAATCCTCCCCCCAGAATCCCCGGTCCACCTTCTCCGAGGAATAAATATCCTCTATCCCCATACCTCTTTCCTCCGCCAACTCTCGCAACACGTCAAAAGTAGAATCAAAAATATTTTTCAGACGGGCTAACGCCGACTCGTCATCATCCGGCATCTCCTCTCCCAAGTTCACTTTCGTCCGTTCCTTCAATTTCTTCCCCATCATGTAACTCATACAACGAAGCTGCAATGGACAACGTTCACACCATCTGTCGCAATAATTATAGATACCCGGCACGAAACCGGTATCTACAATCTTTTTTTCTTTTTTCTTAGGCACGTCCTTATAATCTTAACCGATTAATTTTTTATAACGTATACGTTTCGGAGTAACATCTCCCAAACGTTTTCTCTTACTTTCCTCGTATTCGGAGTAACTTCCCTCGAAATATACCACTTTAGAATCACCCTCGAAAGCCAGGATATGAGTTGCAATACGATCCAGAAACCAACGATCATGCGACACGACCACGGCACAGCCCGCAAAATTTTCCAATCCCTCTTCCAGGGCCCGTAACGTGTTCACATCAATATCATTCGTGGGCTCGTCCAGCAACAGCACGTTAGCATCCTCCTTTAATGCCAAAGCCAAGTGTAAGCGATTACGCTCCCCACCGGACAACACCCCGCATTTCTTTTCCTGATCCGTCCCGGAGAAGTTAAATTTGGAAACATAAGCCCGGGCATTCACTTCCCGTCCTCCCAGGTTTATCAAATCACTTCCCCCGGAAATCACCTGATAAACCGTCTTCTCCGGGTCTATTGCTTTATGCTGTTGATCTATATACGCAATCTTCACGGTCGGCCCAACTTCAAATGTCCCCTTATCCGGTTGCTCCACGCCCATAATTAAACGGAACAAAGTAGTCTTTCCCGCACCGTTAGGGCCGATCACCCCAACAATTCCGGCCGGGGGTAACTTAAATTCAAGATCATCGAACAACACCTTATCCCCGAAAGCCTTCGCCACATGCTCGGCCTCGATCACCTTGTTTCCCAAACGAGGACCGTTCGGAATAAATATTTCGAGCTTTTCTTCTTTCTCCTTCACGTCCTCATCCATCATCCGGTCATAAGCCTTCAAACGAGCCTTACTCTTTGCCTGACGAGCCTTAGGAGCCATACGTACCCATTCCAGCTCCCGTTCCAGCGTCTTCCGGCGTTTGCTGGCCTGTTTTTCCTCCTGTTCCAAGCGTTTTGCCTTCTGTTCCAACCAAGAAGAATAATTTCCTTCCCATGGAATTCCCTCACCCCGGTCTAGTTCCAGTATCCAACCGGCCACGTTATCCAAGAAGTAACGATCATGCGTCACGCAAATAACCGTACCGGAATATTGATGCAAGTGTTGTTCCAACCATTCCACCGACTCGGCATCCAAATGGTTCGTCGGCTCATCCAGCAACAAAATATCCGGTTCTTGCAACAACAAGCGACACAAGGCCACCCGACGACGTTCTCCCCCGGAAAGGAACTTCACTTCCGCATCCGGTTCAGGACAACGCAAGGCATCCATAGCCCTCTCCAACTTCTGGTCAATCTCCCATCCGCCGTGATGCTCGATCAATTCTGTCAACTCCCCCTGACGAGTCATTAACTTATCCATCTCCTCATCACTCATCGGTTCGGCAAACTTCATGTTCACCTCCTCGTACTCCTTCAACAAATCCATCACCTCCTGAACACCCTCCTGCACGACCTCTTTCACGGTCTTGGAATCATCCAACTGAGGCTCCTGTGGCAAATACCCGATAGAATGTTCTTTCGACCAGATCACCTTCCCCTCGTAATTCGGGTCTAACCCGGCAATAATTTTCAATAACGTCGATTTTCCGGAACCGTTCAAACCGATCGCCCCGATTTTTGCCCCATAAAAAAAGGAAAGATAAATATCCTTTATAATCTTTCTTTGAGGTGGTATCGTTTTACTCACCCCCATCATGGAAAAAATAATTTTCTTCTCGTCTGTCATACCCATTAACTTACACGATATTATGTTTCACTTCTAGCACACAACTAATTATCCTTAAAATGGATACAAAGATATATTATATCTTCAAATTAAAAAAATATACTTAATCCGTTATACGAAACAAGCGTGTATTTTGTTTCAAAATTCTAAAAGAAATTCACAATTATTCTTTAACAAGACACTTGCCCCCTCATCAAACACGATTCATTCAAACATATAACAAACTAGCTATCATAGCCATTACACAAGAATCCCCGGGAGCCTTCTCTCTCCCGGGGATAAAAAAACACAAATCTCTATAAATTAATTAATCGAATAAATAATTCAATTTTAACACTAACAATCGATAATGTTCACGTGTTTTATCATTTCCTGTATTCATCCGACTTTTGGCCGTGTTGTATGTTTTTCGCAAATATTTCATCACGATCGGACGCTTATTTGACTTGTCAATTCTCGGAGATAACACAATTTCACCAAGAGCATCCACAGCATCAAAACTATGATGAGACTCGCAATAGGCATGACAACTACAAGTCGTCTCGTTCAACCATTCTCTCAACGAATTACTCCCGGCACTCTTGAACTCACCTTTATCCATGTACCCGGTCAGATTTTCCACGAAAGAATTCTGGAAAGCCATATCTGCCAACTGCAGATTACCGGTTTTCTTGGTAAACATCTCGTCAAAAATAATTCCCAGATTTTTCCCTGCACACACCTCCTCCGCAACACGCTTCACCCGTGCCACTTCGGCATAAAAATGACTGTACCCCAAATTCAAATGATCCGACACGTTTATCGAAGAGTACAACCCGTCCTGTACCGAGAACTCCATCACTTCCGCCGCCACGGGAAAACCTATATGCGCCAAGTAAACAGCCACTCCAAATGCTTTCATAAGTGTCGACTTTCCCGCCATATTCGCCCCGGTCAGGAATGACACGTTGCGCTCGTGGTCTATCCGAATAGAATTGCCCACAGCTCCCACCATCAACGGGTGAGAAAAACCTTTCACGTCAATTCGATTCACCCCTTCTTCCTTACCATACGCCACAGCCCTGACAAACCTCATCTTTTTCGCTACAGTCGCCACGGCAACATACACGTCCGTGTAATAAATAATCTCCAGCAAACGCCTTAACTCTTTCCGGCAAACACGACGCAACAAATAATCGTAACGGGCAACCTCCGACATAGAAAACCCTCCATTTCCCCGTTTCCCGAGTAACGGACGCAACAACTTATTCTCCACAATCCCCCTCGTTTCCCGTATCACCCTGTTATAAACCGAATCCCCGTCACCTTTATCCAACAAAGCGTTAAACTCCACACACACCCGCAACAACTCTACAGTATCCACAATCCCCGCATAAATCATATCATACACCTTCTCTTTCGCCACACAACGAAAAAGCTTCAAACAACAAACTTTCAAATACGCTATTCCGCGTATAGCGGAAACCTGTATCCCCAGATAGCGCTCCACCCTATCCACCAATTCCCTAGTAAACGGAAACGCCACTCCTGATTCTTTGAAAAACTCAAACACCTTCCCCCGTTCATTTATTGCATTCGCATCTGTCAAAGGATGTTGAAACATACGTTCCAAAACCTGCTCCCCACCTCGTGTACAAGTATGATTAAACAGGTTGAATATCGAGCGGTCTTTAAATTTCCCGAGGATATGCAAATCCGCCAAAGTCTGTTTATCTACCACGAACTCTTCTTGCGCCTTCCCGCACTCCCGTTTGACTTTCAACATCTCCACTATCCCCTCCTTTTCTATAATCGCCATCCCGTACCTGTCATTCGAGATTCCTCGCTCCAACGTGTAAGGATAAACCAGCCTTCCATCCTTCTCCATTGTAGGGAGATACACGAAATTCACGTTAACATTCCTCTCCCGCAACACCTCTCCCGCCTCGATTATATGAGTCGAGATTAAAAACATACAATCCCTTCTCGCGGCAAAAGCTCCAGCAACAGCGACCGTCGCATCATGAGCATCTTTAACATTCGTTCCCCGGAACAACTCGTCAAAAACCACAATCAAATTCCCCAATCGCCGGACCTGCTCCGCCACCTTTCTCACCCGCAATACTTCGGCATAAAAATGACTATAGCCCAAGTCTAAATTATCCGGTAAATTAATTGTCGTGTATATCCCGTTCCGGACACTGAACTCCATTCGCGACACCGGTAACGGAAAACCCATATGCGCCAAAAACAGGGTAATGGAAAAAGCCTTCATCAACGTCGATTTTCCCGCCATATTTGCCCCCGTCAGGAAAATCATATTGCTATTCCCGTCCACATTCAGCGTGTTTCCCACGGCACCCTCAAGCAAAGGATGATACATACCCTCCGCGTGCAACTCGTTCGCCTCCGGTTCCAAGGCTCGCCCGAAAACAAATCCCCGCTTCCGTGCCACCTCGGCAACAGAAATATAAACGTCTATCTCATGCAGATAACGAAGCAATTTCTTACATTGCTCATTTCCATCGAACCTAAAACGAGAGTCATAATCGACCATCTGAGAGTATGACAACTTTTTGGGATTTTTCAACGACAAAGCCCACGCCAAATTCGGCTCCCTCAATATCTCCGACATCTGTTCATACTCTTCCCTGTACTCATCCGGTACCCGTTTTTTCGCTACCGATTGCAACAACTTCTCCGCTCCCTTCACGACACGAATCCCGGCAAGTACCCCCTTCTGCAACAACGCGTACTCTCTCTCGCACCTCGAAAACTTACGCATCTTACACTCCAAGGTATTCTTCTCCGCCGCCAACCGTGTACGCCTATCCTGATTACCCAAATAATACTCGAAAGCATTAAACCACTCCGGCATAAACGGAAACTCGATCTCCCGCTCTTGAAAATAACGGATCACGGCTCCGCGTCTATTAATTTTCTGAGCATCCGCCAACGGATAACAAAACATATCTTTCAATACCAAAGCCCCACCCCGGGTTCTTGCTTTAAACAAATCATACACCGAGGATCTGCCCCCTTTCCCAAAAATTCCGAGATCATCTAATGTCTGTTGGTCCGTTACAAATGCCATAATATCAAATTTATCAATCCAATTTCACCCATTTCACCGCATCAGCCACAATTGCCACCTCTTCACGCCTACGCACCTCTTTATCTGAAAGCGTCACGCTGGCCTCACCCGCCGGGAAATCAAATTCCCCAAGCGAAGTCCAAGCAGAAAACTCCTTGGTTCCGGATAAACAATAATCCAGATTAATTTCCACTTCCCGCTCTTGCCCTCCAGCAGCCACCGTATAATAATAAATAACCCCATTTACAGACGGTCTTTTTTCGTCCTGATTTCTAACCCACTTCTTCGTGAATGCCTTGTACACCCTAACCATCACCCGGTAACGTCCCGCCTCTGGAATATTCAACCGCCACGTTGCTGTCGACTTCCCAGAACCACCAATAATATAATGATACCCCCGGATCGAATCGCCACATGCGTTAACATCTATCACCCGTTTCCAACGCCGATCCATATCGCCCATTTGAGAATTCTTAACAAGCGGAGGCGAAGTCTCCCGACATTGTTGAAGCCACGAGCGAGAACCTTCCTTTAAACGAAAGCCCGTGTCCGAGTCATCCACGATAAACTCGTTCGGGTTTTCCCCTTCCAAGAACTCCGACACGGGTATCGTGCGCCACTCTTCCCCGAATTCCCAAGATACCGAATTTTCAATATTTTCCCTTTGAAAATTGAATGATGTCGGACGATTAGCAGCCAAAATAGTGTTAATACTCGTGATAGATTCGTTTGTCACCAATGTGAAAGCCTTCGCCTCCCCGGGATTCAAATAACAATTGCTACTTTGTATCTTTATAAAAGAACCATATTCTATGGAAACAATCCCACCATCCTTTCCGGCATTCATGATTTTTCCCTCGCATTTATAACGTCTGAAATCTTTGTCAAAATAACACACGGCATCCTTCACTTTGAAATATTGTCTATGTTTCGTGGTTAGCCAATCCGCAATAATCCCCTCCACATCCGTGTTCCAACGCTTCGCCCACTTCCGCATCAAGGAATCATAATCCACCTCTCCCTCGCTATAATCGTATAAGCTATCCAAACTTTGACGCAATTCATCCTTGGGAATCTTCAACGTCAAACGATACCACAAATCATTCAACTTTTCCCGTAACTCGAATTTTTCGTTATTCGCCAAAAGCTCGACTAAAGAGCGTCCAACAAAAAAATCACTTTGCTTTTTGACAAACGAAATACCCAACAAATCAGGCACCCCAAGCGATGATTCCAAATCTTCTAAAAAGAAATCATTCCATATTTTACCCATAAAAGGATATTTGGAAGAATGCACCCAAACCCTCTGCACTTCATCCAAAGATTTTCCATTATGATCATTCTTTATCAAGTCCCTCGTAGTTTTCGAATTGTTCTTTCCGATTCCCAATAAAGGATGACTATTGGACGGGGTACGGGAAGAACCGAATATATTATCATATAAAACATTGGTAACCCCGAACAAAGTATCCATATACCACATTTCCTTGTCATTCATTATGGGTCCGATACTCATATCAAACCCACGTTCCCGCAAGAAGACCATTCCCGGTTCCACCAACCCGCTTTCGGTCTTTCCGGTATGGTTGTCTAACCGGAAAGAGACGGGCACCTCAAACAAATACAGGTAAGGTACCTCTGGGGTATACCAATTTTTAGACAAACAATTTTTCCATAGACCATACCTATTGGATTGGGAAGTCCACGTCCACGTGGCAATAAAATCCTCCCGGCTCATGGTCGAGTATCTCTTCTCGAATACACTTCCCCAACTCGGTGAGTTCAACTGCAAATTCAACGACATGTCCGTCGGTATCTCGTAACGTCGCTCGTTCACCCCGCACAAGGAAATCCCGTGCAACACCTTCCGGTTCTCGAAAACTACACTCTCTTTTCCCTTCACGGGCACTCCCTGCGAGATCACCTCTCGCTGCCGGGGATGACGTACCTCCAAATGGAAACGAGTAAAATCACGCCCCGTCGCTATCGGCATCAAGGGATTCACCGGCGGAATCGCCACCGGGTACCATACGCTCGCCGGTGTCAACACCAACAAATCATCCTCCACGAAAGCACCCTGCCTGCCCGTCGCGTAGAACCGGTCATGATAGAAAGCGTCCTCGTAAAGCGAGTCCCGCAAGTGCAAGTCACAAAAACGGTCATCGATATGCCCCGAGTACTCCATCCGAAGTCGCAAGGAATCGCCAGCCCCCAACGCTCGAGCGATAGACAACACCTGCCCCTCCCGCCGGTATTCAAGCATCCCGTCTCCCGTGCTCAATCCCGTCACCCGCAATCCCGGGTTCAGGAAAAGAACAATCCGCTCCAACTGCTCCCGCCCCGGGTTATAAACCGTCATATCGCTCTGCATAGCCAACGTGTTCCCAGATTGTTCCACTGTAATTGCGTGACGGCTCACCCGGCAAGTACGCTCCTCCCAATTCCGGACAAAACTATCCCGCCACGACTCCCGGGACTGACGGTCCCGGTAATAAGTATACTCCAGCATCCCCCCGCACAACACTCCCGCCACCACGAGCAACACCCCGACCGACACGTGTCCCTTACGCCTGCCCGGGCAGTTCGGAATCCGCCTCATCAGGTTTGCACTCCACACCAATAACCCCATACCCACGAACAGGTATGCCAACCGGTGCAACGCGTAACGCCCCGGGTTCAAATGACCCGTCACTTCCGAGAACAGGTTGGGCACCCCACTGGCAAGGTAATCTAACGTCCCGTGCTGCCAATAGGGCAACACGAAGATACTCCCCAACCACCAGATCACGGGAATCGCTATCGCCAGCCAACGGGAACGCACCACGCCGCCCAACCACAGCGTCAGCCCAGCCACGAACACCCACGCCGGGATATTCAACGTCAACAAGTAAAATAGGTAATACTTCCACCCCACGGGAGCCAGGCTCGTCCAATTCACCAGCACCACCGAAAAGAGTATCACGACCACGTTCAACAACAAAAACAGCAAGAAGTTCCCGGCAACCACTCCACGGTAATACGAATCGTTATGAAACGGGCGCACCTGTATCGCCTCCACCGCCCCCGTCCGGTTTACCCGACCCGGGATGCCGGACATCATCACAACGAGAAACAACGATTGCACGACCCCCCAAAGGTAAGCGTTCATCAACGGCATCGAGCAAGGCAACGCCACCACCTTCCAGTTCACGCAATTTCCCTCCCCTTGCCAATACACGTGACACGCCACGATACCTACCAACGACAACAAGGCAAACACCCGGAAAACCCAACTCCGAAGTTGCTGTTTCATTTCATATATAACAATACATATCATTTCCCGTAAATCTTTCATAACATCTGTATTAAATTAAACTTCTCTCCCCTCCAAAAAATAATCCAATAAAATAAAAGTGGTCAAACTCTTTTTACGAGCACGTAAAAAATCTCATAAAAGAGAATCCTTCACATCAGTCAATATAAAACAAGGATTCATTTAACAATCTATTAATTTATAGGGATTTCTCCACTTACGGTTAATCGTGTACCGACAACAGGATAATATAACGTTTCATTTTGAAATAGTCCAACATAATATACCCCAGAATCTTCCTTCTTAGTTTGAAAAATTGTTATCACACCACTGTAATAATTTTTACCATAACTAACATGTATTCGATCTCCAAAAGAAGAATCTTGATAATGGACATCTCCATCCGAATCAACGGACGCAAGCATTTCCAGTTGTCCTTCAGGATTTTTAAAAAACACATAAAGCTGATAATTAGTATCTAATCCATCAAGATAAAACGTTATATTCACAGTTGCCCCACTTGCGCTAATATCGAGTTTGGTGTCATAACCACGCTTACTTCTGATTTACTTTCTTTTTTTTGTGCCACACCATCAGATACTCCTCCCATCAAAAAGAATATCGACATCACTAAAAACATCATCATCTTTTTCATAACTCTAAAATTTAAATGTTTAACATCAAGCATCATATTACAATCATAAACTTTCATTACTCTCCCTCTAAAAAAGCTCGGTCAGACAGCGAGTAACCTTCCCCACTACCTGACCGCAACTTTCAATAACAACTCAAAAACAATATTACCTACCTCTTCTCCTCAACCAAATCAACATATAAATAATAAAGAGCAATCCCGGGAAGCCGCCCATCAAGGCGTAATCCAAGATCACGGAACCCGTATCACTCACGTTCACCCAATTATCCCGGGCTGTTGGGCGTCTCACGTCGATCGGCACCTCTCCATCCGACATCCAGAAGAAACTCCCCTGAACGATCCCGTAATTAGCCGCCATATAAGGACTCCGACCGCGGGTCAACTCCCCGTCACTCAAGCAATCGGCATCTCCGAGAATCACAACTTTCTGCTCCCGGTCACCTACTTTACGGGATAACGCTAACGCCAGCGGGTAAGACTTCTGCACCTCCCCGGCAGCAGGATTACACACAATCTCTTGGTCCACGATATCCGTGTGCTCCACCTCGTTCCAGCAGGTTGAATCCGACATGAGCAACGGGATCACTTTAAAGCCCTTGTCCGTCGAGTACTCCAAACCGGCAGCCGTAGGCATCGCCACCACGTAACCACGAGGCTTTAAGTCACCAAAAGGGTACGACAACGCCTCTGCCTCCAAAGTCGGTTGTGAAATAAGCACATCTATTGGCAACTTCGGTGCCACGAAACCGGCAAACGGACCGAGGTTACGATTATTGCGTTTCTCCTCTTCCGGGTCTTTCTGCTTTTCCGGCTGGATCAGGAAACCATCCACCAGGCGCACCCCGAACGGGGCAAGCACCGGACTCATCACTCCTTGACGCCCTGGTTCCCCGACAATCATCAAGTTCCCCCCGCGGGCAACATACTTGTCAAAATTAACCTTCTCCACCTCCGTCATAGGTTCTCTCATCTCGGCGATAACCAAGATATTGATGTCCGCAGGAATCTCCTTCTCCAATGTCACCTCCTTGTAATCAAATCCTTGATTCACCAATGCCGGACGCAACGAGGGTAAATGAGTGAACATACAATAATTCCGATCTCCCGGACGGTCCGTTTCACGCTCTCCGTGACCGGTAAGGAACCCGATAGTGGGTAACTCCATTACCAAACGTTTCAACGCCGCCGAAATCTCCGGTTCGTAAGGATCACGCATATGGTCATCATAAAATCTCAAAAATGTTTTCTCTCCCGATTCGCGTTCCAATAAACGCACCGTACGATTCCCCTCCGTCGTTCTCAAGTCTACAATCTGCCGAATCTCTTGCGGTGACAAAATCTTTTTCGGGTTCAATTTTTTCTCCTCGATAACCTTTTCCGCTTTTTCCTTGTAACTTAAGCCCGGATAAGCCCTCTCGAGATGATCATTTTTCACCGTATCATAATAGAGCACATATTTCATCTTGATTCCCGGCTTGAAACGGATATATTGCTCGAAAAGACGCATATCTGAATTGTAATTCGCAGGATAAGCCACCCAACCGTTCGCATCAAGGATATTCGCATAGGTAGTAATCGTCAAACCACCTTTCAACTGATTAATAATCTCCTGGCTATTAGGCGTCAACGTATTTTTCTTCGTGTGAGTCGCATCATAATAATACTTGAATACCGGGCGGGAAGAAACGAAAGCCAACACCACGGCAAGTCCCCACACCCCGAGATATTTACCGACCGAGGTCAAGAAACCCACCTTCTGTCGTCTGCCCTGCAAACGAATGATCGTCATCAATAGGAACAAAAGCACCACCACCACGAAGTAAAGCACATCCTCGCTGCAAATCATTCCGTTCATGAAATTATCCGACCGTCCCGTCATTCCAAACCAATAAGTGATTTCCCGAACAAAAGGCACCGTCTGCCATAAACCTTTCACGTAAGTCAACACGGCAAGTACCGCCAGTGTCCCCACAGCCGCCACGATCTGGTAAGAAGTCAGGCTCGACATGAACAAACCTACCGCCACGTACGCGCACAACAACAAGTAACAACCGAGGATACCCGTCAAGATTACCGGAACATCCACTCCCTCAATCGTGAACATACCGTAAATACCATAAACGAGCAACACACCCATCAATACCAACCCATAGACCAGCATGGCGCAATATTTACCCAAAATAATCTGGGCATTCGTGACCGGAGAGGAATACAACAACTTAATGGAACCACTCCCCAACTCCCGGCTCATCAATCCCATCGTCAACAACGGGATATAAAGGTACAGGTAAGATTGTACTG
>OGKG01004235.1_pt1 | contig 12335 bp, 4 predicted proteins | sample 1572201 | NCBI WGS metagenome assembly OGKG01 (sample SAMEA2582146, study PRJEB24529) | metagenome | biome: Human gut stool | place: China | collected 2011 | reverse complement strand
CGCTGTCACCGAAGGTGACTGAGGGGTGGTTCCCCGCCACAAGCCTGACGCCCGTGGGGTGGTTCCCCACGCAGGGCCTAAAAATCAGCCGAACAACGGCCATGTACACCCAAAAAAATTTATTCCCCAATAACCCACCATAGGGGGAGGGCCAAACCCGGCCCTCCCCCTGTGTATGATGGATTATCCCTCTATACCCTATTGGTGAATTGTAAAATTGTTTTGCCTTGCGGCGGGCGCATCAGGCGCGGTTTTTCTTTTTCAGGCTCAGCAGCACGCCAACACCGGCCACAACCAGCAGCACACCAATGCCGCTGAACAGCAGGGTGCCGAAACCACCGGTGGTGGGCAGGTCGAAGCCCTTGCGGTTGACAACGGTAATTGTATACTCCGTTTTACCACCTTCATCGCCACCGCTAAAAGTAGTGTTTTTCTTATCAACCGTATGCTTCAGCATGTTGCCGTTATCATCATAAATGTACGTCTCAACCCATTCCGTCTTTGCCTGAATGCTCAAGGTAACTTTGACAGGAGCTTTCAGCAGGTTATAACCAGAGGCAGTCTTGGTTTCAACCAGGTAATACTCACCGTTTGCCAGGCCGCCCTGTTCCACATAGCCATTAGCATCAGTTTTCAGCGGCTCTTTATTGACCTTGGTCCACTTTTTAGTGGGATCCAGGCCCAAAGCTTTTGCAGCATCGCCAGTTACAGTGCCGCTCTCATCTTCTTTGTACAGGTCAAACTCTACGTTCTCAAGTCCCTTTTGGGTATCGTCTGCAATTTTATTCACTTTTACTTTGAAAGTGTAAACAAAGGTACTATCATGGATTTCTTTCTTATCACCTTCCGTCGGGTTGCCGTCGCCGTCTACACCAATGTTGTTGCTATAAACGAGAGAAACGTCATTCCGGTTGCCTGCGCCCGTCTGGTCAGCAGTGCTCAGCAAAGTTGCAGTGTAGTTGATAATAATCTTTTGGCCGGCATACTCTGCCATGTCGGCAGGCTTAAATGTAATTTTAAATCCATTTTCAGGAACACCCTCGCCCTCGGTAGCGATGGTATATACGTTCGCACTCACAGCAGCACCATTGCATGTCAATGTCGCATCTTCATTATACTTCAAATGATTGGGCGTATCGCTTACGGTAAAGGTCGTCAGCTTGGTAATGTTCTCCGGAACCGTTACCGTGATCTGGTAAGGAACCTTGTCGCCAACGCTGTAGTCTGCTTCGGTCTTGGGAGAACTGTCTTTAATTACATTCTTTTCAACATCCGGGCTTTCATTGATAACAGGAATAGAAACCCCTGCGGATTCTTTGTCCTTGTACTTGATTTTGCCTTCCTTGGTTACTTCGAATTCAATGGGGGTCTGGTCAATAATGTAGGTGTTATTTTCTTTAATCGACTGCTCGATAAAGCGATACTTGCCCTGAGACAGGCCGCTTACGGAAATTTCACCGTTTGTATCGGTTGTCAGATTGAACTCTTTGCCATCCTTATCACTGGCTGTTACAAGGTTCCACTTACCGTCAGTCTCATTCCACTTTTCCAGCGTGAAGGTTACACCACTGAGTTTGCTTGGCGTACCAGAGCCAACACGTCCGGTTTTAACAATCTTCACTTCGCCATAAGTTGTACCGTTTTTCGGATAAACATGGATATCGTACAGCCACTCGCTGGGATTGCTTGCTTTCGTCATAGGAACCGATACCAGGAACGGCTTCACCGGGCTTGTAACCTTATCCGGGGTATCGGTCTCAACAACTACATACAAACCAAGCGGGAGATCGGTAAAACTGGCAATGCCGTCTGCGCCAGTCGTTTTTGTAGCGACCGCAGCGGAATAGGTCTTACCGGATTTAATCGCATCCCCGGCTTCGTTCAGGTATGTATCGACTGTAACCTTTTCTTTGCCATTCGTACCGTCATAGTAATTTTGGAGCTCGGCACGGTCCATAACCTGATAAATGCTGAACGTTGCACCCTTCAATGCTGTAGCACCCTCGGGGAGTTTATCTACATCGTTCTCTTCACCAGTGCTGTTCGGCTTTACCTGGCCATTGTACTCATACTTATGAATCGTAATGGAACCGGTATCCTGCGTCCAAACATCCTGTGGTGGCGTTGTTGCCGGTGTTTCACCGTTGTCCGCTGCCATTGCTGGCATGGCGCACAGGCTGAGGGCCAGGGCGGCGCTCAACAGGCCTGTGAGAAAACGTTTTTCTTTTTTCATTTCAGTACCTCTTCTCTTAAAAAAAGTCATCATCGGATGGGCGGCAAAGCCGCCCGGCTTAAGGGTTCTGCATCAGCACGGCGTGCAGTGCGGGGCGCTGCAGCGGGGAAACGCTGCCGCGCCGCCCGCACTGTGCCGTAAAGAAAAAAGGGAGGGAAAACCGGGCCGCTTGCCCACTTGGCTTAAGGTGCATCTGAAAACAAAGGAAATAACGGATATTTCGCAGCCACAAGCAGGATGTAAGGCAAAGAGCCACCGGAATCCTTTCCGGATCCCAAGGCTTTTTAAGCCTTAACACAACATCCGGCTGCGCTTATAGAAACAGGCGATATTTTCCGCTTTTCAGTTACACACCCCGGCTTATGGCTGCGCCTGCCGTAAACGGGCGCGCACTGGCGGGCAGGCCCTGTACCCTGGGGGTTGCTGGGTTTCCGGGGGATGGTTAATGTCGCCGGCCCCCTTTCCTGTTGTAGCGGAATGTGAATATCAACAGCCCTGCCACCGCCAGCGGCATGCCGATCAGCAGCCACAGGCTTGGCGCGTCTGCACCCGTGTGGGGCAGCTCAGGCGTTTTACGGTTCAGAACGGTAAGGGTAACTGTGTAGCCGCTGGCTGCATCGCCCGTTGCGTTTTTGGCGGTGCCATCGTCTATCTTGTACTTGCCGTCTTGGGTAAATTCGATATCAATCGACTTGGACAACAGGTTGTACCCCGGGTGTGCCTTGGTTTCTGTCAGCCGGTATCTGCCGGGTTCCAGATTTTTGAACGGGTTATTTGTAATCTCGCCGTCCGTTCCGGTTATACCGGTCAAATAATTTTTGTTGTTGCTACTGAATTTGTAGCCAGTATCAACCGTATACTGCGTTTTTCCTTCGGTTGTTTTTTCGGCTCTCAGCTTTTCCAGCTTGAACTCAACATCTTTCAAGAATACTTCTTTGTTATTTTCGCCTTTTTCCGCGTCCTTCTTGATGATATTCAGTCCAAACTTCGGGTTCTGCAGCTTGTTGGTCAGCTCAATCTTGCCGCTGCCGCCGGTGATGGTTCCATCGGGGGTTACTGTGGCTGTATTGCCTGTTGAGCTGCCCGCGTTGTTCGTTTCGCTTTTTGGTGTTGCTTTAGCCTTTACAACATACGTATTGCCGTTAATCGTAATGGTTCCGTCTTCCGCTGCCTTTTTAAATTTGTCATTCTCTACCGTACCTTCCACAATGCGGTACACATAATCGATGTGGTTATTATCCGTATTGATTTGGTACTGATCCAAACCGCTAAAGGTACGCCGCCAGCCGCTTTCACCGTATTCAATGGTAACATAGTCTTTCGTGTTGTCAGCCGGGTAGTTTACCGGTGTCCAGTCTTCTTCGTTTGTGCTGGTTGCCAGGCGGCGCTGGAGCTGGATGTAGATTTGTCCCGGCCGCTTCGCAGTGCTAAGATCGTCCGTACCATTTGCATCTTTCCAGAGCTTATCGAACTCAATGTTGATCAGTGTGCGCTGGGTGTTGGTAAAGATTGCGGTAATTGGGCAGGTGTTTGGCTCCTTAATCACGCCTTCCACCATGGTGTTGTCGATCTTTTGGGCGGAATCGCAACCAGGCGGAACGGTTACGCTTTGCAGTTTGGCACCATCGGTGCTTTCGACTTCCTCGATGGTATAGCGGGTGCCAACGGGGATGCCGGTGATGGTCGCGGTGTGGTCGTGGTTGTTGGGGTCGCTCATATCAATCGTAACGGTTTTTTCGATGGGCTTTTCTTCCAGACCAGCACCGCCAACATCATTAAAGGTAACTTTGAACTCGTAGGTTCCGGTCAATTTTTCGCCGTCTGCGGCCTTCTTTTGGATTTTCAGCCCGCCGGTTTTGACGGTGTTGACGTATTCTACCTTTAGCTTTGTCAGCGTGGAGCTTTTTTCGTCCGGGTCCTTATAGGAGCGGAAGACGATGGTGTTGGCTTTGGGTTTGGTCGTGTTATATTTATTATCCTCTTGAACATCATTCGTTCTTATTTTTTCCGTTCGGCCATCATCGGGGCCGCTTCCCACCTGCCCGATTAACGAAGGTGTTGGACTAGGAAGAATTACGCTCTCACCTTCTTCCATCGAAGTAACCTTCTGCCCGTTCTCGTACACCGTCCATTTGGTGTCGTACAGTTTTGGGTTCAGATCCTCTCTGAGCGAAATGTAGCTGCCGCGGCGGAACTGGTCGCTGAAGGTAACGGTTTCTCCAGCTTCCAGAACAAAGCGTCCGTCCTTGTCCACCAACTGGGTTTCGTTGTCCATGGTGGAGGTGTACTGTGCGTTTTCGGCGTTTTTCAACTGACCGCTTGTGGCGGAGCCGTAATCCGGGATTTCCTTCTGATCGGTTGTAAAGCCGGTCATCGTACTTGGCACCGCTTTGGGAATGAAGGTAAAGTTCCTGAAATAGATGTTGCGGCTATAGTTATCGCCCACGCGGATGAATTTGACCTTGTTGCTAAAACCGGCCTGCTTTTTCATCTTGTTCAGGTCCAGCTTTACGGTGACCCATTTGCCTGTCACCAGTTCGACCGAGCCATACGTTGCGCCGTTAATGCCTGTTGTGCCAAGGCTGCCTTTTTGGACTTCCTTCTCATCCAGCAGTTCCAGATACAGGTTGTTGAGGGAAAGTTCACCACCATCTTCTTGGGAAACGTAAACCTGGAACGTAAGGAAGCGCATTTTTTCGATATCGATGGGGTTTTCCAGCGTCAGGATGCCACGACGTTTATAACGCCATTTACTGACGGGTTTCGTATCCGTATAGCGTGCGTACCAGTGAAGGACCTGTTCGGTATTTTGCCCGGTATCTTGCCCGGTATCTGGATTGGAATCTGGCCATTGGTTTGGTTCCAACCTGAAAATGTAGTCCTCTTCCTTATCTGGGGTTGCGGGTTTAAACGTGTTACCACCTTTCTCAGTCAAATCCACCTTTTGGGGCTCAATACCGCCCGTATTCGGTTTAGCGGCCTCTTTTTCTCCATAATGGGTTGCCTGGTTCTGGATGGTGAAGTTGAAGATCTTCTGGTTTTCAAAGCATTCTTTGAATTTCTGATCAGTAACGTTGGTCAGATCGACTTCTTTTTGAACCTGCAGCTCGTTATTATCCGGGAAGTTGAACGCCACCGCCATGTTGGACTCCCACATACCGCGTTCCATATAGTACATGGTAAGGGTGTGCTTGCCGGTGGAAAGATTGTCGATGTGGACACTTGCGTTTTTATAATACTTTTCGGTTGTTCCTAAGTAAGTAATGCTTGTCTCCGTTTCATGCTTGTTTTCATCACGATCTTCAGCGCCATAATTATCTGTTTTGCTGTTCTTGACCCGGCTGACATAGGAAGTTACGGTGTTTTTCTTATTATCGCGCTGGTCAAATTCCAACACACCAGAAACTCTGGCATGATCACCGCCAATATCCAGGACAAGCTGATCGTCAATGAAAACCCACACATCATCATCACCAGAGAAGTAAAAACGAATTGGAATTTCATTTTTGTACTTGTCCTCAACTGTTCCGGTGCTGGTTAGGGTAAACGGGATTTCAAGTTTTGCACCGTAACCGTAATTGTACCTGGCTGCGCTCTTACTGGTTGTGTTTTCATTGAACGGGAAAAAGCCGTATTTCGTTGAAACACTACCTGTACTATTTGCACTGTCCACGTTGAGGGACGCATCGCTCGTATATTTAGCGGTTGTCTCTCCCGTGCTATCATTACCAAGGTACAACTGATCGCTATTTGTATCTTTGCGCAGATATAGAGAAGTTTTGCTACTGTCAAACCACCAGTATTTAACGCCCTCGCCTTTTTTCTGGCCGTTTTGCTCTGGTTCTACAAAAACTTCTTCTTGGGTAAACGGGAACTCAACATTGTGGTAAACTTCGCCAAGTTTTGCATTTTTGCTGTTTTGGCTGGTCAGGAACTTTTCATTGAAATGCGGTTCTTTCAGGGTCGTTCCATTCATCACGATGTCGCCATCGCTATCTCTTTCGTTTGCCACAATGCCCTGGAAAGCGTAGGAATTTTTCTCGTTTTTGCCTCCTATATCATAGTTCGAGTTATTGGCTGCGATAAAGATATCGTAAGAACTCCATCCGTACAAATTCAATGTACTTGCAATTTCCACAAATTTTTTATCCCAAGTGTTTGGCTGGAAATGGCCTGTATAAATGGGATATATAATGGACTTTCCGGTATTTTTATTATAACTCTGATAGTAGTCGCTGATTGCCTGATCGAACTGGCGGAAGGGTACCCAGTTGCGGTGACTTAAAGCAGGAAAATTTTGATCGTAACTATCGTAACTATTACGGTTCTTGCCATTCAACTCGTAATCTGTATAATAGTCATACAGCGTACTGGTAACATACTTTGTGTTTGGTTTTTCCGTAAATTCAGCGGATTTAATATCTACTACTTTAGTGTCAGGATTTTTCCACGTTTCGGCATCACGCAGGGTACCTTTTTCAGCCCAGTAGCCTTCGCGGTTGCCACCTTTATAAATTACATCATCGCTGGCATCCGCAAAGAAACACGGTTCGGAAAGGTCGGCTGGGATGTCCATCATGGCCGTACCATTACCGTTATCGGCTGCGTTTTCGTTCTCAACTGCCCAAGAAGCAAAACGGATTTTTGTATAACCTTCCGGCACTTCGTAATACCAGATGTTGGTGTCCTTTAGTCGCTTCATCTCCTGTTTTGTTATAGGAGCCTTACCATCGCCCGTCAGATAGCACCAAAGCTTACCGTCGTTCGTCGGCATGCCACATCCAATCGCGCCATGTGTTTCACTTGTTTCATTCTCATAAGAAAGCCCGGAGAAAGTTGCATCGAAGTAAATAACTTGCTTGCCTTGCGGGGTTCCCCAGGTGGATTGGTTATTTACATTATAAGTAAAGCAATATTTTTTGCTTGCGTTATAAAGGAATGTATTTTCGTCTGTTCCCTGTTCGTAGAAGTTATAGCTCGTACTTAACGGTTTGCTACCATTTTCGGCAAAGAATTGAACAGAAGAGCAGGCACTTATAGGAATTTCAAAACGCCGCTTTTCGTTTTTGGCAACATTACCGATCTTTACCGTTTCAGTTTCCGTTGTTTTTCCGGAAGAATCTTGTTCCGTAAATACTGCGGTTACATTTGCCAGGTCAGAATCACTCAGGTTTTCAAAGACCATCTTCTGGCTACCAAAAGCGGTGTGGCCAGCAGGGTCAGGTAATGCTGATGCATTTGCCCAGTTGGCATCATTCCAAGCTACATCACCATTTTCGCTGTTTGCATCGCCATCATAATATTTGTCATTAAATACCTCAACTTTTACAAAATGATTTGTCGCACTGTTCTCTTCAAGTGGAGCTGTTACTCTTACTTTATGGTTTTCATCTAAAGTAAACTGCATCCAGACATATCCGTCCCAGGGGCATATCGTCTTGTCGCCAATAAATTTATAAATGCGTTGGCCTTTGGAAGTAATTTTGTCGAGAACAAGGGACATTTGCTGTTCGCCAATCTCTCCGTCATTTGTCTGGCCGCCATTTCCGCGCCGTGCATTAAAGGTAATTTTAGAATTTCTTGTTACTTCCCAACTGCTCGGGACTGCAAAGTAAACGGTAAACTGATTAGATTGTGTGCTAACCCCCAGCGCCCTATCCATATCTTCCGCTTCCTCGGCGTCCATCTGCGGCTGTTCGGTCGGTTCCGGGGTGGCGGTGGGGGTCACGGTCGGCACAGGGGTGGCCGTTGCGGTGGCTGCCGGTTCCGGGGTCAGGGCGGGTTCTGCCGTGGGCTCCGGCGTTTCGGTCGGGGCGTTCTGCTCCGGCCCGGCGCTTTGTTCCGGTTCCGGGGTGGCGGCATCCGGCACCGGGGTGGCGGCGTTCTGCTCCGGCGGAACGGTATCCTCCCCGGAGGCCGTTCCCTGCTCATCCTCCAGCAGCTCTACTTCGCCAGGTGCGTCGGGCAGAAGATCCTCCTCGGCGTATACAGGCAGGGCCATTGCCATAACCAGGCAAGCGGTGACAAGCAGCGCTGTCAGCCGGCGCGCCCAACCTGTTGTGTTGTTTCCTGTTCTATTCAATCTGCTCACCCGTCTTTCGCGCTGGCTTGATGGAAGCACATTGTTCCACAGGGGCTCCCTGTGGAACAGTAAAAGAAGCCAGCTTCTTTTACTTGCGCAACCGTTGCCATGTTGTTTTCAAAAAAAAACCGCATCGAGTTTTCTCATTGCGCATTTACTTTTTATTGTTAAAATATAGCACCTTTACACCAGAAAGGCAATACAATCCACGTAAATTCCTGTTTTTCAGCATTTTTACTGATTGCGCTTTCCTCCGATTATACAATATGTTCAAAGCCTTTGTATAATTTATTTCTAATTTTCTTTTTGGCAGCGGTCATTTTATATACTTTGACCGCGCGTTTTATGATCCTCTGCGCACGCAGAGCGCAACTTTGCAGCAAAATTCGCCTTTTTTGTTGCGTTTCCCTGTTTTTGCGCAATTATTTGTTTCGCATGCGCCTGTTTGCGGCGGGGCCTGGCGGCTGGGTGGGCGCCTTGTGGGAGGGATGGCAGGTTTGCGGCGCACGGTTCCCGTTTTTTGCGGCGCGATGGGTACACCGCGCCCCTGCAAACGGTTTGCGGTGTTTGCGGCGGCGGGTGTGTGTTTGGTGGGTTGCATGCCCGCCAACGGGACGCCGTTCTCCCTTTACAACGGGGTGCGGGTTTGCTGCAGATATGCCATTCGCTTTTTTGTCCCCCCTGCCCCGCCCCTGATTCCCGGTTCCCCCTTGCCGATTTCTATTTGCGCCAGCTCCTGAAGTGCATCTGAAAGCAACGAAAACAGCGGATCTTTCGCAAGCACAGAATCCGGCTGCGTTTGCTGAAACAGACGAGCTTTTTGACGTTTCAGATAGATCCCAGCTCCCAGCTTTCAATCTATCCTGTGTAAACTGCAACCCCTCACGCGCCATTCTGTGCGGCACTTACCTTATAATATAGGGGTGCTACCCTGTGTAAATTTGCAACTGATCTATTTGAAGCAGCTGTGAGCTGTTGCAATTTTGCACAGGGTATTGCCCGCATTCTGTGCCGAACATTCACGAAACGTGTTGGAAAAACGCACAGGATTGCCTTGTTTCCCTATGCCGCTTACCGTTGGAAAAACGCACAGGTTACCCCCGGAACAGTTGCATTTTACACAGGGTATTCCCGCTCCCCTGCCCCGCCGTGACCCGCGTACCTGTTGGAAAACCACACAGGATAGGCCCGTTCCCCGTGTTGCAATTTACACAGGTTTGGCTGTTTTTGGCTTATTTGCAACTTTACGCAGGTTGCTTTCCGCACAGGAAAATGGTGGTGGAATGCACAGGCTGCAGTTGGTTGAACACACAGGTTTGCGTTGTTAAATTACACAGGCTCTACTTATTACTAATATAAAACTAAACATCTAAGCTGTAATAACAACCAGAGGCAAGCCGGGAGATGGGGGAGAACGGGAAAAACTGGTGTTGCCATTCCATCAGGTTACAGAACCCTGAAGCAGCAGGACAGAAAAGCACAATAAACCCTGTGTAACCTGCACCCGGGCTGCAACCCCCACAGGATATATGGTAAACCACAACGCGGGTGTTGCATTTTGCACAGGGTAATGGCGGTGAAACCCTGTGTAAATTTGCAATTCTTGCGCTGGACAACAGGATGTGCTATAATGTTTAGCATGATGTGCGTGACCACCCGGGATACAGCAACCGATATAGGAGGCCCCTGCTTATGGCGGCAAGTAAACAGAAAAAAGATGATCCGTTTGTCGTTACGTTTGAAGAACGCGGGGACCAGACCATCGTTCGCAAATCCAATGACCTTGTACAGATGACGCGCAACAACCTGACGCTGAGCCAGCAGCGCCTGATGCTGCATATTTTTTCGATGATTAAGCCGGAGGATACGGACCTGCCCTCTTATGAGCTGAGCATTTATGATTTTATCAAGATGACCGGCATGGACCCGCACAGCGGGGCGCTGTACAAGCAGGTGCGCAAAAATATTGAGGAGCTGGCCAACGCGCCCATCCAGTGGATCAAGAATAACGGAACTTCCACGGTGGAAACATTCCGCTGGATCGATAAAGTGCGCATTGATGAGGGCCGCGCGCGCATGACCATCACGCTGGACCCGGTGCTGAAACCGCACCTGGTGCAGCTGAAAACCCTGTATACCACCATGGATGTGACCTACACCATGCTGATGCGGTCCACCTATTCCATCCGCATTTACGAGCTGTGCAAGAGCTACCAGAGCCTGTACCTGAAAAAGAAAGCGGCCGGGGAACCGCTGGTATGGAACCTGAGCATGCTGTATGAACAGCTTTCGTATACGGCCAACCGATGGTCGGATTTCCGCCGCCTGGCACTGGAAAAGGCAAAGGCGGAAATTAACGAAAAGACGGATATTATTTTTAATTACGATGTGTACGAAAAAAAGGGGCAGAAGGTTCTTTCGCTGGTGGTAACGATTGACCCGGTGGATGATGCCGCTGCACAGGCCAACCTGGACAGCATCAACAGCACAGTGCGCAAAAAGAGCAAAAAGAAGGGTCGCCCCACCGTGGCGATTGAGGATTCGCTGCTGGATGACCCCAGCGTGATCACCTTTGATTATGTTTCGGCACCGGAAACAACGATCCCCTATTCCTTTGGACGCCACCGCACCGAGCTGCGGGAGGAAATTGTTGTGAAAGCGCGCATGGATCAGCTGCGCGCGGAGATTACGCCCGAAGAGCTGCACGCGGTGGAAGTGATCATTGATGTGTTGGCAGATGCCTGCTGCACCATCCAGGCAGGCGATGGCGAGCAGGACGGCGGCAACAAAACGGTGTTTGGAAAGATGAATGCCATCATCCTGGATTGCGGCGGGCTGACCAGTTGGCTGGCCGGTGTGGCACCCCGCTATGCACAGGAGATCATTCCCCGGTCGCAGAAGATGCGCAGCCCGGCGCGGTACCTGAACAAGGTGCTACGCGAGGATATGGATAACTATCGCATTTATATTTTCCGCAAGGCAAAGCCGGCAGCAGAACCCAAAGAGGAGCTGCTGGAAGCGGAGTACCATGTGATGGACGAACCGGTGCAGCAAACGATGCCGGAGCCTGAGCCGCCCAAGGTAGAGCTGATTCCCGAAACGATTGTAAAACGGCAGGATATGCGAAAAGAGTTTGCAAAGTTTGTAGATGATGGATACCTGGAAAAGACGTTGACGAGCGGCCAGCGCGGCGCTTACCACGAAATTTACCGCCACCTGGCAGCGCGGTGCGTGCCATCGCCTTCCAGCCTGCGCAATGGGCTGAAAGACGAAATGCGGCTGCATTACCTGGCCTGCATGAATGAAGTGATTGAAAAGTATGGCAGCCTGACCCCGTTGATGGAAGCTATGGCGCATGAACTGGACTTTGATGTGTTCTGGGCAAAGGCCGCCAAGGACCCCAACGTGAATAACCCGATGGGGCTGTTCTACCACATTATTGAAGAACGCGCGCTGAACCCGATCGGCACCATAATGAACGACCAGGCACAACGGCAGAAGGTTGCCGCCAAGGAAAAAGGTGAAAAAGATAAGTGGCACAACGAAAGCTGGATGGATGCTTTTGAGGAAGATATCCCGGATGACAGCGAAGAGTAATTGAGATGAAGCGGAGCGGATAATCCGGAAGCGCTATTATAATAAGGTGAGCAGCGGCTGGCAGATTGCTGGCCGCTGCTTTTTGGTTGGGTGTAGCTGAGAAATGGAAATATCCGGCGTTTTTTGATTTCAGATGGACCTTGGGATAATAGGTGAGAATGAAGGCAGGTGAGCGGGAATGCCTGGATGAAGTGAAGAAGGATGGAAAGAAAAAGCAGCAGAGAAAATGCGTGAACAGCAACGAAGAGATGCCTGCATAATATTCGTCAAAATATCCGTTGACACACGCGAAGCATATGATATAATAGAAACTATAACAGCAACGAAGAGATGCCGCACGGCATGGGGTGCAAGTTTTTACAACCAGCAGTTAGGGCAACACCGCACAATTCCCGCCTTGCGGCTTAAGCACCGCTCCGGCAG
>OGKG01004227.1_pt1 | contig 12353 bp, 12 predicted proteins | sample 1572201 | NCBI WGS metagenome assembly OGKG01 (sample SAMEA2582146, study PRJEB24529) | metagenome | biome: Human gut stool | place: China | collected 2011 | reverse complement strand
CAAAAGCAGATCAGGCATTGTATGTATCCAAGAAGTCGGGAAAAGGACGCTACAGTGTATATGGCGAAGAAAACCATGAGCAGAGCAGAAAACAGCTGGCTATAGTGTGGTCCGGGTCCCGAAATGTCACCAGTATGATAGAATTTGCGTTGCCGGATTCCGTACAGCTGAAACAGGTGGATTCCGTGGAAATGATCAGAGAGTGTATGGAGGAAGCGGCGGAAGAGGGAATTCTGGCTCTTGTGGTGGATGTATCGGAAGAAGAGGATCAGGGACAGGCACGCTGGCAGGAACTTCGGAAAGTACAGACGGAACAGACATTTCCGACCATCGCAATCTGTAGGGAAGGCAATCTGAAACAGATGAAAAATGCCCTGGAGACCGAAGTAATCCAGGATCTTTTGCTGGCTCCGCTGGAAGCAAATGCATTGAAGCGGCGTGTGAAGATCTGGATGCAAAATTGCAAGCTGCGATAAACTTTGTTATAATTGACTGGAGCATATCTTAGAATGTGCTTCAGTCTTTTGGTATCTTTGCAATAGAAACAGAGGATGTAATATTATGGATTTGTTTGAATACATGAGAAGCACCAATATGGAAAAGGAAGCTCCACTGGCGGCCAGAATGCGTCCCAGAACCTTGGATGAGGTCGTGGGGCAGGAGCATATTATCGGCAAGGACAAGCTTCTGTATCGTGCCATCAAGGCGGACAAGATCAGCTCCATCATTTTCTATGGACCGCCCGGTACCGGCAAAACGACGCTGGCGAAAGTCATTGCCAATACTACCAGTGCTGAATTTCAACAGATTAATGCCACAGTGGCGGGCAAAAAGGATATGGAAGAAGTGGTGGCAAAGGCGAAGGAACTGCAGGGAATGTACAGGAAGCGTACAATTCTGTTCATTGACGAGATCCACCGTTTTAATAAAGGACAACAGGATTATCTGCTCCCGTATGTGGAGGACGGTACGATCATTCTCATAGGAGCTACTACAGAGAATCCCTATTTTGAAGTCAACGGCGCTCTGATCTCCCGCTCGGTGATCTTTGAATTGAAGCCGATTCCGAGGGAAGCCATCAAAGAGCTTTTGAAAAAAGCAGTCTACGATACAGACCGGGGAATGGGAGCCTACAACGGCACCATAGACGAGGATGCACTGGATTTTCTGGCAGATATCTCCGGCGGCGATGCCAGACATGCACTGAATGCTATTGAACTGGGCATCATGACCACAGAACCGGGACCGGATGGCAAGATCCATATTACGCTCGACGTGGCACAGCAGTGTATCCAGAGGAGAGCGGCGAGATACGATAAAAACGGTGACAACCACTACGATACGATTTCTGCATTTATCAAGAGTATGCGGGGGTCAGATCCGGATGCGGCAGTATATTATCTGGCAAGGATGTTAAATGCTGGCGAAAGCGTTACTTTTATTGCAAGACGTATTATGATCTGTGCATCGGAGGATGTGGGCAATGCGGATCCCCAGGCACTGGTAATGGCAGTGAATGCTTCTCTGGCGGTGGAGCGGGTAGGCATGCCTGAGGCGCAGATCATTCTGGCGCAGGCAGTGACTTATATTGCTACAGCACCCAAGAGCAATCGTAGCTGCGAAGCGGTATTTCAGGCGATGCAGGAAGTACAGGCCACAGGAGATCTGCCGATCCCCGCACACTTGCAGGATGCACATTATAAAGGAGCAGCAAAATTGGGACGCGGAACAGGATATAAATATGCACATGATTACCCGAATGACTATGTGGAACAGCAGTATCTGCCCTATGAATTAAGTGGCAGGGAGTTCTATCAGCCCTCGGGTAACGGTTATGAGGTGAAGATCAGAGAGCATATGGCGAGAATCAAAAAAGAAGCCGCAGAGGCTTCTTCTAAAAACAAAGAATCATAAAATCAGGTACCTGATTGCGGGATTAGAACAACTCCGTAATCAGGTATTTGTATATTTCCTGATTTTTTTTCTGCCAGTTGTCGCAGATAGCAGCCGCAGTTTCTTCCACGGGAACGGATAAGGTGATGTCCACCAGATTGATACCGCGGTCTTTTGCTACCAGATGAGCCTCGTATTCACCGGAGGTGGATTTATAATAATCCCCCAGCACAGAGACTTCGTTGCGCAGGGTGAACTCGTTTTCCTGAAAATAGCTGTCAATTTCCTGCTTGATGGTATCACCGATGCGGTTCTCGAAGAAATTCAGAGTTTCCTTGCCCTCGGCAGTGATGGACAGGTGGGTCCGGTTGCGGATCGACTGGGTGGCGATCATTCCGGCATCCGTCAGTTCATTGATGACCTGCTGCAGGGTCAGGAAGTTCGTGTATTCCTTTCCAAGGATAAAATCGCTGACCTGTGCGGCCGTGAGAGGGAAAGTCACACGGTTCAGCATGTAGAGAACGATAAGTTTATATAAAGTAAGCGGATCTTGTAACATAATGGGATAACAGCCTTTCTAATGTTTATCTTTATTTATTGCTTCATAAAGGTCACCCTGACGGATGCCCTGCTCTTTCATACGGTGGTGCAGTGAGTTCAGTACCTTTCGTTTGTCCAGACTCCATTTCGGAGCAATCAGCAGATCTTTTGGCCCATCACCGGTGACCCGGTGGATCACGATGTCCGGAGACAGGTGGGCGAGGCAGGAGACCAACAGATCCAGATAATGTTCCGGAGTCAGTGCCTCAAATATTCCCTTTTCATAATCCTTTGCCAGATCGGTATTTTTTAAAATATGCAGTAACTGGAGCTTGATGCCAAAGGGAGCAATATGGTTTAAGTATTTCATGGTTTCCAGTACCTGTCGGTCGGTCTCTCCGGGGAGTCCCAGAATCGTATGGACGATAAAAGGGATTTTGAGTGTCTTCAGCTTGGTACAGGCTTTCTCAAAGCAGGACAGGGGATAGCCTCTGCGGATATAGTGGGCAGTCTCTTCGTGGATTGTCTGTAATCCCAGTTCGATCCAGAGGAATTTGTCCGGATATTCGCCTTTTAATTTTGCAAGCAGAGCCAGTACTTCCGGCCCCAGACAATCCGGCCTGGTGGCAATGGAGATGCCGCAGACTTTGGGATGGCTCAGGGCAGAACGATACACCTCTTCCAGATAGGGGAGAGGTGCATAAGTGTTGGTGTATGCCTGAAAATAGGCGATCAGGTCATGACCGGTCACTTTATCACCGAATTTTGCCATGCCTTCCGCAATCTGTTCCTCCATAGTCTTCTCGGCAATGTCCACAGCAAAGTCACCGCTGCCGCCGGAGCTACAGAAGATACAGCCCCGAGTGTCCAGAGTTCCGTCCCGATTGGGACAGGACATCCGGGCATTCAGGGCTATTTTATAGCATTTATGGTGAAACATATTTTTGCAATAGGAATCCAGAGAGTAGTAGGGCTTGCCGTGCCAGTCTCTCACAATGCTGTCCGAACACATTAGCGGATGTGGCTCTTTACAGCGTTTGCTACAACTTCGGCTACCTGGGGATCAAATGCTTCCGGCATGATATTGTCATCGGAGAGCTTGTCTGCGGGTACCAGACCGGCAATGGCTTCGGCAGCGGCCAGTTTCATCTCTTCGGTGATCTGGGTAGCACGACCTTCCAGAGCACCCTTGAAGATACCGGGGAAAGCGACCACATTGTTCACCTGATTGGGAAAATCACTGCGTCCGGTTCCTACGACACGGGCACCGGCAGCCTTGGCTACATCCGGCATGATCTCGGGAATGGGATTCGCCATGGCAAACAGGATGGAATCGCGGTTCATGGAAGCTACCATCTTGGGAGTGACAATGTTCGGAGCGGAAACACCGATGAAGATATCGGCACCTTTCAGAGCATCGGCCAGAGAGCCGGTCTCGTTGTTTAAGTTAGTCACTTCGGTCATCTTTTTCTGCATCCAGTTCAGGCCTTCGGTATCTCTGGAGACAATACCTACCTTGTCACACATGATGATATTGGGGAAACCGTAGGTCAGAAGCAGTTTGGTGATAGCCACCCCGGCGCTTCCGGCACCGTTTACCACTACGCGGCAGTCTTCCTTTTTCTTACCGACTACCTTCAGGGCGTTGATGACACCGGCCAGAACGACGATGGCAGTACCGTGCTGGTCATCATGGAATACGGGGATGTCCAGAATCTCCTTCAGACGTTCCTCAATTTCGAAACAACGGGGAGCACTGATGTCTTCCAGATTGATTCCGCCGAAGCCGGGAGCCAGATAGGTCACAGCCTTGATGATCTCTTCGGTATCCTGGGTGTCCAGACAGATGGGGACAGCATTTACATTACCGAATTCTTTGAAGAGGACTGCCTTGCCTTCCATAACGGGCATGGCTGCGTAGGGACCGATGTTGCCAAGACCAAGAACCGCGCTTCCGTCGGAGACAACGGCTACGGTGTTGGCCTTCATGGTGTATTTGTAAGCAGCTTCCTTGTCCTGGGCGATTACTTTGCAGGGCTCCGCAACACCGGGAGTATAAGCAATAGCCAGATCCTCACGGGTCTTGACGGGAGTCTTGGACACGGTCTCCAGTTTACCGTTCCATTTTTCATGCATCAGTAACGCTTTTTCATTGGTTGTCATGACAATACCTCTCTTATTTTTTGTTTGGTCATTACTTCATATAATCATGGATGATTTGCCGGATACGAAATCCGGACGCTATTCATAATGATATAATAGAATCGATATCTTCGCAAGGATTTAGCACCACTTTTACAAAAAATAAAATTTTTATTTTGGGACTTCCTATTTGGAAAGAAATGTATTATAATGGCTTCAGATGCAGTTTTAATATCTTTTTATTCAACTGACATGTCGAATGTAAATCGGATGTAATTCCCCTTAGTTAACAGTTTTATAGTAAATCTTATTTCCATAGGAGGGTATATGAGAGAAAAATATGAATCACTTGCATTAGTTCAGTTAAAGGAGCTGGCAAAAGTACGTGGCCTGAAGGGAACTTCCACAATGAAAAAGGCAGATTTGGTAGAAGCTATGCTTGCAGAAGATGAGCGCCTGAAAAAAGAGGAAGAAGCTAAGGCAGCGGAAGAGAAACAGGAGGCTGCCAAGAGCGAAGAGGCAGAGAAGCCGGAGAGAACAGAACGCCCTGTCAGACAGGAGAGGAATTACAGACAGGACAGATATGATAGACAGGATAGAAATGACAGAAACTATCGGACAGACCGTACCGAGCGTACGGATCGTGCAGAACGCACTGACCGTTCCGAAACCGGTACAGAGATGGTCGGCGTAAGAAGTGAAGCTTACACCAGAGAGCGTACCTTCAATCCGAATAACGTGGCATACGATGAGAGCCAGTATCCCAAGGAACTGGACAGCGGTATCGAAGCCAGCGGTATCTTAGAGGTTATGCCGGATGGTTACGGATTTATCCGTTGCGAGAATTATATGCCCGGTGAGAACGATGTGTATGTGGCTCCCAGCCAGATCCGCCGTTTCGGACTGAAGACCGGTGATATCCTGAAGGGCAACAAGAGAATCAAGACCCAGCAGGAGAAGTTCAGTGCACTGCTGTTCGTCAAGAGCATCAACGGTTATACAGTGGAAGAGTCAGCCAAGAGAATGGCATTCGAGGATATGACGCCGATCTTCCCGGATGAGCGCATCAAGATGGAGACTCCCGGCTGCAGCGTGGCTATGAGAGTCATGGATCTGGTAAGCCCTGTCGGTAAGGGACAGCGTGGTATGATCGTATCCCCGCCCAAGGCTGGTAAGACCACACTGTTGAAGGAAGTGGCAAAGTCTATTTTGAACGGTAACCCCAAGATGCACATGCTGATCCTGCTGATCGATGAGCGTCCCGAGGAAGTTACCGATATTAAGGAAGCAATCCACGGAGACAATGTGGAAGTGATCTATTCCACCTTCGATGAGCTTCCCGAGCACCACAAGAGAGTATCAGAGATGGTGATCGAGCGTGCAAAGCGTCTCGTAGAACATAAGAAGGATGTCGTGATCCTGCTTGACAGTATCACCCGTCTGACCAGAGCGTACAACCTGGTGGTTCCCCCCAGCGGACGTACTCTGTCCGGTGGTCTCGATCCCGCCGCACTCCACATGCCCAAGAGATTCTTCGGTGCAGCCCGTAATATGCGTGAGGGAGGAAGCCTGACCATTCTGGCCACCGCACTGGTAGAGACCGGAAGCAAGATGGATGATGTGGTATACGAGGAATTCAAGGGAACCGGTAATATGGAAATGGTTCTGGACAGAAAGCTGTCCGAGAAACGTATTTTCCCGGCTATCGATCTGGCAAAATCCGGCACCAGAAGAGAGGATCTGTTGCTGACACCGGAAGAACTGGAAGCCATCAATATCATGCGTAAGGCCCTGAATGGCTTAAAGCCCGACGAAGCTACCGACCGCATCCTTGATATGTTCTCCCATACCCGCAATAATGTGGAATTTGTGAATATGGTGAAGAAGAACCGGTTTATCTAGGCAAGAGATAGAAAATTGACAAAAATTGGAAATAATGGCAGAATATATACCTTTACGATGTGCTATAATTGTGCTACAATTATGACATAAAGGAGGTGCTATTATGCCATTGATCATGCCAATCAGAGATTTGAGAAAAACAAGTGAAATATCCGAATTAGCACATACAAAGCAGGAACCGATTTTTATTACTAAGAATGGCTACAGCGATCTGGTAGTGATGAGCGCAGAACTTTATGAGCGTTTTGCACGAATTCATAAAATCGACCAGGCCATCTGTGAGGCGGAAGAGGAAGTTGCTGCGGGTGCGGATACGATGGATATGGATGTCGCAATGGAAAGGCTAGACAAAAAATATTATGGTTAAATACCATATAAAGTTGTATCCGAGAGCATATCGTGATATGGAAGAAATCTACAGGTATATCGCCATAGAAAAACAGGTTCCGGAAAATGCAAAAGCACAAACAGACAGAATTTGGAGAGCGATAAAAAAACTGGAGACTTTTCCCGGTTCACATCAGGATAGATTAGAGGGTAAGTATGCCGGAAAGGGGTATAAACAGCTTCTGGTCGATAATTATATGGCAATTTATAAGATTGATGAGACTGAAAAAACAGTTTATGTCATTACAGTGCAATATCAGGGGAGAAATATGTAAAAATAGGTCTTGCGTCGTGTAAACTCTTATGGTACAATAATACCGCTGTTTGTGGTTCCATAAGCAGTGAGGATGAGAACAAGAACTTATACACGACATTTTTATAGAGAGGTGAAAGAAATGAAAGAAGGAATCCATCCCGCTTACTACCAGGCAACTGTAACCTGCAACTGTGGTAACACATTTGTAACCGGCTCCACCAAGCCCGAGCTTCACGTAGAAGTTTGCTCCAAGTGTCATTCATTCTACACTGGCCAGCAGAAGTCTGCAAGAACCGATGGCCGTATTGATAAGTTCAATAAGAAATACGGTGTTAAATAAGATTGCAAGCGAAAGGTTGAGGTATTCTTATCTCAACCTTTTCTTGTCGTATAGGAAACTATGTTCCTATTTAATACTGCATTTATAAGGATGAGGTTTTATGGCTAGAAGAAAGAGTCGTTATTCCGGTATCGGCGGACAGGCCGTGCTGGAAGGCGTTATGATGAAAAATAAAGAGAAGTATGCGGTAGCGGTCCGCAAGCCGGACGGCGAGATTGAAGTGGAAGTGGAGACATATCAGGGTCTGGCTCACGGAGGTAAGTTCAAGGAGCTTCCCTTTATCCGTGGTATCTTTAATTTTCTGGATTCCCTGATCCTGGGAACCAGAGCATTGAATTATTCCGCTTCCTTCTATGAAGAAGAGGAAGGCAAAGAAACGAAATTCGATAAGGCGATGGACAAGATGAGCGGTGGCAACGGAGAAAAGCTGCTGTCCGGTATTGTGACGGTGATCTCTATTATGTTGGCAGTAGGCATCTTTATCGTATTGCCGTATTTCATTTCCTCTCTGTTTGAGAGCTTTATCCGCAACCGCTCCCTGATGGCGATTATTGAGGGTGTGATCCGTATTGCTCTGTTTTTGCTGTATGTATGGGGCATCAGCGCCATGAAGGATATCCGCAGGCTGTACCAGTATCATGGGGCGGAGCACAAATGCATCAACTGTATCGAGAAGGGCAGACCCCTTACGGTGCACAATGTGATGCGCAGCTCCAGACTGCACAAACGTTGCGGTACCAGCTTCATTTTCTTTGTTATGCTGGTAAGTATTGTGCTGTTCTTCTTTATCCAGGTGGATAATGTGGCGGAGAAAGTGATCCTTCGTATTCTGCTGATGCCGGTTGTGGCCGGAATTTCCTACGAGATCATCCGTCTGGCCGGACGCACGGATAATGTGTTTATTAAGATCCTGTCTGCTCCCGGTATGTGGATCCAGCGTATGACCACCAGGGAACCCGATGAGAGCATGGCAGAGGTAGCCATCGCTTCCGTAGAAGCTGTGTTCGACTGGAAGAAATATTTACAGGATACCTTCGGTTACGAAGTGGATGAGAGCTGGATGAAGGACGATGCATCCGCAGAACCAGAGGATTAAGATGACCTATCGGGAATGCTATGAAAAAGGCTGTCTGGCTTTGCAGACAGCGGGAATCGAAGAAGCCACACTGGATGCGAGACTTCTGCTGGAAGCGGTATGCGGTACGAATCGTAATGATCTGCTGGTGCACGGGGAACAGTCGGTGACACCGGAAGCGGAAGAGAAATATCTTGGCTGGATCGGACAGCGGGCGGAGCACATTCCGCTGCAGCAGCTGACCGGGGAGCAGGACTTTATGGGACTGACCTTTGCCGTCAATGAGCACGTACTGATCCCGAGACAGGATACGGAGATTCTGGTGGAGGAAGTATTGAAGGAACTCCATGACGGAATGCGGGTGCTTGACATGTGTACGGGATCCGGATGTATTCTGTTAAGCCTTCTGCATTACAGCAATGCCTGTGAAGGACTGGGTGTGGATTTGTCTGCAGATGCGCTGGAAGTGGCAGAGCAAAATGCGGAGACGCTTTTGGATGCGGCGAACGCAGATCGGGTTCATTTTTTACAGAGTGACCTGTTTGACAAGGTGGAGGGAAAATTCGAGATCATCGTGTCGAATCCGCCTTATATCGCCAGTGCGGAAGTGGAGAAGCTGATGCCGGAGGTACGGGATCATGAACCCAGGATGGCACTGGACGGTACGGAGGATGGTTTACATTTTTACCGCCGTATCATCGAAGAAGCAGGAAAACATCTGGTGAGCAGTGGAATGCTCTTTTTTGAGATCGGATATGACCAGGGACAGGCTGTATCGGAACTGATGCGCACCGAAGGGTACCGCGAGGTACAAGTGGTGCAGGATTATGCCGGTCTGGACCGGGTAGTTTTTGGAACGTATGTAACAGTTCAGCCCGCACCATTCGTAAAGTCGCGCTGACACGCTTTCCGTCACTTCGTGACTACCTTTGCTCATAAACCTGGCGCTTAGTTCATGAACATATTCGTTCACAAAATCATGCAAGCATGATTTTTGCTCTCCAATATGTTCATGGCTGAACTGTTACAACTTATATTGAGAGGAATTAGTTATGTTTGACAAGTTAGAAGATTTATTGATTCGTTTTGAAGAGATCATGGGCGAACTGCATGAACCCACGGTCACGAATAACCAGGAACGTTTCCGCAAGCTGATGAAGGAGCAGAGTGATCTGACACCTATCGTGGATGCGTATACAGAGTACAAAAAGTGCAAGCAGGATATTGAAGATTCCCTTTCCATGCTGGAAGAGGAAAAAGACGAAGAAATGCGTGACATGATCAAGGAAACTCTGAATGACAGCAAGAAGCGTGTGGAAGAACTGGAGCAGGAACTGAAGATCCTGTTACTGCCCAAGGATCCTAATGATGACAAGAACGTAATCGTGGAAATCCGTGCAGGTGCCGGCGGCGATGAGGCTGCTCTGTTTGCAGCGGAGATCTATCGTATGTATGTGCATTATGCCGAGAAGCAGCGTTGGAAGGTAGAGCTGATCAACGTGGATGAGATCGGTATCGGTGGCATGAAGGAAGTGCAGTTCACCATCAGTGGGCAGGGCGCATACTCCAAGATGAAGTATGAGAGCGGTGTACACCGTGTACAGCGTGTGCCGGAGACCGAGAGCGGCGGACGTATCCATACTTCTACCATCAGTGTGGCGGTGATGCCTGAAGTAGATGATGATATAGATATCGTCATCGAGGATAAGGATATCCGTATCGATGTCATGAGAGCATCCGGTAACGGCGGTCAGTGTGTCAACACCACCGACTCCGCAGTACGTCTGACCCACTATCCTTCTGGAATCGTGGTATACAGCCAGACAGAGAAGTCCCAGATCCAGAACAAGGCGAAGGCATTTGCACTGTTGAAATCCAAGCTGTATGACATTGAGCAGCAGCAGAGACACGATGCGGAAGCAGAGATGCGCCGCAGCCAGATCGGTACCGGAGACCGTTCGGAGAAGATCCGTACCTACAACTTCCCCCAGGGTCGTGTCACCGACCATCGTATCGGTCTGACCCTGTATAAGTTAGACAAGATCATGAACGGAGATATCGAAGAGATCATCGATGCCTGCATCGCAGCCGACCAGGCAGCCAAGCTGGCTAAGATGAATGAGGAATAAGAGAAGAAGCTGATAAAGGGCGGACTTTGGCGGTGCCAGGGTTCGCCTTTTATGATATAATGAGCCTCAAGGAAAAACAAGTGGCTGCAAGCAGACATTTGTTTTTCTGGGCTCATTAGCGAACGAATATCCTGCGAAGCAGGATGTAGAGTGCGATAGCACGAATTCGTGAGCTTATGATACAATAAAGAGAAGCAGCAAATATGAACAAAGGAACAGCAGAAGGAGAGAAACAAATGACCGTAGCAGAAGCAATACGTGAATATGTCAATGAAACCGAAGGTCTGGAGTTCTATGAGCAGGAGCCGGAAAAGGGTCTGGGGATCCTGGTAAAGGGAGATAATTCCTATATGGAGACGATCATGAACCTGACCAAATATTTCGACGATCACAATGTGGATGATGTGAATATGGAACTGGAGGGTATGTACGTGGAATGCCAGGGGGATGATGTTATTGTATTTTTCCCTAATATTGAAGCTTGACGTATTGATCCTGGATGGTTACAGACTGAAATAGAAAACGGAGAGTTAAACAGTGAAAAAACATATTTTGTGCATCGGAGATTCCAATACCCACGGGCTCTGCACCGATCCGTCGGAGAGTTCCGACCACGGCAGCAGATATAATGAAGAGGAACGCTGGACCTGCCTGTTACAGAAGGCATTGGGAGCGGAGTATCTGGTCATTGAAGAGGGCCAGAGCGGCAGAACCTGTGTGTATGATGATCCGGACATGGATTCGGTAAATCTGCTGCCGGTACTGCATGCGCTGCTGAACAGCCATGAGCCGCTGGATCTGCTGATCCTGATGCTGGGCACCAATGATTCCAAAGTGAAATTCAATACGGATGCGAAGAAAATCACGAAAGGCATGCAGATTCTTGTGGAAGAGGCAAAGTCTGTTCCCTGCTGGGGGGCGGACGGACCGAAGATCCTGATCGTGGCACCGGTTCCCATCGAAGAGGGTGTGATTTATCCTGATTTTAATGAAAAAAGCGTGGAGACAACGAAGACACTGGCAAGAGAATATGCTTTTCTGGCAGTGGCTGAGCGGGCGGATTTCTTAGATGCGGGAGGCTGTGAACTGACAAGCGTGGATCATGTGCACTTGACGAAAAGGGGACACAGACAGCTTGCGGAGCGGATGGAAGCGGCGGTGAGAGAAATCATGAATGCGGAAACAAATAAGGTTGTAGTATCCTGCGAGTGTGTGGAGCAAAGCCAATGCCGCGAGGAAAAACAGGGGGCAGAACAGGATGGAAAAGCCAATTTAGATACAGCGACTGAGAATATTTTACTTGCTAAAGAGGAAGACCTGCCCGGATCATGGAAATCTATGACATCGCCAAAGCCTACATGCGGGCAAGCGGCAATCCAAACCAGTGGAACGGAACCTATCCGGATCCGGAGACGCTGCGGACAGATATAGAGAAACAGCGGCTGTATGTGTATAAAAAGGACGGACGCATTCATGGGGTATTCATGCTTTTGCTGGAGGAGGAACCAACCTATGCCTATATTGAGGATGGCAGCTGGCGGGAGGAGACCCCTTACGGCACGATCCATCGCCTGGCAGGAGACGGAGAAGTGAAGGGACTGTTTGCAAAATGTGTTGCTTTTTGTGAGAGCAAGGTGAAATATCTGCGGGCCGACACCCATTTCGATAATCACACCATGCAGCACTTAT
>OGKG01004224.1_pt1 | contig 12357 bp, 8 predicted proteins | sample 1572201 | NCBI WGS metagenome assembly OGKG01 (sample SAMEA2582146, study PRJEB24529) | metagenome | biome: Human gut stool | place: China | collected 2011 | reverse complement strand
TGTGGGAGGAAGGCCCCGGCAGCTGCCGCCCCGGTTACGGCAAGTATGACCGTGCTCTGGGCGTTCAGTACATGCTGGGTGTCTGGGATCTGCTGGATCGTCTGGATGAAGAGAAAAAGAAGGGCTGATAAATATGAAGCTGTCTGAGATCAAAAACGGCAATCTGTCCGCCGAGTGGGCAGAGAAGGGCTATGAGCTGCCCAAATTCGATATCGAGGCTGTCAAGGCCAAGACCCACGCCGAACCCACCTGGGTGCACTTCGGCGCAGGCAATATCTTCCGTGCATTCCCGGCTGCCATCCTGAACGATGCGCTGAACACCGGCAAGTATGACCGCGGTGTCATCGTGGCCGAGAGCTTTGACTACGAGATCATCGACAAGGCTTATCGTCCCTACGACAATATGAGCCTGCTGGTCTGCCTGAAGTCCACCGGCGAGATCGAGAAGAAGGTGGTGGCTTCCGTTACCGAGAGCCTGAAGGCTGACTACTCCTTCGGCGAGGACTGGGCACGTCTGGTGGAGATCTTCCAGAACCCCAGCCTGCAGATGATCTCCTTCACCATCACTGAGAAGGGCTACGGCGTTGCTCCTGCTGATCTGGAGCGCGGCCTGACCCCCGTGCTGGCCATGGGCAAGGTCACTGCTCTGCTGTACGAGCGCTTCAAGGCCGGCAAGCTGCCCCTGACCGTCCAGAGCATGGATAACTGCTCCCACAACGGCGATAAGGTCAAGAACGCTGTCCACGCCTATGCTGCCAAGTGGGTGGAGCAGGGTCTGGTGCCCGCCGAGTTCCTTGCCTATGTGCAGGACGAGACCAAGATCACCTTCCCGTGGAGCATGATCGACAAGATCACCCCGCGCCCGGATGCCAAGGTCCAGCAGATGCTGGCCGACGACGGCTTTGAGGACAACTACACCATCGTCACCGAGAAGCACACCTTCACCGCTCCCTTCGTCAACGCCGAGGAGACCCAGTACCTGTGCATCGAGGATCACTACACCAATGGCCGTCCTCCGCTGGAGCTGGGCGGTGTGCTGTACTGCGACCGCGAGACCGTGGACAAGATCGAGAAGATGAAGGTGTGCACCTGCCTGAACCCGCTGCACACTGCCATGTCCATCTATGGCTGCATGCTGGGTTACACCCTCATCTCCGCCGAGATGGCCGATGAAGACCTGCGTGCCTTCATCCAGAAGATCGGCTATATCGAGGCCATGCCTGTGGTCGTTGATCCCGGCGTGCTGAACCCCTATGAGTTCATCGGCGCTGTCATCAACCGCCGTCTGCCCAACCCCTTCATGCCCGATGCTCCCCAGCGTATCGCTACCGATACCTCCCAGAAGCTGGCCATCCGCTTTGGTGAGACCATCAAGGCCTACGAGGCACGCGGTCTGGACAAGAGCAACCTGATCCTGATCCCGCTGGTGCTGGCAGGCTACGCCCGCTACCTGAAGGGCATCGATGACAACGGCCAGCCCTTCGAGATCTCTCCCGATCCGCTGCTGGCTGAGCTGCAGGCCATCGTCAGCCCCTTGCAGGTCAAGGAAGGTGAGCAGGACTTCAGCTGCCTGAAGGCTCTGTACAGCCGTGCCGACGTGTTCGGTGTGGATCTGTACGCCGTCGGTCTGGGCGAAAAGATCGAGGGCATGGTCAAGGAGCTGTACGCCGGTAACGGCGCAGTGCGCAAGACCCTGCACAAGTACACCCTCGCCCGCTAAAATGTTATAACGCTATTTCCGTACCCACGCTGCGCTTTTGCTTTGCCGCAGCGTGGGTTTTTGTTTTGTCTAAAAGGTTTGTAAACCTTCCGGGCTTGTTTTTCCACGGGAATGGAAACGCCCCCGCAGCGCGACTGTTTCCGAAGGAAACAAGCGCTGCAAATGCAGTTCCCGGTTACGACCCCTCCCTGTGAAAATGAAATCCCGGAGCGTCCGCAGACGCTCCGGGATTTCGAAAAAATTGTCCCTATGCCCTTATTTCCGGCAGTCGTGCAGGCTGGCGGCGGGCAGGGCACTGCCCAGCAGGCTCCATGCGGCATCTATGCTCTCGTTCAGCAGATAGGCCTGATTCTTCTGGACGTAGATGTACACCGCCTCTTTGGTGCGGTAGGCGCAGTACACGGTGTTCCAAGTGTAGCGGTTGGTGGGGTCAGTTTTGTCCTGCGCACCGGCCATCCAGACCGAAAGCCCGGCGGCGTCCAGCTCCAACCGGTAGAAGGGGCGGGGCAGACCCAGCTTTTTGATCTGCTTGGAGAGGTTCGAAAAAAAGGTGCCGAAGTATACGGCGGGCAGGCCAAGGGCTACAATGGCCAGCACGGCGGTCAGCAGCCCGGCACCCTCCCGTTTGCCGATCTGGCTCAGGCAGATCCCGGCGCACACCAGCAGAATGGCAGTGAACACCGCCGGGCGCTGCCAGCCCTTGTTGTGGCGCAGCAGGTCGAAAGATGCAAAATCGTGAAAGCTTTTTTCGTCCATCTGAACGGAAACGCAAACATTCTGGGTCATAAAGTTACCCTCCTTTTTGGGCATAGTACCACATTTATCGGCAAGAAGCAAGCAAAAGATGCACCGGCGGCGGTGCATCCGGCTTGCAAACCGCCCGCAAGGCGTGGTAAAATAAGTTATTATCCAACGGATATTATCTAACGAAAAAGGGGGAAGCCTTGCATGGAAAAGCGCAATTGGAAGCGCAGCGTTACGCTCAAGCAGCGCATGGTGCTGTGTCTGGCAGCTTTTTTTGCGGCCTTTGCGTTGCAGCTTGCCCTGAACGGCTATCAGGCACGGGCGGTGCAGCAGGTGCAGGACGACCAGATGGGCAACTTTAACGCCATCAGCCGGTTTCAGGGCGGTGTGGAAAGTTCCATCAGCATTCTGGAAGCGTACCGCTGGGAGAACGGCGAGACCGAGGAAATGCTGGAAAAGCTCCGGGCAGCCTGCTCCACCAGCAACGCATGGCTGTGGCGCATCCGATTCAATATGGACGGTTTGCAGAACGTCAGCGATGAGCAGTGGGTGCTTTACGGCGCAGTGGAGACCACCTACGGCAGCTACAGCGCCCTGCTGGAGGAACTGGAGGGCTACCTTTCCAGCGGGCAGGATGCAAAGGCGTCCCAGCTGTACTATAACAAGGTCTCGGTCTGCGGCGGGTATCTGAGCCAGTACACCATGCAGCTGCTGAAAGCCTCGATTCTGGACGCCCAGACTACTTATACCGAGATCTCGGAGCTGGGCGAGCGGATCGCCCTGATGCAGATCGTGGTGGTGGCGCTGTGCGTGGCACTGGGCTGCGCTTCCGGTCTGATGGTCATGCGGCTGCTGACCCCAGTCTCCCAGATGATCGTAGCTTCTCGTGCCATCAGCCGCAGCCAGTTCGACACCCCGGACATCCCGCTGCCCAAGCAGCCGGAGATCGGGCAGCTGGCGGAGTCTTTCAACCGCATGAAGCACTCCATGGCGCAGCAGGTGAGTACCTTACAGGAGAAAAACGAGATCGAGCGGGAGCTGCACCGCCAAAAGACCGAAGCACTGGAATTGCAGAACCGCATGGAGCGCAGCCGGTTACAGCAGCTGCGCAGCCAGATCGACCCGCATTTTCTGTTCAACACCCTGAACGTCATCCAGCAGATGGCGGGCACAGAGTCCGCCTACCGCACACAGGCACTCATCATGGCGCTTTCCCATCTGCTGCGTTACAGCCTGATGAGCAACGATGAACAGGTGCCCCTCTCCCGGGAGGTGCGCATTGTGGACGAATACTACTCCATCTACCATGTGCGCTTTGGCGACCGGGTGCAGATGCAGTGGGCGTTTTCGGATTCGCTGGATCTGACCGAGACTATGGTGCCGTCCTTTATCTTGCAGCCCATCGTGGAAAACGCCTTCAAGCACGGCATCTGCCCCAAGGAAGAAGGCGGCGTGGTGCGCATCCGCATGGTGCCCCTGCGGGAAAAGGGTCTGCTGTGCATCCGGGTGCTGGACAACGGCGTAGGCATTGAGCCGGAGCAGCTGCAGCAGCTGCGCACGGCACTGGAACAGCCAGCACCCCGCTGGGAACATATCGGTATTTATAATGTGGCTGCCCGCTTGCGGCTGCTGGATGCCCGCTGCCGGGTGGTGGTGCGCTCCCGGCCGGGGCGGGGAACTGCGGTGATCCTGTATCTGCCGCTGGTGGAGAATGAGGAGGAATTTGAGGAATGATTCGTCTGTTGATCGCGGATGATGAGAAGATGGAACGGGAAGCGCTGGCGGATATCGTCATGCGCCGGTTCGAGCATGAGGTAACAGTGGAAATGGCGGAAAACGGACGCAAAGCCGCCGATACCGCTGTGCTCTGGGGTGCAGACCTGATTTTGATGGACATCGAGATGCCGGGAATGAACGGCTTGGATGCCGCCCGCGCGGTGCTGGAGCAGCGCCCGGAGTGCAAGGTGATCTTTATCACGGCATACAGCCTGTTCCAGTACGCCCACGAAGCGGTGCATCTGGGTGCCTGCGACTATCTGCTGAAGCCGGTGGACCCGGACGAGACCGAAGCTGCCATCCGCCGCGCCATCCGGCAGATCGAAGCCGGACGCCGTCTGGCAGAGCTGGCTGCGGAAGCCTCGGAGCAGGAAACCGCCCCGGAGCAGGAGACCGACCCCGCCGGGGAAGGGGAGAGTGACCGCAACGCACTGGTGATGGATCATGTGCGCAAGTATATGGAAGATAACTATATGTCCGACCTCTCGCTGGACAGTGTGAGCGAGATTTTGCACATCAGCCCGGCGTATCTTTCGGCGCAGTTCAAAAAGTACCAGAAGATGAACTTTCTGGACTGCCTGACCGAGCTGCGCATCAACGCCGCCAAGGAGCTGCTGACCGACCCCTTCCGCTCCGCAGCAGAGGTGGCCTCCATGGTGGGCTACGAGGATGCCAGTTACTTTGCCCGTGCCTTTAAAAAACGCACCGGCATGACCCCCACCCAGTACCGGAAGGAAGCGGCAAAGGCGGCCCGGGAGGCACGGCTGTGACCCGCCGTCAACTGCTGCATCTGCTGACGGCAGCACCGGCACTGGCAGTCACAGGCTGCACGGCACAGTCTGCTTCTTCGCAGCAGGAAAAGCCGCTCATTCTGCGCTACGCGGAAAATCAGCCGGAGGATTACCCCACCAGCAAGGCCGCAAAGGTCTTTGCCGAGCTTGTGGCGCAGCGCACGGATGGCCGGGTGAAGGTGTTGGTATACAGCGGGGCAGAACTGGGCGCAGAGCAGAGCGTCATCCAGCAGATGCAGTTCGGCGGGGTGGATTTTTCCCGCGTGTCCCTGAGCCAGCTGGCAGAGTACGAGCCGGAGCTCAGTGTATTGCAGCTGCCCTACCTGTACAGCGATGCCCAGCAGATGTGGCGGGTGCTGGACGGCAGCATCGGCGATGAGTTTCTGGCCATGCTGGACGGCATGGACTTGGTGGGACTTTCGTGGTTCGACGCCGGTGTGCGCAGCTTCTACACCCGGGAAAAGGTGACCGGGCTGGATGATTTGCAGGGGCTGACCATCCGGGTGCAGGAGTCGGACATGATGAGCGACATGATCACCGCACTGGGGGCAAAGCCGGCGCAGGTGGTGTACAGCAAGGTATATGCCGCCCTGCATAATGCCGAGATCGACGGCGCAGAGAACAACTGGCCCAGCTACGAGGTGATGGGACACTACGAGGTAGCGCCCTTTTTCCTGAAGGACGAGCACACCCGCGTGCCGGAAGTGCAGCTGGCCAGCCCGGCGGTGATGGAAAAGCTTGCCGCGCTGGACGAAAGCTTCCCGGAGGTGATCCGCGCCTGCGCCCGGGAGAGCGCACAGAAGGAACGCGAGCTCTGGGCACGGCGGGAAGCGGACGCGGAGCAGAATATGCGCAAGCTGGGCATCTGCGTTACCGAGCTGGACGAAGCCGAGAAAGCCCGCTTCCGCGCAGCGGTGCAGCCCATGTACGATGAATTCTCTGCCCAGCAGGAACTGATCGACCGGATACAGAAAAGCTGAAGAAAACGCCCCGAGAAGTGCCCGGACGGACATTTGTCGGGGTGTTATTTTTGTGTTATGAATACAGGAATGTATCCAACTGGTCAGCAGTGTTGCACAAACGAAATGAAAAACGCTTGTGCAATATGGCAAAAACAATCTTGACATTCTTTCGAAAAACAGGACATTTTTTGAAAGCCCTTGTTTCATTTCGGAAAATTTGCTAAAGTGTGTACAGTCAATGAACGAAAGCTCCGGCACCTGTGCGCCCGGAGAAGTTCACAATTATTTAAGGAGGACGATTCCTATGAAAATGATCTCTCGTCGTAGCTTTATGGCTGTTGCCGGTGCAGCTACTGCTGCTGTTGCTCTGACCGCCTGCGGTGGTTCCAAGAGCAATTCCACCTCTACCGCTGCTTCCACCTCTACTGCAGCTTCTTCTGCTGCTGCCGGTGATGCAGCAGCTGCTGCCAGCGATCCCAAGGTGACTCTGGTCTACGCCGAGGTCAACCCGCTGGATACCATCGTTGGCCAGACCGGTTCTCACTTCAAGGAGAAGGTCGAAGAGCTGACCGGCGGTTCCGTCGTCATTGATGTGCAGGCTTCCGGTGTTCTGGGTTCTGAGAACGACGTTCTGGATGCTATCCTGGGTGGTTCTACCTCCATCGATATCAGCCGTATCTCCGCTTTCGCTCTGACCAGCTACGGCTGCAACAAGTCCAAGCTGCTGAGCATCCCCTTCACCTTCGAGAACCGCGCACACTTCTGGAACTTCGCTAACAGCGATCTGGCACCTGAGTTCCTGAACGAGCCCCAGGAGCTGGGTCTGCCCGTCCGCGGCTTGTTCTACGGCGAAGAGGGCTTCCGTCACTTCTTCACGGTCAACCCTGTTGCAGGCATTGAGGACTTCAAGGGCCTGAAGCTGCGTGTGTCCAACGACCCCGTCATGAACGGCATGGTCGAGGGCCTGGGCGCTTCTCCCACGGTCGTTTCCTTCGGTGAGCTGTACAGCGCACTGCAGACCGGCGTTGTTGATGGTGCTGAGCAGCCCATCGCAAACTACAAGTCCAACGCTTTCCCCGAGGTTGCCAACAACCTGATCCTGGACGGCCACACTCTGGGTGCTGTGCAGGCTGTTATCACCGACAACGCATGGGGCAAGCTGACCGAGAATCAGCAGGCTGCCATCATGGAGGCTGCTGCCGATACGCAGGCTTTCAACGCAGACCTGTCTGAGTCTGAGGAGAATAAGGTCCTGGATGATCTGAAGGCATCCGGCTGCAACGTTGTGGATGTTCCCGATAAGGCACCCTGGCAGGAAGCATGCGCCAAGGTCATCAGCGAGAACACCTCCGATCAGGCTGAACTGTATCAGAAGCTGCTGGACATGAAGGCATAATTTTAAACGCCGTTTCATTCTGAAGTAGTACATAGCCCGGCGGGGGACTACGGGAATACGCCCGCAGACCCGCCGGGTTTTTATATGGAGGAACTCATATGCCGAAAATCTTTACCACTCTGGATAAGATCAAGCCGGCGTACGACATCACCTACAAAGTGGTCCTGTTTATCTGCAAGCTGCTGCTGATCGCAGATATCCTCATCACTACCATGTCGGTCATCGGTCGTTACGTCTCGTTTATCCCGGATCCGGCATGGTCGGAAGAAGTTGTGCTGACCTGCATGAGCTACATGGCCGTGCTGAGTGCTGCTCTGGCCATCCGCCGCGGTGCCCATATCCGCATGACTGCGTTTGACGTGTATCTGCCCAAAACCGCCGTCAAGGTGCTGGATATTCTGGCCGATCTTGCCGTGTGCATTCTGGGCATCATCATGATGGTGGTCGGCTGGAACTATGCCACCACTCTGGGCGGCCGCGGCTTCTACGTGTCCATGCCCTGGCTGAGCCGCTTCTGGATGTACTTCCCGGTGCCGCTGGCCGGTGTTGCCATGATCATCTTTGAGATCGAGGCACTGTACAACCACATCAAGAGCATTTTTGTAAAGGAGGAAGTGTAATATGACAGTTCAGACACTGGCAATCATTGTCCTTCTTGTCAGCTTCTTTGTAATGATCTTCCTGCGTTTCCCCATTGCATACGCCGTTGGTCTTTCCAGCGTGCTGTGCATGATGGTGCAGGGTCAGGCACTGACCGATGTCTGCCGTCTGATGGTCAAGGGCATCTCTTCCTTCAGCCTGATGGCCGTGCCGTTCTTCATCACCATGGGTGTGCTCATGGGCTCCGGCGGCATTTCTGAAAAGCTGATCGCTCTGGCTGATGCCTGCGTGGGCTGGATGCGCGGCGGCATGGCAATGGTCAACATCGTTGCTTCCTACTTCTTCGGCGGTATTTCCGGTTCTGCATCTGCAGATACCGCTTCCATCGGCTCCATCATGATCCCCATGATGGTCGATCAGGGCTACGATGCCGACTTCTCCACTGCTGTTACCATCACCTCCTCCTGCGAGGGTCTGCTGGTTCCTCCGAGCCACAACATGGTCATTTATGCCACCACTGCCGGCGGCATCTCGGTCGGCAGCCTGTTCCTGGCAGGTTATCTGCCCGGCGCTCTGCTGGCCATCGTCCTGATGATCGGTTCCTACATCATCTCGGTCAAGGAAAATTACCCCAAGGGCTCTCCGTTCAGCGTCAAGGGCTTCGTTAAGCAGCTGGGCACTTCTATCTGGGCACTGGCCGCTGTTGTCATCGTTGTGTTCGGCGTTGTTGGCGGTGTGTTCACCGCTACCGAGTCTGCAGCTATTGCAGTTATCTACTCTCTGTTCGTGTCAGTGTTCGTCTACAAGGGTCTGGACTGGAAGGGTGTCTGGCATGCGCTGGATGAGTGCGTGAACACTCTGTCCATCGTGCTGATCCTGATCGCTACCTCTGCAGTCTTCGGCAACTGCCTGACCATGCTGCATGTGCCGGATCTGGCTGCAAATGCCATCACCAGCGTCACCGATAACCCCTACATCATCGCTCTGCTGATCGACCTGATCATCTTGGTTCTGGGCTGCATCATGGATATGGCTCCCATCATCCTGATCGCTACTCCCATCCTGCTGCCCATCGCAACCTCCATCGGCATCGATCCCATCCAGTTCGGTATCATCGTGGTTCTGAACTGCGGCATCGGCCTGCTGACTCCTCCTGTCGGCGCTGTGCTGTTCATCGGCTCTGCCGTTGCAAAGCGCCCGATGGAAAAGGTCGTCAAGGCGACCCTGCCGTTCTACCTGTGCATGTTCGTTGCACTGCTGCTGCTGACCTACGTCCCCGACATCAGCCTTGCTATCCCCAAGCTGCTGGGCGGCTACGTCAGTCCCATTGCAAACCCGCTGGGCCCTGTGTTCATCCACTAAGCGCAGCATAAGAGAAAACCCCTTGCATCTATAAGACCGAAGCCTGTCAGCCCTTTGGGCTGCGGGCCCCGGTCTTTTTTGCGTGTGCACCAAAATGCGGACAGCTTGCACGGCGGGGAACACTATGATAAAATAAAAAGCATAGAAGCTTGGAAGGGGAGAGAACACTATGGAGCAAAAACGCCTGTGTCCGTTCTGCATTGGGGAACTGCCGCCTGCGGCGACCGTCTGCCCCCATTGCGGGAAGATCTTAGAGGGCTGCAACCCGGCGGGCTGCCTGCCGGTGGGTACGGTGCTGGCCGGGCGCTACACTGTGGGCGAGATGTGCAGTCTGGACGGCGAGGGTGTGCTGTACAGCGGCGTGGAGAATCTGGGCGGCTTCCGGGTGACCATCAAGGAGTACCTGCCCGTCACCCTTTCTGCGGAGCGGGGTGCGGACTGCATCCTACGCCCCAAGCAGGGGAGCGAGGTGCTGTTCAAGACCACCCGCATGGACTTTGCAGACCTGTACCGCGCCATCCAGCGCATCACCCCCGCCAGCGGTCTGGAGGCAGTACTGGACGTGGTGGAGGCCAACAACACCGTGTATGCGGTGCTGGAAAATTTAGGCGGCACCCCGCTGGAGCAGTGGCTGGAAAACCGTCCTGCCCCGGTGCGGGCAGAGGATGCCTGCGCCATGCTGTGCCCGGTGTTTGAGGGCGTGGCAGCCATGCACAAGGCAGGGTTGGTGCACCGCGGCATCTGCCCGGAGAATATCCGGGTGATGGCAGATGGCCGCTGCCGTCTGGCTGGGTATGCCACCGTGGGTCTGCGCACCGCAGGCAGCGGCCTGCACGAGCAGCTGTACGAGGGCTACTCCGCGCCGGAGCAGTACACCACCGCCGAGTTTGAGGGGCGCTACACCGACGAATACAGCCTTGCCGCCGTCTTTTACCGCATGGTGTGCGGGCAGGCACCCATGCCCGCTGCTCAGCGCGTGGTGTCGGACTCCAACCCCCGGGCACGCACCGTAGAGCCTGCCGTACCGGCCTATGTCTCCGATGTATTGCAGCTGGGGCTGCGGCTCAAGGTCATGGAGCGCATCCAGACTGTGCCGCAGCTGTATCAGGCACTTTCTTCCAAAGAATATACCGCCGAGCTGACCCGCACCATGAAGCCGGAGACCCCGATGCATCCGGCGCGGGCAGAGCAGAGCCCGCAGGGCAGGGAACATCTGCTCAGTTTGAAGGGATTGCTGGCGGGCATCCTGATCCTGCTTTCCGTTCTGATCTTGCTCACCCTGTGGGGCATCGTGAGCAGCAAGGAGGAGCAGCTGCCCTCTTCGGAGCCGAGCTCGGAAGCTGCCAGCAGCGAGGAAATAAAGCCCCAGAACCTTGTGCCCAACTTTGTGGGCATCGATTACGAGCAAATCAAGAATAACCGCGAGTACACCAGTATGTACCTGTTCCGGGCGGTGCTGGAGTACAGCGATACCGTGCCCTCCGGGCAGGTCATCCGGCAGGAGCCGGAGGCCGGCGAAGTAATGGAGAATGGCGAGGTGATCCAGATCGTGGTCAGTCAGGGCCCGGAAAAGGTGGAAATGCCAAAGATCATCGGTGCATCGCAGGATAAGGCCATTGAGATCCTGAGCAGCCGGGGGCTTGTGGCCAGCTGCTTTATGGTGGTGAACGATGGCTCCTATGCCACGGGCTGCGTGGTCTCTGCCAGCGAGGAAGAGGGCGCTATGGTCACGGTGGGCACGGTGATCACCGTGTATATCGCCGCTGACCCCAGTGTGCAGATCACCGCCACCCCGGAAGAGCCTGCCGCTACCGAGCCCACTACCCCGGAAACGACCCCGGAGGGCAGCACAGAGCCGGAATACGATACAGATTAAACATAACAATAAAAGCAGAAGCGGGAGCCTTGCAACGGGCTCCCGCTTCTGCTTGTTTAGGATAGGAAAGAGAATGGCAAATTAAAGGTTGGTGTAGCCCATCAGGCAGCGGTCTACCTCGGCGGCGCAATCGCGGCCTTCGCGCAGACCCCATACCACAAGGCTCTGACCGCGGCGCATATCGCCGCAGACGAATACCTTGTCCACATTGGTCTTAAAGCTGTGGTCGGCTACATTGCCCCGGGCGGTCAGCTCCACCCCAAAGGCATCGGCTGTGTAGTTTTCGCAGCCGGTAAAGCCTGCGGCGATAAACGCCAGCTGGCAGTCGTAGGTAAATTCCTTACCGGTGGGCACCATGCTGGTGCGGCCGGTCTCGGGGTCGCGCTCCGGCTTCAGGCAGCTGATGACGGCACCGGTCAGATTGCCGGCCTCGTCCTTCAAAAACTCCTTCACGGTGGTCTGGTACACGCGCGGATCCTTGCCGAACTTTGCAATGCACTCGGTCTGGCCGTAGTCCACCTTCAGCACCCGGGGCCACTCCGGCCACGGGTTTGCAGCGGTGCGCTCGACAGGGGGCTGCGGCATCATTTCCAGCGCCATCAGGTCGGTGCAGCCCTGCCGCAGGGCAGTGCCCTGACAGTCGTTGCCGGTGTCGCCGCCGCCAATGACCAGTACGTTTTTACCGGCTGCGTTGATGGCTCTGCCGTCTGCAAAGCCGGAGTCCAGCAGGCTCTTGGTCACGCTGGTCAGGTAGTCTACGGCAAAGTGCACGCCCTTGGCGTCCCGGCCGGGCACGTTCAAATCGCGGGGCTTTTTTGCGCCGCAGCACAGCACCACGGCATCAAAATCTGCCAGCAGCTGCTCGGCGGGCACGGCACCGCCCACATCCATGCCGGTGCGGAACACAACACCCTCGGCCTGCATCAGCTTGACCCGGCGCTCGATGACCGCCTTATCCAGCTTCATGTTGGGGATGCCGTACATCAGCAGGCCGCCTACCCGGTCGGCGCGCTCAAACACCGTAACGGCGTGGCCGCGCTTGTTCAGGTACTCGGCCACCGAAAGCCCCGCAGGGCCGCTGCCCACCACGGCTACGCTCTTGCCGGTGCGGGTCGGCGGCGGGGTGGCGG
>OGKG01004223.1_pt1 | contig 12357 bp, 7 predicted proteins | sample 1572201 | NCBI WGS metagenome assembly OGKG01 (sample SAMEA2582146, study PRJEB24529) | metagenome | biome: Human gut stool | place: China | collected 2011 | reverse complement strand
TGGTCATCGGCATGCTGGCTTTGACCTGCGGCTTCTGCGGCACCCTGTGCACCCCCATGGCTGCAAACTTCAACACCGTGCCCGTGGCACTGCTGGATATGAAGAAGCCCATGGGCGTCATCAAGAATCAGGTTCCTGTCGCCATCATCATGATGGTGGTCCAGATCGTGATGATGATCCTCCTGAAGTGATTTTTTTGTTAGATCGAGTGATTCAATGGAACAAGCAATTCAGCACGGAGCCGATATCATTATTCGCGACTGGGTCCGGCTCCGTGCAGGCGAACGCATCTTGATCGTATCCAGCCAGAAGTATGCTGTCGAGGTGGCAGCCATGCAGCAAGCCGCACAGGCGGTGGGCAGCGTGGCGGATGTGTTGATGCTGGACGACCTGCACGAGCAGGTGGGCCAGTATTTCGATGACCGCGAGGACGCCTTTGACCCCTACAACGCCGTGATCGGTGCTGCCGAGTATTCCCTCATCACCACACGGGCCGTCAAGCGGGTCATCGCCCGCCGCAACCGGTTTTTGTCGCTGCCGCTGAGCACCAGCAACGGGCAGTCACTGCTGAGCTACGACTTCCTGAACATGAGCCTGCCCAAAAGCAGGATCATGGCCAGCATCATCATGGCCTGCTACCAGAACGCCCGACACATCCATGTGACCACGGAGCTTGGCACGAACCTGGATTTCAACATCGAGGGGCGTGTGCCCGGCTTCTTCAACGGCTGCTGCCACGACGGCAAGGGTCTTTCCTCTGCCAGCGTGGAAGTGTATGTGGCACCGGTGGAGAGCGACACCAACGGCACCCTGATCCTGGACGGCTCCATGGGCTATATCGGCATCGTGGACAGCCCCGTGCGGGTGGAGCTGCGCGGCGGCCGCATCGTGGAGATCGAGGACAATGCCAGCGGCAGGCGGCTCAAGCAGTTTCTGGCCCGCTTCCACGACCCGGAGAACATGGTGGTGGCGGCGGAGTTTGGCATCGGGCTCAACACCCACTCCCGCTGTGCAGGCAACTGCTACATCGAGGACGAATCCACCTATGGCACCTTCCATATCGGGTTCGGGCGCAACATCGCGCTGGGCGGTGTGCAGGATGCTTCCGGCCATTACGATCTGGTCACCCACGCTCCCTGCATCTATGTGGACAACCGCATGATCATGGATCACGGACAGCTCACCGTTCTGGAGCCGTCCATTTATATCTGAGAATCGAGGCTTTTTACTATGAAAATTCTGCTCACTGGTTTCGACCCCTTTGGCGGCGAGGCCGTCAACCCCGCTTTTGAGGCGGTAAAGCTGCTGCCCGACACCATCGCCGGTGCCGAGATCGTCAAGCAGGAAGTGCCCACCGAGTTCATCCGTGCCGGTGAGGTGCTGGAAGCTGCCATTCAGGCAAACCAGCCCGATGTGGTCATCTGCATCGGTCAGGCCGGCGGCCGCTCCGCCATCACCCCGGAAAAGGTGGCCATCAACCTGATGGACGGCCGCATCGCCGACAACGCCGGTTATCAGCCCATCGACGTGACCATCCAGGAGGACGGCGAGACCGCCTACTTCACTTCCCTGCCCGTGAAGGCCATGGTGCAGAGCATCAAGGATGCAGGCATCCCCTCCGCCCTGTCCTACACTGCAGGCTCCTATGTGTGCAACTACCTGATGTACACCCTGCTGTATCTCATCGACAAGAAGTACCCCAACATCCGGGGCGGCTTCATCCATGTGCCTTACGCCATGGAGCAGGTGGTCAACAAGCCCCTGGGCACCCCCAGCATGGACCTGCACCAGATCGCCCGCGGCCTGGAGAAGGCCGTGGAGGCCGTTGTGAAGAACGACGCCGACCTGGCTGTGGACATGGGCACCACCCACTGAGCACCCCCGCAGAGCCCTTCAAGGCACCCGCTGTGCATCCGCATGGCGGGTGCTTTTTTTGTGGACGCTAGCACGACAGTTCCCTGTACGCTTGCGGGAAACCGGAACAGGACGATTTGAAATGGCTCCGCGTGCGCTGCGCCATAATTAGAGGAAATATTATTTTTTATTGCAACTCCGGAAAATCTGCGGATTTTCCGGAGTTGCCTTTTCACCAGAGGGGTCATGGCGGGGAGTGGCATCTGATACCGGAATGACATCGCACCGGGAGGGACGTTACGGGATTCCTTTCCGCAAAACGCGAGTTCTCCTTCTGCGCTTTGGCCGCAGGCCAACAGCAGCCGATGCCACTTCCCGTAACGACCCTTCCCGTGAAAAAGCAAATCCGGCGGGGCCGCAGCCCTGCCGGATTTGCAAAATCTAAAATAATCTTTCCGCTATTCATGCCCAGAGCAAAGCGGAGGGCATTCTAAATCGTTTGCCTTCCAGAGAACAGGCCACTTTCCTTAACGCCCATCCGTGAAAAAACAATCCCGGAAAATCCGCAGATTTTCCGGGATTGCATATCTTTAAAAATAATTTTCCGCTGATATTGCCAGAGCAAAGCGGAGGCAATTCCAAATCGTCCTGCTTACTCCGTGATCCGCCCTGCCGCGCTGGTCTCCAAGACCGGGTAACCGGTGCGGGTGCAGCGCACGGCGCAGCGGGCGCGGCCGCCGGTGGTGCAGGTGAACAGGGTCAGGTCCCAGGCGTCCTCGTCGCTGGCCGTGATCATCTTGTCGATATCCGTGGGCTGGATGGTCTCCACGTTGGACACCTCATAGCTCCAGCGCTGGCCGTCCATGTCGGTAAAGTACACCTCGCTGCCCAGGGCCAGCCACTTGATGGGGCTGAAGTGCTTGGCGTAGTTGTGGGCGCAGACCACCATGTTGTCGGCGTAGGTGGAGCCGGAGTAGCGGCCCGGGGCCACCTTGAGGCCCGCATAGCTCCACTCGCTCATCACGGGCAGCTCCAACCCGATGGACGGGACGGACAGGTAGCCGATGTAGCCCCAGCCGTCGATGTCGGTGACGGTCATCTCCTGCTCCGGGTCCAGCTCCGGCTGGACCACCGGCTCTTCGTCCTTCGTCTTGTCCTCCATGGTCTCGGTCAGGGTCTCTTCCAGCTTGCCCAGGGCGTCCTGCGAAGCCTTGTCGGCGCGGTTGGCGTCCCACTGGTTATAGCCCAGCAGGGCCAGCGCGCCCAGAATGAGCAGGATGCCCACGATCATGCAGGCGCGGCCGATCTTCTGCTTTGTGTTCATGCCAGCGTCTCCTTCCGGTCCAGCACCCAGCCGACGGCAAACAGCAGCACGCCGCTGCAGGCCATGAACGGGATGGGCCAGTTCAGCTGGCCGCTCTGGGGCAGTGCATTGCCGTCCGGGCGGCCCGGCGCCACCGGGTTATCCGGCGTGCCGGGAGCCACGGGGTTGTCCGGGTTGCCGGGGTTCACCGGGTTATCCGGCGTACCGGGCGACACCGGGCGGTTGGGGTCGTTGGGGTCCACCGGCATGTCCGGGTTGTCCGGCTCATCCGGGGTGCCGGGCTGGGTGGGCTTGTCCGGCTCCGAGGGCTTCTCCGGCTCGGACGGTTTGTCCGGTTCCGAAGGCTTGCTGGGAGTTTCCGGTTCGGGCGGGGTCACCTCCTGCGTGGGCGCGCCCACCTTGGGGGTGGCGTCCACGGTGTAGCGCCAGCCGCTTTCGTCCGCCATGGGCAGCGACACCAGGAAGGAATTGATGGCCTCGTAGCCCTTGGAGTTCTCGGTCTGCACCACGAGGTACAGGCCCAGCGGCAGCGCGTCAAAGGAGACGATGCCCTGCTCGCTGATCTTATGGGTGGTGCCGGAGGCGCGGGCGGGCAGCTTGGCTTCCAGCCTGGAAGCCAGCGTGCTGTCGGTCAGGTCGCCCAGCGCGATGCCGCAGCCCGTAAAGTCGGCGGTGTACACAAAGTGCAGGTCGCCGTTGGTGCGGGCCACGTCCGCCACCTTGTACACGGTGAGTGCGCCGCCCCGCAGGGGGACGTCGTTCTGGTGGTCGTACAGGGTCACGTCCATGCTGCCGGTGCGGCTCAGGTCGATGTTGGCGCTGGCCGCGGGGGCTGCCAGCGCGGGCAGTGCACAGCACACGGCCATGCACAGCGCCAGCAGAAGAGCGGCAAACCGGTTGTTTTTGTTTTGTTTCATGGCTGCTCACTCCTCCTCGTTCTGTTTCCGTTTGCGGACCAGCAGCAGGGCTGCTGCAGCGGCCAGTGCGCCGCCCAGCACCCCGAAGGGTGCCGTGCCCATGCCGCCGGTGGACGGCAGCTCGTAGCCGGTGTAGACGTAGTTCTGCACCGTGATATTGCCGGTCTGGACTCCATTGTTGTCAATATACACGTTCCAGTTGCCGGTGGTCGTTTCCTTCACCAGGTAGTAGTACGCATTGCCCTTCTCGTCTGTCGGGGGCAGATCGGTCCCGGACCAGGTGGCAGTCCAGTTGTTACCTGCGTCCAGGTCGGCTTCGGCAAAAAACGTTTCGTCCTCGGCATTGTCGGTGTACCGCCAGACCTCGATGTGGATGCTGTCCACCGCCGGTTCCACCGGCTGGCGGGTGTCGGCATCCAGCCAGAGCTTGCTGACGGTCAGGTTGCTGTAGCGGTTGGTATACTGGGCCGTGGTGGTCTGGGCGGCACTGCCCACCTGGACATCTTCAAACTGGATGATTTTTTCTCCATCCATCGCCGTCCCCTTGCCCGTAGCGGTATCAAAGGCCGTCTGGGGGGTCTCGCTGCTCTTGTGGAACAGCACATAGTGGGGGGTCTCGTCCTTCTGGTAGTTCTGGGGTGCTCTGGTCTCCACGATCTTATACAGCAGGTCCGGCTTCAGGGTCTGTTCGCTGCCGTTTTCCAGCACCGTCAGGCTCACCTGGCCCTTTTCGTTGGTGGTGACGGTGCCGTTTACGCCGCCTCTCCAGCGCTGCCAATCCTTGGTTTGCAGATCATACTGCCAGATGGTAAACTCTGCTCCCTGCAATGCCACGCCGGAGTAATCGTCCACCTTGTGGAGCAGGAACTGTCCGGTGGAGGCTGTGGCGGCAGATGCATAGGTAAACTTGATGGAATCCGATTCGGTGGAGGCCCCATTGCCCAGCTTGACGGTGTTGTCCACGTTGTAATCCTCAGCAGCACTGCCCTGCTTTACATCACATTGGTACACCAGGATCATGGCGGCCTTGTTGGGGATCACCATGTGGAGCCAGCCATTGTCATCTGCCGGCAGCACCTGGTACAGGTTGCGAGGCACTTCTTTCCCTCGGGTCACGGCGTTGTTGGCTTCGTCATACTGGAAGTAATACAGCTTTACAGACTCCGGGTCTCCCCGGACAATGGCACCGTTCTGAGCCTTTACGTCGTCCCACAGCTCAATGGTCGGGGCCTCGTTGGCTTCCACCGACAGGTCCTTCCGGGCCGGGTTCACCACCACCTGGTACTCGATGCGGTCGGTTTTGCCATCCACCAGCTGTCCGGTCTTTTTCAGGGGGTCCACAGTCTTTTCCACCGTGGTGTGGAGAGTCTCGGTCAGCTCGCCCCACTGGGCCGTGTTGGTGTAGATCACCTGGCCCACCGAGGGGTTCTTCCAGCGGGGATCGTCGTCCACGCTCACCTTGTACAGAATGCGGAACTTGTGTTGTTCAGGCTTGTTCAGGTTGTAACGGCTGATGGTAATGGTCAGCTGCCGGGTGGCTTTCTCGTAGGCTACCGTGGCAGCGGCACCCTTCAACTCGCTGATCTTATCCGGGGCCCCTTTGTCCATGCCGATCGTTACCCAGTTCTCATTGAACTCAGTGTTCTCCGGCAGGGTATCGGTGATAACGATGTCGGCATCATCCTCGGCAGCGGTCTGCACCACCAGCTGATAGTGGAGGTTTTTGCCGTCGAGTTTACTGTACTGGTAGGTCTGGTCTCCGCTTTGGTAACCAGATTCGTCCTGATCGCTGTTCGCCGACACCCGTTTTTCAAAGCTCTTGTAACTGTGGTAGGTGTCCTCTGCCTCAGCCCTCTGAGAGCTGCCTTGGATGCTGACACGGTTTTTGTAAGTCCATTTCTCTCCGGTGGGCACATTGCTCTGATCCTCGTGGGTAGGGAGGTCCTTTACCTCCACACGCCGCACCGGGTTGTCATCTGCCTTGTTTATCTGGATGGTAAAGCTCCGCACCCAGGTGGAGGGGTCGTTGGCAGTCACCGTGCCGCCGGTGCCGTCGGCACCGCTGTAGTAGGTGACGGCAATGACCCCGGCGGCCTTAGCCTGGGCATAGGTCATGGTGCCACCGTCGTGGAGGGTCAGGGTCAGGCCCTCTTCCAAAGCCTTCTCCAGCTCTGCGGCGTAGGCGTAGTGGGTGTCCAGCTGGGTCTGGCCGCTTTCGTTCACAGCGTCCTGGAGGGTCTCCACCAGGGTAAAGCTGCTTTCGCCAGCTGCATTGGCGGCAGAGATATCCCATTTGGCCAGGCCCTTGCTGCTGCTGGACAGCTGCTTGCTCAGGGTCCAAGCCCCCTGCCCGATGTTCACGGTAGCCGAGGCCTCAAAGGTATGGTCGCTCTTGGTCAGGATCTGTGCCACGTTTTTCACCGAGCCGCCGCCCAGGGGGGTGGTGGTCTCAAAGGTGATGGTCAGCTCCGTCCCCGTGAAATCCGCCGGGATGGTATAGCCATTTTGCTGGAATTTCTCTGCCGATATCGTGGTGTTGCCTACTTTTACATCTCCTACGATCTTCACACCGTCCGGCAGGCTATCCGTGATCTTGCAGCCCTGCAGCATATAGGACCCCAGCTTGGTCCCCAGAAAAGAATGCGGTATCTTTACAGTGATCGTCCACTGGATGCGGCCTGTTTTGGGGTCGTACTCGCCTTTCTTCTCAATGCGAGGGGTTTTACATGTGTAGTATGCTTCAGCCTTCTTTTCCTCCTGGGAGCCTGCCTGCGCTGTTGCCGTATTATAGATCATACCGACACCGTCGGGCATTTCGTCAAAGTCCGCATAGTTCCGCTGAACGTCATAGTACCAGATGTACTTTTCTTCAATCCCCAATGCTTCCAGGTCCTTAATGACCACCTGGGGGTTGCCGTTGCTGTCCTCCTGGATCGTGTATTTGGGGAACGGCAGGATCTGCGTTTGTGTACCCGATGCATCCACCTTGTAAAGTTTAAAGGAGCTTTCCAGGTATTTGCCGCCCTTCAGGTAATCACCAGCACTGATTCCGCTCTGATTCGTGTTCAGGGTATCCGTAAGGGTCACCGGGTCTTTGGTGCCGTTGGTGGTCTCCACCGTCACCTTATAATGGTTTATGAAGGTGCCACTTTCCGGATGATTTTCAAAGGCACTCCAATAGCCGGTGTACCCTTTACTGATCTTTATATCTGCCGTTTTCTTCTTGATGGTCAGAGTAAAGCCCTTTTCAAAGGTGATGGTTTTGTTATTCTCAAAATCATCTGCCCATACTTTCCGGGAGAACTTGAAGGTTCCGGTAAACTCCCGGTTGCCGCTGGCATCCAAACCGGTGAACTTCTCACTTTTGTCAAAGGTCAGCTTTGCCAGGCCGTTGGTGTCGATGGTATAGGTGCCAATGACCTTGTTGTTGTCGGTCTCGTCCAGGATCTTGCCGGAGGTGGGCTGCTTGGGCTTCATGGCCTCAGGCAGCTGGTAGCACAGAGTCCGCCGGTCCGGCTTCAGGGTGCTCGCAGGCAGCTTGTAGGTCACGGTGACCTGCACGTTGGTACCGCTTTCCACTTCATTCCCCACCAGGGGCTCCCAGGAGCCATTGACCTCCTTCTCGAACTCTGTCTTAGTGATCCAGGCGGGGTCCAGGTTCACCTCCGTATCGGCAGTTTCTGCCAGCAGGGCCGGGACATCGGGGTCCTGCTGCCGGGCCTCGCCGACCCATTCCACCGTGGCCCCAAAGCCATTCTCATCTTCCAGCAGCGCATAGCTGCCGTCCAGCTCCTCCTGGGAGCCTGCCGGGTCCTCCGGAGCCACAGCGGTGGTCTCGGCGGCATAGGCGCCGGTCACCGAGATGACACTGGTCACGTCGGACATGGCAGCGGGCACCTCGGCCACCTTGCCGTCCACGTTGCCGGAGATCACGGTCAGGGTCCCGGCGTCGGGGTCCACGGCGGACACGACGCCCACCGTCTCGGTGGTCACGGTGCGGGTGTCCACCTGCGGCTCGGAAGCCGTGAGCTGGGCGGCGGTGTCGGGGTCCTCGTCCAGGTCCAGCAGGGCGATGCCATAGGAGCTCTCGTCCACGGCCACCTGCTCGGTGGTGAGGGTGTTGTAGATGACGATATCGCCGGGCCTTGCGGTGGAGCCGTCGGCGTCGGTGAGCCACTGGGAGCCGCGCAGGTCACTGTGCAGGGCCATCACGCCCGCACGCTGGGGCACCACCGTCTGGGGCACACCCGCAAAGTGCAGGCAGTAGGACAGGAACATCACGTCCCAGGCGCCGTAGGGGTTGCCGTACCAGGCACCATAGCGGGAGTAGCCGCGCAGCACCTGCTGGTCCTCCACATCCAGCTTGAAGTTCTTGTCGCTCTGCTGGTAGTCCAGCTGGGACTTTGCCACGGTGAGCAGGTCCTCGGCCCAGTTGCCGTTCAGGGCCACGTTGGCCGCGGCCTGCCATTCCTCGGCAGTCTCCACGTCGGCCTGGGTATCGGCCAGGCACTCCACGGTGTGGTGGTGCTCCGGGATGGTGCACACCAGCTCCTCGGTGTAGCAGGCGTCGGTGTGGTGATGCAGCACCGGCTCGTCCGGGGTGGCCTCGGCCGGCTCAGGGGGCAGGTCCACCACGGGGCGGCTGGCAGGCATTTCCTGATAGGCGGGGTTGGGTTCCTCCACCAGTTCGCCTTCGTCCAGGCCGCACACCAGCTCATACTCGGTGGTGTAGCAGCTGTCGTCGTGGATATGCTCGAACTCGCCGCAGATGAGCGCACCGTACTCGTCAAAGCAGTCGTCGGTGTGCTCGTGCTCTTCCTGATAGCAGGTCAGCACCCGGTGCTCCTCGTAACAGGCATCGGTGTGCTCATGGGGCACCCAGATGGTCTCCGGCTCGGTCTGCACCGGCTCTTCCGGCTCTTCCGGCTCGGCCGCGCTGTAGGCGGACACCGGATCGGCGCTGCTGTCCGAAGAGGCGACGGGCATTTCCGGCTCGCCCTCCTCGTAACCGCAGGTGAGCACTTTTTCGTAGCAGGCCGCCGTGTGCTGGTGCTCCTCGTAGCCGCAGTGGTAGTCGGCAGTCATGGAGATGCCCACCCCATGGAGCTGCCAGTTGACGAACAGGGTGGTGAGCAGGGCCAGCACCAGCATCATGGCCACATAGCGCCGGGCCTGTACATGCTGCCTGCGGAACCGCTCGATCAACCCGTTGATGATATCCTTCATAGTAAACACGTCCTCTTGGTTCGCTCTGTGCCCTGGCAGCCGCACACCGCTGCAGGCCCACAGAAGGGTCAGTTTATCGTTTGTGCAACAAAAGCGTCACAAAATTTTCGATACACTGTCATTATACCATTTTAGGGCGTTCGTTTCAACTCAGGGGCGTGCTTTTCCGGCAAAAGAGTGCACACGATGCGCACCATGCAAGGGGTCAGGGGCAGCCACAGCACCGTGCAGCCCAGATTGAACAGGGTGTGGGCGTTGGCGATCTGCCGGGCCAGCACGGCGCTCTCCGGCCCGTGGGGCGAGACCAGCCGCACCAGCGCGGTGAACTGGGGCAGCAGCAGCCAGCACACCGCCGCCCCGGACAGGTTGAACAGGGCGTGGGCCGCCGCCAGACGTTTGGCGTCCCGGCTCTGCCCCACCGATGCCAGCACCGCCGTGACGGTGGTGCCGATGTTGTCCCCCAACAGCACCGGGATGGCTCCCGCAAGGCCCAGCAGGCACCCGCCGTCCGGCCCGGGGCGGGCGGCCGCCTGCTGCAGCACCGCAATGGTGGCGGAGCTGCTCTGCACGGCAAGGGTCATGCCCAGCCCTGCCAGCAGGCCCAGGCCGGGGCGGTGCCGCACCTGGGCCATCCACTGCCGGAACACCGGCCCTGCTGCCAACGGCTCCATGGCCTCGGCCATGACCGCGATGCCCTCAAACAGCAGGCCGAACGCAAACAGCGCCTGCCCGGCTGCATGCAGACGCCCGCGCCCCGCGAACCAGAGCAGCAGCCCCGCCACCAGCAGCAGATACCGGGCATCTTCCAGCCGGAAGGCCAGCAATTGCGCGGTGACCGTGGTGCCGATGTTGGCCCCGAACACCACCGGCACGGCCCGCTGCAGGGTCAGCAGCCCGGCCCCCACAAGGCCCAGCACCAGCACCGTGACCGCCGAGCTGCTCTGCACCACCGCCGTGACCGCCGCCCCCGTGAGCACCCCGGCCAGCGGGTGGGCCGTGAGCCGGGCAAGGGCCTGCCGCAGGGTGTCCCCCGCCGCCTGCTGCAAAGCGTCCGTGAGGGTGTCCATACTGTATAAGAAAAGTGCCGCCCCGCCGAACAATTGCAGGATCATCCACAAACGCTGTTCCATGCCCGATGCCTCCTTTGCTTTATGTGTATGCGGGACACAAACGTTTGTGAACTTTTGTGAAACAATCCCTGCAGGGGGTTGCAATCCGGCCTGCAAAAGGCTATTATTGTCAAGCGTTAACAGTTAACAGCTGTTAAGTAATTTTCGAGAGGAGGGATCGCGTGTCTGAGGAATCCACGTTGAGTTTCCGTGGGCTTTGCCGCTACATCCACCGGCTGAGCAAGGCATCCAAGGCCGGCATGAAGGCCGCTCTGGCCGACTGCCCCAAGCGCCACTTCCCCATGCTGGAAGGGCTGCTGGGCTGCATTCGGCTCCATGGACAGGACGGTGCCGTTTATATCTCCGATCTTGTTCAGGAGCTTCATCAACCGCTTCCTGCCATTTCCCGCACGGTGCGGCAGATGGAGCAGGACGGCCTTGTGGAACGCTTTGCCGACCCTGCCGACCGCCGCAAGACGCTGGTGCGTTTCACGCCCAAGGGATACGAGGCCTGCCGACAGTGCGAGGCTGCTCTTGGGGACTACTTTTCCAGTGTCATGGCCCGGCTGGAGCCGGAACAGCTGGCCCAGATGGAAGCGCTGCGCGGCGCGCTGATGGAAGCCATTCTTGCGGAAAACGCTGCGCGTACCACCAAACCGAAGGGAGAACCAAACCATGACAAAGATCTTTAAGCAGCTGGCCCGTCACTGGGCCGTCTGCCTCGTGGTGTTCGCACTGCTGTTCGTGCAGGCGTACTGCGATCTGTCGCTGCCGGACTACACCAGCAAGATCGTGGACACCGGCATCCAGCAGGGCGGCATCGAAAGTCCCCTGCCCGACACCGTGCGGCAGAGCACCCTGGATGCCCTCTCGCTGCTGATGCGCGAGGAGGACGCCGCTGCCTTCCAGAACGCCTACACCGCCGACGGCGATGTGCTGCGCCTGCGCACCGACCTGACCGCCGACGAGCGCACTGCGCTGAAAGATGCCGTGACCACGCCGGACATCGTGCTGTATCTGGCAGCCGCTCAGGCAGCCAACACCCCCGCCGGGCAGACCGGCATGGGCATGACCGGCCTTGCGGACCTGCAGGCCTCCGGTGCCGACCGCAATCCCGACACGGAAACCGAGACTGCGGCCCCCACGGCGGAGGACCTGGACACCGTGTGCGGCCAGTTTGCCGCCATGAGCCAGATGCCCGGCTTCAGCCGCGACGCCGTGCAGCAGCAGCTGACCGGTGCCATCGGCCAGCTGGACGACACCGTGGTGGAGAACCTGAAGAGCCAGGCTCTGCTGCTGGTGGGGCTGGAATACGAGGCCCAGGGCATTGCCCACGCTGTGCAGATGCACTATTTATATAAGGTAGGCGGCCAGATGCTGGCCCTGACCCTGCTGATGGTGGCCGTGTCCATCGCGGTGGGCTTCCTGGCCTCCCGGGTGTCCGCCGCCATCGGCCGCGACCTGCGCCGCGAGACCTTCTCCAGCGTCATCCACTTCTCCAACGCGGAGATTGAAAACTTCTCCACCACGTCCCTCATCACCCGCACCACCAACGATATCCAGCAGGTGCAGTTCGTCTGCGTCATGCTGCTGCGCATGGTGGCCTACGCGCCCATCCTGGGCATCGGCGGTGTGCTGCACGTTGTGGGCAATTCCAGCGGCCTTTCCTGGATCATCGTGCTGGACGTGGCCATTCTGCTGCTGCTCATCATCTTCCTGATGAACGTGGCCATGCCCAAGTTCAAGATCATGCAGACGCTGGTGGACCGGCTGAACCTCGTCAGCCGCGAGATCCTCACCGGCATCATGCCGGTGCGTGCTTTCAGCCGCGAATCGTTTGAGGAACAGCGCTTCGACAAGGCCAACAAGGACCTGATGGGCACCCAGCTGTTCACCAACCGCGCCATGGTGGCCATGATGCCCTTTA
>OGKG01004220.1_pt1 | contig 12366 bp, 9 predicted proteins | sample 1572201 | NCBI WGS metagenome assembly OGKG01 (sample SAMEA2582146, study PRJEB24529) | metagenome | biome: Human gut stool | place: China | collected 2011 | reverse complement strand
TTGAATCAAATATGGGACATGATCAATTTGATAGGTTAGATGAGCAGATTCTGAAGTTAATAGCCGGCAATGCGCGTATTCCTTTCCTGGAAGTAGCGAGAGCTTGTAACGTTTCCGGCGCGGCCATTCATCAGCGCATTCAGAAGCTGACTAATCTCGGTATATTAAAGGGTTCGGAATATGTGATCGACCCTGAAAAGATAGGATATGAGACTTGCGCTTATATCGGCATTTATCTGAAGGACCCCGAGTCCTTTGATTCGGTGACAAAAGCCTTGGAAGCGATTCCGGAAGTGGTAGAATGTCATTTCACCACCGGAAAATATGATATGTTTATCAAGATTTATGCTAAGAACAACCACCATTTGCTGAGCATTATCCACGATAAGCTGCAACCGTTGGGGTTGGCGCGTACCGAAACGCTAATCTCCTTCCACGAAGCCATTAAACGGCAGATGCCGATCATGGTCGACGTAGAAGACGAAGATTAATAAGTTGTAATAGTTGTTTTTTACGCTTTTACGTAATCAACAAATGCATACGAGCAGAGATGTTTCTCATCCGCAGGATGAGCTTCTCTGTTTTTTTCGTGCCATACGGCGGGCGAGACTTCGGGGAAAAAGGCATCAGCCTCCGGTGCGGTGCTGTCTATTTCTGTCAGGCAAAGTTCGTCGGCAAAGGGAAGCGCCTGTTGGTAGACACTTGCGCCGCCGATGATATATACGTGTTCATCCTCCTTGCAACTTTGCAGAGCCGCTTCGAGTGAAGGGAATACTTCCGCTCCCGGACATTCCGCAGCCGGATTTGAAGACAGAACGACATTCCTGCGGTTGGGCAGGGCACCTTTGGGGAGTGATTCGAAAGTTTTTCTTCCCATAACAATCGTATTTCCCGTGGTCAGTGCTTTGAAACGTTTTAAGTCGTTGGGCAACCAGAAAAGGAGTTTGTTCTCGAATCCGATAGCCATGCGGCGGTCTACGGCCGCTATAATAGATATTTTACTCATACAGATTAAGTTCGTTTGATATTCTTCCGTCTACATCGTGCCGGGGTCAGACTGCTACCACACCTGCGATGTGCGGATGCGGGTCATAATTCACCAGTTCGAAATCCTCGAATTTGAAGTCGAAGATACTTTTCACATCCGGGTTGATTTTCATCTGCGGCAACGGACGCGGTTCGCGGGACAGTTGCAGTTTTACCTGTTCCAGATGATTCAGATAGATATGTGCGTCACCGAATGTATGAACGAAGTCTCCGGCCTTCAATCCCGTCACCTGCGCTACCATTTGCAGCAACAGTGCGTATGAAGCAATGTTGAAAGGCACGCCGAGGAAAATGTCGGCGCTGCGTTGGTAAAGTTGGAGGCTCAGTCGTCCGTCCGCTACGTAGAACTGGAAAAAAGCATGACAGGGAGGGAGGTTCATATTATTCAAATCCGCTACGTTCCATGCGCTGACAATAATCCGGCGTGAGTCCGGATTTTGTTTGATCGTCTCTATCGCTTCGCTGATCTGGTCGATGAATCCGCCGTTGTAGTCGGGCCACGAACGCCATTGGTAGCCGTAGATATGTCCCAGATCACCGTTTTCGTCCGCCCATTCGTTCCAGATGCGGACGCCGTGTTCTTGCAGGTATTTCACGTTCGTGTCTCCTTGGAGGAACCACAGCAATTCATATATGATTGATTTCAGATGTAATTTCTTGGTGGTGAGACAGGGAAAGCCGTCGTCGAGGTTGAAGCGCATTTGGTGACCGAACACGCTGATCGTTCCGGTACCGGTGCGGTCGCTTTTCTCCGTGCCTTCAGTCAACACACGGTTCAGTAAATCGAGATATTGTTTCATAATGAGTAAATTATCAAAGCGTTAATGCATTTGCAAGGCTGTGCTTAAAAGTCGGTAGCCTCTCCAATCCCCTCTTTCGGGAAGGAGGAGAGTTTGGGATACTATTGGCTTTTTAGTCATCCTCTTTGTGCAAAATTACAAAAATGGCGTGAATAAATTAGCAAACCAGCCGACGAACTTCTTCCATGGTGAGCGCTTTTTCCAAAATTCCGGTGTCAACTGTGTGCAGTGCTCGATGTCGTTGCGGAACATGGTGTTCAGTTCCGCCGTTGTCTTCTTGTCGAAGATGAAAGCGTTCGTCTCGTAGTCGTAACGGAGGCTGCGGCTGTTCAGGTTGGCGGTGCCGACGGTGCAGAACAAGTCGTCGATCATCATTATTTTAGAATGGTGAAATCCTCCGTTGTACATATAAACTGTTGCCCCCCGTTTCATCAACTTATGCAACTTGTAAAGTGCGGCATCCGGCGTGAAAGGGATGTCGGAGGCGGACGAAACCATAATTGTTACGTTCACTCCCCGGTCGATTGTCCGGTTGAGCGCTTTTTTGATAGAAGAAGTCGGCACGAAATAAGGATTGACGATATGTACGTTTTTTTGTGCCGAGTAGATCGACATGGCGTATGCATGGCTTAGCATACGGCTGTTTTTCTTCGGAGTACGGTCTACGATAGCGACAACGATATTTGTACTGTCTTCATGTTGGGGGAAATAAATTTCCCCACCGATGTTCTGCTTGGTTTCCTTGTTCCAGATTGTAAGGAAAATCTCCTGTAAATCGTTCACCGCATCGCCTTCAATGCGCATGTGCATATCGCGCCATGTACCGATTTTGGGTAGTCCATTGATGTAATAGTCGGCGATGTTCATGCCGCCGGTATAAGCTATTTCTCCGTCGATTACGACAATCTTCCGGTGGTCGCGGTGGGCGGCGTGGTTGATATAAGGGAAAGTGAACGGGTCGAACTTGACGATTTCAATCCCTTGTTCACGGATTTTCTTGAGATGTCTTTTTTTGAGCGGCTGGTTGTTCGACCAGTTGCCGAAAGCGTCGAACATTGCCCGCACTTCGACACCTTCTTTTACTTTTTCGGCGAGAAGGGCGAATAAGGCGTTGGCGATAGAGTCGTTTCGGAAGTTGAAATATTCCAGATGCACGTGGTGCTTGGCCTGACGGATTGCTTCAAACAAGTCGATAAACTTTTCCCGCCCGCTTTTCAGCAGTTTCACTTTATTATTATCGGAGATAGGTATACCCGATTCCTCTAAAAAATGCAGTACAAGGGAATCACTCGTGAGTCCGATAGAATCCCGGGGGTGGGTCATCAAACTGTCGATGACGCTTGCCTGGGCACGCAATAAAGGCAGGAACAGGAATAAAATGAATATACGTAATTTCAAAACTTTTCTCTCTATTTTAGTTTACAGAGCAACAAAGATACAACATCTATGTTTGGGCTAATCGGGGACAAAGGGTAGATTTATTATTGTTTAACACTCGGATAGCTTTATTAGTAAGGGAAAAATTAAGAGGAAAATAATGGGGACTGATTAAACAGTCGATAGTATCATCTTAACATTTCCGTACCGCCTATGCCAATGAAGCTACTTTTCTCGCAGCCATAAACAGTAACACTACACTTGCGATAATGATTGATTTCGGGTCGAGACTTGTTGTTCCATGATTAATCATGCCGATGAATACCTCCCGAATCGTTCCCCATGCAGCTTCCGGTCCACCTAAGGAGACGAAAAGTACGGCTCCCACAGCCATGACGAAGGCGTTCCAAATGCGTGCCAGCCGATTGCTGCGGTCGGGTAGGTGGTGCATGACACGGCGGCTGAATCCCCTGTCCGCTATCTCCTGCCTGTTTTCGGTAAAGAAGTCGCGCAAGAGTTTATCATTGTCTATTTCTGTCATAACCATTTTGTTTTAAGTACGTTGCTAATTTATCTTTTCCACGCGACAGGTGGCTTTTCACCGTTCCTGCCGGTATTCCGGTAATACCTGCGATCTTGTCAATGCTTAAATCTTCCATATAAAACAAGGTGATGCAGGTTCGTTCCACGTCTTTTAGCGTTTTGAGCGACTGGTAGACATCCATTTTCTGCCCGACGTTTTCTTGTTCGGTACTGTTAATGGCATCTATTTCCGTTGTGTCCAAGCCGGCCATTTCTTTCCGGCTGCGAATATAATCATAAAAAACATTATAGGCAATGCGGTAGAGCCACGTTGAGAAACTCGACAGGTTGTGGAAAGAAGAGAGATTGGTATATGCCTTGATGAATGTATCCTGCGCCAAATCGTCACTCAATTCGCTGTCGCCGCAAGTCAGGTTGAGAAAGAACCGCCGCACGGGCGACTGGTATTTCTTCACTAACTGGTCGAAGGCCCTAGTGTTTTTGAACACTACGACCTGTGCGACTAGCGATATATCGTTGAGTTGGCTCATTTATTTTCGTCGCTCTTTTCTCCGTTTCTTTCTTCCTGCTGCGTTGCCGAAGGGGCGGCTGTGTCGATGTCTCTTTTCCGGGAAACGTTCATCCGGAAAGGATCAACATCATCTGTTTTCTGTTGTTTGCTGCCTATTATCCATTGGCCGATGCCCATAAACATGATAAGCAGTCCGATTGCTCCGATTCCGAACTCTCCGGTGATCGCCCAGAGGAAGATGAAAAGTCCGATCCCTGTAAAGGTGTTTTTGATGCCTTGTGAGCGTTGGTCGGCCGGCCGGTTTTCGCGGATAAAGTTTTCCGGCAGCGGTTGTCCGGCTGCAATGGCCTGTTCGGCAAGGCGGTAACGGGCTTTCCGGTTCTTGTAGCGGAAGAAAAAGATTACAAACAAGATAAACACAGGCAGTCCGAAGACGGCGACGATTGCGATAATAGAGATCAGGATCCCTCCGCTGATCGTGTCGCTGAGGTTGCCGAAGGGAAGGTCGTTGTCATCCTTACCCGCCGTCGTATCCATGTCCGTTGTATCTACGCCGATCACCGTCACTGTTGTGTTGGATTCATCCGCCTTGGTGTCTGTCTTTTTCGAAAGGGTCACTTTCACATTTTCGGTAGAATCCTTCTCAATGCTACTCTGTTTTTGTGCATTAATTACTGTCGAAGTGGTGAATGCGAGTAATAATGCTATTAGAATTTGTTTCATATTTGTTATTTTTTAATTTGTTTCTTTGTCTGTTAGACGCAGTTAGTATCCGAGAAAGTTGCAAAGAGACGAAATATTTTTGATATTTGCGCAAATTAATAAATGAAAATGAATTTACCCGCTTCTTTTACAGAATATACCCGCGCTTTGTTGGGCGTCGAAGAATACGAAAAACTGGTTTCCGCCTTGCAGCAGGAACCTCCTGTGAGCATTAGACTGAATCGGTTGAAAGTTCATCGGCTGAAAGTGGAAAATGCTCTATCGGTTCAACCTCCCTGGTCTTCGGAGGGAATCTACCTCGACGAACGGCTCGCTTTTACATTCGACCCGTTGTTTCATGCAGGGTGTTATTATGTGCAGGAGGCTTCTTCGATGTTCGTGGAACAGGTGCTCCGGCAGCATGTCACGAAGCCGGTGGTGATGCTCGACCTTTGTGCCGCTCCGGGAGGGAAATCGACCCATGCTCGTAGTGTGTTGCCCGAAGGTAGTTTGCTGGTTGCCAACGAGGTAATCCGGAACCGGTCGCAGATTTTGGCGGAGAACCTGACGAAATGGGGACATCCGGATGTGGTGGTTACGAATAACGACCCGGCTGATTTTTCGGCTTTGCCTTCTTTCTTTGACGTTATTCTGACAGATGTGCCTTGCTCCGGCGAAGGGATGTTCCGTAAAGATCCGGTGGCCGTTGAAGAATGGAGTCCGGAGAATGTGGAAATTTGCTGGCAACGGCAACGGAGGATTATTGCGGACGTTTGGCCGAGTCTGAAACCCGGAGGCATTCTTATATACAGTACCTGTACATATAACACGAAAGAGGACGAAGAAAATGTCCGTTGGATTCAGCAGGAATTTGGGGCGGAATCGTTGGCGGTAGATATTCGGGAAGAGTGGAATATCACAGGAAATCTGCTGTGCGGCGAATCGGCTTCCGTATATCACTTTTTCCCGCATAAGACGAAGGGTGAAGGCTTTTTCTTGTCCGTACTCCGCAAACCGGAAACGGCAGGGGAGGACAGTTATGCCGATTATTATTCGTTTCCGAAAGGAAAATCCGCCGGAAAAAAAGGTAAGAAAGGTGGGGGAGCCTCTTCTTCGCCTGTCTCCAAGGAAAACATGGCAACGGCCGGAAAATGGCTGAATGATGAGTGTGCCGGAAAGTACGTCTTGTCGGCAGAAGGTGCTGAAATACACGCGTTTCCTCAGCAATGCGTAGCCGAACTGGCTGCCATGAAACAACATTTGCGGGTGGTGCAGGCAGGCGTTTCGGTTGGCGAGGTGAAAGGAAAAGATCTGATTCCCGCCCATGCCTTGGCCATGAGTGCCCTTCTTCTGCGGCAGGATGTTTTTGCAACCGAGGCGGTGAGTTATGAACAAGCAATCGCTTATTTGCGGAAAGAGGCTGTCACTTTGCCGGCGACAGCCCCTCGCGGGTATGTTTTGCTCACTTATCGCAATATTCCTCTGGGTTTTGTGAAGAATATCGGCAACCGGGCTAATAATCTTTATCCGCAGGAATGGCGTATCCGTAGCGGGTATTTGCCGGAAAAGATCCGCGTGTTGTAAAGGCCGGATAAGGTCTACAACTTACTTTTGTAAATCCGTGCCATTGCTTTCTGATATTGGTTTTCGAGTTGCAGATAGTTCTGGTGGCTCTGGTAGATGACAGATACTTCTACGAAATACTCTATCATGCTGATTTGTCCTCCGGTGAGTGCCTGTTTCAGCAATGCCAAGTCCTGTTGCGACCGGAACGTCTTTTTATATTCTTCCATGGAGTTATGCAGTGCTTTGGCTTCACGATAGAGCTGTGACAATTCGGATTCAACTTGCAACGTGGCATTTTCTTTTTGCAGGTCGATGTTCAAAGCTTGTGCTTTCGCAATCTTCACCTTGTTCCGGTTTTCGAAAAGAGGGAAAGAGAAGCCGACTACTACCCCGTTGAAAGGTGTGCCCGTTTCTGTGTTCCGGCGATATCCCAGTTCCAGTTTCGGCAACCACTGCGATTTGTTGACCGCTATTTGTTTCCGGGCAACGAGGCTTTCGTTGCCGAGCGCCATGAGGGTACGGTCGGCAGAGAGCACTTCCGATTTCAAGATCTGGTAATCGGAGGGAAAAGGAGTGAGGGGATACCGGCTTTCTTCAAAGACCACCGGGATATTGCCGTTCAGCGTATTCAGTTCCTGCATTTTGTTGCGGAGCGCCGTTTCGTTGAGTGAGGCTTCTGTGCGGACGTTCAGTAATTCCAGATTGATTTTGTTCGTCTCGAGGGCGTTGGCGTCTCCGGTTTGGAGACGTTTGGCATACATTTCAGCGAGTACTTCCGCGTTGCGGAGCCTTTCTTCGAGAATTTGTTTCTGCTGGCGGAGCATGATAATGTCCAGACAGACTTCTTTCGCCTGCAACAGTTTGTCCTGACGGAATACGTCCGCCTGGCTGTCGTAAGCCCCTGCCTTCAACCGGTTCAGTTTATTGCGCGTGGCATACAGGCTGGGGAAGTCGAAACTCTGCGAAACGACGAGTTCGCCGATTGTTTCGTTTTTGTCCTTTGCTCCCCAGAGGTGAGCGTAGGACAAGGTAGGATCGGGCAGGTTGTTGTCCGTTTTGGATTCCAGTTTCTGCGAGGTAATCAGTTGGGCGTTCGCCTGCAACTCCTTGTTGTTCGTTTCTATATTTTTTAATACCTGTTCTATGCTGTTCTGTGCCTGCACACCCCCCGTCAGGGTGAAGAGTGCAGTGGCAGCAAAAGAACTTATAATGATAATCCGTTTCATACTTTTTCTTTTATTTGTTTCTTCTATTACGTCTGGCTGATGATTAGCAGGGTGTCGCGAGGGATTCTTGCTCCGGTGCAGCGTCGGTAGGCCGGCGGTGCATCATCAGGTAAACAATCGGAACGATGAAACCGTTCAGGAACGTAGAGGTTAAAAGTCCGCCCAAGATAACTTTGGCCATTGGACTTTGAATTTCGTTTCCGGGCAAGTCGCCGCCGAGCGCCAGCGGGATCAGTGCCAGTGCCGACGAAAGCGCTGTCATAAGAATCGGGTTCAGACGGTCGAGCGAGCCTTGCATGACACTGTCGTATACGTTCAGTCCTTCCTCTTTTTGGAGGTGGTTATAGTGGCTGATAAGCAACATACCGTTTCTGGTCGCAATGCCGAACAGGGAGATAAACCCGATAATTGCCGGAATGCTGACCTCACCCGTCGTGATGACCAGTGCGAAAACACCGCCGATCAGTGCAAGCGGCAGGTTCAACAAGATAACGCCGGATTCCTTCACGCTGCGGAACTCGTTGTAAAGCAGCAGGAAGATGACAACAATGCTGATGAATGACGTCAGCGCCAATGTCCGGCTGGCGGCTTGTTCGCTTTCAAACTGTCCGCCGTATTCGATGTGATAGCCTTCGGGGAGCTGTATAGACGTATCGATACGCTTTTGGATGTCGTTTACCACACTTCGGAGGTCACGGTCCGCCACGTTGGCGGAAATCACGATTTTGCGCTTCACGTTTTCGCGGTTGATCGTGTTCGGTCCCATGGAGGAAACCACTTCCGCCACGTAGTTCAGAGGAACTTTGCGTCCATCGTTGGTGTCGACCATGAGGTTGCGGATTTTCTCCATTTCGTCCCGTGCGTCATCCTTCACTTTTACGATGAGGTCGAAGCTCTTTCCCTGTTCATAAACCTGCGAGATCACTTTTCCTGCAAGGGCAACGTTGACATATTCCGAGAATTCCGGCAAGGTAATCCCGAACTTGGCAAGCATCTCCCGTTTCGGTTGAATCTTCAACTGCGGACGCTCGATCTGCTGCTCCACGTTGAGGTCGGCAATGCCCGGTATATCTCCGATAGCGTCCTTTATCCGGTTGCCGAGTGAGAACATCTTGTTCAAGTCATCGCCGAAAAGTTTGATGGCGATGTTTGCCTTTGTACCGGACAACATGGCATCGATTCGGTGGCTGATAGGCTGACCGATTTCTATATTTGCACCGGTGATCGTTCCTAGTTTCTCGCGCACTTCGGCAACGAGCTCGTTGCGCGGACGGTCTTTCAGCTCGAACGGAGCTTCGATTTCCGAGACGTTCACGCCAAGCGCGTGCTCGTCCAGTTCGGCACGTCCCGTCTTGCGGGCTACCGTCTGTATCTCTGGAATTGTCAGCAGCAGTTCCTCGGCACGATGTCCCATTTTGTTGCTTTCTTCCAACGAAATGCCCGGCAGCGAACTGATGTTGATTGTGAACGAGCCCTCATTGAAAGAAGGCAGGAAGCTGCGTCCGAGAGTGAAGAACACACCGAGAGCGACCACAAACAGTCCGATTGTACTTCCCAAAGTCACCCGTTTGTGGGCCAGTACCCAAGTCAGTGCCTTCCCGTAAATCCCTTTCATCCAACGGGCTACGAATGACTCTTTCAGTTCCTTGTTCGTCTTGTTACTGCCCAGCAGATACGAGCAAAGTACCGGGGTCAGCGTCAGCGCAACAACCGTCGAAGCGAACAACGCCACGATAAACGCAATGCCCAGCGGGACCAACATTCTTCCTTCCATTCCGCTCAGGAAGAACAGGGGGACAAAACTGACTACAATAATCAACGTCGAATTAAGGATAGGCATACGAACTTCCTTCGAGGCGTTGAATACCACCTCCAGTGTACTGAGCCGTTCGGCCTCCGGTTTCTGCCGGTTCTCCCGCAGACGCTTGTACACGTTTTCGACGTCCACGATCGCGTCGTCCACCAGTGAACCGATAGCAATGGCCATACCACCGAGACTCATTGTGTTGATAGTCAATCCCATATAGTGCAGCGTAAGAATGGAGACGAGCAGTGAGATAGGCAGTGTCACCAGCGAGATCACCGTTGTACGTACATTTGCCAGGAACAGGAACAGGACGATCACCACGAAAATACCGCCTTCAAAAAGCGACTTCTTCACGTTGCCGATCGAACTTTCGATGAAACGGCTTTGGCGGAAAATATCAGTAGACACTTTCACGTCGGCAGGCAGGTTCTTTTGGAGGTCTTTCAGAGAGGCTTCCAGTTTGTCGGTCAGTTCGAGGGTACTAGTGGCAGGCTGTTTGGTGACTGTCATTAGTACGGCAGGTTTGCCGCGTTCGGAAGCGGTTCCCAGTTTCGGAGCTTTGGGGCCGATTTTCACGTCGGCGATGTCCTCCAGTGTGACGGGGAAAGTGTTTACAGTTTTTACGACTGCTTTGCCTAGCTCCTCGACCTTCGGGGTAGAAAGTACCCCACGCACGATATATTCATTTCCGAACTCGTAAAGTACGCCACCGTTGGCGTTTAAGTTCATGTCTTGGGTGACAGCCATTATTTCACCCATTGAAACGCTGTAGTGGCGCATCCGTTCCGGGTCCAGTTGAATCTGGTATTCTTTGATGTCTCCGCCCAACACGGCTCCCTGTGCCACCCCTCCGGTGGACAGCAGGCGCGGGCGAATCGTCCAGTCCGCAATCGTGCGGAGGTCGAGCATGGAGGTCGAGTCGGCGGTCAGACCGACAATCAGCATTTCGCCCAGGATAGAAGATTGCGGGCCCAGCGTCGGCTTGCCCACGTTGACGGGGAGGGATTCACTGACTACCGCCAGTTTCTCGCTGACAATCTGGCGGGCGAGGTAGATGTCTGTTCCCCAGTCAAATTCCACCCAGACAACGGAGAAGCCGTTGGTGGACGAAGAACGGACACGGCGTACACCGGTAGCACCGTTTACGGCTGTTTCGACAGGAAAGGTAACGAGTTGTTCCACTTCCTCGGCTGCCATACCGTTGGCTTCGGTCATGATAACCACCGTCGGGGCGTTGAGGTCGGGGAAGACGTCAACTTCGGTATTCATGGCAGTGTAGGTGCCCGCGATGAGCAGGAGGAAAGCCGCGCAGAGTACGACCAACCTGTTATGCAGGGAGTAATGTATAATTTTGTTAAGCATGATAATTCATCAATTGAGTGATAAAAAATGAGATAGATGCACCGCAAAGCAATCCGGCTGCGGCGCCTTGCCGCTTAGTGTTCGTGGCTGTGTGCGGGAATTGCGTTGCTGGCGCTTGCCAAACGAACCTGATAAGCTCCTTCCGTCACTACGCGGTCGCCCGGTTTTATTCCGGTGAGGATTTGCACATTTTTGCCGTTGTCGGCGCCTAAAGTCACTTCTTGCTTTTTGTATCCCTCTTCGTCAAGTTGCAGATATACAAAGTAGATTCCCTGTTCCTCGGTCAGTGCCGTGCGGGGAAGGGAAAGGACATTCTCCAGTTGGGAGGAAAGCAGGTAGACCTCTACGAACGAACCGGCTATGATGTCGCCTTTGTTGTCAAATTCAAAAGTTACGGGGACATAGAAAGAGTTGTCTCCCGCTGTTTTGCCGAACGAGAGAAGCCGGCCGTTCAATGTTCCCAATTCATATACCTTATTATTATATGGTGTCCGGAAATTGGCGGAATTAATTGTGCGGAGATACGGGTAATACTTTTCCGACACTTCGGCACGGAGGAACAGACGGCGGTTCTGTGTCACGCTGACCAATGGCTGGCCAATTGTGACATAATCCCCTTCTTTCACCAGAATACTTTTCACGTAGCCGGCGATAGGAGCGGTAATGTTCTGTCCGATTGCCGAATGGTTCTTTGCGAGCGCCTCATAGCTGATGCGGGCATTCTCGTAATTCTGCTCTGCCTGTGCAAAATCCTTGTCGGATACGATTTTGTTTTTGACAAGCGCTTTCATCCGTTCGTATTCTTTCTTCGACACTTCGTAAGCGATGCGGGCACGTTGCACCGGGTCGCCGTCTGCGATGTTGTGCGAGGAAATGGTCACTAGCGGAGTGCCGCTGCCTACACTCATACCTTCCGTCACCTTTCCGCGGAATGAGACAACACCTGCCACAGTGGCTACCGCGACGGATTCGTCGCCTTGTGCAGCCAATACCTGTCCGCTGGTCTTGATTACTTGTTGGAAAGGGGCGGGTTCTACAATGCTTACTTTCACTCCGGCAGCATCGGCTTTCGCTTTCGGGAGGATGATTTCATCGCTGTGCTCGCCGGCGGGTTCGCTGGTGGCAGCTTTGCCGTGATCGTGTCCTCCGCTGCATTCACCTTCGTGTGAATGGTCGGCTCCTTCGGCTTCGTGGTCATGACCTTCCACTTCGTGGTCATGTCCTTCGTGTTCATCATGATTGTGTGTGACGGTCTCGTGGTCATGCCCTTCATGACCAGTATTTTTACTATTGCAAGAGCCCAGGATGAATAATCCCACGACTCCTATAAAGATAAGTTTCTTCATAAATGTTGTTTTCCTACTAAGTTTTACTGTTTTTGTACGCTACAAAGATAGAGTAACGCAGATGCAACTTGCTTGCATT
>OGKG01004214.1_pt1 | contig 12374 bp, 10 predicted proteins | sample 1572201 | NCBI WGS metagenome assembly OGKG01 (sample SAMEA2582146, study PRJEB24529) | metagenome | biome: Human gut stool | place: China | collected 2011 | reverse complement strand
CAAAATGAAATGGCAAAAATCCTAAAATATCAAGAATTCTATGCAACCGTTCTCTACGAAGCAGATATCGTTCGCTTAAACGACGAATTCCACGCAATCTGGTTCTTTCGGCAGTTTGAGATATAGAATTACCTTTATTAAAATCTCCTATCATAGCTGCGTCCATAGGTATGATACGACTTCCAGAAGCTTGTATTTTAACCAATTGTTCACTTCCATTGTCATTGATACTTCCATTTACTACTGCCCAACCTATGCTATTGGTACCCAAATCAAGTCCTAGTATATTTTTCATAATCCAATATTTTTATCAAAACTTTTCAAAGTTATCAAATTATTCTGATAATCACTTGTTCTTTACATATTTATTTCATAGTTTTGCAATACTAATTTGAAGCAAATCACAATAAGGATTATTCCGTTGTGAAAACATTTAGGCTGCCCTCGTCCTTTAACGGGGGCTTTTTATATTTACCTTTAAAAGAAATACAAATATGAAGAAACTTGTGATATTTGATTTAGACGGCACATTGCTGAATACAATAGCTGATTTGGCTGCCGCCACCAACCAAGCTTTACAATATTATGGGTATCCCACCCATAGCACAGATGATTACCGATTCTTTGTAGGAAACGGAATCAACAAACTGTTTGAACGAGCATTGCCCGAGAACGAAAGAAGCGAAGAAAATATTTTAAAAATCCGTTCTCAGTTTGTCCCTTATTACGATAAACACAACGCGGATTTTAGTCGTCCCTACCCGGGTATAGCAGCACTATTGCTGGCTTTACAAAATGACGGAAGAAAAATAGCTGTGGCGTCCAACAAATATCAAGCTGCTACACGAAAACTGATTGCACACTATTTCCCCGAAATAAATTTTGTGGAAGTATTGGGACAAAGGGAAGGAATACCTGCCAAGCCGGACCCTTCTATTGTAAATGATATCATTGCCACAGCCGGAGTCACCAAAGAAGAAGTGCTGTATGTAGGAGATTCCAATGTCGATATGCAAACGGCACACAATGCCGGAGTCACTGCCGTGGGAGTGACTTGGGGATTCAGACCGCGAACAGAACTTGAAGCTCTTCATCCCGCACACATCATCGAAAAAGCAGAGGAACTGATTCCATTGCTTGATTGATTAGGACGGAAATATATACAAACAGCAGATATAGTGAAAACATTTCATCAAAGAACCATCAGGTATGTGATAAAAGGTTTGCGTTATCTGGCAACGGAGATTGACTCTGAGAAAGTGAAAATAAACGGTTTCTACTCCGACTGGACCATGCCGACTTTCCATAATACGGTTCTTGCTCTACGCTTTTATGATAGTCATGATTTATCCATACCTGCCGGGGGCTGATTCCGGTGTGTTCCAAGGGATTTCCGTATTTGTCGGTCTGATTATCTCACTCGGTTCGAGTACTGTCATCGGTAATATCATTGAAGGCTTTATCACTACTTATATAAGGCCTTCAAACTGGGAGACCGTATCAAGTTGAACGAGACAACAGGAAATGTGGTGAAAAAAAACGGCTTTCGTAACCCGAATCCGTACATCGAAATCGGCAAGAACATACGGACTAATCATTCATTCGGAAGTAACCATCGGCTATGATGCACCTTGAAGGAAAGTACATCAGTTACTTATTGATGCTGCTTTGGCCACTCCGGGAATACAGGCCGATCCGGAACCATTTGTACTGGAAACATCATTAAGTGATTGGTATCCGGTTTATCAGGTTAATGCCTATATAAAAGATGCAGACAAAATGGCCGCCATTTATTCTGTTCTACACCAAAACATACAGGATTACTTCAATAAGGCAGGCATTGAGATTATGTCTCCTCACTATATTGCCACAAGAGACGGCAATGAAATAACCATCCCTAAAGAGACAGCCGAAGAATAAAATGAACAATTATCCGTTTTTTACGTTTTTATAGATAAATAGTATAAACTTTAAAAGCCTAATTTATGTCTGTTATTTATAAATTCTTATTTCCCTCAAAACCGGACAGCACAGCCATGTCATTACTATTATTGGCATTACGCATTTTATTCGGTGTATTATTAATGTCTCACGGAGTACAAAAATGGGCAAACTTCGATGCCATGAGTGAAAGTTTCCCGGATCCTTTGGGAGTAGGAAGCCAAATGTCTCTCATTTTGGCCATTTTTGGCGAACTGGCCTGTTCACTGGCTTTTATCTTCGGATTCCTTTACCGTCTTGCTATGATTCCTATGATTTTCACAATGGGCATGGCATTTTTTGTAATTCACGGCAATGACCCGTTCTCTGTCAAAGAACTGGCATTTATCTATCTTGTGGTATTTGTTCTGATGTACATAGCCGGGCCCGGAAAGTATTCTATCGATCACTTTATCGCTAAAGCTATATCGAAAACCAACAGATAAGTATTAATCAATATGCTTTAAAAAGCGTCTGATATCACTTTCCAACCTTTTATAAAGCGGAGATTCTTTATAACTAGTATGTTTGCGGAGTACTATATCAACTCCTAGCTGACGACGTTGATAGCTTGTCAGCTCATTATGGAACTGCATATCGTGCTCTGCAAGTTCTTTAATTTCCGCCTCACGCTCACGACGAAGAACATTACAAACAGGCGTCAACAGTTTCATCACTACACTATCCATAATATGATGCCCCTGAATAAACATATAAGTATTATCCGGATATACTCCCAATTGAGCGAACTCCTCTTTCATTGCCTCTATCTCTCCTATCGCTTTGGGATGACGATGCTCCAACTCCTGCAATTTCCGCCTTACACGACGGCTCATATTTTCCAAACTGCGCTCGGGCCGGTAAACACTTACCTGATCCAACTTGACAAACGAACAAAAATCAAGCAATGAAAACTCGGATAATATGTGTTTCCGATAAAACCACACCGACCAAATAAAAAGCGGATAGGCAATCTGTGAATACATCTTCATAAAGGCAACAAAATCTACCAACGGATGGTCATTCAAAGTAGCCATGACACACACTTCATGCAAAGCTCCCGAATAACATTGATAGTTTTCGATGGCGTATGCATACGTATGAAAAACATACTTATTATTGATAATATAGCGGGAAGTATGGGTAGCACCCTGAAGTAAATAATCATAATCACTGTCTACACAGGCAATCATATTCTGCCCCAACTGTGAACCCAGTTCATTCATTAATACAGATTTCTTACCTTTCGCCAAAGTGGTCTTGGAAGGGAGCATTACTTCAAAATAACGAGTATCATCTTCAAACTCTCCCAATAGGGTACGCCAAAAAGAGACATCGTCGTAACTTTCAACATAAGCCACAATTTTTCGTCTTGCCTTTTTGGGCTTTAACCTATTTGCCGCACCGATATATAAAGAAGAAAGGTTGTCGGATAATCTCTTTCCCATAGCCGTGTCGTTTAGTTAAATTCATTGTGTTATATCGCTCACTTCGGTAACGGCATCAAGCCATCCATCCATGACCAAAGCCGGCGAATGAGTCGTGAGTACAATCTGTACATTCGGATTCAATTCACGAATTAATGAAATAAGACGTTGTTGCCACTCCACATGAAGAGAAATCTCAGGCTCATCCATAAACAGCACTCCATGCCTCTTGTCCTGTACCAAGACAGTAAGCAAAATAACCAATATCTGTTTTTCACCCGAAGAAAGTTGGTAAGGGTATAAAGTATCACCGTCTTGTTCAAACAAAATCTCATTGCTCTGACGAATAATCTTCTTTCCCGTTTCTCCGAAAAGATCATCCATTAAATCCTGGAATTTCTTCTTAGGATAAGACATTTGGGCAGCACGCATCTGGTCTTCGGGATTACCGGAAGTAAGACACTCGATAATACGATTACCGATATTCACCTGATAATCCAAATAACGGCGCTGCAATTGATAAAGCTGCCAGTCCAGCTCTGTCTTCACATTCTTATCCGCCATTTTTTCAAGCAACTCGGAATGAATCAATGGTCGGTCAAAACTTCTGATAACATCAAAATGAATTTGCGTAGCATCTTCAGGAGAAAAAACAAAATGTACCCCCGGTGCAGAGCCATTACTTAAAGCCCCCCCCTCCAAAGCACTCAAACTATTTACAGACCTGTTCAGAATAGTACTTTTACCTATTCCATTCACCCCACTCAGAATATTAACATCAGGGCGAAGTTCCCACGAGATATCTTTACGTCCCCACAGCCGCTTTATCTCGATACGCTTAATATAATCAGCCTGCTTTTTCATTTTATATAAATTTACTATAAAGCAAAGATAGAAAATATAAAAAGAAACACCTACATTTGTACTGTTATTTAAGGTAAAAAAGATATGGCTATTCAGAAGTATAAAGGACATTTGGCATTGCTGGGCGCTGCCATAATGTGGGGATTAATGTCTCCTATCGGCAAAACAGCTTTAGAGAACGGAATTTCAGGACTTTCACTGGCAACTTTTCGAATGACGGGAGGAGCAGTCTGTTTTTGGATTGCATCTATTTTCGCACCCAAAGAACAAGTAAAGCCTCATGACTTGATGATGTTGTTCTTTGCCGGACTATTGGGTATCGTATTTAATCAAGGTTGTTTTACGTTCGGGTTATCACTGACCTCTCCCATCGATGCTTCCATCGTAACAACCACCGCACCGATTGCAACCATGATTGTTGCAGCCATTTATTTGAAGGAACCGGTAACCGGAAAGAAAGTAATCGGCATCTTCTTAGGCTCCATTGGGGCTTTAACTTTGATTATGAGTAGTCAAGGGTCCACAGATGATAATGCCGGAAGCATTCCGGGAGACTTGTTGTGCTTGGCTGCTCAGATAAGTTTTTCTTTTTATCTGGCTATCTTTAAAGGATTAATCAGCAGATATAATATCTTCACATTAATGAAATGGATGTTCACATATGCCGCCATCTGCTTTATTCCATTCTCCTATCACGAAGTTTCGGCTATTCAATTTAACGAGATATCCACCACGTGGGGCTGCGTCCTTTTTGTTATCTTGGGAGGCACATTCTTTGCCTATATTTTAATGATGATAGGACAAAAGACATTGCGTCCGACCGTTATCAGTATGTATAACTATGTACAACCGATTGTCGGTACTTCTGTCTCTATTTTATTGGGCATGGGTACTTTCGGACCGGCAAAAGGACTGGCCGTCGTATTGGTATTCTTAGGAGTGTACATCGTCACTCAAAGTAAGAGCCGCGAACAGATGCTGGCTGAACAAACGGTTCAAAAAGACAGGCACTAACCATAGTTGTTGCAATCCCCCAACTCGGAGATTTATATAATTGACTCTTCCAAACGAAGCTGCTCTATATATTTCTCCGTGTCCTCCCAAAGTTGTTTGGCCTGCGGATGATTCATAAATTTATCTTTTACTTTTTTCGGTTTGCAAGAAGCAAACATTTGTCCGGTCACCTCCGACACTTCTTCATCAAGCAATAAGTGAATAGCTGTTGCCGCACCTTCTTTAGGAGTACGGATGCAAGGACGAAAAAACCAATCTGTCAATTTATCAAACCACATATCCATACGGATGATATTGGTAGAAACAATTCCCGGATCGGCGGCATTGACTGTAATTCCGCTGTCTTTCACCCTTTCCGACAGTTCACGCGTAAACAGCCACAAAGCCAACTTGGTATTGCTATAAATAGGAATACGCCAAAAGCTACCTGACTTTCCACGGGAAAAAAAATCGGACGTGATATGCCCAAGTGAATAAGTACACGAAACCATATTGACAATACGGCTTCCTTTTCCCATCAAAGGCAATAATCTCATAGTCAAAAGAAAAGGAGCAACATAATTCACCGCCACAGTTCTTTCCAGCCCGTCTTCAGTCTGCATCAAATGAGTACTCATTGTTCCGGCATTATTCATCAAAAGGTCAATATGTTTTCCACGTCCCAACAGTCCGTCTGCAACATTGATAACAGACGCCATAGAAGACAGATCGACCTGACGTACTTCTATCTCCTTGTTTCCTGTTTCCAATATCATCTGATTCTTACGTTCTTCTCCTTTAAAAAGAGTATAACACAACATAATGACATGATACCCTGCCTCGGCTACGGCACGAGTTATTTCCTTTCCCATTCCTCCGTCGGCACCGGTTATAACAGCTAATTTACTCATTTTTCCACTCTTGCTTTTATATATAAACACTTATTTTTTCTCCAATTTTTCAATTTCTTTTTTCAAACTTGCCGGCAGCTCTTCCCGCAAGTGCTGGTGGCAAGCCATTTCAATAGTGTACATTCGTGCTATACAATAGTTACTATGCTTACAGTTACACCGCGCTTTTTCTTCTTCACGCATACGATTGACAAAACCGGGTTCATTAAGCAAAGCACGCGCCATCTGCACAAATTCAAAACCATGATTCAATACCTCATCAATCTTTTCACGCGAAACCAACCCACCGACATATACTAACGGAATATCCTTTATTTCGGTTCTGAATTTCAGAGCATCTTCCAAGAAATAGGCCTCTTTGAAAGGTACGGCCGGAATCATCCATTTGCCTGCCATTCTTACTCCATATTTCAGCCACCAGCAATTCATATAATGAGTCATCGTTTTGATAGGCATTTCACCGCGCATGACATACATTGGAGCTTTACTTACAAAACCTCCACTCAAGACCAACGCCTGTGCACCATCTTGCACCAACCGCTTGGCTACCTGCATGGTCTCGTCTATTTCCATACCTCCCTTAAAGCCATCACGCATATTCATTTTCACCAATACTGCCATATCGCTACCTGCAGCCTGCATCACCTCTTCCATTACCATATCCATAAAACGCATACGATTCTCCAACGAACCGCCATACTCGTCTTTACGGTGATTGGTATAAGGAGAGAGAAACTGACTGATGAGATATCCATGTCCGGCATGAATTTCCACTGCATCAAAGCCGGCCTCACGTGCTAAATTGACAGAACGACCATAAGCTTTTGCCATCGCCGGAAGTTCGTCCTTACGCAAACCGCGTACAAATGTAGGAGAATAAAGATTGAAACCGGAAGAAGCTCCTACGGGAGTTACCCCACAAATACTTTTATGAGACATGTTTCCGCAATGTCCCAACTGAATACCGGCTGCCGCACCCTCCTTATGGATGGCATCGGTTATGTCTTTCAACCCCGGCACTATCTCAGGGCGCATCCACAGCTGTCGGTCAAAAGACAAACCGCTTTGAGCTACAGCAGCATAAGCGATTGTAGTCATTCCTACTCCCCCGGCCGCTACCGAACGATGATAGTCCAATAACTGTTGTGAAGGTACATTGCCCGGACACATGCTTTCAAAAGCCGCCGAACGAATCGTACGATTTCTCAAAGTAAGCGGCCCGATGGATGCCGGAGTAAATAGTTTAGAATCTATCATGACTTTTAAATTTTATAGTCTAATCGGTTAATAAACAAAAGGAATCATTCGTTTTCTGCCACCCACAGCCTGTGCTCCAAACTCTTCTCGATAACGATTGCGAATCGAATTGGCACGCGGAGCCAAATTAGCAAATGTCCACAGAACAAATACCCAAGCAGCCGGTGAGCAAGTCAGTACGGCAAAACCTACCCATTCCAATAATTCTCCGAAATAATTACCTGACGTGACATACCGATACATTCCTTTCTGTGGCAAATAATGACGAGTATCGCCCGGTTTACGTAAATGACGGATCACACTGTCCGAATGAATATTAATTCCCATACCTGCAAAAAACAGAACCAGTCCTGCCCAAAAAGAAGAAGTATTAAGCCATGCATCCGAATAAAGTCCTTCGGGAGCAAGATAGAAAAGCCACTCGCCCTGCATAAAACCATTCAACACATTGAATACCACTCCCATCAACATAATGGCAATAGGCATCCGGCTCTTTCCTTTCATCAAGAAAGGGAATATAAAGGCACGCTGGAAATAATGCAGTTCAAAGAGTAGGAAAAAGACAAGAGGCACAGCGCTACAACGCACACTGCTATTCCACCATAAATAGAGCATGACGAAAAACACCGGCGCTTCCATCAATATCCAACCTAGTTTATTGTTTAACGAAATTCCCCATTTGGAAGTTTGGAACATACCATAGCCGGCACGTACATAATAAAGGGCTGCAAAAACAACAACCGCTAATGCAGACATTGTCAGAAGTAATAAGTCAAAAGTCTGTTGTTCCATACTCGGTCCTCCTTTTATTAGATTTAGTTAGTCACTAACAAATTTAAAGAAAATTCGAGAGAGGAGAAATATTTTAGATAGTTTTTGTGGAAAAAGACTATAAAATGCGAGAAAGTGACAGTAAAACCATCGATGATATTATTCTTCAGACACGGATAACATGAATTTCACAGAAAAATCCGTGTAAACCCATGTTATCCGTGCTTGCCAATTACCTCTGCTTCAAAGGCACATATTCCAGTTCTTCCAATACATTCTTGTATGCCGGACGAATAATGCGTTTTCCTTCAAAATTCAGCTCCTCATTGCGGTGTGCGCACCACCCCACGATACGAGCCATCGCAAACAAAGGTGTAAATATTTCCTGTGGCAGACCAATCATTTCATATACGAAACCTGAATAGAAATCGATATTGCTGGAAACAGTCTTGCCGTTATTCTTAATCTTTCCGAACATAGCGATGGCACGTTCTTCCAACAATTCCAGGAAAGCAAATTCTTCTTCCTTGCCTTTTTCTTTTGCCAAATCACGAGCCAATTCTTTCAACAAAATAGCACGAGGATCGGATATCGTATAGACCGCATGACCGATACCATAAATCAGACCGGACTTATCATACGCTTCCTTATTCAACATACGGGTAAAGTAAGTATCAATTTCGTCCACATTGGTCCAATCCTTGATATTTTCCTGCAAATGATGGAACATATCCGCCACTTGGATATTTGCCCCTCCATGAAGCGGACCTTTCAACGAGCCGATACCTGCGGCTATGGCCGAATAAGTATCCGTACGGCTGGACGAAACTACACGGACGGTAAAAGTAGAGTTATTACCACCTCCGTGTTCAGCCTGAAGTACCAACAGCAAATCAAGCGTGCGCGCATCAAGTTCCGTATAATCCTTTTTCAACATATACAGGAAGTTTTCTGCGATAGACAGTTTTTCACGCGGATGACGGATATGCAACGAACGACCATACGTGGCATGGCGCAACATGTTATAAGCGTATGCAATAATGGTCGGGAACTTGGATATCAAGTCAATACTCTGACGCATCAGGTTATCACGCGAAGTATCATCCGCCTGCGGGTCAAAACGGTACATTTCAAGCACGCTACGGGCCAGAATGTTCATAATGTTATTTCCCTCCAACTCAATGATATTCATTTTGGTCTTCTGTTCCAACGGAGTATTGTCATTAATCAACTCACAGAAAGAAGCCAACTCTTCCTTGTCAGGCAAATGACCGGACAATAACAGATAAGCCACCTCCTCAAAACCAAAACGTTTCTCCTTAATGATACTATGTGCCAAATCTTCCAAATCATACCCACGATAGAAAAGTTTGCCGGGAATCGGCTTCAATCCTCCGCCGGGAATACGTTCATACCCTACTACATTGCCTATCTTGGTCAACCCTACCAAAACACCGGTGCCATCTTCGTTACGCAATCCGCGCTTTACATCAAACTTCTTGAACAATTCGTTCTCAATCCGGGTTGCATTCTTCATTTCCTCGGAGAGTTTGTAAATGATATATTCTTTCTTCATATCCGTGAGTTTTTAGGAGTTTATTCTTTCTATTATTTCTTTTGTAAATGCCGACGTGCCAAGCGAGACACCTCCGGGCATAAAACGGGCAAGGTCATGTGTGGCACGTCCCTCGCCAAAACTGGATTCCAAGGCATTCACTATCAGCTCCGCCGCCTTATTCCAGCCAAAATGTTCCAACATCATGACAGCCGAGAGGATTAATGAACAAGGATTCACCACATCCTTTCCGGCAATATTGGGAGCCGTACCGTGAGTTGCTTCAAAAATGGCATGACCGGTATTGTAATTGATGTTCGCTCCGGGAGCAATTCCGATGCCGCCTACCATGGCAGCCAACTGATCCGAGATATAATCTCCGTTCAAATTCAAGGTAGCCACCACCGAATATTCTTCGGGAATCAATAACGTATTCTGCAAGAATGCATCGGCTATGCAGTCTTTTATCACCAACTTGCCTGACGCAATGGCATCTCCGAATTCACGTTCCGCCAGTTCATATCCCCATTTCTTGAAGCCGCCTTCAGTAAACTTCATGATATTTCCTTTATGCACCAACGTCACTGACGGCAAGCCATGCTCCAAAGCATATTTACATGCCGCACGTACCAGACGTTCCGTTCCTTCTTTGGACACCGGTTTCACGCCAAACGAAGAACTTTCGGGAAAGCGCACTTTAGCCACTCCCATTTCATCATGCAAAAAACGATAAAACTTCTCAGCTTCCGGCGTACCTGCTTCCCATTCTATACCTGCATAAATATCTTCCGTATTTTCGCGGAAAATATGCATATCCACCTTCTGAGGCTCTTTCACCGGAGATACCACTCCGCTGAACCAACGTACGGGGCGCAGACACACATACAAATCCAGCGTCTGGCGCAAAGCCACATTCAAGGAACGGATACCACCTCCTACCGGAGTAGTCAACGGACCTTTTATGCCCACACCATATTTCTTGAAAGCCTCCATCGTCTCATCCGGCAACCAGGAACCTGTTTCGTTGAAAGCACGTTCACCTGCCAGCACTTCCATCCATTCTATTTCATGTTCATTGCCGTATGCCTTTTTCACGGCTGCATTCACTATGGCTTGCATGGAGGGAGTGATTTCTACTCCCACTCCGTCTCCTGTAATATAAGGTACTGTCTTTTTCATCTTTTATCTTGCATTTAGAGCAGAGCCGGCACGGAACCAACCTATCTGCTGTTCATTATAAGTATGCTGTACTTCAAAACGATCCTGAGTGCCATCTTCATGGTGTAAAGTCACAGTCAGATTTCTTCCGGGAGCAAAGTCCGCCAATCCGCTGACGGTAATCAAATCATGTTCTTGAATCTTGTCATAGTCCGCTTTGTCTATAAAGGTCACCGCCAACATTCCCTGCTTCTTCAGATTCGTTTCATGGATGCGGGCAAAACTCTTCGCCAAAATAACCTTTACATTCAGAAAACGAGGCTCCATAGCAGCATGTTCACGACTGGAACCTTCTCCATAATTTTCCTCCGCAACTACCATAGACCCGATGCCTTGCGCTTTATACTGCTTAGCCGCGCCCGATACACTCTCATAGGTATTTGTCAATCGGTTCCACACCTTGTTCGTTTCACCATTGAAAGCATTCACCGCCCCCATCAGCATATTATCCGAAATATTTTCCAGATGACCACGGAAACGCAGCCACGGGCCTGCCATCGAAATATGGTCTGTGGTACATTTACCTTGAGCCTTAATCAGTAAAGGCATATCCGTAAAATCCTTTCCATCCCATGCCGGAAACGGAGCCAATAACTGCAAACGCTGTGATTCGGGATTCACCTTAATTTCTACCTGTGCACCGGCAGGAGCCAAATAACCGGGATTACCTTGAGTGAAACCTGCCGACGGCAATTCATCTCCCTCGGGAACGCTCAATTTCACCTTCTCGCCTTCTTGATTTATCAACGTATCTTTCAACGGATTGAAACATAAATCACCGGCAATAGTCAGAGCCAATACCAATTCAGGAGAAGCCACAAATGCATGTGTATTCGGATTACCATCGGCACGTTTGGCAAAATTACGGTTGAAAGAAGTGACAATCGAGTTCTTGCGGACAGGATCATCGGTATGGCGTTTCCACTGTCCGATGCACGGACCGCAAGCATTCGCCATAATAGTAGCCCCAATCTTTTGGAAAGCATCAATCATCCCGTCACGCTCGGCGGTGGCTCGAATCTGTTCAGAACCCGGATTGACAATCAAAGGAGCAGCCACAGCCAAATGTTTTTCAGCTACCTGACGGGCAATGGAAGCAGCCCGACTTAAATCCTGATAAGATGAATTGGTACATGAACCTATCAGCCCGACTTCCATCTTACGCGGATAACCATTAACCAATACCTTTTCGGCAAACTCTGAAATAGGTGTTGCGGCATCCGGTGTAAACGGCCCGTTGATATAAGGTTCCAACTCGGACAAATTAATTTCAATCACACGGTCGTAGAAAGCAGAAGGATTGGCAACAACCTCAGCATCGGCACGTAAATCATTTGCCACTTTTCCGGCCATCTCTGCTACAGACTCTCTTCCGGTAGCTTTCAGATACACAGCCAT
>OGKG01004212.1_pt1 | contig 12378 bp, 11 predicted proteins | sample 1572201 | NCBI WGS metagenome assembly OGKG01 (sample SAMEA2582146, study PRJEB24529) | metagenome | biome: Human gut stool | place: China | collected 2011 | reverse complement strand
TGTTTCTGGAAGAATCCAGACAGGTAGTTATACAAACCGTGATGGAGTTAAAGTTTACACAACAGAAGTTGTGATCGAAGAGCAGGATTTTGCAGAGAGCAAAGCTGCTGCAGCCCAGAACAGTAATATGGGAGTTCCACAGCCAAGCGCGCCACAGCCTAGTGCCGCAGCAAGCGATGGTTTTATGAATATTCCGGATGGTTTGGAAGAAGAATTACCATTTAGTTAAATAGGAGGTAGAAATCATGGCTTATACAAAAGGCGATTCTCCAATGAGAAGAAGAGGCGGACGTAGAAGAAGAAAAGTATGTGCATTCTGTACAGAAGCCGATGCTGTAATCGATTATAAAGATGTAGCAACATTAAAGAAATACGTATCTGAAAGAGGAAAAATCCTTCCAAGACGTATTACAGGAACATGTGCTAAACATCAGAGAGCTGTTACAGGAGCTATTAAGAGAGCTAGACATTTAGCTTTAATGCCATATACAGCTGAATAATTTTAAGCAGATAATGAAGAGTTATATTGTGACGTATGTTGCGGTATAGCTCTTTTTTTGTATCATAGAAATTCCGATGGAATCTCCTATGATACAAAAAGCCCTTCGGGCAAGATCGCACTGCGACAGACATGTCAAAATAATTAAGAAAATTGCGTAAATTGAACAAATATCTCGCTTTCGTTAAATATAATGTACAAATTCATGCAATTGAGTTATAATAAAGGATAATTGTAAGAATCAAATCAGGAGAAAAAAATGGACATTATGAAGAAAACAAAGATAGAACAGTATCTTCAAGGACCATTATGGGCATTGCTTATTCTGGCTTTTGTAGACATTGTGTTCTTTTTCTTGGATATTCGATGTGGAGTGATCTTAGCGGTCTCACTAGTCGTATTTTTAGTTTTTCAGATGATCATTTATTCCCGAAGCAAACAAGAGATCATCAAAGAATGTATGGATTTTATGTTTGAGCAGAGTCAGGTGCAGAATTATTTGTTACAACAGCTTCCTGTTCCGTATGCACTGCTTGATGGGAATGGAATGATCATATGGTCAAATGATGCATTTCATAAAATTGTGGGAGAGAACCGAGGAAAGTCATTGCAACAGATTTTTCCGAATCTGAACCGTAATCTGCTTCCGTCGGATGTGATGCACTCTATTTCTCATATTGAATATAAAAAGAAATGCAAAGAGGGAGATAAGGAAAAAGAACAGACGCTATTCTATAAAGTAGAGATGAATCGTATTCGTGTAGAAGATTTCTCTGATGAGAATGATAACAGTTGTTCTAGACAGATGCTTAAGGACAACGATCTGATCGCAGTATATTTTTTTGATCAGACATTACTTAAGAAATATATGGAACAAAATGAGAATCAGAGAATGGTCATTGGTTTAATCTATATTGATAATTACGAAGAAATCCTTGATGATATTGATGCGGTGAAACGATCTATGCTGATCGCAGTGGCAGATCGTAAGATCAACAAATTTATCCAGAATGTCTCTGGGGTTGTGAAGAGAACAGAGAGAGATAAATATTTTGTTGTATTTGAACAGAAATATTTGGACAAGATCAAAGAAAACAAATTCTCGATCCTTGATGAGATCAAGACGATCAATCTTGGGAATTCTATGCATATGACATTAAGCATCAGTTTTGGAATTAATGGAAATACGTATCAGGAAAACTATGAAGCAGCCTGTGCAGGTATGGATCTGGCATTAGGACGTGGTGGTGATCAGGCAGTGATCAAGGATGGGGAAGATATTTCCTATTATGGTGGCAATTGTGAGGTTATGGAACGTACCACACGAGTCAAAGCACGAGTTAAAGCGCATGCGTTAAAAGAACTTCTTGAATCAAAGGAAAAGGTCGTGATCATGGCACATAAGATTCCGGATCCAGATGCGATCGGTGCAGCTGTTGGTCTGTACAGACTTGGACTTTCTCTGGGAAGAAAGGCACATATCGTTATGAACGAAGTAACGATCTCTGTCCGTGCGATGGTTGATGAATTAAATAAAAGTGGTATTTATGATGAAGATATGTTCATTGATAACGAACAAGCAATTGAGATCACAGATGAAAACACGTTATTGATCGTAGTGGATGTAAATCATGCAAATTATACAGAATGTGAACAGTTATTAAGTCAGACAAAGACAACGGTGATCTTAGATCATCATCGAAAGAATAAAGATATGATCAAGAATCCGGTACTTTCATATGTAGAGCCATATGCATCTTCTACATGTGAATTGGTAGCAGAGATTCTTCAATATGTAGATTCAAAACCAAAGTTAGAGCCAATGGAAGCGAATGCCATGTATTATGGAATGCTTGTAGATACGGACAATTTTGTGAATAAAACAGGTGTCAGAACATTTGAGGCAGCGGCATATCTAAAGAGAAATGGAGCTGATCTTACAAAGGTAAGAAAGATGTCAAGAGAAAGCATGGAAACTTACAGAATCCGTGCGAAAGCGATCAGTGAAGCAGAGATCTTATATGGCAGGTTCGCGATCGCAACACTGGTAGGAATCGGTGTGGACAGCCCTACTGTTATTGGTGCACAGGTAGCGAATGAATTACTTGATATTGATGGAATTGAAGCATCTTTTGTATTAACAGGTGTTCATGAGCGAGGCTATATCAGTGCAAGATCGATCGATGAAGTGAATGTCCAGAAGATCATGGAAGAATTCGGAGGCGGCGGACATTTGACAGTTGCAGGTGCACAGCTTGTTGATGTATCATTAGAAGAAGCCAAGAATATTATTCATGAGACATTACGATATTTGATATCAAAAGGAGAGATATAAGCGATGAAAGTTATTTTATTAGAAGATGTAAAATCAGTTGGAAAAAAAGATGAAGTAGTAGAGGTTAACAACGGATATGCAAGAAATGTATTATTCCGCAAGAATTTAGCAATTGAAGCTACAAATAAAGCATTAAATGATCTAAAATTAAGAAAGGCGAATGATGATAAACTGGCTGCAGAAGCATTAGCAGATGCCAAAGTTTTAGCAAAAGAGATTGAAGAAAAACAATTGGTATTAAAGATGAAGGTTGGAGAAGGTGGAAGAACATTTGGATCTATTTCCACAAAAGAAATCGCAGCAGAAGCAAAGAAACAGTTAGGATATGATTTAGATAAGAAAAAAATGCATTGTGAACCAATCAAGAATCTTGGATTCCATGATGTTGCGATCAAAGTTCATCCACAGGTAACAGCAACATTAAGAGTTAAAGTAGAAGAAAAATAAGAGGGCATATTTATGGATGAAGCATTTATCAAGAAAGTGCAGCCGAACAGCCCGGAGGCAGAACAGTCTGTGATCGGTGCGATGATCATGGACAGGGATGCGATCGCAGATGTTATCGATATTGTGAATGCCGATGATTTCTATCAGAAGCAGAACGGCATCTTATTTGAAGCGATGACAGAATTATACCGGGAAGGAAAGCCGGTCGATCTGGTAACGCTTCAGAATAAATTAAAGAAAAAAGACGTGCCGGAATCTATGAAGAGTCTTGAATTTATCAGGGATCTTCTGGAAGTTGTTCCAACGTCAGCCAATGCCAAACAATACGCAACGATCGTCAGGGAAAAGGGAACACTTCGGAAATTGATCAAAGTTACAGAAGATATCACAACAGAATGTTATCTTGGTAAAGATGATGTGACAGAGATCTTGGATCACACAGAGAAGAATGTATTCGGACTTCTTCAGCAGGCAAGTGGAAGAGAAGAGTTTGTTCCAATTGACAAAGTTGTGTTAAATACACTGGATGCGATCGAAGAAGCGGCAAGTTCTGCTGGGCGAGTCACAGGTATTGCAACAGGATTTACAGATCTTGATTACAAATTATCTGGACTACATCCATCAGAACTGATCATCGTGGCGGCACGTCCTGCTATGGGTAAGACAGCATTTGTGTTGAATATTGCGCAGAAAGCGGCAGTCAGGGATCACGTTCCAACAGCGATCTTTAGTCTGGAGATGTCGAAAGAACAGCTTGTAACCCGTATGATGGCGATGGAAGCGATGGTAGATTCACAATCTATCCGTACTGGTGATCTTCAGGAAACCGACTGGGAGAAGATCATGGAAAGTGCGGGAACGATCGGTCGTTCTCCATTGATCATTGATGATACACCAGGTATTACGATCGCAGAATTACGATCTAAGTGTCGTAGATACAAACAGATTCATGGATTGGACCTGATCATTATCGACTACCTGCAGTTGATGTCAGGTGGTAAGCGTTCTGAATCCAGACAGCAGGAGATTTCAGAGATCTCAAGATCGTTAAAAGCATTAGCAAGAGAGATGAATGCACCAGTGATCGCATTATCTCAGCTAAGTCGAAGAGTTGAAGAGAGAAAACCAGCCAAGCCAATGCTATCAGATCTTCGTGAGTCAGGATCGATCGAGCAGGATGCCGATGTTGTTATGTTTATTTATCGTGATGAATATTATAATGAAGATTCCGAGAAGAAAGGAATTGCAGAGATCATAGTCGACAAACAGCGAAATGGTTCAACAGGTAGTGTAGAGCTTGTATGGCTCGGACAATACACCAAATTTGGCAATAAAGAGAGAGCACCACATTAATTTTTGGGTGCTTTTTCTTACATGTATAATTGGATAAAATATACAAATAAAACAAAGTTCTACAATTTTGAAACAAGATCAAATGATGTGATTGAATAAGGAGGTATCTTATGTTATCATTTCTATTTCCTCCGATCTGTCCGTTATGTGCCAAAGAATTATTGGACAAAGGAGAACATATCTGTAAAATATGCAGTAAAAAGCAGATTTTTATCAAAGAACCCACATGTTATTCTTGTGGAAAATCAATGAAGAATCAGGAAAAAGAATATTGCAGTGACTGCAGACAGCATCCGAAGAATTTTGAACGTGGTATGGGGTTATGTATTTACCAGAAACCAGTTACTGATTCACTGGCTGCGATCAAATATAAGAATGAGAGAAAATTTGCACAGTATTATTTGGAAGAAATTCGAAAAAGAAAATACAGGGAATTGCTGCGACTAAAAGCAGATGCGGTAATTCCGGTGCCGATTCATAAAAAAAAGAGAAGAAAGAGAGGGTTTAATCAGGCAGAAATCTTTGCAAAGGGGATTGCAGAGATGTTGGATCAACCGATGTATACAAAGATTGTGGAAAGAATCCATGATACGAAACCACAGAAACAATTAAGCCCAGGAGAGAGAAAAAACAATTTAAAGAAAGCTTTTCGTGGAAATTTGAAAGAATATCAGAAAGCAGGGATGCCGAAAAGGGTATTGGTGATAGATGACATTTATACGACAGGATCAACAGCGGAAGCAGTGACGACAGTGTTAAAACAATTGGGAGTGCAGGAAGTTTATGTATTTTGCATAGCGATCGGAAAAGGATTTTCCTGATATTTCCGTCATGGTGTTTTATGTACTGGTTTGTTATAATAGGGGCTGGTATATTTGTTGAAGGATATTATTTAGAAAGAGGAAAATAGATGGAACAACGATATGATTTAAGCGGATCATTGCTTCACTGGTACGATTATAATAAACGGATCTTACCATGGAGAGAGAATAAAGATCCATACAGAATCTGGATTTCCGAGATCATGCTGCAACAGACAAGAGTGGAAGCGGTAAAGCCGTATTTTGATCGTTTTATGGAAGTGCTGCCAACGGTTTATGATCTTGCTAAAGTAGATGATGACCGGTTGATGAAATTGTGGGAAGGACTTGGTTATTACAATCGAGCAAGGAATTTAAAAGCAGCAGCACAGACGATCGTTGAAGAATATGGTGGACAACTGCCTGCTGATTATGATAAATTATTATCGCTGAAGGGCATTGGAATGTATACAGCAGGAGCAATCGGATCGATCGCATTTGAATTACAGGTTCCTGCAGTCGATGGAAATGTTCTTCGTGTGCTGACTAGATTGTGGGGAGATGATTCTGATATTCTCAAAGATAAGACAAAGAAAGCGATGGGAAGAAGAGTCATGGAATTTATGCCGGAAGACCGACCGGGAGATTTTAATCAGGCATTGATCGAACTTGGAGCAACTGTTTGCGTGCCGAATGGGCAGCCATTATGTGATCAATGTCCATGGGATACAGTCTGTAAGGCATATAAAGAAGATCTCATTGATCAATTACCGGTCAAGACACCAAAGAAGGCAAGACGGATTGAACATAAGACTGTATTTTTATTAGAATGCGGAGAGCAGATCGCAATCCATAAAAGAGGAGACAAAGGATTGCTTGCTGGACTATGGGAGTTCCCGAATGAAGATAAGAAAATGGATGCCGAAGATATCAAGGAATGGATGGCAGAGCATCATATGGAAGATGCGAAGACAAAAGCAGCAGGAAAGGGAAAACATATCTTCAGTCATGTGGAATGGCACATGGAAGGAGTAAGAATTTCCTTGAAAACACCGATTCAGAGTGAAAATTACGTCTGGGTACTAAAAAAAGAACTAGAAAATACGTATGCATTGCCGTCAGCATTTGAAATATTCCGTAAGATATTGTAAAATAGAAGTTACGTATATAATTATGGAATGTAAAATTCCATAAAAGCTAAATTATTATTAAAAAGGAGAACAGATTATGAAAAAGTTTTTAACAGTCGCATTAGCTGGTGTACTGGCAGCATCTATGCTGTTTACAGGATGTAGTAAAAAAGAAGAAAGCAAGGTTCCAGACAAACTGATCGTAGGAACAAACGCAGAATTTCCACCATTCGAATATATGAATGATAAGAAACAGCCAGACGGTTTCGATATTGCTATGATCAAAGAAATCGGAAAACGTATGGACAAAAAGGTTGAGATCCAGAACATGGAATTCAAATCTCTGATCGGGGCTATGGAGTCTAATTCAATCAATACGATCATTGCAGGAATGACAAAGACAAAAGAACGTCAGAAATCTGTAGATTTTTCTGATAGCTACTATACATCTAATCAGGCAATTATCTTAAAGAAAGACAGCAAGATCAAAAAATTATCTCAGTTAGAAGGAAAGAAAGTCGGTGTTCAGGAAGGAACAACTGGTGACATCATTGCTTCTGGAGAAAAATTTGGTGAAAAGAACAAAGTCATCGTAAAGACAGATGTAAAACGTTATAAAAAGGGTGTTGACGCTGTTATGGATCTGAAAAACGGTGCAATTGATGCGGTTGTTATTGATGAAAAACCAGCACAGGAATTTGTGAAAAACAATGCGAAGAAGTTAAAATTAGTTGTTGACTCTGCAGGTGCGGAATACTACTGTATCGCAATTACAAAAGGTAACACAGCATACAAAGAAGAGATCAACAAACAGATCAAAGCAATCAAAAAAGACGGAACATATGATAAGCTGAAAGCAAAATACATTGATTCCGCAAACTAGGAAATTAGGAAGGTAAGGTTTCAAAATGTTAGATTCATTTTACAGAGCGTTTGTCGCCGAGCAGCGCTATCTGCTGTATCTTGATGGATTAAAGGTGACGATCTTAGTATCTGTCATTGCAATTCTTATTGGTGTAGCACTTGGTACGATCTTGGCGTTAATGCGCTTGACGGCAGAGCAGAAAGGAAAGAGTACACTTTTATCGAAGATCGCATACGTGTACATTGATATCATCCGTGGAACACCAACATTGACACAGTTGATGATCATGTATTTCGTTATTTTAAAAGGTCAGAATGGACTGCTTGTAGGTTCCTTAACCTTTGGTTTGAACAGTGCAGCTTATGTTGCTGAGATCATCCGTGCAGGAATTCAGGCGGTTGATCAGGGACAGATGGAAGGTGGACGTTCTCTTGGATTATCCTATGTACAGACAATGAAAGATATTATCTTGCCTCAGGCGATCAAGAATATTCTTCCTGCCCTTGGAAATGAATTTATCGTACTGATCAAGGAAACATCTATATTAGGATATGCAGCGATCGTTGACCTGACAAAGGTATCAGATTTTGTAATTTCAAGAATCTTCGAAGCACTGGCACCATTGCTTGGAACAGCATTGATCTATTATGTGATCGTTAAGATCCTGACTCTTGGATTAAACGCATTAGAAAGGAGACTGAGACAAAGTGATAGACGTTAAGAATTTACATAAATATTTCGGATCTCTGGAAGTGTTAAAAGGCATTGACTGCCATATTGACAAAGGAGAATGCGTTTGCGTGATCGGACCAGCCGGATCTGGAAAGAGTACATTTTTAAGATGCTTAAACTTATTAGAGACTCCGACAAAGGGAGATATTGTCATCGATGATATGCATTTGACAGAGAAAGACTTTGATGTAGATGCGATGAGAAAACGAGTTGGAATGGTATTTCAGCATTTTAACTTATTCCCACATCTGACAATCCTTGAGAATGTTACATTAGCTCCGATCCGTCACAAGATGATGACAGAAGAGCAGGCAAAAGAAAAAGCGATGGAATTGTTAAACCGTGTAGGCGTTGGTGATAAAGCTGATAATTATCCAGCGCAGTTATCTGGTGGACAGAAACAGCGTGTAGCAATCGCAAGATCACTGGCATTATCACCAGAAGTCATGCTGTTTGATGAACCAACTTCAGCACTTGACCCTGAGATGGTTGGAGAAGTATTAGAAGTTATGAAACAGCTTGCCCAAGAAGGTATGACAATGGTTGTCGTAACTCATGAGATGGGATTTGCAAGAGAAGTTGCCAATCGTGTATTTTTCATGGATGGCGGAGGAATCCTTGAAGAAGGAACACCAGAACAGATCTTTGACCATCCACAGGAAGAGCGAACAAAGGCATTTTTAAGCAAAGTGTTATAAAAGCTCATAAGAATAAGAAGGGCTATACACATATTTTAATGTTGTATAACCCTTCTTTTTGTATACAAAAAAATAAATTTGACGTTAATGTAGGAAATCTTTGTAAAATTCAGGTTTCTTGATGGAAAACGACAAAATGATGTGCTATCATAAAAGGGTATTTAAGTAAATTAGGGGAATATATCAAACAAAAATAGGAAGGGGATAAGAAGTGAACCAGAATGTAAAGATAACCAGACAACAGGCAGAAGAAGAAGCTAAGATGCTGGAGAAAGTATTTGATGTTGTCAGGTTTTTGGAGGGGGATTTTTTTGAGCAGATGCAAGATGATCCACGCATCGGAGTAAAAATTGGAATGTGTCAGTGCTATGATTTTTGGAAGAAGAATAAACCATGTGAGAATTGTACATCAATGAAAGCATACGCGGAGAAGAAACAAAAAACAAAACTGGAATTTTTGGATGCAGATGTTTTTCTGGTTATTTCAAGATATCTGGAAATAGATGGTGAAGCATGTGTCATGGAGCTTGTTAAGCATCTTGAGAATGACACGTTGATCGATACCGATGGAAGGGACAAACTTGTTGGCAAGTTAAAAGGGTATCAGGATAAATTATACATAGATCCGGTAACAGGCGTTTACAATCGAAGATATTTTGAAGATGAGATTCGTAATATGCAGAATTCAGCAGGGGTTGCGATGATCGATCTGGATGATTTTAAATTGTATAATGATATTTATGGACATGATATGGGAGATCAGGTTCTCTGTATTGGTGCGGATGTGATCAAGAATTGTATTCGCAAGACAGATAAGTTAATACGTTATGGCGGAGATGAATTTTTATTGATCTTGTCGGATATGGTAAGAGGTACTTTGCGTGGAAAACTGCTTCAGATTCAAGAGGCTATTGAGAATGCAACGATTCCAAACTGCTCTAGATTGAAGCTTACAGCAAGTATTGGAGGAGTGATATCGGAAGATGGGCAGATCGATGAGGCGATCGCGAAAGCAGACCAGTTGATGTATAAGGCAAAAGATCATAAGGCACAGGTCATAACAGAATGTGATAAAACGATATTTAAAAAGGAAAAAATTCAGAATAAACCTAAAATTTTGATCGTTGATGATTCAGAATTTAACCGTGCGATCTTGAAAGAGATTTTAGAGGAAACCTACGAAATCATAGAAGCTGATGGTGGAAATGAAGCATTGCATAAGATCGATGAATATGGAATGAAAATTTCGCTTGTACTATTAGATATCATTATGCCAGAAAAGGATGGTTTTGAAGTTTTGAAATATATGGAAGAAGAGCGTTTAATCTCAGATATTCCAGTTATTATAATCTCAAGTGAGGATTCTGCGAATTATATCAGAAGAGCTTATGAGATGGGAGTTTCTGATTATATTAACCGCCCATTTGATGCCAATATTGTCTATCAGAGAGTATCTAATACAGTGAAATTATATGCAAAACAAAGAAGATTGATGGCAATGGTTACAAGAGTTTAGGACATTATTTACAAACAGATCATACGAGGTAAACTATGCAGTTAAAGAAGCTTATGATTGAAGTCATGGTCTTTTTCGTATTAGGCTGCTTTCTTTGTGCATGTGGAAAGACAAAAGATCAGACTAGAAAAACAACAAAAGATGCGAACAAAGAGATTATGATCGGTGGAGACAATTATCCGCCATTTAACTATACCGATGAGAATGGCAATCTGGCAGGAATCGATGTAGAATTTGCCAGAGAAGCCTTTCATCGTATGGGTTATAAGCCGGTCTTTGTAAATATTGATTGGGAGAATAAGAAAAATCTTGTGGAACAAGGAAAAATAGATTGTATATGGGCGTGCTTTTCAGTGACAGGAAGAGAAAATGATTATCACTGGGCAGGTCCTTATATGCTGAGCCGTCAGGTGATCGCAGTGAACGACAGCAGCAAGATCAATAAGTTGTCGAATCTGAAGAATAAAATCATTGCGGTTCAGTCTACAACCAAACCAGAGGAATTATTTCTAAAACAAACAGATCCCAAAATACCAAAAGTAAAACAAGTCTACAGTATGGAAAACAGAGAATTGATCTATACTTCTCTGAGCAGAGGATATGTAGACGCTATTGCAGCACATGAGATCTCGATCAGACAGTATATGTCTGATTTTGAAGCAAAATACAGAATTCTTGATGAAGATATTCTTGAGACTGGAATTGGTGTTGCGTTTGCAAAAAATGATAAAAGAGGAATAGAAAAAGAACTGTCAAAGACATTAAAAGCAATGGTCAAAGATGGAAGTGCCAAAAAAATTCTACAAAAATATGTTCCTGATGCAGAAAAATATCTGGAGGTGAACAGCCTTGAGAGATAAAGCGGATAAAAGATTATGGACATTGAGTATTGTTGGCTGTGTGATCGTTGTCGTGACAGTTCTTTTTGTGTCCGTAAAAATAGAAACAAACAATACCAAAAACAGGATTCATTCGATGATGGAATACATCAAGGATCAATATTCTATGTATAACAGTTTTAATGAAGCAGTTGAAGCAAGAAGTCTTGTCAGAATGGTTGAAAAAGTTCAGCAGACAGCGAGAAATTTCAAAACAGATAGACAGGCATTGGAAAAAGAATATTTAAAACAGTATGCAAGGGAACAAAGACTTACGGGGATTATTGTATTAAATGATAAGAATAAACAAATTGCACAATATCATACTGGACCAAGATTTAAAAAAGTTTTGGGTTATGTCATGGAGAAAGAAACACTTCGTGATGTAAAGAATTATCCACAAAAATCATATATGGCAAGAATTGAGCTGAAAAATGGAGGCTATATTGATCTGGCATCGTATGGAAGAAAGGATGCAAAAGGAACGGTTATAGGATATCAGTATGTAAAAACCGAATATGCGAAAAACAATAATCTTACAATCCAAAACGTGCTTGCTGGATATAAGCGGGAAAATGATGGAACGATCGTAATCACAAATGGAAATGATATTATAGCATCAAATGATGAAAAATTAATTGATACAAAGGTACAGGAAGATTCTATTATTAATGAGATCCGACAAAGTGTAAAAGTAGGACAGTTTGCAATCATCCGAAACGGTATTAAACAATATTTTACAAGTCTTGATAAGGGACGAAATTATTATATTTACGTGTATGCAGAAGACAGGAATCTTGTAAAAACATTGACGAGTAACATTGGAATAGCGGTTATTTTATATGGAATTTTTGTGGCAATCTTAATGACGATCAAAGCAAGATCCAATCAACAATATGAACGCATTCAGAAACAACGAGAAGAAGAGTATAAAAGAGAATTAGAAAAATCAGCAAAAGAAGCAAAGAAAGCCAATATTGCCAAAACAGAATTTCTGCAAAGAATGAGCCATGATATCCGGACACCGATCAATGGAATCAGGGGAATGGTAGAAGTTGGAGATTATTATAAAAGTGATATAGAAAAACAATCAGAAAAATTCCATAAGAAACCATTGTATGGTGG
>OGKG01004183.1_pt1 | contig 12459 bp, 9 predicted proteins | sample 1572201 | NCBI WGS metagenome assembly OGKG01 (sample SAMEA2582146, study PRJEB24529) | metagenome | biome: Human gut stool | place: China | collected 2011 | reverse complement strand
CGCTCGCGCTAATAGCCTGCTCCGACGAAACCGTTGACCAACCCGACACGCCGCACCTTGCCGCCAACGAACGGCTCGTGGAAATCGCCCTGCCGGGACTTTCCTCCGGGGGCAGCACAGCGGCAAACGCCGCCACGGACATCTCCCGTGCCGATATCGACAACATCGCGTCGGCTGGCGAGAATGTGATCAAACAACTCACCGTCCTCTGCTTCGTCAACCTCACCGCGAGCGACACCGACGCCGCCACGCTCGATGACTACACCCTCGAACGCGAGTACACCTACGCCAGCGGCGGCGACGCCAACGACATCACCCTCGTCGCCGACGCCGACGGCTACCGTGCCGCCATCGGCGTCCCCAAGGACGACACCCGCCGGCGCACCTTCCTGCTCAAAGCCAATCAAATCGCCGCAGGTAGTGTCACCTACACCGCCGTCCCCGTCAGCGGTGCCGACCGCACTTCGGCAACCACCTACGCCGCCGCCCTCAACGAAACCTCGGCAACTCTCCCCGGCAACACGAACCTAACCTGCCCGCTCCTCATGAGCGCACGGGTTACCCGCACCGTCATCACCGGGGCGGGTGAATACATCGACGACCCCGTCTTCACGCAAGAAGACCTTGCCAAAGGCATCTCCACCCGCATGATACGCCGCATGGCACGCATCGACATCAGCAACCCCGTCACCACCGGGTTCACCGTCACGGGCATAAAAGCCGCAGGCAACCCGTCCGTACCCCTGTTCATCGATGATTTCAGCGGTTATATGCAACAAGACTACCCGGAAATAACACTTTCTAACGCCGCCGAAATACCCGCCGCCATATATCTCTACCCGGTATCCGGCGATAGTGACAACGCCGAGATTACCCTCTCCGGCACCTACGCGGGCAACCCCGTCACTCTCGGCATCACGACTAAAATACTCCCCAATACCCGCTACACTATTGCCGTGCGCAACGACGGCAGCAACCTGCGCCTCGACATCACCGTCGCCCCGTGGAACGACGGCGGCACCATCGACACCCCCGACATCGCCGGCACGCTCAACAGCGAGCATCACCTCACCACAACCTCCACCCTCTACGCGGGGCAGATACCCCACGGGGACTCTACCACCATCGACGGCAACCGCATCACCTACGCCACCACGGATTTGTTCACCTCCGGCGGCGGATTCCTCGAAATCCGGGGCGCCGCGGGTGACGCGAACCCCGTCGGCATCATCATCCCCGACGACTGCACGTGGATATACATCGCCGACAAGCAAACCGATGCCGACAACACCTACACCTGCCTGCTCGGTCTGTACGCCCCTGACGATATAGCCCCCGCATCGCGGGCTATAGGCAGACCCCAAACAAACTACCTAAAACGTCCCCGCGAGGCAGTCATCACCATCGTCACACGGGATGCCGGCGGCTACAACAAATACACGGAATACACCGTCTACCAAGAATACTACAACCCGACTCACGCCGCCGCAGCATTTATCATCAATATACAACCGTTTGCCGCCCTCGCGAGCGTGGACAACGCGAACCGCGTAATCCATCTGCCGCCCCTGCCTTACATTAACCTCGAATTTCTACCGGACAACAATATATCATTCGCATTTCCCCAAACCTACCCGGAGGAGGACTACCCGTGGATAGACATCAATAATAACGGCTTAAACGTCCCTTACCTCATGTACACCACCAATTCTGACAACAACGGGGAAGAACGCACGGCATACCTCCGTGTCCGCACCCGCGAGAACGGCGACCCGGCAAGCCCCGTCGTCACCAATCGCTGGACGGTCATACAGGACACCATGCCCAACGACGCCCTCCTCGCCACCGGTCACGCGCTGAAACTACGCCTGCTCCCCGAGAAAGAACTACGCCTCGAAGGCGACACCATCTACATGAATCACGGGAACTACCATACAGAATATTATAATATGTATCTCCAATATCTCGCGAATCCCGATAACGAGGCACTAAAAAAAAGACTGGAACATGCTTTAAACTCATACCTCGACAACCTAGACATCAAGGATAACAATACCTGCCTCTCCGTCGTCGGGACGAACGACATCCCCGCCTTCGTCACCTCGAACGACGACTGGGTACGCGTAACATACACGAGTGATGACCAAATCATCGTGTTTCCCCAAGCATACCTCCCACCCGCCATCGACCAAAAAATCCCCGACCGCATCGGCTCGTTCACCGTCCACATGCAGGGAGGTAAAACGAAGACATATTACATGAAACAAACACAAACCAAAATAACAGAGAATTGAAAATTGAAAGTTGAAAATTGAAAATTGAAAATTAACAACGCCTCCCGGCAGCAAGCAGAGGAACAACTTGCAACCTGCAAACCTGTAACCTGCAACTTGCCGAAGGCAATTTAAAACAAATAACTATGAATATCAAACAATTTTTTCGATTGGCTGTAGTAGCGCTCGCGTTGAGTGCGACAGCATGTAGTGACGAAATCGCGTCACAAGAAGACAATCAAGACTTAGTCTTGAAAGACGGCGAAACCGCCGTGCAGATGAACATCGCCGGGGTAAACGGCAAAAGCATCGCCCGCGCGGCAAGTAACGTCACCCTTCCCGGCGAGGTAAAAATTGACAAACTCGACATCTATTGCTTCGTCGACCTCGACGCCCAAAACACGTCGGCAGCGGTAACGGGAGTCGACAACTACACCCTCGAACGCGTGTACCGTTACGTGGCACAAGGCAACACGAACGACATCGTGCTCACTCCCGACGGCGACGGCTACAAGGCATCGTTCGGCGTGGTGAAAAATACCGACCGCAAACGAGCCTTTATCCTCGTGGCAAATGACGGCGAAACCCGCACCGTGGTTGCAAACACGGACATCACCGTAGGCAGCGACCGGAGCACGAGTGGCGGCGCCACCGCGTTCAGCGCCGTGAAGGCATGGAACGTCCTTGAGGCAGACCTCGCCACATCCGCCGCGAACCTCGCCACCCCGCTCGTGATGCAATCCACGGCACCATGGTCGACATACAACACGGACGGAACGCTCAAGACCAGCAACGAGTATGACGCCGCCAAGCTCGCCGAGGGCATCAGCGTAGAACTCACCCGCCGCGTGGCACGTATCGACATCAGCAACCCGGTAGCCACGGGCTTCACCGTCACCGGCGTCACCCTCACGGGAGCGAAGAACGCCACCCTATTCGGTGACATCGCCGCAGCCGGAGCCAACCAAACCGTTGCCTTCGCGGAGAAAGCCGTGTACAACGCCGAGGTCATCAACGCCGCCCTCTACGCCCTGCCGATGAACGCCAACGACGCCACCGGGGAATACCCCACCGTGGCTATCAAGGGAAAACTCGGTACCACCGAACTCACCCTCACCGCCAAATTCGCCGGTGACCCGATGACCGCCACCACCAAAGGGATGCAACCCAACACCCGCTACGTGGTGAACATCATCAACACCGAGGGTAACCTCACCGCGTACATCACCATCGCCGACTGGGCATACGGCGAAACCGTCGATACCGACGACATCGCGGCGCGACTCAACTCCGGCGCTACCTTCGCGGCAGAAAGGGGCAACGGAATCGGATTCATAGGCGACAACAACAAAATCCTTTACATCGGCAACCTCTCCTGCGCCGAGGATATGCTTTTCGCCACCATCACCGGAACGGACAACGACAAGCCCATCGGCATCGTGCTGCCGGACGATTGCGACTGGCTGAAAGTGGTGAACACCGCCACCACCCCCATGACCTACCAGCTCCAAGCTACCGACAAAACCGCCGATGAAAGTACACGCCCCCTCACGGCAAACTTGTCAATCATCACGTACGATGCCGCGAACAAAAAACAGGTTATCAACGAGTACCTCGTGTACAAGGAATATATCAACACGGCACACATGGACAAGTCCCTCTTAGGTAGCATATGGGACATGAATACCATGAGCGAGTCGCCCGTATTCCACCTGCCCCCGTTCGGTATTGACCTTGCAATAATGCGCGCATCAGACCTCATTATCCCGGAAGGATGCACGTGGCTCTTCAATAAAAAAGTAGGAGACCTCCTCGGCACCAGTATCACCGACAACATAGGGAAACCCGAGCGCCAAGTAGTCGTGACGCAAAGATGGATACCGGGAAGTGGACTCAAAACCAGAGAAGTCACCATTATCCAAAGCGGAACCGTTGACAAAACAATCCTCAGCCCCACTCACGAGATAGTGCTGAACAACGACCTCGTGACCCAAGGAAAGATAAAGTTCGACGAAACCCTAAGCACCATCATTATCGCGGGTAGCGGTCTGACTGCCGACGATGTCATCTTCAATATCCGCGGTATTGCAGCTAGCGCAAGCGGCACACCGGAGCCCATCAAACCCATTATCGTGCAATTCGGAGAAAATTGCGACTGGTGGTCAAAACCACTCTCCGGAAGTTTATATTTATTGGAAAGCTCTTGGGGACACGAGTATAAAATACCCTTCCCGGTTTACCCGTCTAGCAAGGCCGGTCCGCGCGAAACGGAATTCACCGTCACCACGTACAACGGTAAACCGATAGAAAAAACCTATCGCCTTATCCAATTGGGAAGAAACACGTCAACGGTGAATTAACCACCCGCGACAAATTACAAGCGGAAAACGAAACTGTCCCGAAATTCCGGGTATTTACCCCGGGGTGGGGACAGTTTCCTCTCCAACTTGTAACCTGTAACTTGCCGAAGGTAAACAATATCCACGTATCACCCGCAACGGCGCCCCGCGGGGCACGGCGTACCTTTATCCCGACAAAACCACCGGCAGAAGCCGGGGAAATAAAGGAGAGAAAAAGGGGTGAAAAGCGATTAACTTCGATTCACCGCCTTGTTGCAAACGTGACACGACCACCCGCCAACGCGGGGAACACGGACGGACACCGGGGATACAGCGGGGTTGCCCCTCGCGTTCCGGTCTTTCTCCCGCCTATTTCCACGCTAACTGACGGATTAATATTCATTTAAAATCACGAACTATGGCAACATTCGAATCGAGTTTACTGGAAACCCTACGGGGAAAAATCGGAAATTTTATCATTTACAAAGTGAAACAACAGTACCGCATCCGCACGGCACCTACCGAATACCGCGACGCCAACACGCCGGAGCAACAAGCCAACCGGAACCGGCTCACCGCCTGCGTGCGCTTCTACCAACGCCTGCGGGAAACCCCGCTACAGGACGCATGGCGAACCGCCGCCGACAAAGCCGCCGCGTCATCCGGCTACTCGCTCTACTTGAAAACCAACATGGGCGTATTCCTGCCCGACGGCACAATCAGCGACTTCTCGCGCCTCACGCTCTGCCCGGCGAGCGGACTCAAGACTGCCGACAACATGATTGCCACCCGCAACACCGACGGCACGGTCACCCTCACGTGGGAAAACCACGCCGGAAAACAATCGCCGCGGAACACCGACCGCCTCGCGGTGGCATACCTGAACGAGAACCGGTCGTTCACCATCCGGTTCGTCAATCCGCTACCCGTATGCCGCGACGACGAGCGAGCCACCTTCACCACGGAAAACACTCCCGGCATCGCGACGCATGTCTACTGTTATTTCATTTCACGCGAGGGCGACGCTTACACCCCGGACACCTACATCAAATTGAACGATTAATATCAAAACAAAATACGAACACCCATGAACGAAGAAGAATACATCACCGACTATATCACCACTCTCGCGACCGCCGACATCGAACTATCGGGAAACACCCCCGCGGAACTCCGTTTCAACGGCACCACATCGCCGGGAGAACTCTACAAGCTATTGCTGAAGAAAGAAGCCATCGTAACCCGCGCCATCTGCCAAACCGTGCTCGCCGCCGCCAACAACAAGATGATACTCTCCATGGTACAGCAACACCTGCTCGACATGAAAGGCACCATCACCTTCCGCGACGGGCATTACACCCACCGTTTCCTGCGCGTGACGAAAGACGGTGTTCCCCTGCCTCCGGAACAACTGGACACTCCCACCCGCTTCCGCGCGGACGACTACCTGCGGGTGGTACAGGATGCCTACCTCCGTTTACACGGGTGGACGAACGGGCTGCCTCCCGTCCCTCCCTCGCCGCTATGCCTAAACGTCACCGAATCGGAAGCTGCCGAGATGCTATCATTCCTCTTCGACACGGGCATCGCCGGATGCACGCGTGAAGAATGGCGAAAGAAAGACTTCATCCACTACTTCTGCCGCGCGTGGAACCTCCCCCCGAACAAAGACTACGACACCCTCATGAGTCACGTCAAAAGTCGACCGAACCCAACCACCTTTCTGGACAAAATAAAACGAATGTACCTCGACCATATCGAACAAAAAGATTGCAACCGACAATAACACCCGATGTTCCACCCCTTTCATGTCCGCCCTCCCCCGGGAATGGCGGACTTTTTTGTCCTTCACCCCACACATCCCCTTCCGAAAAATACCAAAATCCACGTACCGCCCGTGAACCTTCACTGGTGGCAACGGACTATTTTTATAATAACAAAAAAATAAATATCATGAAAAACATCAATTTAATCGAAGCCATCGTCGCTCTCGTCAAAGCAGTATCGCTCCTGACTGCCAAAATCGCCAAACTCATCCTCACCATCGAGAAAATCCCCGCCCGGCTACACTCCGAATGGGTGGACTCGACGGAAGTGTGCAAAATACTGAACATCCAACCCAACACCCTTTACAAACACGTCAAAAAATACAACATCCCCACCCGGAAAGTAGGCAAAAAATCCTACTACCGGTTGAAAGATATCGAAAGACTGTTAGTGGAATAAATTTTAAGGGCATCGAATTCGATGCCTTTAGTATGATAATCTACACTGTCCATATCCCCCCAACATCCACATATCGCCCGTAACGGGAAAGGAAAATCATGGCTATATCTTTGTCCCGACAAAAAAACAAAGATATGATGAAACCTTTAACAACACTTATCAACGCGATTGGCGAAACAGTAGACCGCCTGACTCTCCCCGCGAGAGAAAAAAGACAACTGGAAGCGGAACTGACTGAAAAACTCCGGACACACGTCGAAAAACTGGCAGAAGAACAAAGTTCGGTACTCCGGGAAGAAGCCCGGGGCAATTGGCTGCAACGCTCGTGGCGCCCCTTGGTGATGCTGACATTCGCGACCATCATCCTCACGGGCACATTCGTCAGCCTGCCTATCCTCGCTGACACCTCCCGTTTCTGGGACTTGCTCGAAATCGGTCTTGGCGGTTATGTCATCGGACGCGGCGGAGAAAAAATTTTACAAACCATCACCCGGAAACGACGCCGGTTTTAATTTATGATTTACGATTGAGGTTACACCAACAACGTTCCCTTGCAATCACAAAATCATTGAATCGACAATCACAGAATAATTCATTTTAAATTCTAAATTTCTACCGTGGACATTCTAAACCATCGTCTTGTAGACTGCCATGCAGTTCACTTGACTTGCTCGAAAAACACCAGATTGCTGAAAGACCCGGACACCATCGTCTTACACTACACGGCAGGCAGAAACGCCCTATCATCAGCACTTTATCTTTGCCGCCCCGACGTGGGAGCATCCGCCCACCTCGTGATCGCCCGTGACGGGGAGCTCATCCAACTCGTGCCCTTCAACGTGGAGGCATGGCACGCCGGGCGCAGCTACTACCGGGGACGTGCCGAATTCAATCATTTCTCTATCGGCATTGAACTCGACAACCTCGGAAAACTGCAAAGAAAAGGCGAACGTTTTTTCGCCGAATGTGGGGCGGAAGTAATGCCTTCCGAGGTCTACGCGGACTACGCGAACGACAAACTCACGTACTGGCACAAATACACCGACGCACAAGTTGAAACCCTGCGCCAAGTATGTCGCCTGCTAATCTCCGCGTACCCCATCTACCACATCCTGCACCACTCGGACATCACCTCCCGTAAACTCGATCCGGGTCCCGCACTCCCGGAGATCACGTTGGAGAGTTTGTTACTCGGCAGGAGCGAGTAACAAGTTACAGGTTCAATATTAAAAAATTTGCATCCGATGTATCGGATCCATGCAAAGGGTGCAAAATTCATTTTCAATTTTCAACTTTCAATTATTAAGTTATGGCAAAATTCAATTCCTATTTACTCGGAAAAATCAGAAACTCAGTAGGTAACGTAACCACATGTTACGTGAACAAACAAAACATTGCAAAGGCGAAAATCTTCGCCCGCAAAGATGTCAAAACCCCGGAAATACTGGCACAGCGAGCCCGAATGAAAGCCTTGACGGCAATCGTCCGGAGAGCGCTGCCCGTCATCCGGAAAGGATTCGCGGGAATCGGCAAAGGCTCACCCTCGAATGCCTTCACCGCCGCCAACATGGGCGCTATCGTGGTTGACGAAAAGTATAACACCACGATCGACTACGAGCATTTATTGCTGGGAAACGGTATGCTCTACCCTCCCAAAGTAAGCGCAGAGTACACCGAAGAGACGAAGAAGTATTCGTTCATGCAAGAAACACAAGAAAGCGAAGACGGTTTTGCCCTCCCGAATGACAAAGTGTACGCCGTCTTGCTCGAGGAAACCATGAACCGCACCAAACTGGTCGCACTCCGTGACCGGGGAGAAAGCGGCAGCACCAGCTACGCCCTCCCGGAAGACTGGGATGCCTCAAAAGTCCATGTCTATTGCTTCGCCACCACGAAAAACGGTAGAAGCGCTTCCGACAGCTTATTGATTCAGTGATTTACGATTTTAGATTTCAGATTCCGGCCGCACAGGCATCGCTCTCGGGCGGCCGGAATTTTTCATTTTCAATTTTCAACTTTCAATTTTCAATTGTATGAATTATTTTCTTACCGGCATGTTCTTCACCCTCAGCATCAACACCTTTCTCTCGCAAATAGCAGACAGTCTGATCGCGGGAACGGTCAGCCTGCTGGGCGGTGTACTAAGTTCCATCATCGTCGCTTGGCTTAAACGACAATGGGACAGGAGAAACTGATTTAGGGTTATACCCCTAAAAAGTATCTAAAAAAGAAAAGTTTTTAGGGTTATAGCCCTAAAAACTTTTCGTATCAAATCACATATTGATCTTATTTACATTTCTGGCACTCGAAATATTTCCATACCCCGGCAGCGCAAACAGCACCCAAGAAAGGAGCCACGATAAACAGCCACAATTGGCTCAACGCCTTACCACCCTCGAACAACGCCGGAGCGATACTTCTTGCCGGATTCACGGATGTTCCCGTCACGGGGATACAAACAATATGAATCAACACCAACGCGAGACCGATAGCCAGCCCGGCAAACCCGGCAGGTGCATTGGCACTGGTAGACCCCAGTACAACCAGAATAAAGATAAAGGTAAAGACAAATTCCGCCACGAAAGCAGGCACCGCGTTACCTTCCCCGTACATGTTCGCACCTGTTCCTTCCAATCCCATTCCGGAAGAAATCACGTAAAGAATCGCCGAACCGATAAGGGCACCGATGACTTGAAACAACATATACATACCGGCATCTTTGCCACTCATTCGTCCCGCCAAGAGCACACCCAACGTAATCGCCGGATTGATATGGCAACCGGAAATACTACCAATCGTGTAAACCATTGCCAACACGGACAAACCAAATGCAAACGCAATACCCAAGAAACCGATCTCACTTCCGGCAATCACCGCACTCCCACATCCCATAAGCACCAAAACCATCGTTCCGATCATTTCAGCTAAATACTTTTTCATAATTCTTGCTATTTAGATTGATAATCATTACAATAACACACGATTATTGCAACACACTTGTACATTTAAACAACAAGTTTAAGAAAAATATCTTTCCATTATTCACATCTGCCATTATTTTTCACCATCTCCAATGGCAAGTTACACGATAAAAATAGTGAAAGTGCCCTTCATCAGGACACTTTCACTATTTTATAAAATTCGTAATCTACTTAGAAAACTTACGACCGTGGAATTGAGCGCTATCACCCAATTCTTCCTCGATACGAAGCAATTGATTGTATTTTGCCATACGATCGGAACGGCTCAATGAACCTGTCTTGATCTGACCGGAGTTCGTGGCAACAGCGATGTCGGCAATCGTGGCATCCTCCGTCTCCCCGGAACGATGTGAAGTCACCGAAGTGTAACCTGCGCGATGAGCCATCTCGATAGCATCCAACGTTTCGGTCAAAGTACCGATCTGGTTTACCTTAATCAAGATAGAATTGGCGCACCCCATATCAATACCTTTCTTCAAGTATTGCACGTTGGTCACGAACAGGTCATCACCTACCAATTGGCAACGGTCACCGATACGTTTTGTCAGCAATTGCCAGCCATCCCAGTCATTCTCGCTCATTCCGTCCTCGATAGAATCGATCGGATAACGGGATATCAACTCTTCCAGATAATCCACTTGTTGCGCGGAAGTACGTTTGGCACCCGTGGCCCCCTCGAACTTGGAATAGTCATAAATACCATCCTTGTAGAACTCGGAAGAAGCGCAATCCAAACCGATCATTACATCCTCGCCCGCCTTGTACCCGGCAGCCTCGATAGCCTTTATAATAGATTCCAACGCATCCTCTGTCCCTTTCAATGCGGGAGCGAAACCACCCTCGTCGCCGACAGCCGTACTCAATCCTCTATCGTGAAGTACTTTTTTCAAACTATGGAAAACCTCGGCGCCCATACGCAAAGCCTCACGGAAAGATTCCGCCCCCACGGGACGAATCATAAACTCCTGAAAAGCAATCGGAGCGTCGGAATGAGACCCCCCGTTAATAATATTCATCATCGGAACCGGTAAAACTTTAGCATTTACCCCACCGATATAACGGTACAACGGCATCTCCAAAGCATTGGCAGCAGCCTTGGCACAAGCCAAAGATACGCCCAACAAAGCATTGGCGCCCAAATTACTCTTGGTCGGGGTTCCGTCAAGTTCAAGCAACGTCCGGTCAATACCGACTTGATCCGTCACTTCCATTCCCAACAACGCATCGGCAATCACCGTGTTTACATTATTCACGGCTTTGGTCACACCCTTACCGCCATATCTTTTTTTATCACCGTCACGCAATTCCAATGCTTCATGTTCTCCGGTGGATGCCCCGGACGGCACAGCAGCACGTCCCATCACTCCACATTCCAAAAGAACATCTACTTCTACTGTCTGAATCCCATAATGGTGCAAAAAGTTTCCGATTCCCATTCCGGCAATGATTCCAAACAAAGTCAGCACAATGTTTTCCCGATACACATAGGATGCCACCTCTCCATCATAAAATCCCAATACTTTCAATGTTGCCAGCTCTCTCTGCCGTTCTGTGATATTAATATTATTTAAATTATACAATACCACAAAGGCAAGCAGCCCTGCTGACACAATCAGCACCACAATTACAATATCAAGAGAGCGCAGCATGTCATCAATCTGGCCGATTAAATCCGAGGTAAAAGAAATTGCTGCCACACTGTCGTATTTCATAATTTTTTCTCCGAGTGCATCCTCATAATCTTTTGAAGTATCCTGATATCTTAATAACAGCTGATTATAATTCGGAGTCTCATGAAACAGACTTTCATAAGTCTCTGTTGTCAAATACAGATAATGTCGGACATAGTTTTCCACAATAACAGAAATCTTGACTTTGACTATCGTATCTCCTTTTTTTAATTCTACCGTATCTCCCACTTTTACCCCAAGCATATCTGCTGTTTTTTCGCTTATAGCTGCTCCTTCTTTTGGAAAGGCATAATGTTTACCGCTTACACGGTCACGAAATTCAAAAAAATCTTCAAATCCATCTAACGTTTTTGGTACCTCAAGCACAGTATCTACCGTCTTTTTCTCACTTTGCAGCTCTACATTCTGACAATAGAGTTCCAGCATCTCATCGATTCCCTGATAAGCTTTTAAATCTTTCTGCTGATCTTCTTTTTCAGCCTCCGAAACGTTGGAATCTAAAATTACATTTGCTTCATAAGTAAATAAATTAACAAACTGATTCTTGGCAATGGCAGTAATGGAATCCTGAAGCCCGAATCCAACCAATATCAGCCCCATACAGCCTCCGATTCCAATTACAGTCATAAAAAATCGTTTTTTATAGCGCACTAAGTTTCGTACTGTAGATTTCTGTGTAAAGTTCAAGTGTTTCCATAAGATATCAATCCGTTCTAAAAAGATACGTTTTCCATTTTTTGGAGCTTGCGGACGCATCAGTTCAGCTGGCTTTGACATCAGCTCTTTCTGGCATGCGGCAAGGGTCGCAACTCCGGTACAGCCTGCACTTGCCAAAACAGCAAGTCCTCCCTGATGCCAGTTTAATGGTGTCAGGTAATAAGGAAGTCCCGTATACAACATTCCATACGCATTCATAATGACCCAGGGCAGGATTTTTTCTCCGACTACC
>OGKG01004174.1_pt1 | contig 12485 bp, 9 predicted proteins | sample 1572201 | NCBI WGS metagenome assembly OGKG01 (sample SAMEA2582146, study PRJEB24529) | metagenome | biome: Human gut stool | place: China | collected 2011 | reverse complement strand
TACTGAAATACTGTCACCTGAGTGAACTCCGGCTCTTTCAAGTAATTCCATAACACCAGGAATTAAAACATCCTCTCCATCTGAAATTGCATCAACTTCCATTTCTTTTCCCTGCATATATTTATCTACCAAAATTGGGTGTTCTTGTACAATTTCATTTATATCTGAAATTAATCTTTCAATATCTTTGTCATCATATGCAATTGCCATTCCTTGACCTCCAAGTACATATGATGGTCTAACAAGTACTGGATATTTTAGTCTATTTGCAACTGCCTTTGCTTCTTCTGCTGTATAAACTGTTTCTCCTTTTGGACGTAAAATTTTACAATGTTCTAATGCTTCATCAAATAATTCTCTATCCTCACTTCTATCCATATCAACTTCCCCAGTTCCTAAAATCTTAACTCCCATTTCATGTAATGCTTTTGTAAGTTTAATAGCTGTTTGACCTCCAAATTGAACTATTGCTCCATAAGGATGTTCTACATTTACTATATTTTCTACATCTTCTGGCGTTAGCGGTTCAAAATATAATTTGTCTGCAATGTCAAAATCTGTGCTTACTGTTTCTGGGTTATTGTTTACTATTATTGTTTCATATCCAAGTTTTTTAAGTGCTAAAACACTGTGAACACTGCAATAGTCAAACTCTATGCCTTGTCCTATTCTTATTGGCCCAGAACCTAAAACCATTATCTTTTTGGGATTTTTGGAATCTATGCTTTCATTTTCATCATCATAAGACGAATAATAATATGGCGTTTTTGCCTCAAATTCTGCACTACAAGTATCAACTAGTTTAAAGTTTGCAATTATTCCATTTTCCTGTCTTTTTTTCTTAATATCTTCTTCTTTTATTTTTGTAAGTCTTGAAATTACTTTATCTGTGTATCCCATTTTTTTAGCTTTTAATAATAATTCTGTTGTCAATTTTTTATTTTGAAGCTCATCTTCCATTCTTACTAATCTATCTATTTTATTTATAAAGAATTTATCTATTTTTGTAATATTATGTATTTCATCTATTGTAATTCCACGTCTTAAACTTTCTGCAATTACCCAAATACGTTCATTATCAACTACTTTTAGCTGTTCTAAAATCTTTTCTGTTGAATCTCCCTTCAATTTTGGCATTTCTAGTGAGTCCAAATTTTCCTCTAAAGAACGAATACCTTTCATCAAACCTTGTTCTATTGATGGTGCAATTGCCATTACCTCACCTGTTGCTTTCATTTGAGTTCCAAGTTCTTTAGAAGCAGTCCTAAATTTATTAAATGGCCATTTTGGAATTTTTACAACTACATAATCAAGTACTGGCTCGAAACACGCATAAGTTTTGCCAGTTACCTCATTTTTTATTTCATCTAAGGTATATCCAATTGCAATTTTACTAGATACTTTTGCAATTGGGTAACCAGTAGCTTTAGAGGCTAATGCTGACGACCTACTTACTCTAGGGTTTACCTCAATTACCGCATACTCAAAACTATTTGGATTTAATGCAAATTGTACATTACATCCACCTTCTATTTTTAATGCAGATATTATTTTTATAGCAGATGTACGAAGCATTTGGTATTCTTTGTCTGCTAATGTTTGAGATGGTGCAACAACTATACTGTCACCAGTATGTACTCCAACAGGGTCTATATTTTCCATATTACATATTGTTATGCAGTTTCCTTTTGAATCTCTCATTACCTCATACTCAATTTCTTTCCATCCAGATATACATTTTTCTATCAATACTTGATGTACTCTTGATAAATACAAACCACTTGATGCAATTTCTCTTAATTCTTCCTCGGTATGTGCAATTCCACCACCTGTTCCACCTAATGTATATGCAGGTCTTACAATTACTGGAAGACCTATTTTATTTGCAAATTCTACTGCATCTTCTACATCTGTAACAACTTTACTTGCAATACAAGGTTCATTTATAGATTCCATCATATCTTTAAAAGCTTGTCTATCTTCTGCATTTTTTATTCCTTCTGGCGATGTTCCAAGTAGTCTTACATTATTTTCTTTTAAGAAGCCTCTTTCATACAGTTCCATTGCTATATTTAAACCTGTTTGTCCTCCTAAATTTGGAAGAATACTATCTGGCTTTTCTTTTCTAATTATTTTTTCTACTGTTTTTACTGTTATTGGCTCAATATATATTTCATCTGCCATTTCTTTGTCTGTCATTATTGTTGCAGGGTTTGAGTTTATTAAAACAACTTCAATTCCTTCTTTTCTTAATTCTCTACAGGCTTGAGTTCCAGCATAGTCAAATTCTGCTGCTTGTCCTATTATTATTGGTCCTGAACCTATTACTAATACTTTTTTTATATCTTTATTTTTTGGCATTTTGATTCTCCTTTTTATTTATTACTCTCTCAATAAATTCATCAAAAATATAACTATTATCCTCTGGCCCTGGGCATGCTTCTGGGTGGAATTGAACTGTATAAATATCTTTTTTCAAATATTTTAATCCTTCAACTGTTCCGTCATTCATATTTATATCTGATACTACTGCAATTTCAGGATTTACAGTTTTTTCGTCTATTGCATATCCATGGTTTTGTGATGTTATAAAAATTCTGTCTTTTTCTATATTTTTTACAGGATGATTAGGTCCTCTATGTCCATATTTTAATTTATATGTTTTGCATCCTGTTGCCAATCCCATAAGTTGATGTCCTAAACATATTCCAAGTATTGGATTTGAAAAATCACTTTCATATATTTCTTTGATTGTTTGGATTGCGGTCACATTATCTTCAGGGTCGCCTGGACCATTTGATAATACAAGACCTGCAAAATTTCTTGATAAAATTTCTTTAGAACTAGTATTAGCAGGAAATACTGTTACCTTGCAATTCCTTTTTACTAGTGAATTTATAATATTTTGTTTTGAACCAAAATCTAATAGACCAATATTTATTTTTCCATCGCCTATTTCATAGATTGTTTTTGAAGTTACTTTTTCAACAACATTAGTAACTTTATAATTTTTTATTTTTTCTATTATTTCGTCAATGTTAGAAATATCGTCAGTTAACATTCCTCTCATTGTTCCATTGTCTCTTAATACCTTTGTAAGTTTTCTTGTATTTACTCCTTGTAATCCTGGAATTTTGTTGTACTTTAAAAATTTGTCAATATGTAATTTTGATCTAAAATTACTTTCTACTTCTGCTAATTCGTGAACAAATACTGCTTTTACCCAAGGTTTTGCTGATTCTTTGTCTTCTAATGTTAATCCATAATTTCCTATTAATGGGTATGTCATTACTACTCCTTGTCCACTATATGATGGGTCTGTGAATATTTCTAAATAGCCTGTCATTGATGTATTAAATACTACTTCAAATATTGCATCTGCGTTTACACCTATTCTTTCTCCATCAAAAATTTCTCCATTTTCTAGAACTAAATAGCTTTTCATTTTGTTTCATCCTTTCTTTAATTTATCTTTTCTATTGTAACATAAAGAAACAAAAAAAGAAATATTTTTTCAAATATTTCTTTTTTATTTATTATTTACTTTTTCTTTCTGTTTTTCTAGCTAAAACCGCTGGTACTACAACAGCATATATAACTCTTGCTAAAATTGATAAACTTATATATTGTCCTTCTACAATTGCTCCGAAAAATGCATCATCTATAGCACTTACTACCAAAAATAATATAAATATCCATCCATAAGTATCTTTATTTATTTTTCTTAAAAAATCATAAGTATATATAAATATTAATTGTCCTATTAAAAATGATAAAAATGAATAAATCATAACAAAATAGTCCATTGAACTTAATAAAGCCCATTGCATTACATACGTTAATGCTGCAGTTATTAATGTTACTGCCATAATTAAAAGACTTTTTTTGTAGCTTGCCTTTTTTACTATTAATCCTGATAATAAATATGTTAAAGGATATAGTAATACACTAAAATATAAAGGTGAACCTAAAAATTCAACATGTGTTCTTGCTAAAAAGTTAGCAACTATAAATATAATTGGCATTCCTAATAGATATATTAATGGTAATTTTTCTTGTTTTTTATTTTTCATAATTTTTCCTCCTTAGTTTTTTATTTTATTTTTTCTTATTATTTGTATTTTTATTCTTCTAATTCATTTTTTATTTTTTACAAATTCTTTTTGCAAAATATTTACTTTAATAAATAACATTTTACTGAATACATTACGACAAAGATATTAAATTTTCAATGTACTTGTTATTTACTTCCGTAAACTTCTTACACATTTATTTTAATATATCTTTTTATATTTTTCAATGTTTTTCTTAATTTTTCTTATGCTTTTTGCATATATTTTATTATAATTTATAGCATATATTGTTTTAATTCAGTAGTTACTATATATAACATTAAAACTTGACTTTAAACAAATCAAATTATTTATCTTTCTATAATGTATTTATATTAACTAATTTTATAACAAACTTTACTACAACAAAAACGATATATTCAAATTCAATAATTTAAATATATCGTTTTTATTAATATAAATAATTTTGTGGATTATATGCCACTCCATTAACTCTTATTTCAAAATGTAAATGTGGTCCAGTAGAATTTCCTGTTGAACCAACTGCTGCAACTGTTTGTCCTTGAGTTACTGTAGTTCCTGCTGAAACATATAATTTACTACAATGTCCATAATATGTTTGTACTCCGTTACTATGTGTAATGACAAGTAAGTTCCCATATGAACCTTTACGTCCAGAAAAAGTTACTGTACCTGATGCTGCTGCTAAAACCGGCGTTCCTGTTGATGTTGCTATATCTAATCCTGTATGCGCTGAACTTCTTATACTACTTCTAGCACCAAATCTTGAAGATATAATTCCAGATACTGGTCTTGCTAAAGATATTCCTAAACTAACTTTTCCTCCTGCTATTGTTGTAGCAGTATTTACACTTCCAACACTTGTTGTCTTATTTTTTGCCACAGTAACTTGTGGTTTTTGAACATACAAACTAGAAACTGCATTTTCTACTGTTGTAAAATCCTGCATTTGTGTTTCATATTTTTCTGAAATTGTTATATTATCCATATTTTTGCTATTTTTTTCTTTTAGTTGATTAATTATATCTTCTGCCTCTGTAAAATTTGCAACATATAATTTTTCTTCATCATTTTCGTTTATAGAATAATATCTATAATATGTTGTTCCTGCTGATTTTATTGTATTAAAAATATCTTCATCACTAGCTTGAACATCTCTTTTTAGTAAACATACTTTGTATTCTGGTAAACTCTCAACTTGAACAAAAGCTGTATTTTCACTTTCCCCATTTTCTATGTAATCATTTATTTCAGTTTGTAATTTACTTTTATTATCTGTATAACCTACCATTTCACCATTTATTGTTACACTATAACTTATTTTATAAAAAGATGCTATACAGGCTAAAATTAGTAGCACAGCTAAAGATATTAATATTATTAATTTTATTGATCTTCTTGTATGTATCAATAATTTTTTAAACATAATAATTCTCCTTATAAATTTATGCTATAATATTATAACTTTTTTTGTTTTTTTGCAAGACCCTGTTTCATAAATTTCCGTAGATTTTTTACGTTTTTTTCATTTTATCTTTTATTTATTTTTATTTTCTGTTTTTTTAATATCTAAAAAAGAGACTTTTAAAAGTCCCTCTTTTTAACCTTGTTGTAATTCTGTTTTTACAGTTTCAATTTCTGTTGATGTAGCTTTTTGAGCAGGTTTATAATAACCTTTTGTTTCTGCTACTTTAAATAATTCATATTGAAAACTTTCATCATTATTTCTAATTTGTTGGAAAGTTTGTCTTAAATTCATATTTTCTGATTCTGATATAGCTGTTTGATATGCTGTTAAATCAGATTTTACTCCTGATAAAATATCATTTACCATTGTTTTCTCTTCCATATTTTCCTCCTTAATTAATTATTTAAAAAAGACATTAATTTTTGTTTTGTATTTAAGCTATCTTGAGCAGCTTTTGTAAACATTTGCTTTATTTGTGGGTCAACTGCTTGAGATGAATATGTGTTTAATTTTTGATACGCTGTTTCGTGTGCTCCAATTAAATGTCTTAAGTGTTGTAATTCAGCTTGTGTTAAATCTGCCATTTTTATCATTCCTTTCATTTAATAATCTTTTTCTATTATTTCCTTATTTTTATTTCATATACAAAAAAACAGAAAATAAAAATATTTCCTGTTTTTAATTTTTTATTCAATTACTTCTAAATTAGCATATTTAGCCATTAATCTCTTATGCCCAACTTTATCAAAATTGATATCTACTTTTAAATCTTCTCCTTCTGGTTCAACTGTGCTTATTGTTCCTTCTCCAAATTTCTTATGGAAAATTCTAACACCAGCTTTATATTGTGATAAATCCACATTTGAATTTGAAGCTTTTTTGCCAATTGAATTTAAGAAACTTTCTGCTGTTCTAAATGCAAATCCAGTAATATTAGATGCTGCAGATACTGGTTCTTTTTTATCAATTTTATATGTTTTAATATTACCATTATCTTTACTGCCATATGTCCATGAATATTTTGAATCTTCAAATCTATTATTTTCTTGATTTTCTCCAAATACCTCATCATAACCATCTAATAATTCTTCTGGTATTTCTTTTAAAAATCTTGATATTGGATTACAGCTTGTAGAACCAAATATTGTTCTTTGTTTACTACAAGTTAAAAATAAATTTTTCTTAGCTCTTGTAATTCCAACATAGCATAATCTTCTTTCCTCTTCTAATTCTTTTGGTTCTGAAATTGATTTATAACCAGGAAAAATTCCCTCTTCCATTCCAACTAAAAATACTACTGGGAATTCCAATCCTTTTGCACTATGTAATGTCATAAGTGTTACGGAATCATCTGTTTCTTCCATATTATCAATATCACTTGACAATGTTATTCCCTCTAAAAAGTCACTTAATTTATTTTCCGCAGATTCATCTTCAAATTCAATTGCAACAGTTAAAAATTCATCTAAGTTTTCTATTCTATTTTCAGCTTCTATTGTATTTTCTTCTTCTAATGCTTTTGTATACCCAGATTTATTCAATGTTTCTTTTATTAATTCTGATATTTTTATATCATCTTTCTTATTTCTTAATTCTTCAATAACATTTACAAATTCTCTAGAATTTAAAAATACTCTATTTAATCCATATTGGTCAGCATTTTTAATAATTTCGTACATTGATATTCCTGTATCTTCTGCTAATTTTTCGATATTATCTAAACTTGTTTTTCCAATTCCTCTTTTAGGTTCATTTATCACTCTTTTCAAACTTATATTATCTGATGGATTTTGAATTAATCTCAAATATGAAATTACATCTTTAATCTCTTTTCTCTCATAGAATTTTAACCCACCTATAATTTTATATGGTATTCCCTCTCTTCTTAGGATTTCCTCTATTGCTCTTGATTGAGTATTCATTCTATATAATATTGCAAAATCTGAATAATTATATTTTTCTTCTCTTCTTAAGTGTTCTATTTGTGTTGCAATATATGTTCCTTCATCATATTCATTTTTTGCTGAATATACTTTTGGTAAATTACCTACATCATTTTCAGTCCATAATTGTTTTTTATATTTAACTTCATTGTTTTTAATTACAGAATTGGCTGCTTTTAATATGTTTCCTGTACATCTATAATTTTGCTCTAATTTAATTATTTTTGTTCCTGGAAAATCTCTTTCAAAGTTTAATATATTAGAAATATCTGCTCCTCTAAAACTATAAATACCTTGATCATTGTCTCCAACAACTGTTATATTTCCGTTTTTAGATGCTAGTAATGTTACTAAAGTAAATTGTGATTTATTTGTATCTTGATACTCATCTACTAAAACATATTTAAATTTATCTGAATAATATTCTAATACATCAGGATTGTCCATCAAAATTTTTATTGTATAATTTATGATATCATCGAAATCTATTGCATTATTTTCTTTTAATCTTTTTTGATACATTTCATATACTAATGCAATTTTTTCTTTTCTAAAATCCCCATTTGCTCTTAATGTATATTGGTCTGGCTCTAACATTTCATTTTTTGCATTACTAATTTCAGATTGTACAGACCTATCTGTAAACATTTTATCATCTAATCCAATATTTTTTATACAAGCTTTTATTAATGTTCTTTGGTCACTTGTATCAAATATTATAAATGAAGAATCAAAACCTATTCTATCTATAAATCTTCTTAATATACGTACACAAACTGAGTGAAAAGTTCCCATCCATATATCTTTCGCAACATCACCTACTAATCCCTCAATTCTCTCTTTCATTTCATTTGCTGCTTTATTTGTAAATGTTATTGCCAATATATTCCATGGCAATACCCCTTTTTCATCTATTAAATATGCTAGTTTATGTGTTAAAACTTTAGTCTTTCCGCTTCCAGCCCCTGCAATTACTAGACAAGGACCTTCTGTGTTTACTACAGCCTCATATTGTTTATCGTTTAATTGTTTCAATATTTCTTGCATTTTTGTTCTCCAATCTTAATATAAATTTTCCTTCCAGATTATATAATTCTTAGATTTAAAAGTCAATATTTTTTCAAAATTTTATCAAACGTTTTTTCGTGTAATTATTGTTTGATTTAATTAATATAATGAGATATAATATATAAAATTTTAAGGAGAGAAAAATGAAAAAATCAAAGAAAAAAATTATTTGTTATTCTCTAATTTTGATTACAGCTATAATAATGTGTATTCCGCTTTTCAAGAATGGAATTCACACAGGAGATGATGGTGATTTTCATATTTCTAGAGCTTTAGGAACACTTGAACAAATAAGAAATGGAAATTCACCTCTTGTAATATCTAGATTTTCCAATAACTTAGGCTTTGGTTGGAACTTATTTTACCCACCAATTTCAACTTATAGTATTGTTTTATTTACATTTTTAACTAATAATGTAGTAATTGGCATGAAAATATTTTTAATTTTTACATTTATATTATCAGGAATTTCAATGTTTAAATTAGTTAATACATTAACCGAAAACGATAAGATTTCACTTATATCTAGCATATTATATTTAATTGCTCCATATAGAATGTTAAATGTTTATAACAGAGTTGCCGTAGGAGAAATACTAGGATTTGTCTTTATTCCTATTGTACTACGTGGAATATATCTTATATTTAAAGGAAAAACAGAAAAATCTTATTTATATGTTTTAGGAACTATTGGATTAATACTTTCACACAATATTAGTACTTTAATAACATTTTTTATTGGTCTAGCATTAGTATTAACAAATTTCAAAAAATTGAAAGATAAAAAAATATTAAAAACTTTAATATTTTCTACTATAATAATAATTTTATCTGTTTTATTTTTTGAAATACCTTTATTAGAACAAAAATCTTCTGCTGATTATGAAGTTTTTAGATATGGAAAAATGTATAGTAGAGGTTCTGTATTTATACATGCCTTACATCCATGGCAATTATTATCTTCTCACACTTCTGGAATAGATAATGGTATGTATTTTTGCATTGGACTTCCAATTTTAATATGTTTATTAACTTATATTCTTGTTAAAAAATATATTCCTTTAGAATATAAAAGTTTTTATAAATTTTTTGCAATTTTAGGAATTGTAACAACAATAATGTCAACAGCATTGTTCCCTTGGTTTTTGCTACCAGATATATTATTAATGATTCAATTTCCTTGGAGATTACTTAGTGTAATTATTTTATGTTTTTCAATTATTGGTGGAATTAATTTAGGAATTTTAATTGATTTAATTATTAGCAAAATTAAAAATAGGAAAAATATTAAATTATTAACAATACCTTTTCTAACACTTTATATATTAAGTTGTTTATATAGTTTAAACTTTGTTAAAAATTTAGATTTTAAAGATATTGATAATTCTCATTATACAGAAAAAGAAATTATTGATACAAATTATAAAGTTAGTAGATATTCTTCATTTTTAGAATATTGGCCACAAAAAGCAATTGACTCTATAGATTATGTTGCAAATTACGATAATAAGATACATATTTTATCTGGTAATGCAATCATTTTAAATGAAAATAAAAAAAATGGTATATTAACTTTTGACCTTAATACTGTTTCAGAAAATACTACTTTAGAACTACCATTCTTATTCTATAAGGGTTATGTTGTAAAATACAAATCTTACACTAGTGATGATGTTTCTATTATAAAATGTAATGAATCAGAACATGGTTTAGTTCAAATTTATTTAAATACTAATATAAATGGTTATTTTGAAGTTTCTTACCATGCTACTAAACTTCATAAAATTTGTATTGGCATTTCTAGTATTACTTTCATTAGTTATTTAATTTATATATTATATAAAAAAATAAAGTTTTGTTAATTATTAGCAAAACTTTATTTTTTATTAATAATATTTTATAACTGAGTTGCAAAAATTCCAATTACAAATCCTATCATATTTCCAACAGCAGACATTCTACCTTTATATAATTTATTTGATTCTGGTATTAACTCTCCTGACACAATATATAACATTGCACCCGCCGCAAAACTTAGGCAAACAGCTATTACACTTTCTGAGATTGACCCAACTATTGCTCCAAAAAATGCACCTATTCCTGTAGTTATTCCTGATAATACTACATAAAAGATAACTTTGAATTTTGACATTCCTCCATTTTTCATTGGAACAGACATTGATATTCCTTCTGGTATATCATGCAAACATATAGCAATTGCTAGGCTTAAACCTAATTTCAATGAAGCTTCAAAGCCAGAACCTATTGCTAATCCTTCTGGAAAATTATGTATTGCTAACCCTATTGAAACTATTATTCCTGTTTTTAGTAATTCATTATTATTTTTATATTTTTGTTCTTTACTATTAAACTTCTTTTGTACAATAACATCACAAAAAATCATTGAAACTATTCCTAATAATACCCCTAAAATAACTCCGTAAATACTACTAATCCCTAGTGCTTCCGGTATTAAGTCAAAACAAATTATAGCCATCATTAAACCTGATGCAAATGATAAGATAAAACTCAAAAATTTGTTAGAATTCTTATTTATTACTATTCCTAATATCCCCCCTATTGTTGTTCCAAATGTTCCAAAAAATAAACCTAGTAATGTTGTTTTTAAGATTTCATTCATTTTCAAAACTCCTTTTTACTTTTTTATACTAGTTTATTTTTGTTTATTTATTTTATTACTTTATTTTTGGCAGAAAAAAAGATGTGTTTTGTACACATCTTATTCTTCATCACCTTTTAATCTTTCAGCTCTATCTGCTGCAATTAAGTTATCTATCATTTCATCTATATCACCATTCAAGAAATTTTCCATTTGATAAATACTCATTCCAATTCTATGGTCTGTTATTCTTCCTTGAGGGTAATTATATGTTCTTATTTTTTCACTTCTATCTCCAGAACCTACTTGAGATTTTCTTGCATTTGCAACTTCACTATCTTGTTTTTGTTTTTCTATTTCATATAATTTTGTTCTAAGCATTCTCATTGCATTATCTCTATTTTGGAATTGTGATCTTTCTGTTTGACACTCTACAACAATTCCTGTTGGTTCATGTATAAGTCTTACGGCTGAAGATGTTTTATTAATATGTTGTCCACCAGCCCCTGATGAACGAAAAACTTCCATTTTTATATCTGCTGGGTTTATATCTATTTCAACATCTTCTACAACAGGAAGAACTGCAACTGTTGCTGTTGATGTATGTATTCTTCCACTGCTTTCTGTATCTGGAACTCTTTGAACTCTGTGTACACCACTTTCAAATTTTAATCTACTATATACACCTTTTCCTGTAACCATAAATGTTATTTCTTTGTAACCACCAAGTCCTGTTTCATTTTCATTTAAAACCTCTATTTTCCAATGTTTTCTTTCTGCATACATTGTATACATTCTAAACAATGTTCCAGCAAATAATGCTGCTTCTTCTCCACCAGCACCTGCTCTTATTTCGCAAATGATATTTTTATCATCATCTGGGTCTTTAGGAATTAAAAGAAATTTAAGTTCTTCTTCTAGCTTTGGTAATTTTTCTTTATTGTCATAATATTCTGCCTCTGCTAATTCTTTTAATTCTTTGTCTTCCATCATTTCTTTAGCTTCTTCCATTGCTTCTTTTGCTTTTTTATATTCTCTAAATTTTAATACTATATCTTCTATGCTTGCATGTTCCTTCATTAATTTTTGCCATTCTGATTGATTTGATATTACTTCTGGGTCACTTATCATTTTTGTTAACTCTTCATATCTTTTTTCTACTGCTTCTAATTTTTCAAACATAAATATATCTCCTTTACTTTTAAACTTTATGTATTATACTATCTTTTTTAGTTTTTTTCAAGTAAAAAGCATACATTTATGCAATGTATGCTTTTCTAATATTTTTTATT
>OGKG01004172.1_pt1 | contig 12487 bp, 9 predicted proteins | sample 1572201 | NCBI WGS metagenome assembly OGKG01 (sample SAMEA2582146, study PRJEB24529) | metagenome | biome: Human gut stool | place: China | collected 2011 | reverse complement strand
ATAACCTCGGCGCATAAACAGATTAAAATCGGTATTCAAGTTCACGTCAAACGGCAACGGAGCATTCAGACTGAGGGTGTAAAGTAAATCGACCTGACTGAGCGTCTCAAATCCTTCCTGCTCGGAAGTAAGGCGTTCCCAATCGGCTGATGCCTTGAATGCGGCGTACCACTTTGAATAACGGTAGTCTATGCCCAAAGACGGAGATACGTGCAGATTATGTACAATGCTTTTTTGGAAATCGACCGTTTCACTCGTATTGGAAAAATCCACACTGCGATTCAGCTTTACAATAGTCCCCACATTGAGGAACCAATGCCGTTCTTTCCCCACGGATTGGCTGAAACTTCCCGAAGCCTTCAAATCTCCGTTTCCGTCAATATTCCAGGGGGTATAGGTATAACCTCCGGTCAGCGGATTAAACTGACGCAACTGACCGATGGCATTATCAACGGTAAAAATAGAAAGGTCCAAACTCCATTGACGCATTTCTTCCTGCTTGAATCCTGCCCACTTTGCCGCAAGACAGTATTCATAGGAAGATTTCAATGAAGGATTGCCGAGATAGACGGCCAATGGATTGCTGTCGTCACGTACGTCGAGCATCAAAGTTTGCGAAGGTGACCTATGTTGCATATCGAAGAACAACTCCACGCCCTTCATCCTGAAGGTTAATTGCGGCCACGTAAATATCTCCCGGCGAAGATGTGACTGTTCGCCCTTAGGCCGCCATTCTGTCAGACGCTCATAAGTGATGTTGAGCGGGAGACGAGCCGAAATTTCCAATTTTTCCGTCTGGTAATGCCAACGCAGTTCTGTTAAATGGCACCGATAAAAGATATTACGGTGGTAGCTGTTGAGCGAATCCATACAATGCTCATATAAATTTGCCGCGGAAGGAAGCATTCCTATGGCAGCTTGATCAGGCATCCATTCATCCCCCAGCTGATCCAGTCGGTAAAGCATACGTTCCGAAGAGTTGAATTGCTGTGTGTAGCTGCAAGTAAAATACAATATATTGGTTTTACGCATCCTCGAAACATGTATAATGGGATATTCTGCAAGAATACGGTAAACATAACTGCTCCCCGGCCGGCTGTCGTAACGGTTGCGTTTGTCGGGTGCTCCGTCAGCGGTAAGCAGGTTGTAGTGCTGCATGTCGTATCCCCGCTCATGTTTGTATTCGTAATACGCTGAAAAGCGGAGGGTATTCATATGCCATTTTTTTAGGCTCAGCTGTGTACTCATGTTTCCGCTGGTACCCCATTTACGCGTACGTCCAAGGTCCTGGGTGGTAAGCAAATTGAGAAAATCCTCACCGCAGCTGCCCGCGATGATAACGGAATCCAGTCCTTCACGCCCCAACAATCTTTTTCCTTCGGCAGAAAGGTATCGTCCGTCCTGTCGTCGGTATGAATAAAAAAAGTTCGGAGAAAAACGTAAATATGTTTTAGGAAAAATGAAAATAAAGCCATGATTCCAATTCACATAAACGGTCTTATCCTGTTGCTGCTTGCTGGCAGCAGTATAGACAAAATCTGTTCCCGGAAGAAACGAGGTAGCTGATGAAAATTGTTCCAAATCCAAATCATCCATCCCAGCCTTGAGTGTTGAATGATAGCGTATCTTCCGGTTGTGATTTTCAACGTAGTAAAAGGCTCCTGATTCAGCCGTTCGGGTCAGTCCCTCCTTCTTCATATTTTCATTCCAATTGCCGGAATCAGTCTGCGGACTACCGCTCATATTGATATTATTTCCAGTAGCATAGAGGGCTATTCGTGATTTGTTGGAAAAACACATTCCAAACAGACGGGCCAGAATGGGCTTCGACTGATAAACCGAGTGGGCCACCTCGGCATTGGCAATATAGCCATGCGCATACTGCGGCTTCAGGGCAATGTCCATAACCCAAGGGTCGTCAATACGAGGCTTCTTTTCGTCAGGCGAACGCGTCAAATAGGCATCATCGGGAATCTTTTGGTAAGTCTTTACCTTGCTGACCATATAGGCCGGAAGGTTTTGCAGGGCAACCTGAGGATCACCGCTGAAGAAATCCTTTCCATCAACCAGCAAACTGCTGACAAAATGTCCGTTTACCGTGATGCGCCCACCCGATTCCAGACGCACTCCGGGAAGTTGCTTAATAAGTTCATCCAGCATGGAGCCCTCGGCCAACTGAAAGGCCGTAGCATCATAGACAAGTGTATCTCCCTTCATGACCATCATGATTTTCGAGGCTTTCACGACCACTTCATTTAATTTCCGATGGTATGCCCTATGCAATTGTACCGGTCCTATGTCACGTATCACTTCACCGTGCTCTGCTTCTGAGGGCGATATATTCAGGTTATAATAGACTGTCTCGTATCCTTTGTTTTCTATACGGACGATACACTTAAACGGCAGTGTTGCATGACTGTTGTCATAGACATATTCATAATGTTCTATCACATCGCCTATAATTTTGAACCGCTTGAACGTATCAACCTCAGCACTATCAGTGAGAGAGAGGAGAGACACTCGCGCTTGTGTAATCATATAATTCGTAACTGCGTCAACTGGCCTTACCTTCACACGCAGATATGTATTCTGGGCAGGAGCCATGACCGACAGGCTAAACATGATTAGAAATATGACTTGACGTATATGCATAAGACTGTTTGTTTTTACACTTACAAAAAAGTAAAAATGAAATGGTTGTTAGAAAACATATACAAATATACATATAAGTATGTATAAAACAAGAAAACATATCTAATATTTCTTCCGACAACCGACACTATATTACCTATATAAAAAATAGTATATTTGTCAAATATTACAGATTACATATTATAATGTATATAATAAATATAAGAACTGCAGGATTTCCCATTTACCAGTTGCGATAAGGGATAAAAAGCATACAAAACATCAAAAAAATTACAAAAAAGAAGCATCTTTGTAAGCGAAGCCATGTATCCTTCCGTTTATACGGAAAAAGCATGCCTCAGAGTAAGCTTTACATGAAAAAAATAGCCATCGGGTTATCCTGTAAACTCCTTGGATAAAATAATACCTTTTAAATATGGAAGAGACTAAGCCCAAAAGATACCGTCGAACCAAAGCCGATATAGAAAAGAGCATCAAGCAAGCGGCAGAAACCATCATTCTGAAAAAAGGTTTCTCCGAAATGACGGTACTCGACATCATTAAGCATGCAAAGATTGAACCGATAACATTCTATACAAGATATAGAAACCTGGAAGAATTTTATGACAGTTTTGTCAGAGAATACGATTACTGGCTAAATGACATGCTAAAGATGTCGCAGGATAAAGCCTCCACTCAAGAGGGATACGTAGAAATCTTCAAGAACCTAACCGACAGCCTTAAAGAAGATTCTATCATGTTGGAATTGCTCCGTTGGGAAGTCAACGACGCCAACAACCTTACCAAACGCTCTGCCATGAACCGTGAAATACAGACCTTGCCGTTGGTCACAACATATGAAAATCTGTTTAAAGATGCCGATGTTGATTTCGTGGCTGTTTCTGCGCTTCTTATAGCCGGCATATATTATCTGAACCTACACAAGAGGTGTTCTCCATTTTGTGGTATCGACATAAAAACCGAAGAAGGACGCAACAGACTCATAAATGCTATCGAAGCCCTCTCTGATAAATTATTTATGGAAAATGAATCCACGCCTCAAAAATACCATGACAAAATGGCATCCATTGCAGAGAAGATGAGACAAAAGGGCTTTAGTGAAGAAGATATTGATTATTGTCTGTCAGACTAATTGAAGATGAACACAAACAGGAAAGCCCTATTGCTTTTATGGGCCACCATTACCGCTCAGACGGGTATGGCTCAGACACCGGACACGCTTGCCACCGACAAGGTGTATGAAATCGGCAAGGTGGTCGTTACCGGCACGCGAAACGAAACGGATGTACGCCACCTGTCCCAAACCGTGTCGGTCGTCAACCGCAACCAAATAGAGCAGTCCCTGCAGCCGTCGCTGCTGCCTGTACTGACGGAGCAGATTCCCGGCCTGTTCGTTACCTCACGTGGCGTGATGGGATATGGCGTATCGGGAGGTGCGGCAGGAAACATTTCCCTGCGCGGACTGAGCGGCGGAACGGCCCGGCTGATGGTGATGATTGACGGACATCCGCAATACGCTGGAATCTTCGGCCACCCCATATCCGATGCCTGCCAGTCCTTCATGGCCGAGCGGGTTGAGGTGCTGCGAGGGCCGGCCTCGGTGCTTTACGGCTCAAATGCCATGGGCGGAGTCATCAATATCGTGACGCGCAAGATGCCGCACGACGGGGTGAACACGAATCTTCGCGCCGGCTACGGCTCATACAACACGCTCGAAACGGAACTGACCAACCGCATCCGGAAGGGACGCTTTTCCAGCGTGATTTCAGGCTCGTACAACCGTACGGACGGGCACCGGCCCGACATGGGATTTGAGCAATACGGCGGATATGCCCAACTGGGATATGAGGTGACCGACCACTGGAACCTGCGTGGCGACGTGAACGTCACGCACTTCAACGCTTCGTATCCCGGTCCGATTGATGCCCCACTGCTGGACGGCGACCAGCGTATCACGCGAGGCATGACCTCGCTGACCGTAGAAAACCGCTACGAAAGGACGTCGGGCGCGGTCTGCTTTTTCTACAACTGGGGCAGTCACTGGATAAACGACGGCTATACGCCATCGGCCGGTGAAGGGCCGCAGGACGACCGCTTCCTGTCGTACGACGACATGATGGGCGTGTCAGCCTACCAAAGTGCGCGGCTCTTCAAGGGGAACCGCATCACCGTGGGGGTCGACTGGTTCCGGTACGGCGGACACGCATGGAATGAATACGTAAGCGGCGAACGCGCGGGCACGACCTCCGACCTGGTGGACAAGCAGGAGAACGAGCTGGCCGGATACGCGGAATTCCGTCAGGACATCGGCTCGTGGCTGACCTTCAATGCCGGTATCCGGGCCGACCATCATTCGCGTGTAGGTACGGAATGGGTGCCGCAAGCCGGACTGGCTTTCCATCTTCCGGCCGCCATGGAGCTGAAGGCCTCAGCCTCCAAAGGCTTCCGCTACCCGATATTGCGCGAAATGTACATGTTTCCGCCTCAGAACCCCGACCTGAAGCCCGAATCCATGTGGAACTATGAGCTGGCCTTTTCGCAGCGGCTGATGGAAGGCCGACTGACGTACGGCGTCAACCTGTTCTACATTGACGGAAAGAATCTCATCGTGCCCCTGCCCAACCCTCACGGCAGCGGCATGCTGAACCAGAACTCGGGAAAAATTGAAAACTCCGGTGTAGAGGTGCAGGCGGCCTACCGTATTGACCGCCACTGGTCAGTAGACGCCAACTACAGCTTCCTGCACATGACCCATCCCGTTATCGCCGCCCCCGAGCACAAGCTCTACGCCGGGGCCAACTTCTCCCACGGCCGCTGGAATGTGTCCACCGGCGTGCAATACATCAACGGACTGTACACGGCGGTAGGAGAAGACGAGTCGCAGGAAAATTTCGTGCTTTGGAACCTCCGGGCCTCTTTCCGCGTCCTGAAATGGCTGAACATATGGGCACGCGGCGAGAACCTGCTGGCCCAGAAATATGAAATCAATGCCGGCTACCCCATGCCGCGGGCTACGGTGATGGCCGGTCTGAATATCAATTTTTGAAATTATTTATCTGTTACAAGTTATGAAAAGCAGTTTTTTGACATGGATGCTGGCCGCATTAGTTGCCACATCCGGCTGTGCCCAGGCACAGAACAGTAAGGAATCCCCTTCAAACGGGAAAGAACTTCCGAAGGTGTACATGTACAAAGAGATATCCTCGGACAATCTGATCAAAATCTATGAAGCGCTGGGCCGCGAAGCCAAGGGACGGGTGGCCGTCAAACTTTCGACCGGCGAGCCCGGAGGTCACAACTTCCTGCAGCCGGCCCTCATCAAGAATCTGGTACAAAAGGTAAACGGCACCATCGTGGAGTGTAACACCGCATACGGCGGCGGCCGCGCCAATACCGAAAGCCACCTCAAGGCAGCCGCCGACCACGGATTTACCGCCATTGCCAAGGTGGACATCATGGATGCGGAAGGCGAAACGGAACTTCCCGTCACCGGAGGCAAACACCTAACCCGCGACATTGTGGGCAAGGATTTCCTGAACTACGACTTCGTCATCGTCCTGTCCCACTTCAAAGGCCATGCCATGGGCGGCTTCGGTGGCGTCATCAAAAACATGTCCATCGGCATTGCCTCATCCAATGGCAAACGCCTGATTCACTCGGCCGGAACCAGCACCACAAGCTGGGGAAATCCCAAGCAGGACGATTTTCTGGAGTCAATGGCCGAAGCGGCCAAGGCCGTGGCCGACCATTGCGGCAAGAACATCCTGTACATCAGCGTGGCCAACAACCTTTCGGTAGACTGCGACTGCGACGCCTCGCCGGAAGACCCGAAAATGGGAGACATCGGCATCCTGGCCTCGCTCGACCCGGTGGCGCTGGACAGGGCCTGCACCGACCTCGTGCGCTCGTCCGAAGACCACGGAAAAATCCACTTGATTGAGCGCATCGATTCGCGCCACGGCATGCACACGCTGGACCACGCCGAAGCGTTGGGCATGGGAAGCCAGCAATACGAGCTGGTCAAGCTGGACTAACCCAGCCTCCCTCCCCTTTACGGAAAAGAGCCAGAGCAACACGGAAAAACTCATCCCCAAAGCTGCCTCACCCGCCAGGAGGCAGCTTTTTTAGTGTGCCAAAGCCGTGCCAAAAGCGTGCCAAAAGGAACTTCCCCACAGGTCATTCCCCACTTTTTTGGGGAATAATTCCACACTGTTTCCCCATAAATTCCACACTTTCCACACCCCTACGCACCGTGCCAAAAATTTTATTTTTCTCATAATCAATGATTTATAATTTTTCTTTCATTTTGGCACGCATCTTGTGCTATATAAGGCAGAAAGAACAAAACAAAATTATAAACCATAAAAGAGTAATGATTATGAAAAAGTATGCAACATTGGCCGTTTTGGCTCTGGGTTTCGTTTCAATGAGTGGTGCGTTCATGCAGTCAAACGCTGCTTCCAGCAACGTAAGTGTTAACGATACAATCGTGAACGACTCAACGGAAAAGACTTCATTCAACCTGAATGACACCGTTGTAACTGACACCGCAGAAAAGGCAACTCCCGCTTTTGCCCTGAACGATACCGTAGTAAACGACACCGTAGCTAAGGCATAAGCTCACAAAACACAACAGACATAACAACGAGGATAAGGTAAGTAGATTTCATGCTGTGCCCGGCTTTGAGACGTGAGTCCCGAGCCGGGCTTTTCTTGTGTATGTCAGCACGTAAACAAACCGACCGGCAGACATCACCCTGTATGGAAGCACATACAAGCTGCGGTGCGGAAATCCCCCCGGCCGTTCCTGCTCCATCCGTACACTCCCTCCGGCTACAAAACGGCACAAAAAAGGTGACGCAGAAGAACTGCGCCACCATATGAAAAAAACAAGATAAACAATAGGATACGGAATCAGAACTTATATCCCAACGTAAAGTTGGCCGACTGCCGATTGAGGGAAATTTTCTGTGCGGCCATCTGATTCTGTCCGGATGCATCGGGCACGTAGAACGGCGCAAACTCGCCGTCCTGCTGCTGATACTGATAGGCAGCATCAAAATAAAGATGTTTGCCACGGAAACCAAGGCCCACGGTATAACGGTTGATGGCCCCGAGGTTCAGATAGTCCGTATTGACGGCATATACCATCGAACTGCTGTTGATGCAAAGATCGAGCGAAGCGTCGTCCTTCATCGGCGCCGTTACGTGGTTGTAACCCACACGCAACTGAATATTATAGGGCAACTGCGCCTCGGCTCCGATACGCAGGGTATGCACCTTGTTCAGGCAGCGCTTGGTCTCGGCCTCCAGTGCGTAATCCTTGGAGTTGTCACTCCAATAGTCATAGTAATCATCATACTTTACCTTTGAACTTCCGTAGTTGGCGTACTCATACTCTGCACCGATGGCCAGATATTTGGATACCGTTCCGCCCAGACTGACGTTAACCTTCCAGGGTGTATTGACGTTATACGATATGGCATCGCCCTGGTCATACAGGCGCGGATTCTCCAGGGCTTCGTTGATGTTGCTCTTCATGTAAACCGAAGCATACGAAGAGAGATTGTAGAAGATGGGGGTAGAGAACGACAGACCTATACGGAACGACGAATTCAGGATGGGCCGATAAATGATACCTGCCTTAAAGTCAACTCCCGTTCCGTCAATCACCTTGTCAACCTGCTCAAGATAGTTGCCCTGCTGGTTGTCAAACGTCTCCTCATAATCAAACGAGGTTTTCAGATTGACGTCGTACAACCCCACCGTAGCTCCGATATAGAAGCGGTCGCGGATGTTGGCCGAAAGGTTGAAGTCATACTGGTTGATACCGCCCCACTGCGCACGCTGATAGCGATAGCGGTTGCCCTCAACGGGCAGATAGCCGGTCACTTTACCTTCGGCATCAGTGATGGGGAGCAGCATGCCCACGTCGTATCCCAAACCGGGCAGAGGCGAAGTCAGCCAGCGGTCGTCAGCATTGCCCAGGTCCAGATAGCCGCCGTTTACGTAGTCGTAGCTCAAATCGAGCATCTCCAACGATTGTGACAGGCCGCCCAAATTGCCTGAGGCAGTATAGAGGGTATTGTTGTTCTTCATCCGGTGGTAGGAAAAACCGAAATTAAAGAAGCGCAGATCATTGTCGTGCAGATTGGCGGAATATACAAAGCCTATCTGGTCAAACGAACCTTTGGTGGGGCTGTGGCCAAGCACGTCGCCCTGATCCATGTTCTTGCGGAAGCCCCCCGTTACGGCCACGTCGCTGCGGCGGTAAAGCGCCATTCCGGCGGGGTTGCTCGACATGGTGGAAAGGTCGGCGCCAAGCGCACTCATGGCACCGCCCATACCCACAAAGCGGGCCGTACCGTTGAGGTCGGACGTGGTCAGGTTTTCTATTTCATATACATCCTGTGCCGACACCGTCATGGCCGAAGCCAAAGCAGCCAGCAACAAATATTTTCTGTTCATAACTTTCACTTTTAATAAGGTCTGACATTCATGCCTTTACTGAATTTTTCATGCCACTGAAAGGCTTTACCGGCGGCCACCGCGGGAACCTCCGCCGCGCATTCCGCCTCCGCCACCATAGCTGCGTCCGCCACCTGAAATGACCGGACTACCGTAGCTGCGGCTGCCCGACGGACGGCTGTATCCCTCACTGCGCGAAGGCGTGTAGGAGCGATTGCTGGAAGGCCGCGTCTGCGTATTGCTGTTGTTGTAGGTGCGTGTAGGCAGGTTGCCGCTCTGGTTGGACGGGCGGATCGACGGGTTACGGTTGACTACACCTGACGAAGGCCGGCGCTGACCGCCAAAATTGTTGGACGGACGCAAATAGGTAGGCGAACCGCCACGACCCGTACTGCCGAAACTGCCGTAGTTACGTCCCGTACGACCGGTATATCCGGCAATGGTGCGGCCGGCGTTGGGACGCGGATTGAAGCCCGGTCCGTGATGCGGCGGCAGGGGGTGATGCCAGTAAGGCGGGCGCCAGAAGGGGTCGTACCATCCGCCCCAGCCCCACGACCAGTAGGGACTGCCCCAGGCCCAGCCGAACGACCAGCTGTAGCACGGGCGCCAGTAGGGACTGTAATACCATACGGGGTCATAATAGTAATCCCAGTAGTAGGGGCTGCTGACGTACACGTTTACCTCGGGCGCATGGAAACGGATGAGGCGCTGCGTCATGCTGCCCTCGCCAATGGCAGCGGTATCGGTCAGGTCGGCCGACTCAGCTGCGGCGGCTTCCCCGGCCCCCTCGCCACGACGGTTATACTGGTCAATCTGGCTGTCGGTATAGTATCCCACCGTAGGGGCAGGTTCGGTTTCCGATTCATCAATCGGTGAATACGAAGACTCATTGCGCTCGGGCGTAACGTCCTTCGACGGAATGAAATATACATCGTCCTGCGCAAAAGTCGCACTTGGCACAGCGGTCAATAATGCAAAAAGCAGAGCTAACTTTTTCATACCTAATTGTTTTTATATTGTTTTCTGTTCTGATGTGCATTGTCTCTCAACGGGAAGGGAGAAACGCGCCTGACGGCATCCGGCAAAAATGGTCGGCACAGGTCCTTACGGCCCATCATTGTTCTGCATCCGGGCGGTATTTTCACGCCCCATTGATTTTATACACTTTCTCGTTTACGAAAATACGGATTTTTGTGCTTTGCCACACACATTTTAGTGATAAAAAAAGTTGACAGCCAGGCTTTTTTATGTTTTTTGGCTGACTGGGGCTTTTTTTAAGTTCTGCTAAAACCGGCCGGCTGCTTTTTCCGGTTCACTCCATAAAGGAAATAAGAGAGTATGGGCCACTTCCGGAAAAGAAAGTGCCGGCTTGTTGGAATAAGGCCGGACTTTGTACAAAAAAGTTCCGACCTGTTTTCAACCGGATACCGGAAGGTACAAAAAAGCATGGCCGCCGGTCGGAAAGTGTTTTGTTCCGACCGGCGGCCATGCTTCGTTTTTACGAAACGAAAGGCGACTTAGCGCACGCGCAACTGCTCGCCAACCTGCGCCACGTAGTCGTCGGGCAGATTGTTGTACTTATAGAGCGATTTGAGCTGGATGCCGTAATTCTGTGCAATGCTGTAAAGCGACTCGCCTGCCGTCACGGTGTGACGGTACTGGCGGCCCAGACTCTTGGCGGCGCTGCTGCGTTTCTTTTCCAGATAAACAATGTCGCCGGCCTGGAGCTGATGTTTCTTGTCGACTTCGTTATATTTGCGCAACTTGCGGGCTGACACACCGGTCTGCTTGCTGATGGACTCAAACGAGTCGCCCTGGCGGGCCACTACGTAATAGTTGTCGTTGCACTTGCGCACGACCAAATCGAATTCGGGCAGCGGGTCTACATCCATCTTTCCCTTGATGCCGTGACGGCGCAGGCGCATGTGGCCCATCTTCGACGCATAGTCGTAGCGCGAGAGGTCGTATTTTTCAATGATGCTGATGAGGTTGTCGGCATAGCGCGGATTAGTGGCATAGCCGGCCTTTTTCAGTCCCTTGGCCCAGTTGACGTAATCGGTCGTGTCGTAATTGAACAGGAAGGCATAGCGTGAGCGCGTGGTGAGAAACTTGGCGTGGTCCTCATACGAATCCTTGGCCGAGGAATAGGCCCGGAACTTCTCGTTCGGGTGGTCGTCGTTCTTCAGCACATAAGGCCCCGTCCAGTCGCCGCCACACTTGATGCCGAAGTGGTTGTTGGCTCTTACCGAGAGGTCGCTGCGCCCCGCCCCGCTTTCCAGAAGGCCCTGAGCCAGGGTGATGCTGGCGGGGATGCCATACCGCTTCATGTGGTCGATGGCTATGTCCTTATAAGTATTGATATAATTATTAAAAGCCAGATTCTGCGCGTTTGTTCCGCAAAAAAGAATGGCAAAAAGACAACAAAGGAAGAACTTTCTGCTCATTGTATTAGCACATAAAATAAGTTGGATATGGCAAAAGTAGCCAAATCCAACAACTTACCCAAATTTACGGCTCAATTTTCAATGTTTTTAAGATGTTAAAGGCGCTCTCCTGCCATCGCCGTACGGCCCTGTTGCTCAAGCTGCGGCGCCGGGCTGCGCGGCCCGGCGTTTTTGCCAAAGCTGCCAGGAGTTCAAAACGTTTTGCCACACATTATACATACAGCATAATATAGCTCTGATTATCAAAGTAAAAGCCCACCTATTACTAATAGTGGGTAACAAAATAGTAACAAAAAAAACGAAGAAATCGCTTTGCGGTGGGCTTCATGTGCAAAGGTAACAAAAGCTCTCTAACCATAAAAGCAAAACTGGCGAAAAGAAGAATACTGTTTTTCTTTTCGCCAGCATATATAATTTGCTGTCAATAGAAATTAGTTTAGTCCGTTTTGGATATATAGACAAAAACACAAACTAAACTTGTGTTTATAATAACTTTTTCAACTTATCTATGACATATCTTCCAATGCAGAGAACTTTGAATGATTTAGGTAACAGATATTTGGATGTTTTAATTAGAATGTCCCTTTTTTACACCTAATATCTATCTAAGAAATCTTACTTTTGTTTGATAATTAAAACAGAATGGAGAAAATTCAAGTAATACAACCTACCAAATTGCTCGCTCCTTATATAAAGCAATATTGGCTTTTAAGGATAGATGATGTAAAGCAAGGCTTTCAACGTTCTATCCCGGCAGGTTGTGTAGCACTTGTTTTTCATAAAGGGAACAAAATTATTTCTTCTTTTCATAAGGGAACGCAGCCACATTACAAATAGGGTAAATTTCAATAATGGATTGTTTTGATGAAAAAAACTCTTCAATATTTAGACTTACTGACATAGGGCTGTCATAGAAGACGCTA
>OGKG01004166.1_pt1 | contig 12515 bp, 6 predicted proteins | sample 1572201 | NCBI WGS metagenome assembly OGKG01 (sample SAMEA2582146, study PRJEB24529) | metagenome | biome: Human gut stool | place: China | collected 2011 | reverse complement strand
TCTGCTCCTTGGCAGACCAGAACAGCAGCAGGTCGCGCAGCAGCTCGGCGTGCATGCCGTAGTCGGAGTAAGCACCGAACTTGATCTGACGGCCGAACTCTTTCCAGAATTCCTCGTACTTCTCGCGGTCATTGGCCAGCATGGCGTGCAGCTCGTTCTTGATCTTTTTTTCCAGAGCGTTGTGGATCAGCTTGAGCTGGTTGTCCTTCTGCAGCATCTCGCGGCTGATGTTCAGGCTCAGATCCTGGCTGTCCACAATGCCCTTGACGAAGCTGAAGTAATCGGGCAGCAGGTCTGCGCACTTTTCCATAATGAGCACGCCGGATGCGTACAGGGCCAGACCCTTCTCATACTCCTTGGTGTAGAAATCATAGGGGCGGTGGCTGGGCACGAACAGCAGGGCGTTGTAGTTGGCGGTGCCCTCGGTGCGGCTCACGATGACGCGGGCGGGGTCAGAATAATCGTTGAATTTATCCTTGTAGAAGCTGGCGTATTCCTCGTCGGTGACCTCGCTCTTCTGCTTCTTCCAGATGGGCACCATGCTGTTCAGGGTCTCAAGCTCGGTGTAGGTCTCCCACTCCGGCTTGTAGTCCTCGGGCTTGGGATCGGGTTCGGGCTTCTGGCGGCTCTTCTCCCGCTCCATCTGGATGGGATAGCGCACATAGTCGCTGTACTTTTTGACGATGGCCACAATGCCGTATTCATCGAGGAAGTTCTCGTAATTGTCGGTATCGGTGCTGTCCTTGATATGCAGGATGATGTCAGTACCGGCGGTTTCCTTCTCGGCGGGGGTCAGCTCGTAGCCGTCAGCACCGCTGGACTCCCACTGCCAGGCCTCGTCCGCACCGTATGCCTTGGAGATGACGGTGACCTTGTCGGCGACCATGAAGGCGGAGTAGAAGCCCACGCCGAACTGACCGATGATGTCGATGTTCTCGTCCTTGTTGTCCTTCTTGAAGTCCAGAGAACCGGAGTGGGCGATGGTGCCCAGGTTCTGCTCCAGCTCTTCTTTGGTCATGCCGATGCCGTTATCGGAGACAGTCAGCAGGCGGTTGTCCTTATCGCGGGTGAGCAGGATGCGGAAATCGCCCTTGTTCATGCCCACGGAAGGATCGGTCAGGCTCTTATAATAAAGTTTGTCGATGGCATCCGAAGCGTTGGAGATCAGCTCACGCAGGAAGATCTCCTTGTTGGTGTAGATGGAGTTGATCATCATGTCCATCAGCTTTTTGCTTTCAGCCTGAAATTCTTTCTTCGCCATAATACAAAACCTCTTTTGTACAGTATTCAGATCCGGCCCCTCGCAAAAGGAGCGGCAATGCAAAAGAAGCAGCCGATGCTGCATCTTCTTAGCACTCATATCTTTCGAGTGCTAATATACACCGATGCGGGTCAAAAATCAAGGGGTTTCATAAAAAGTTCAGAAATGAACTGGAACAAAATGCCTTTTGTGCGTTGCTACAAAAAATTCATAAAGAAATAGTTGACCTTTCACAATTTTTAGCGTATACTGGTCAGCGGAAACAAACGAGGAAAGAGGAATATGTTATGGCAATGAAGCCGGAGATCTCCGTGAAGAACCTGCTGATGCAGGCATTCCTGACGGGCTGGGAACGCTCGGACAAGAGCATTTCGCAGGATGAATACTTACAGAGCGCCATTCAGGTCATCGAAGTGCTGCAGGTGGAACCTGAAAATGTCTACGCCGAGGAGGGCCTGGGCCTGACCGATGGCGATGAGGTGGATCATCTGGACGACCTGCTGCGGGCAGACGGCCAGTGGCTGTACTACGGTGTGGAGGAGGAAAACTTCTTCCTCATCCAGTGGTACCCGGACAAGGCTTCTGCCGAGGCCAAGCTGGCCGAGCTGGAGGCGCTGGGCGACGGCAAGCAGTATCTGGTGGACCTGAGCCTGACCCGCGAAAATCCTTCGGCCGCTGAGAACTTCGGCAGCTCCAACCCGGTTCAGCTGCGGAGCTGAGCCCGGCGTTTCTGACAAAAAGAAAGGGAATTTTCCATGCAGCTTTCACAAACGGAACGGGAGCGCCTGTCCGCTATTCTGGAACAGTACGACCATCACCCCAAGGTGCAGGAAATGCGTGAGTTTATCCAGCACGGTGATGTGACCACCTACCAGCACTGCAAGAATGTGGTCATGGTCAGCTGCTGGATCAACCACCGCTTCCATCTGGGAGCCGATGAGACCACGCTGGCCGTGGGGGCCTTCCTCCACGATTTCTATCTCTATGACTGGCACAAGCAGGGCTCTTTCCACGGCCTGCGGCATCTGTTTGAGATGCACGGCTTTTCCCACCCGGGGTCTGCCTGTGTGAACGCGCAGCGGGTGTTCGGCATTACCAAAAAGGAGCAGAACGTCATTGCAAGCCACATGTGGCCCCTGACCTTCCGCCATATCCCGACCTGCCGCGAGGCGGTCATCGTCTGTCTGGCGGACAAATACTGCGCCATTGTGGAGAGCATGTTCCGCCGCACAAGGGTGGGCGCTGACGAAGAAGAGTGGTAAAGAAGCCGCCGTACTGTTCACATGAAAGAAAGCAAAAGACCAGAGTTGTAACGCCGTTTGGCGAAGCAACTCTGGTCTTTTTTGCTGGGGCTTGTGCAACAGCCTCTTTGAAAAAGTGATCTTATTCTGCTCTCAGAGCCTTGACAGGGTCAGAGCGGGAAGCGGTTTTGGCGGGGATGAAGCCGCCCAGAATGGTCAGCACAGTTGCCAGCGCAACCAGCACCACAGCGGCCTTCCAGGGCAGAACGGCCACTACGCTGGTGCCGACGGCGATCTTCTGGATGAGCATGTTGCCCGGAATGAGCAGCAGCCTGCTGAGGCCGATGCCCATGAGGCCCGAGCACAGGCCGATGATGAAGGTCTCGGCGTTAAACACCTCGGAGATGTTCCGCTTGGAAGCACCGATGGCACGCAGGATGCCGATCTCCTTGCGGCGCTCCAGCACGCTGATATAGGTGATGATGCCGATCATAATGGAGGAGACCACCAGCGAGATGGAGACAAAGGCTACCAGCATGTTGGAGATCATGTTGATGATCCTGGTCACGGAGGTCATCAGGGTGCCCACCACATCAGTGTACTGGATCACCTTGTCCTCCGCACCCTGCTCACGCATGGCGGCATTGTAGCTGTCCAGCACATTGAGGACCTTCGCCTTTTGCTCGAAGTCCAGCGGATAGATGTTGATCTGGCTGGGGTCGTCCTCGCTGGCATAGCCAAAGGCCTGCAGGTTGCTTTCATAGGTGGCGCTGGTGGACATCATTTTCGACTTCATCAGCTCCGCCAGATCGTCCTCGGTCATGTTGAACCGGATGGCATTCCGGAACGCATCTGCGTCGATCTTCAGCGCGCTTTCCATCTGGCTGCCCAGAGAGGAGAAGCGCTTGGTCATCTGGCTCTGCAGATTCGTGCTGATCTGGCCCATGGCCTGCTCCATGGCAGCGCCCAGCTGGGTCTGTAATCCGGCGGCGATCTGTTCCGAGAAGTTTGCCATCACGCTGCCCATGACCTGCTGCATGGCGGCAGTAAACTGCTCCTGCAGGGCAGCGGTATCGATGAGGCTGCCCATGGAATCCTTCATCAGCTGCTGGAACTGGTCACTGGCAAGATACTGGTCAAAACCGATCTTGTCCAGCCCCAGAATGCCGTTGCCGATGATGTAATCCTTGTAGCCGGTCATCACCTTCTGGGCCAGCTGCTGCATTTTGTCAGCGGGGATGGAAATGTCCATGTTGGCGAACACGTCCGTCAGGGCGCTCATGTCGATGCCGGGCGTTTCGGTCAGATCAAATTGGAAGCTGTCCGGGTCAATGAGGGAGGAAAAATCTACGGAACCGTCGCTCAGGTCGAACGCACCACTCAGGTCAAGATCCAGCTTGCCGGGGTCGAACTGGAAGGCGCTCTCGAGCTGGTCGGTGTCAATGGAGAAGAGGGAGGCCATGTCTACGGCAGTGGCCTGCTCGGTGCCGAAGGGCTCACCGTTCAGCACATTGGTCTGCGGGTCGGCGAGCTGGTCCTGCACCAGCCTGCTCTGGGCGGCGGTGTCCATGACGTGCCGGGTCAGGGAGGCGGGATAGGCGATGCCGGAGGACAGCATGGCGGCGGAGGCGTTTTCCCTGGGCTGCACCACGCCCACGATGGTCATGGTCTCGCTGTTGGCCACAAGCTCCTGCAGGAAGGCCTTGTCGTCCGATTTATCCACCCAGGCGCTGTGGGCATCATCGTACTGGTAGCGGTCGGCCGCATTGACCAGCTTGAAGGTGCGGCCCAGAAAATCGCTGTACCGGTAGGTCTTGAAATCTTCAGGCACATCCACATTCTGGTTCTGGGCGAACTGCTGGATCATCTTGTCCAGCTCGGCGTTGTCTCGCAGGCCCAGCGCGTAGAGGGCATAATCGGTGATGGAACCATCCGCACCCAGCACGGCAACGCACTCGTTGTAGCTTTCGGGCCAGCGGCCTGCCTTGACCTCGTACTGGGAATGATACAGGGCATCGCTGGCGGGCAGCTGGTAGAACACGCTGGTGTTCATCATGCTGGCCATCATGTTGTTGGTCGAGCTGGTGGAGCTGATGCCCAGAGCGGAAAGGGAGGAATCCGGGTTCACCTGCCGGATGCTGCCGTCCGGGTCCTGGCGGTAGATCTGAGGCTGTACATTATAGGAATACTCCACCGAGGAAACGCTCTCCCCGATGCTGCAGGCATCGCTCTCGAGGTAGGTTTTCAGGCTCTTCAGGTCGTTGGAGGTGATGCCGGAAACCATCTGGGTCACGAGCTGGCGCACCGGCACCATCCCTTCGCCGAGGTCGGGGGCGGCGGGCTGGCCGGGCAGGTCGGCGGACAGCAGGCTGGTCAGATCCATGCCGCTGCGCAGGATCTGCACCGGGTACTCGGAAAGGGTGTCCCGCTCCATATCAGCGATATACTGGTTGACACCGGTGGACAGGGAAATGATCAGCGCAATGCCGATGATGCCGATAGAGCCTGCAAAGGCCGTGAGCAGGGTGCGGGTCTTTTTGGTCCAGAGGTTGTTGAAGCTCAGGGTCAGCGAGGTCCACCACGACATGGAGGAGTGGCCCATGTTCTTGTGAACGGCAGGGGCAAGCTGAGTGGTGTCAGGCTCGTAGGGGGCGGTGTCGGAGCGGATGACACCATCCTTCAGGTTCACGATGCGGGTGGCGTACTGCTGGGCCAGCTCCGGGTTGTGGGTGACCATGACCACCAGACGGTCCTTTGCCACCTCCTTGAGCAGCTCCATGACCTGGATACTGGTCTCGCTGTCCAGTGCGCCGGTGGGTTCGTCTGCCAGCAGGATATCCGGGTTGTTGACCAGCGCACGGGCAATGGCAACGCGCTGCATCTGGCCGCCGGACATTTCGCTGGGGTGCTTGTGCAGCTGATTGCCCAGCCCCACCTTCTGCAGTGCCTCGGTGGCGCGGCGCTTGCGCTCTGCGCCCGAGATGCCGGAAATGGTCAGGGCCAGCTCCACATTGGCCAGAACGGTCTGATGGGGGATCAGGTTGTAGCTCTGGAACACAAAGCCGATGGTGTGGTTGCGGTAGGAGTCCCAATCGCGGTCGGTGTACTTTTTGGTGGAGATCCCGTTGATGACAAGGTCACCGCTGTCGTACCGATCCAGGCCGCCGATGATGTTCAGCAGGGTGGTCTTACCGGAGCCGGAGGGGCCCAGGATGGCGACAAATTCGCTGTCGCGCAGGTTCAGGCTGACATCATTCAGTGCGGTCTGTACAAGGTCACCGGTTTTGTATTCCTTGCGGATCTTTTTCAGTTGTAGCATAGGCAGGCCTTTCTTATGCGTGCCCGGCGGCGTGTGGGAAATGCCGGGCAAAAAACAAAATAACGTAGATATAGTATCAGATGAATGTGAACAAACCATTGCTTTTCGGGAAAGATGGTGTTATGCTGAAGAAGGTGAAAGAAACAAAAATCGACACTTTATGACGTAAATTACCAGAAATCAAGACGCAAAAAGCCGCCATTCCTGCACGGTTCGACGCATAGTGACGTTTTTTCGGGGATTGAATCTTTCCGCAGGGCCTTATAAAATAGTATCGTACAGTACGCACGGAAGAAAAGTGCGGCAAATTTAAGGCAAAGGGGAAGGTTGGATTGACGGAACGACTCGTTTCAAAGCTGCATGTCGCGCTTTTGAGCTACGACGAGCGGGAGATCCGCGTCCGGAAAAATTATCTGGAGGAGCAGAATCCTGCGATCTGCTGTGTCTGCTTCCACAGCGGCGAGGAGCTGCTGCGGGAGCTGCGCCAGCAGCGCAGTGTGGATATCGTGGTGCTTTCGAGCCAGCTGGAGGATATGGACGGGTATGAGTTCCTCAAGCGGCTCAACAGCCTGCATAACCGCCCGCTGCTGCTGTTGCAGGGGGATGACTGGTACAGCGATGCCACGGCATCGTTCCTGCGGCCGGACGGCAGGCAGTACCTGCCGGAGCGCAGCAGCCTGCTGGATCTGCTGCTGGATCTGCGCAGCTCCACGGACATCGGCATCTTCTGGGTGCTGCCGTTCTGCAAGCAGCTTTATGCGGAGTGGGGCATCCAGCAGCCGGATGTAAACTGTGAATATCTGACCACTGCGCTGCAGGTCGTCTGCGGCACGGAGCGGAAGCTGGCCGTGCGCAAGGAGATCCTGCAGACTGTGGCCGAGGAACACCACACCACAGTGGCCGCCGTGGACTGCGGGATGCGCCGCCTGATCGACGGGGTGGAAAAATACAACACCGAAGCCTGGCAGAAATTCAAGCAGGATTACGGCCTGATGGGGCATAGCGTTACCCTGGGCAAGTTGATCTATGCGGGCCGCCAGAAATTGATCGACAGCGGAACGCAGGGACGGAAGGCCGGACGATGAGAAAAAAGAGAGAGAACGGAATGGCAAAAGAGAGCGGGATGGGGGATTTCCCCCGCAAACAATTTGAGAGCGTGCTGCTGCACTCCCTGCGCATCATGGACCAGAACCGGGAATACCTGCAGATGCATCTGGCCCGGACCGGAGACGAAAGGACCCGGCAGGCGCTGGAGGATATGGGGCAGGAGAGCATCCGCCTGGAGCGCACCCTGCGGGAGATGATGGGCCTGCTGGAAGTGGAGATGAACGACAAGCCGTCCATGAAGCCGGTAGACCTGTGCTGGATCCTGATGGAGGCCGCCCAGATAGCCCCGGAGATCGAGAAGCAGCTGGGCATCCGGCTGACCGTGGATCACAGCCCGTTCCGGCGCTGCTATGTCAAGGCGGATGCCCAGGAGGCCGAGCAGCTGCTGTTCCACCTGCTTTCCAATGCCCTGCGGGCCGTAAGCCCCGGCGGGCAGATCAAGATCCGGCTCACCCGGGACGACGAGGATCTGTATCTGATCGTGGAGGACGACGGCTGCGGCCTGCCCACCGGTGAAAACTGGATGGAGAACCGCCGCCGCTTCCTGGGCGGTGTGCAGGCAGGGCTGCTGCTCTGCCGCCGTTACTGCGCCCACATGGGGTGGGTGCTTTCCCTCACGCCGCGCGATGCCGGAAGCGGTACCCGGGCAGAGGTGCGCATCCCGCTGGCCGGAACGATGTTTCCCATTGAGGGCAGCGTGGAACTGCACACCATCCATCCGGCACTCACCACTGCCGACGGCCTGCGCTGGCAGATCCTGCGGGAGCTTGCCCTGTTGTCCGATAAAATGGAATGATACGATGTTCAGCGCCCTGCTCCGGGCTTTTCCGGGGCAGGGCGTTTTTGTGTAAAAATCACTCTGAGTAAAGAATCTTAACCGGAATGCAGAAAAACAGGGGAGCTGTATTCGTGAATTTAACAAAATGTTTAACTTTTTGAGCGGAAAATACTATTTTTTGCGTGTAAAATATGGTGACTGGATTGATTGTATCCCGATTTTTGAGTATAATACAACTGTATTTTTATATTGTTCCTCAGGAGGAAAAGCAAGTGAGAGTAGGTCTTGACATCGGAAGCACCACCATCAAGTGCGCGGTGCTGGACGAACATGATGCGCTGATTTATTCAACATACGAGCGTCATTACAGCCATATTCTGGAAAAGGCGCAGGAGCTGCTGCGCCGTATCGATGCAGAGCACCTGCACGGAAACAAGGCACTGCTGAGCATCTCCGGTTCTGCCGGCATGGGTCTGGCCGACAGCTGCGGCGTGCCCTTTGTGCAGGAGGTGTTCTCCACTCGTGTGGCAGTCAAGCGGTTTGTGCCCGCCACCGACTGCGTGATCGAGCTGGGCGGCGAGGACGCAAAGATCCTGTTCCTGACCAATGGCACCGAGGTCCGCATGAACGGCAGCTGTGCCGGCGGCACCGGTGCCTTTATTGACCAGATGGCCACCCTGCTGAAGATGAGTGCCGATGAGATGAACAAGGCCGCGGAAAAGGCCGAGCGCACCTATACCATCGCGTCCCGTTGCGGCGTGTTTGCCAAAAGTGACGTGCAGCCCCTCATCAATCAGGGCGCGCGGACGGAGGATATCGCCGCCAGCATCTACAAGGCGGTGGTCAACCAGACCATTGCCGGTCTGGCACAGGGCCGCCCCATCAAGGGCAATATCCTGTATCTGGGCGGGCCGCTGACCTTCAGCAGCGTGCTGCGCAAGAGCTTTGATGAGGCGCTGGGGGTCACCGGAACCTGCCCCGAGAACAGCCTGCTCTATGTGGCACTGGGTGCCGCCCTCTATGCGGACAAGGAGTTCGACCTCTCCGCAGTGGCCGACGCGCTGGACCAGTACGCCGCCACCGCTACTTATGCCAGTGAGCCTCCGCTCTTTGCCAACAAGCAGGAGTACGAGGAATTCCATGCCCGGCACATGTCCCACAGCGTGCCCCATGTACCCTTCAGCGCCCAGTGCGGCCCGGTGCATATCGGCATCGACTCCGGCTCCACCACCGTCAAGCTGGTGGTGGTGGACGAGAAGAGCCAGATCCTGTACACCAATTACCAGCCCAACCTTGGCAACCCGCTGCCCCTGATCCGGGAACAGCTGATCAAGATCTACCGGGAACACCCCGGCCTGCAGGTGGCCAGCGTGACCACCACCGGCTACGGTGAGGAGCTGGTCAAGAACGCCTTCCGCTGTGATTATGGTCTGGTGGAAACGGTGGCTCATTTCACCGCCGCCAAATACTTTATGCCCGATGTGGATTTCATCATCGATATCGGCGGTCAGGACATGAAGTGCTTCAAGATCGAGGATGGTGCCATCAGCAACATCTTCCTGAACGAGGCCTGCTCCTCCGGCTGCGGCAGCTTTTTGCAGACCTTTGCTCAGGCATTGGGCTATGATGTCAAGGAGTTCGCCGCTCTCGGCCTGTTCGCAGACCGCCCCGTGGATCTGGGCAGCCGCTGCACCGTGTTTATGAACAGCTCGGTCAAGCAGGCCCAGAAAGATGGTGCATCTATCCAGAACATTTCGGCCGGTCTGTCCATCAGCGTGGTCAAAAACGCGCTGTACAAGGTCATCCGCGCTTCCAGCCCCGAGGAGCTGGGCCGGAAGATCGTGGTGCAGGGCGGTACCTTCTACAACGAGGCGGTGCTGCGGGCTTTTGAGAAGGAGATGGGCGTAGAGGTTATCCGACCCAATATCGCTGGCCTCATGGGCGCCTACGGCGCTGCCCTGTTCGGCCGGGGCAAGGCCCGGGCGGATCAGACCAGTACGCTTTTGAACCGCCAGGAGCTGGCGGACTTCCGCCAGGAGACGGAGAGCCGGGTGTGCGGCCTGTGCGGCAACAACTGCCAGCTGCCCATCAACACCTTCGCCGACGGGGCCACCTTCATCAGCGGCAACCGCTGCGACCGGCCCGTCACCGGCAAGGCGGACACCGGGGAGCGGAACCTCTACGAATACAAGCGCAAGCTGATCCTGGGCTACAAGCCCGTCCCCGGCAGGCGGGGCAAGATCGGGCTGCCCCTGTGCCTGACTATGTGGGAGCTGCTGCCCTTCTGGCACACCTTCTTCACCAAGCTGGGCTTCGCGGTGTACCACAGCCCCTTCTCTAGCCGGGACCTGTATCTGAAGGGGCAGGGCACCATCCCCAGCGACACCGCCTGCTTCCCGGCAAAGCTGAGCCACGGCCACATCAAGGCACTGAGCCAGATGCAGCTGGACGCTATCTTCTACCCCTGCCTGACCTACAACATTGACGAAGGTCTGGGCGACAACCACTATAACTGCCCGGTGGTGGCTTACTACCCCGAAGTTCTGGCCGGTAACTGCCCGGAGCTGGAAGGCAAGAAGTTCATCTATGACTATGTGGGCATCCACCGCCCGAAGGACTTTGTACACAAGATGGCAAAGGACGTTCTGCCCAAGTACTTCAGCGGCATTTCTGAGAAGGAAGTGCAGGAGGCCGCCGATGCCGCCTATTCCGAGTACGAAGCCCACATGGCAAAGATCCGCGTGAAGGGCAGCGAGATCATCGACGAGGCACGCCGTCAGGGCAAGCGTATCATCGTGCTGGCCGGCCGCCCGTATCATGTGGATCCGGAGGTCAACCACGGCATCGACCGTCTGATCACCCGCCATGGCGCAGCCGTTGTCACCGAGGACAGCATTTCCAACCGGGTGCAGAAGTTCCCCACCAGCGTGCTGAACCAGTGGACTTACCACAGCCGCCTGTATGCCGCCGCCAAATACTGCACCACCCAGAAGGATATGGATCTGGTGCAGCTGGTTTCCTTCGGCTGCGGCGTGGATGCCATTACCACCGACGAGACCCGCGAGATCCTGCAGGAGGGCGGCAAGCTGTACACCCAGCTCAAGATCGACGAGATCACCAACCTGGGTGCGGTGAACATCCGCCTGCGCAGTCTGTTTGCCGCGCTGGATGAGCGCGACGAGGTGGCCGAGGAAAAGGCCGCCGCCAAGGCAGAAGCCTGAGAACATAGGAGGAACCTATGGAATACAATTATCCCAAATTCACCCCGGAGATGAAGAAAACGCATACCATCCTCATCCCCAATATGGCCATTACCCAGTTCCGCCTGCTGGAGTACGCCCTGCGCTACGACGGCTACAAGTGCGAGATCCTGGGCAACTGCGGCAGTGCCGTGGCACAGCTGGGCCTGAAATATGTCCACAACGATACCTGCTATCCGGCCCTGCTGGTCATTGGCCAGTTCCTGGACGCGCTGAACAGCGGCAAATATGATCTGGATCACACCGCGCTGCTCATCACCCAGACCGGCGGCGGCTGCCGTGCTTCCAACTACATCCATCTGCTGCGCAAGGCACTGGTCAAGGCCGGTTACCCGCAGATCCCGGTGGCCAGCCTGAACTTTTCCGGCCTGGAAAAGGACAGCGGCTTCCAGATGACCATCCCGCTGGCCCGCCGCGCACTGGCCTGCATCTTCTACGGCGATATGCTGTGCGCCCTGCGCAATCAGGTGGCCCCCTATGAGAACGAGAAGGGTGCTGCCGACAAGATGGTGGACCTGTGGGTCACCCGTCTGGGCCGGGTCCTGCTGGCCGGCAAGGGCTACACCGCCAAGGAGATGAAGCACACCTTCCCGCTCATTGCAGCCGACTTTGCCAACATCCCGGTCACCCGGGTGCCCAAGGTCAAGGTGGGCGTGGTCGGTGAGATCTACGTCAAGTACAGCCCGCTGGGCAACAACGACCTGCAGAAGTTCCTGGAAAGCCAGGACTGCGAGGTGAACTTCCCCGGCCTGATGGGCTTTGTGCAGTACTGCGCCTTCAACATGGGCGAGGACCACATCCTGTACGGCGGCAAGCTGGCCGTGAAGATAGGCATCGACCAGTTCCTGAACTGGCTGGACGGCATCGAGCGCGCCATGCTCAAGGCTGAGGCCGACGCAGGCTTCTACGCCCCCGGCCCCTTCAAGGAGCTGGTGGAAAAGCCCAAGGGCATCATTTCGCTGGGTGCCAAGATGGGCGAGGGCTGGCTGCTGACTGCCGAGATGATCGAGCTGGTGCAGGGCGGCTACGGCAACATCGTGTGCGCCCAGCCCTTCGGCTGCCTGCCCAACCACATCGTGGGTAAGGGTATGGTGAACAAGATCCGCGCCCTGTACCCCAGTGCCAACATCACCCCCATTGATTACGACCCCAGCGCCACCAAGGTCAATCAGGAGAACCGCATCAAGCTGATGCTGGCAGTGGCCAAGGAGCGCCTGAATGCCCCGGTGGAGGCAAAGCCTCTGACGGCAGAGGAAATCGCAGGCGGCGCACCCAAAGTCGGCGCGGCGGTCTGATGTTCTAAAGCGGAAAATACCGAAATGCAAAAAGCCCGTCCGGGCGTAAAACTCGGACGGGCTTTCATCATGCCTTGAGAAAAATCAATGCAGGAGAGATCACTTCTGATTCTTCATGTAGATGTGGTGGGGCAGACCGGCAATGTACAGCGGGGTCAGCTCGGCCTGGATCAGCGGGCGGGCATAAGCCAGGAACTCATCGGTCATCTGGGTGTGGTTGGCGTTCATCCAGCTCAGCGGCACCTTCTTTTCGA
>OGKG01004140.1_pt1 | contig 12587 bp, 9 predicted proteins | sample 1572201 | NCBI WGS metagenome assembly OGKG01 (sample SAMEA2582146, study PRJEB24529) | metagenome | biome: Human gut stool | place: China | collected 2011 | reverse complement strand
CGAACCGATCGGATGGATCGTGTTTATCTTGATCACGATATTTATCGTGACAGCCGTGTCGAACGGGGCAAACTTGACGGACGGGCTTGACGGTCTTGCGACAGGAACGTCCGCGATAGTCGGTGCCACGTTGGGGATACTGGCGTATGTTTCGGGTAACATGGTGTATGCCGATTACCTGAATATCATGTATATCCCACATTCCGGGGAACTGGTGGTATTTATTGCTGCCTTTATCGGTGCCACGATTGGATTCTTGTGGTACAATTCGTATCCGGCACAAGTCTTTATGGGTGACACGGGAAGTTTGTCATTGGGAGGTATTATCGCGGTATTCGCTATCATGATTCATAAAGAATTATTGATTCCGATCCTTTGTGGTATATTCCTCGTGGAGAATTTGTCGGTAGCCATGCAGGTAAGTTATTTCAAGTACACGAAGAGAAAGTTCGGAGAGGGACGGAGAATATTTCTGATGTCGCCTCTGCATCATCATTTTCAGAAGAAGGGTATTCCGGAGCCGAAGATCGTGACTCGTTTCTGGATTGTGGGAATAGCGTTAGCTGTGATAACAATAGTGACATTAAAGATTCGGTAAGTTTAATAATTTCGGATTTATGATTTTAGATTGAAGAATCGTAAATCATAAATCGTAAATCATAAATATATGAAACGCTTGGTTATTTTAGGGGGAGGAGAAAGCGGAGCGGGGGCTGCCCGGTTAGGGAAAAAGTTGGGATACGAGGTTTTCTTATCAGATAAAGGAAAATTGGCTGACAAGTACAAGGAAGTATTGGAAGAGTTGGGTGTAGAGTACGAGGAGGGGCAACATACCGAAACAAAGATATTTACTGCCGATATCGTGGTAAAGAGTCCGGGGATACCGGATAAATTACCGATGATAGTCGGTTTGCGGGAACGGGGGATCGAGGTGATTTCGGAAATCGAGTTTGCCGGACGGCACACGGATGCAAAAATGTATTGCATCACGGGAAGCAACGGGAAGACGACGACCACGTTGTTGTTGTATCATATATTGAAAGAAGCCGGGTATGACGTGGGGTTGGCAGGGAATGTCGGGAATAGTCTGGCGGCACAGGTGGCGGATAATCTGCATCGCGTGTACGTGGTGGAGTTGTCCAGTTTCCAGTTAGACGGGATGTTCCGCTTCCGGTGTGATACAGCGATATTGACGAATATTACTCCTGATCATTTAGACCGTTATGATTATAAGTTCGAGAACTATGCTCGTTCTAAATTCCGTATCTTGAATAACATGAGGGCGGAAGATTTGTTTATCTACGGGTATGACTGTGACGTGGTACGGGAACGTGTCGAACAGGAAAACATCGTACCGGAGGCAGCCGGGTTTACCTATTCGGCAGATAATCGTTTGAACGCGTATATGGACGGGAATACCGTGATTGCCCGATGGGGGGAACGGACTTTCTGCATTGACAAGAAAGAAATTACGATACAGGGACGGCATAACGTGTATAACGCGATGGCAGCTATATTGGCAGCCTTGAAGGCGGGTGTCAGTGATGCGAATTTGAGAAAGGGATTGACGACATTCCCGCAGGTGGAACACCGTTTGGAAACGGTTGAAGTCATCGAGGGGGTGACTTATATAAATGATTCGAAGGCAACGAACGTGGATTCGACATGGTACGCGTTGGATAGTATGCATGCCCCCGTGGTATGGATTGCCGGGGGAACGGATAAAGGAAATGATTATAGCGTGTTGTTTGACCTTGTACGGGAAAAAGTAAAATTATTAATCTGCATGGGGGTAGACAATAAGAAATTGATAGACTCCTTTTCTCCGATTTGTGAGGTGGTGGATACGCATAGCTTGGAGGATACCATGAAAGTGGCATCAACCCGTGCCGTGAGTGGCGATGTCGTGTTACTTTCTCCTTGTTGTGCTAGTTTTGATTTATTCAAAAATTACGAGAACCGGGGGGAACTGTTTAAAGAAAAAGTGAGAGAACTCAAGGAGTTCTGTGATTGAAGAAGTTGTGAATCATAAATCGTAAATTGTAATGGGCAGGATAATTAACAAGCTGAGTTTGAAGGGCGACAGGATATTGGGAATCGTGGTTATAGCTTTAATGCTGATCTCGTTATTGGTCGTGTATTCTTCCACGGGAAGTCTGGCTTTCCGCGTGCGCGGGGGAGATACCAGCTTTTACCTGTTAAAACAGCTTTTCTTGTTGGTGGGCTGTTATGGGGTTATCTTGCTCACGCAATCTTGCCATTATAAATATTTATTGTCTTTTGCCACGTTTATTCTATTGGCTTCTTTTGGTTTTCTGGTATTGGCAAAAGTAATGGGAGCCACGTTGAACGACACGGAGCGGTGGATAAAGATATTCGGAATTTCATTCCAGCCGTCGGAGTTCGCAAAATTAGCGGTAATCATATTTTGTGCCCGTGCAATCGCATTTGAACAGACCGAAAAAGGATGCGATGACAATGTGTTATTGCGGATGTTGTGGGTAGTCCCGATACTTTTCTTGATTTTTATGGAGAACTTTTCTACTTCGGCATTGTTGGGAGGAGTCTGTTTGTTTATGCTATTCGTGGGACGGTTGAGTTTGAAGACATTCAGTAAGATTATCGGGGGACTTGTATTGCTTGTCGTATTGCTTGTGGCCGCACTTTTTATTGTGCCGGAGAAACAATTGGGCAAGGTCGGGCGTCTGTTGACGGTGAAAAGCCGATTGGAGGCATTTTTTGTTCCCTCGAAAGCGAATAAAGATGATTCTTACCAATCGGATCAAGCGAAAATAGCCGTGGCACGAGGCGGATTGTTCAAGGTGGCTCCGGGAACCAGTGTACAGCGTAATTTTCTGCCGCATCCCTATTCTGATTTTATTTTTGCGATAATTGTAGAAGAATACGGATTGGGGGGTGCCGGGGTGGTTATGCTATTATACTTGATCATACTCTATCGTGTGGGGGTGATTGTGCGACGATGCACGAGAATGTTCCCGGCAATGCTGGTGACCGGGTTGGGTTTGTGTATTGTGTTGCAGGCCTTAATAAACATGGGGGTTTGCGTGGGCTTGTTCCCCGTGACCGGACAGCCTTTGCCGCTGGTAAGTATGGGGGGAACTTCCCTGTTATTCACGAGTGCGGCATTCGGGATGATATTGAGTGTCAGTCATACCTTCTCTGAAGAGGGGGAGCGGGAAGCGAAAGAGAAGCTGAAAGTGGCAACGACGGAAGAAGAAATATAAAGAAATAGAATACTATGAAAAAGGTGATTATCAGCGGAGGAGGAACAGGAGGGCATATATTCCCGGCACTCTCGATAGCAAATGCTTTAAAGCGTTTGGATAAAGATATTGATATTCTGTTCGTGGGGGCAGAGGGTAAGATGGAGATGGAGAAAGTACCTGAGGCGGGATACCGAATCGTGGGTTTGCCTGTTCGCGGGCTGCAACGGAAATTGACGTTGAATAACTTGAAAGTGGCGTGGAACCTTTGGCGAAGTCTGCGGAAAGCCAAACGAATCGTGAAAGAGTTCAAGCCGGATGTCGTGGTAGGAGTCGGGGGATACGCCAGTGGTCCTATCGGTCGGGTGGCGGCGAACGCGGGAGTGCCTTTGGTATTGCAGGAGCAGAACTCTTATGCCGGGGTGACCAATAAACTATTGGCGAAGAAAGCCGAGAAGATTTGTGTGGCTTACGAGGGGATGGAACGTTTTTTCCCGAAAGAGAAAATTATATTCACGGGTAATCCCGTGCGGAAGGATTTGTTGAATGCCTTGGGAGAACGGGAAGAAGGTATTGTTTTTTACGGTTTGGACCCGAAGAAAAAGACTGTGCTTGTAACCGGGGGTAGCCTTGGTGCCGGATCGATTAATAAGGCTATGGTGCGATGGTTGGAACGTATTGCCGGATGGGAAGACGTGCAGGTAATCTGGCAGTGCGGTAGTTATTACCACAAGCAACTGGAAGCGGAGTTGAAAGATCGTTTGCCGGAGAACGTGAAGTTTATGCCTTTCTTGAAACGTATGGATTTGGCGTATGCTTGCGCTGATCTTGTGGTGGCAAGGGCGGGAGCCGGAACGATTTCAGAATTGTGTTTGCTGGGAAAAGCTGTTGTTCTGGTGCCTTCGCCGAACGTGGCGGAAGATCACCAAACCAAGAATGCGATGGCTCTGGTACATAAACAAGCTGCCGTTATGGTAAAAGATAACGAGGTCGTCGAACGTCTGGGTGATGTGATGGAAGATTTATTAAAGAACGATACCGAACGCAAAGTTTTGTCCGATCATATCTTGGCGTTAGCAATGAAAGATTCGGATGAGATTATCGCGAACGAAATCTTGAAGATTATAAATAGTGGGCAAGCTAAAATCTAAAATTATGGATATTGATAATGTAAAAGCAATATATTTCGTGGGAATCGGGGGGATAGGTATGAGTGCCTTGGCGCGTTATTTCAAGATTATGGGATATCACGTGGCCGGGTACGATAAGACAGAATCACCTTTGACGAGAAAGATGACCGATGAGGAGGAATTTGATATCACGTACGAGGATGATGAGGCAAGAATTGGGGAGGTATTTCGGGATAAGACGCACACGCTTGTGGTGTACACGCCTGCCGTGCCGAAAGAGAACCGAATATTGAGTTTCTTCCGGGATAATGGCTACGCTTTGCACAAACGTGCGGAGGTGTTGGGGTTTCTTTCCCGAAGCAAAAAAGCTCTTTGTATAGCGGGGACGCACGGGAAAACGACGACGACGACGATGTTAGCGTTTTTGCTGAAAAATTCACATGTCGGATGTAGTGCTTTTTTAGGGGGAATATCTTCTAATTATGGAACGAACTTGTTGATTGACAAGGAATCGGATTACGTGGTGATCGAGGCGGACGAGTATGATCGGTCGTTTTTGCATCTGCATCCGGAAATAGCGGTGATTACAGCCATGGATGCCGATCATCTGGATATATACGGAACTCACGAGGAGTTGTTGAAAGCCTTCGAGGAGTTTGCCTTACAAACTCGGGGGCAACTTTTCTTGAGAAAAGGTTTGGAATTGAAAAGGCGGGAAATTACCGGACACTACGCGGCAGGAGAGAAAACGGATTATTATGCCGACCGTTTACGGGTAGATAACGGTAGTTTTTTATTTGATTATATCGGGAAAGATATCGAAATTCGGGATTTGCGATTGTGTTTCCCGGGACGTGTGAACGTGGAGAACGCTACGGCGGCAATCACTGTGGCTTTGCATGCGGGGGTGACTGCCGAGGAAATTCGGGATGCTTTACCTTTGTTCAAAGGAGTGTCAAGACGATTTGATATACACGCGAAAACGGATCGAGTTCTGTACATGGATGATTATGCCCATCACCCGCGGGAGATTGAGGCATCGCTTTCGTCTGTACGGGAGATGTGGCCGGAGAAGAAGTTGATTGTTGCTTTTCAGCCTCACCTGTATTCGCGGACGAACGATTTCTATCCGGATTTCGCGAAGAGTTTGAGTCTGGCGGATTTAGTGATATTGTTGGATATATATCCGGCACGGGAACAACCTATACCGGGGGTAACTTCGGCTCTGATAGCCGATCGTTTGTCCGTGCCTTGTGTTCGGGTGACGAAAGAAAACTTTCCGGTATACGTGAGAGAACACGTGACGGACGGACTCTTCGTGACCATGGGAGCCGGGGATATAGACCGCTTTATTCCGGTATTTACTGATATGTTTAATACAGCAAATCATTGATTTGCTGTTGCAAGTTGAGTCTGTGGCTCTGCAAGTTGCAGGTTACAGGTTTGATTTGCGGAATGAGAATAATAACTTGTAACTTGCAACCTGTAACTTGTAACTGAAATTATTGAATGAAACGCGTACTACCATACATATTATCTTGCATTTTGCTTGTTTACCTGATAATTGTGCTTACCTTTGTGGCGACAAAATTGGGGGAGGTAACATGTAGAGGGGTGCGGATTGCTGTCAAGAATACGGATGTTAATATGTTCGTGGACGAGGAGGATATCATGAAAGCGATAAAGAAGGGGTATGGGGACATAATGAACAAAAGTATTATGGCAGTAAATAAAGATAGTTTGGAAAGGATACTTGTCAAAAATCCGATGATAAAATCGGCTCAGGTTTACTACAGTTTAGACGGCTATATCCATGTGAGTATCAAGCAACGTGAACCTGTTTTGAGAGTAATGACGGGTGAGGGTTACTACGTTGATAGTGACGGGAAAGTAATGCCGTTGTCTTCTAAGTTTACTTCCAGGGTTGTTGTTGCAACCGGTGATATTAGTAAGAAATACGCGTGCGAGAAGTTAGCTCCGTTCGTGATGTCCTTGAGGGACGATTCGTTTTTGGATGCCTACATCGAGCAATTGATCGTGAGATCGAACGAGGATATTGTGATGATTCCCAAAGTAGGTGATTTCAGAATCATACTCGGTAAGGTCGAAAATAGCCGGGAGCGCTTGGATAAACTGATATTGTTCTTGAAGAACGGTATCGCTAAAAAAGGTTGGAATCATTACAAGGAAGTCAATTTAAAATTTGATAACCAAGTAGTTTGTGTTAGAAAATAAAAAATAGATATTATGGGATTTGTAGCTTCTTTAGATATGGGCTCTGAAAAAATGGTAATGGCTCTCGGGGAAACATCCGGGGGAGAATGCCGTTTGGTCGGAATAGAGAGTGTTGCTTCTCAAGGTATCCACCGGGGAATGGTGGTCGATAGGCTTCGGGTGAAGTCTTGTGTACAACGTTTACTTGATAAATTCAAGCAGGAACACGAGATGCATATCGATGCGTTGAATATCGCCTTGGCGGGGGAATGGGTGCAACAGGTAGAGGATCGGGAAGTGTCAAAATTCTCTCGGGTGAGAAGAATAGAAGAGAGTGATTTACTGGAGCTGGAAAAGAAATGCCGCGGTAATGTCAATTTGGATATGGAAGAGATCGTGGACGTGGTACCCTTCGGTTATTGGTTGGACGGGGAGGCGGAGAGTGAGCCGATCGGTTGTGAAGCGCGGCGGTTGGAGATAGATTTTCATGTTTATGTGGCGAGAAAGCGTACGCTGGAAGGATTACGCCAAGCATTGAATGAGTCCGGGATAGAGAAGATTAATTTTTACTCGGCGGCGACTGCAGCCCAGAAAGCACTGGTAGTACGGGGACGGAAAGGCGCGAGAGATTTCGCCTTGATCGATCTGGGTGCTGAAAGCGTGAAAATACACGTGTTCCGGGATGGAATGATCGCGTACGACGAAGTATTGCCATTGGGGTGCAATACCGTGGAGCGGGATATAAATACGGCTTTTTCAATCGAGAGCATGGCGAGTGCCAAGAAATTGAAACACGAATACGGAATGGCATTACAAGCCGAGTGTAAAAGTCGTAAGATAATGATACCGGATACAAAATATTGTATTGATTTGCAGGATATGGTACACGTGGAGCAATGCCGTTTGGAGGAGTTGTTGGAAGGGGCGATCTGGCAGATATTGAAAAGCGGTTACTACAAGGAATTGGAAGACGGTATATTGTTGACAGGAGGAGGTAGTCGGGTGCAAGGAATTGATACTCTGTTGAATCGTTTGTCAAAACATCCGATAAGTATGGCAAGCGTGGTGACGGTAAAATCTGCCAAAGAAACACCCTTGAAAGCACCGGAGAATCTGACAGTTCTGGGGTTGTTGCGTTGCGAACGCAAGGAAACGAAGAAAAGAGGTTGGTTTGATAGTTTTTTTAAAGAATAATGATATAACACGTTTCAGCTATGTGGAATGAAGATGCGTTATTGGATTTGAGGATTCCGGAGCAGGATGAGTCGATTATCAAAGTAATCGGTGTCGGGGGAGGCGGAAGCAATGCCGTCAATCACATGTGCCGACAGGGTATCCGGGGGGTGGAGTTCGTCGTGTGCAACACGGATATACAAGCTCTGCGGATCAGTCCCGTGAAGAATAGAATACAGATCGGAAAGGAACTTACTGAGGGACGTGGAGCGGGCAGTTTGCCGGAACGCGGTAAACAGTCGGCGATAGAGAGTCTGGATTATATCAAGACCATACTCGAACGGAACACGAAAATGGTATTCATCACGGCAGGTATGGGGGGAGGAACCGGAACGGGGGCAGCCCCGGTGATAGCCAAACAGGCTAGAGAGTTGGGGATACTGACGATAGGTATCGTGACCATTCCTTTTAGTTTCGAGGGACGCAGGCGTGTGGAACAAGCCATGGAAGGAGTTGACGAACTGTCGGAATACGTGGATGCCTTGTTAATCATCTGTAACGAGAAATTACGGGATATGTACGGTAACTTGAAGCTGTCAAAGGCTTTCGAGATGGCGGATAACGTGTTGACCATAGCGGCAAAGAGTATCGCGGAGATCATTACCTTGAAAGGGTTCGTGAACGTCGACTTTGCAGACGTGGAAGTTGTGATGCGGAATAGCGGGGTGGCGCTGATGGGAGCCGGGGAATCGGCAGGAGAGAATCGTGCCATGGAAGCCGTGCAAATGGCTTTGGAATCCCCTTTGCTGAATAGTAACGATATCCGGGGAGCTTCCAATATATTGCTGAATATGTTGTACGGCTCGAAAGAAATCACGATGGACGAGATCACGTTAATCACCGATTACGTGAAAGAACTGGTCGGACGGGATGTAGATGTCATCTGGGGAGCAGGGAAAGACGAGTCGTTGAACGAGGAGCTGCACGTGGCGGTTATCGCTACCGGGTTTAATAATTCTCCGGTAGACACTCGACGGAAGGCGCCTACATTCAAGGTGGAACGGGTAGATGATCTGGAGATGAAATTGGAGAGTGCGAAAGAGGTCGAGGAAGAACAACGTCGCCGGAAACAACAGGTGGAAGAAAATCGTCGCATGCGTCGGGAGCAGGAAGACCAACAACGTCGTGCCGCACGAGAGCGAGAGGAACGGGAGCGAAAGACGTGGCGGGATGATGAAGATATGAGGGAATTTGAAGATTCGGATGATGAACCGTTGTTCAAACGGAAACGGAATATACGTGAGCATAACGAGGAATATGACCGGGAGTTCGAGCGGGAGAGAGGACGCAAGAGAGGATTGAACGAGGTGCCCGATGTGGATAGCTGGTTCAAGCGTAAGTTAGGAAATATGTTCAATGAAGATATGAGCAGGGATTCTGAAATGTAAAATGTATTGTCATGGTAGATGGATTGATCAATTTTAATCAGTACGAGATAACGACACCAATTATTAAAGTGATCGGTGTCGGGGGAGGTGGCGGTAATGCCGTCGAATACATGTACCGGCAAGGAATATGTGATGTGGACTTCGTGCTTTGTAACACGGATTCGCAGGCATTGAACCAGAGCCCGATAAAAACTCGCATTCAATTGGGAACCGGACTGGGTGCGGGCAACCGTGCGGAAGTCGGTGAAGCGGCAGCTCTCGAAAGTGTGGATGAAATTCGGGGATTGTTGAGCGTGAACACGAAAATGGTATTCATCACGGCAGCCATGGGAGGCGGAACCGGAACGGGAGCTGCTCCCGTGATAGCCAAACTTGCCAAGGAAATGGGTATCCTGACGGTAGGGATCGTGACGATACCGGCACGTTTCGAGGGACCGAAACGGTTGGAACAAGCCCGTGTCGGGGTGAGTAAAATGAAAGATTACGTGGATTCTCTTATCATTATCGATAACGAGAAAATACAGAGAATATACGGACCGCAACCTTTGTCCTGTGCTTTTGGCAAGGCGAACGATGTATTGAATATCGCGGCAAAAGGTATTGCCGAGATTATTACTTTGCCGGGATACATTAACGTGGACTTTGCTGATGTGCGTACCGTGATGACCGAGAGCGGTATCGCTATCATGGGGGCGGCGCAGGCAGCTGGAGAAGAACGGGCGCACCGGGTTATAGCGGATGCTTTGAATAGCCCCTTGCTGAACAAGAATGATTTGGCAGGAGCAAAGGATATATTGTTGAACATCACGTCGGGTACGGACGAGATCACGATGGACGAGATGAACGAGATCACCTCGTATGTCATACGGGAGGTCGGGGACAATGCCGCTATAATATGGGGTGTAGGAACCGACGAATCGTTAGGTGATGCCATATCCGTGACGATTATAGCCACGGGATTCCCCATGGACGACGTGGATACGATACCGATTCCCGGTCCGAAGAATGCGGTGGCGACAGAGGAAGTGACGGAACCCGGCAGGAAAAAAGAATTGGAGAAAGGAGCGATCAATTACGTGGAGGAACTGCTAAAAGAAACAGACGTGGTGCTTCGGGCTGATTTGTCGCGGGAACAGATAAAAGAATTAGAGGAAACTCCGGCCTATACGCGGAGACATATTAAAATAGACAGAACCTAGCGATTTCGGATTTTACGATTTTAGATTTTAGATTGGAAACCACACGATGGTTTCAGTGAAAATTGAAGAAGCTTTGGAAAAGTTGCCCGTCAACTTTTAATTGTAATCGAAAATCGAGAATCGAGAGGGTAAATTAAAACAGTTTAATGGAAAAATTTAGAGAATTAGGAGTAAGCGAGGAGATGCTTAAAGGAATCGCGGATTTAGGGTTTGAAACACCGAGTCCGGTACAGGAAAAAGCAATCCCCGTTATTTTAGGAGAAGAGAACGATTTAGTAGTATTGGCTCAGACCGGGACGGGAAAAACGGCCGCATTCGGGTTGCCGCTGTTACAGAAAATTGAGCCGGAGTGGAATAATGTTCAAGTCTTGATTTTAAGCCCCACGCGTGAATTGTGCGTGCAGATTGGGAATGATTTGAAAAACTACTCCAAGTATCGTAAAGATATCCGTGTGACGTGTGTGTATGGAGGTACGGATATTAAAAGACAAATCAAAGATTTGCAGAGAGGTGTACACGTGGTCGTGGCTACACCGGGGCGTTTGGTCGATTTGCTGAATCGTAAGGCTATTAACATCGAGAGCGTGTTTGCCGTCGTGCTGGACGAGGCCGACGAAATGCTGAACATGGGATTCCAAGAAGATTTGGATTTTATCTTGAGTAATACGCCCAAGGAAAAGAACACGTATCTTTTCTCGGCAACCATGCCAAAAGAGGTGGAACGGATTGCCCGCAATTATCTGGTAAACCAACAGGAGATATCTGTCGGTAAAAAGAATCAGGGAGCCGACACCGTATCACATCAGTATTATATGGTGCGTGCCAAGGATTGTTACGAAACATTGCGTCGTATCATAGACTGTGCGCCGAGTATGTATGCCATTATCTTTACCCGCACGAAAAATGATGCGCAAGAAATTGCCAAGCACTTGCAACGGGACGGGATTGATTGCGATGCATTGCATGGTGATTTGAGTCAGGCACAACGCGACAGCGTGATGAATGCTTTCCGGGCAAAACGTTTGAAAGTGCTGGTAGCCACGGATGTGGCGGCACGCGGATTGGACGTGGATACATTGACACATGTGATCAACTATAATTTGCCGGAAGATGTAGAGAGTTATACACATCGTAGCGGTAGAACCGGGCGTGCCGGAAAAGAGGGAATTTCGATAGCGATCATCCACTCGAAAGAGAAAGGAAAATTGCGTCGGGTAGAGAATATGCTTAAAAAAGAATTTAAATACATGTCCGTGCCGGGTGGAGAAGAGATTTGTCGGGCACAGTTGGCGTTCTATGCCGATAAGATCCTTACTTCAGAGGAATACGAGGATATGGATGTGTATGCACAGGATGTATATGATAAATTTGCCGAATTTACGAAAGAAGAATTACTCCGCCATCTGGTGTCTTACGAGTTCGGACGGTTGTTGCAGAAATACAAGAATACCAATGATCTGAATATTGAGGATGATGATCGCGGAGGACGTTCGGAAAGAGGAGAGCGCCGTGATCGTAGAGGACGTGACGGGGATACCGTGTACAGTACTTTCACGTTGAATGTCGGTCGGGAAGACGGTTTGACTCCGAAAGATCTGATGTCCTTGATTAACAAATATTCCCGTCGTCGGGGTATCGGTGTCGGAGGAATCCGCATTTTCGATACGGACACGAAGTTCGAGATTGATGAGGAAAGTGCATCTGATTTTGAAGTTGATTTCAGTAAGGTGCTTTTCAACGGAATACCATTGGAAATCAAGGCTATTCCTACCCGTGACCGCGGACGTCGTCGGGATGATCGGGGTAGAGGTAATTTCTCCGGTAGAAGAGATCGGCGTTCCAATGACCGTGGCGGTGATTCTCGTGACCGTGGCGGACGCCGTGAAGACCGCGGCGGAAGCGGTAACGGCGGAAAACGTAGAGGCAGACCGGGAAGTGACCCGAAAAAGCCTAGAAATTTCAACAGATCTTCTTCTCGGAGCTAAATAATTTGTAAATTTGAAGATGTAGAGACATAAACTACATCTTCAATTTTCTTCATTTTTAAATAAGACATTATGGAAGTTTACAGTGCAAAATTTGTGACAAGTAACACGGATGTGAGTAAATGTCCGGAACCTGACAGACACGAGTACGCGTTTATCGGGCGATCAAACGTGGGAAAATCCTCGTTGATTAATAAGATCGGAAGAGCGTCGT
>OGKG01004139.1_pt1 | contig 12588 bp, 12 predicted proteins | sample 1572201 | NCBI WGS metagenome assembly OGKG01 (sample SAMEA2582146, study PRJEB24529) | metagenome | biome: Human gut stool | place: China | collected 2011 | reverse complement strand
TTTTATTGTTATTATTGACAAATAAATATGTGGTAACACTGGTAAAGTGTGTAATTACAGACTTTGTGTCAGAGTATAATAGTGTATATTCATTTACTGATGAAGAATTTAGGTTTGTACAGGATCCTGATGGAGTGTCTGATTTAGAATATAATCTTGTTGAAAATTTTAACAGACATAACTCTGGACATGCAATAAAACGTTATAGAAAGTTAGTAGATTTTTATTGCGGAAATTTGTTTGGAAAAAAATATGAGAAGTTTTTCGGAAAAAATTGGAGAAAATATTCAGATCAGTATATAAATGAACTTACCGACTTTACATATAATGGTTGGTGGCAATATGATTTGCTTGATAAAGGAGATTTCTATTATTTTAGAAAAAGAATTATAAACAAGATTTTTAAGATGACCATTTGGAGAAATCAACCTGAAAGATCATTGAATACAATGAAACATGAAATTACATATTGTGCGCATCCATCGGAAAAAAAGTTTTTAGATTGTACCAGAAGATATATTGAAAATCTTTTTGGCTCATCATGTGGAGATGCTCAGGTTCTGATGGTTGATCAAATTGTCCCACCAACAAATCTTAAAAGATATTTGCGATATTTTAATGATATTAAGGTTGTGATAGTTGACAGAGATCCAAGGGATATCTTTGTTTTAGAAAAATATGTATGGAGAGATGGTGTTATACCAACGGATGTAGATAACTTTTGCAAATGGTTTATTTATACCAGAGAACATCGTAAAAAGGATACGCTTAATGTAGAAAAAGTAATGTTTGTCAGATTTGAAGATATGGTGTATAACTATGATGAGACAACAAGAGAAATTGCAGAGTGGCTTGAGTTAAGTGAAAAAGACCATTTGTATAAGTGCAAGTATTTTAATCCAGAGCGTTCAATTAAGAATACTCAGACGTGGAAAAAAATAGATTGTGATCAGCAAGAAATTGCATATATAGAAAAAGAATTAAAAGAATATTTGTATGATTTTAACTAAAATAAGATGTGGAACCTACCAGAGTACTTGAAAATCTGGTAGGTTATAAAAAAATTTCATGTTCACGAAAAGGAGATAAAGAAAATAAATGAACATTCGAGAGTATGACATTTTGAGAACTCTAAAGGAAATACCATGTATAAATCAAAGAGATTTAGCTGAATCATCAGGATATTCTCTTGGAGCTGTAAATAAATCACTAAAAATTTTAATAAAAGAAAACTATATAAATTCAGAATATTTACTACTTGAAAAAGCAGTAGATGAATTTGTAAAAAATGCGCCTCAACGCGCAATCATTCTGGCAGCTGGATTTGGAATGAGGATGGTACCCATTAATACCGAAGTATCAAAAGGAATGTTGGAAATTAATGGAGAACCATTAATTGAACGTATAATAAGACAGTTACATGAGGTTGGAATTAAAGAAATCTATATAGTTGTTGGATTTATGAAGGAACAATATGAATATCTTATAGATGATTTTGGGGTACAACTTATTGTAAATGAAGAGTATGCTAAGAAGAATAACTTGTATTCCTTAAAACTAGCAATAGAGTATATGGAAAATGCTTATATTATTCCGTGTGATCTCTGGTGCAAAGAAAATCCATTTAGAAGGCATGAATTGTATTCATGGTATATGGTTAGCGAAAAAAATGATTATGAGAGCACAGTGAGAGTGAATCGAAAAATGGAGCTTGTGTCATCTAAACATTCGCCAGACGGTAATCATATGATAGGGATTTGCTATTTGAATTCCAAAGATGCGAGTATAATTAAAAAAAATGTATTAGAGCTTTCTGCTGAGTCGAAAAATGATAGCTGTTTTTGGGAAACTGCATTATGCGATGAAAAAAAGATTATTGTGGCAGCTCGTTTGGTTCCTGAAAATATGATTGTAGAAATTAATACATATGAGCAGTTAAGAGAAATTGATGGTAATTCTAATCAATTGAAATCTGAAGTGATACACCTGCTTTGTGATATATTTAAAGTTCAAACAGATGAAATTTATAATATTACAGTATTAAAGAAAGGTATGACTAATCGATCTTTTTTGTTTTGGTGTAAAAATAAAAAATATATTATGCGTATTCCCGGAGAAGGGACGGACAGATTAATAGATCGCTATCAGGAGGCGGAAGTATACGATAAAATCAAAAATCAAGGTATCTGTGATGATATTGTTTACATTGATTCTGTCAATGGTTACAAAGTGACTGAGTTTTTTGAGGACGCAAGAGTTTGTAATCCAAATAATAAAGATGATGTAAAAAAATGCATGAGTAAATTAAAAGCATTTCATGATCTGAAATTAAAAGTTGACCATCAATTTAATATTTTTGATCAAATACAATTTTATGAAAGATTATGGAATGGAAAACCATCTATATATAAAGATTATGAGAGAACGAAAAAAAATATATTCCAATTGAAGTTCTATATAGAGAAGCACAGAGTTGAGGAAGTGCTTACGCATATAGATGCTAATCCGGATAATTTTCTATTTACAGTGGTAGATGGAAAAGAAGAAATTCGCTTGATTGATTGGGAATATGCTGGAATGCAAGATCCTCATGTCGATATAGCAATGTTTGGAATTTATTCGATGTATGAAAGAAAGCAAATGGATCAGTTAATTGATTTTTATTTCGAGAACCATTGCAATCGAAGTACGAGGATAAAAATTTATTGTTATATTGCGATATGTGGCCTGTTATGGAGCAACTGGTGTGAGTATAAGCGGAATTTGGGAATTGAATTTGGAGAGTATTCACTTCGACAGTATCGTTACGCAAAAGAATATTATAGAATTGTAGAGGAGGAACTGACGAATAATGCATGAGGTAAAACGTGCCATTATAATGGCTGCAGGGTTTGGAAAAAGAATGTATCCAGTGACTAAGAAAATACCAAAACCATTGGTAAAAGTGAATGGTACCAGGATAATAGATACAGTAATTGAAGGACTACATAAGAATGGAATATATGAAATATATATTGTGGTTGGATATCTGAAAGAGCAATTTGAATATATAAAAGAAGCGTATAACGGGATTACACTGATTGAGAATCCATTTTACGATAGCTGCAATAATATATCATCGTTGTATGTAGCAAGATCCTATCTGGAGGATGCAATGATTCTTGATGGTGATCAGATTATTTATAATCCCGAAGTATTGTCAAGAATGTTCAAACGTTCAGGATACAATAGTGTTTGGAATGAGGGAGAGACATCGGAATGGCTTCAGAACGTTACAGATGATGGCATCGTTACTTCTTGCAGCCGGACGGGAGGAAAATGTGGCTGGCAATTATATAGTATTTCAAGATGGTCAGCTGAAGATGGAAGACGATTAAGACATCATTTGGAAATTGAGTTTGAGAAGAATAATAATAAGCAAATATATTGGGATGACATAGCAATGTTTTGTTATCCGGAAGAATATGAACTTGGAATTTGGCCAATGAATAAGCAAGATGTTGTTGAAGTTGACAGCCTTTATGAATTGGCAGAACTTGATAAAAATTATCTTGTTTATCTGGAGGAAAGTTAGTATGAAAAAGAAGATTGATTGGATGATAACAATAGTTCCACTTATATGTATAGTATTTTTATGTATTTTATTTTTTGCTGCGCCGGATCAGTCGAATCAGATTTTAAGTCAGATTAGATTTGTAGTAGGTGATACGATGGGAATTTATTATTTGATACTTGGACTTGGCGTTTTTGGAACATCTATTTATATTGCATGCTCTAAATATGGCACAATTGTGTTGGGTGAACCAGGCCAGAAGCCGAAATATTCATTTTTTTCCTGGGGAGCCATGATGTTTACTTGCGGATTGGCTGCAGACATATTATTTTATTCTTTTTCAGAATGGATATTGTATGCAACGGATCCACATATAGGGGAATTAGGAAGTATTCAGGAATGGGCAGGTGTTTTTCCTCTTTTCCATTGGAGTTTTATACCATGGGGGTTTTATCTTGTACTTGCAGTTGCGTTTGGGTTTATGCTGCATGTGCGAAAAAGAAGCAGACAAAAATATTCAGAAGCCTGCAGAGCTGTACTTGGTAAACATACAGATGGATGGATCGGAAGAGGAATTGATCTTTTAGCTGTTTTTGCACTTCTGGCAGGAACAGCAACAACATTCAGCGTGGCAACTCCATTAATGGCTACAATCATAGGGGAATTGTTTCATCTGGAAATTAGTCGCACAGTAATTAATATTATAATTCTGCTTATTACTTGTGCTGTTTATACTTATTCTCTTTTGCACGGCTTTAAAGGTATTAGTGGTTTGGCAAATGTGTGTATTTATCTCTTTTTTGGACTGATTTTATTTGTGCTGTTTTTTGGGGGAGAAACACGTTATATACTGGAGACAGGTTTTTCTTCATTTGGAAAAATGGTTCAGAATTTTATTGAATTATCAACATTTACAGATCCTTTACGAACATCACACTTTCCACAGAATTGGACGATTTATTATTGGGCATATTGGATGGTATGGTGTGTAGCAGCTCCGTTTTTTATAGGAAATATATCATGCGGACGTACGATCCGTCAGACGATATGTGGAGGATATATATTCGGTGTTGGTTCAACATTGGTTAGTTTTGTTGTATTAGGTAATTACTCAATGGGCTTACAGATGAGCGGAAGAATGGACTTCGTTCAATTATATGAAAAAAATGGAGATCTGTATGGGATAATTTTAGAGATTATAAAGACAATGCCCTGCGCTCCTGTACTTATGATAATTGTTTTAATTACAATGATAGCGTTCTATGCTACATCATTTGATTCCATAGCGTTGACAGCATCCTGTTATAGCTATCATGTATTGGAAGAAAAAGAACAGCCAGCAAGAGGAATTCAATTGATGTGGTGTATTTTGCTGATTTTATTACCTATTGCGCTATTATTCGCAGAAAGTTCAATGAGCAATTTACAGTCAGTAAGTATTATCGCAGCATTTCCGATAGGAATTGTTATAACTTTGATTGTTGTCAGTTTCTTGAAGGATATAAAAAAATATACAGAAAAACAGGAGGCATCTGCTAACCTGAAGAACTTGACACATTAGAACTTTTATTCGATAATATAGCAGAGATAAAATAAATATAATGAGAACATATGAGCGAAGAAGAAAAATGAGAGCAGCATTAGTGATGGATGGCCTTCGGATGGGTGGAATAGAAAGAGTAGGTCTAGATTATATTTCAATACTAAAAAATTTAGGCTATGATGTAGATATCTATAATTTGAGACCAAAATTAACAGAACTTGAAAAGGAAGTTCCTGACGATTGTAATATTTTACACATAAACTATCCACGCTGGCTGGCACCGGAACGATATGGTGCAACACTTAAGAAAGCATGGTGGGGAAAATATATATATCCGATTGCATATTGCGTTATGAGTTGTGCCAATATGGTATATCTTCCGATTATAAGATGGAAGAACAGAAGACAAGAAAAAAAATATGATCTTGCAATTGCATTTTCAGGCCATGTGAATGATTTGACATTTATAGCAAAATCATATATAAAAAGTGCTAAGAAAGTTGCATGGCTCCATGGAGCATTGTATTCTTATGCAATCATTTCACCTTCGTATTTGCAATTGTATAAAAAAATAAAAAATATTGTTTCATTGTCTGATATGTGTGATGCAAATTTTAAAGAATATATGGAAGATAATGAAATTAATAAGAAAACTATATATAATCCACTGTATATTGGAACTCGAAGTGTCGACCAGTGTGTAGTAGATGAACTGGAAAAAAAATATGGTGATTTCTGTCTGATGGTTGCAAGAATGGAGACAGATAAAGACCAGAAAACAGCAATTGATGCCATAAGATTATTAAATAATAGCAATCGATGGAATAAGAAACTGCTTTTGGTAGGGGACGGTTCACAAAGAGCTTTGCTGGAAAAATATGTTGCTGAACATAATATGGAAGATCAGATAATATTTGCAGGACAGAGATATGATGTGCAAAATTTTTATTCTGCAGCCAGCATTTATGTTCATTCCAGTCCATTAGAAGGTTTACCAACGGTATTGTTAGAAGCTATGAATTATGAAGTCCCAATAGCAGCGACAGATAGTGTTCCAGGAGTTAGAGAGATCCTGCGAGATGGAGAAGGGGGACTTATTAGTCCTATTGCAGATGCGGATGCACTTGCAAAAAATATATATAAATTATATACAGATAAAGAACTGGTCTTTCAGATAATTCAAAGGCAAAGAAAAAGACGGAAGGCATTTGCACCAGAAGTAGTACAAAATCATTTAAATGAGTTTATTCAAAATTTAAGGTGAATAGTCATATGAAATTATCAGTAATTATTATATCCTATAACGAAAAAAAATATCTGCCAACAGCAATAGATAGTTGTTTGAGCCAAAATTATAAAGACGAGTTTGAAATATTGATAGGAGATGATGGGTCGTCTGACGGAAGTATAGATATTATCCGTGACTATGCGATTAAATATCCTCAAATAATTCGTTACTTTATAATGGATAGAGATGTGAGTAAACCCGTGGTTCCTTCTTTTAGAGTATCAGATATTATCAAGCGTGGTATTGAAGAGGCAAAAGGGGAGTATATCACTGTTTTATCAGGAGACGATTATTTCTGTTCTAAAGATAAATTTTCATTGCAAACTGGATTTTTAGATAGAGATAAAAGGAAAAAATATTCTGCAAGTTATTCAGGCTATAAGCATGTGTGGGATGACGGAAGTGAGGAAAAAAAAGAGTTTCCGTATCTTCATGATCCTGGAAAATACATCTTTTGGAGTAGTAGATATGCTCATATTTCCTGCTTTACATTTCGGAAAGAAGCGGTGGAAAAAGAGCAATTGTTAAATCGTTTTTGTGATGATACTGGAATGTTATATACACTTGCGTGTGCAGGTGCATGGCATTACGATTCCAAAATACAATTTGCATATCGACAACGAGATAAAAGCATTATGCATGAAGCAGATGTACTTGAACTTAATATTTTGGAAGTTATGTTATTGCAGGATACGATGCAAAAAGGGAAATTACCTGTATGTTGTTTTGCAAAATATGCGGGGCCACTGAGGTACGTGTTTGAAAACAGGAATGGTTTAAAATTGACTAAATATAAAAAGTATTTAGAAAGTTCGCAACAGTATCCGTATGATTACCTTAATAAAATATGTATTTATGATAATTTGAAATTATTTGCAAAAATTAAATTTGATTTATTCATATTTGGAGTGAGGATTAATCGTTTTATATTTGACCGAATTATGATGTTTTATAAAATATATTGGAAAATTGAAAGAACTATGAAAAAGGAAGGATGAAGGAGTAATGCAGGTAGTAAAATATGCGTTTCAACAGCATGGTGATGATAGAGGACAGTTGGTTGCGTTGGAAGAATTTAAAGATATTCCTTTTGAAATAAAAAGAGTATATTATATGTATGATACAGGAGAGGGTGTTCATCGTGGGTTTCATGCGCATAGATCTTTGGAACAAATATTGATTTGCATTCATGGTTCATGTAAAGTACTTCTTGATAATGGAACTGAAAAAAAAGTAATTTCGCTTGAAAAACCATATGAAGGTTTGTATATTGCAAACGATATGTGGAGAGAAATGTATGATTTTTCCAGTGATGCAGTTTTACTAGTATTAGCATCTGACTTTTATAAAGAAGAGGATTACATCAGAGATTATGATGTCTTTTTGAAAGAAGTAGGAAAAAAATGAAGGGCGAGGAAGAATGCTGAGAAAATTAGAATTATCTGACGCGAAAGAAATGCTCAAGTGGATGCATGATGAGTCTGTAGTAGGGCTTTTACCGACTCACTTTAACGAAATGACAATTGAGGATTGTGGAAAATTTATAAAGAAATCCTGGGAGGATCAGAAGAATATTCATTTTGCGGTAACTGATGAAGAAGACAAATATTTGGGAACTATCAGTTTGAAAAATATTGATGAAAAAAATTTAACAGCGGAATATGCTGTTGTTTTAGGAAAGTCTGCTATAGGAAGAGGCATTGCTAAAAAGGCAACAGATGATATACTTAAATATGCATTTGATAAAATGAAATTAGATAGAGTATATTTATGTGTATTTAGTGATAATATTCGAGCTGTTAAATTTTATCAGAAATATGGGTTCCAGTATGAAGGAACATTCCGAAGCCATATGTATGGAGCATACGACAATGTAAGGCATGACCTGCAGTGGTACGGGATTTTAAGAGAAGAATTTACAAAAAGAATGAATGAGGTGTGAGATGAAAGTACCATTTGTGTCATTTGAACCGATGCATACAGAGATCCGAACAGAATTGGATAATGCATATAAACGAGTTATGGATAGCAATTATTTTATTCAGGGGTCTGAATGCCATGCATTTGAGGAAGAATTTGCCAAGTATTGCGGAGTAAAATATTGTGTAGGTGTAGGCAATGGGCTGGATGCATTGTATCTGGTTCTCCGTGCCTTGGATATTCAGGCAGGAGATGAGGTTATTGTACCGTCAAATACATATATTGCAACAGCGTTAGCGGTATCTTATACAGGAGCAAAACCTGTATTTGTCGAGCCGAACCTAGACAGTTATAATATAAATCCTGAAATGATTGAGGAGAAAATTACAATAAATACAAAGGCAATTATTGCAGTACATTTGCAGGGAAGAATGGCGGATATGGATCCTATTCTTGAAATTGCAAAAAAGCATAATTTATTTGTTTTAGAAGATGCGGCACAGGCGCATGGCGCAACTTATAAAGGACATAAAGCTGGAAGTATGGGAGATGCAGCAGGATTTAGTTTCTATCCGGGAAAAAATTTAGGAGCTTTAGGAGATGGCGGATGTATTGTAACAAATAGAAAAGATATCGCTGATAAAGTACGAGCACTTGGAAATTATGGATCTGATTACAAATATCATCATATTTATAAAGGTACTAATAGTAGATTAGATGAGATGCAAAGTGCATTTTTACGTGTTAAATTGCCATATTTAGATAAATGGAATGCATATCGGCGGAAAATTGCAAAACGATATTTAGAAGAAATCAGAAATCCGTTAATAACTCTCCCAGTGAAATCTACGGAGGAGTTTGAACACATTTATCATGTATTTGTAATACGATGTGAGCAAAGAGACAGGCTTGAAGCGTATCTGGCTGAAAAAGGAATAGGAACAGTAAAGCACTATCCGATTCCTATGCATTTACAAGAAGCATATAAAGATCTTGGAATTGGAAAGGGAGAACTCCCGATTGCTGAGAACATTAGTAGTACGGTACTTAGTATTCCAATGTATTATGGTATGACCGAAGATGAGATACAGTATGTAATTAATGCTTTGAATTCATTTAAATAAAAGAGGATTTTGATGAAAAAGAAAGTGATTGGTTTGGTTACCACATGGTATCCAACACCGGAAAATCCGTATCAAGGACTTTTTTTTAAGGAACAGGCATTTGCATTGGCAGATTGTTTTGATTATATTGTTTTACGATATGAGGTTATCTGGGGAAGCAAGATAAAGCGCGGATTTGAATTAAAAAAAATTGCTGCGGAAAATAATACAGAGGAATGGGTGTTTAAATTATATGTTCCTTTGGATGTGATATGTGTTAAGAAAATTCGTTTAACAAGATCGTCAAACTATATTGAAGATTATATTTATAAAAAATTAAAAGAAATTTTTGCTAACACATTTTTAAAGAAAATAGATGTTTTTTTATGTGTAAGCGCACAACGGGAGGCTTATAATCTTCAAATGCTTTCAAGTGCATCTGGAATCCCATATATAGTGTCAGAACATGGAATTTTCCCGTGGCCTAATACATCTATAGATGAAAAACAAAAAAAAGCAATTGAGCAAGCAGATTTGTTTTGGGCAATTAGCTATGACAAAATTCGTCAGGTATTGTTACAAGATATACATCCAAAAGAATTTAGATGTATAGGAAATTTAGTTGATGAGACTATATTTAAACTGAGAGAAAAAAAAGAATCAAATATTAAAACTTTTATTGTAGTGGCTGCCTGTTCATATATTAAAAATTATGATTTGCTCATTCAAATTATGAATCGTTTAACGGAACTTACAGATAAAGAATTTCGAATCAAGATAGTTGGATATAAATCGAACAAAGGATATTCAAAGAATGTAGAAGAACTGGAAGAAAAAATAAGATCGTCTAAATTTTCTAATTATGCAGAATTGATTCCAGAGGTTCCACATAATCGGATAAGTGAATTATATCAAACTGCTGATGCTTTTGTAATGACATCTATACAAGAGGGAATGCCAGTTTCAGCATTGGAGGCAGGGTGTTGTGGATTACCTATATTTTCGACTATGTGCGGCGGTGTAGAAGATTATGTAACAGATAAAATAGGACGTATATATAAAATTATAGATTACGAATCATTTGCACAAGGTTTAAAAGCTTTTATCGAAAATGATATTGTATTTGATCCGGCTTATATAAGAACATATATCGTAGAACACTTTGGCCGACAAGCTTTCAAAAAGAACATGACGGATAGTATTATGCAAGTGATCGACCGGGCAGAAAGGAAGAAAAATGGTATCTATCATATTGCCAACATATAATGGAGAGGCTTATATTGCTCAGTCCATAGAGAGTATATTGTCACAGACATATAAAAAATTTGAACTTATTATTGTAAATGATTGTTAAACCGACCATACTTTGGAGATTATTCAAAGATACAAAGAAAAAGATGCAAGAATTAGAGTAATAAATAATATAGTGAATAAAAAACTCCCATGTTCGTTAAATATAGGATTTTCAGATGCACGAGGGGATTATTATACTTGGACATCAGACGATAATTGTTATCATCCGGATGCAATTGAAAAAATGGTTGAATATCTTGAACATCATGTAGATGTTGATCTTGTATGTGCATCATTTGATAAAATTGGAAGTAATGGAGAACAATTAGGACATGCAGAAGAGATAGATGGAAATTTTGAGGAATTATATCTTGGTAACAAGGTGGGTGCATGTTTTTTATATAAAAGTATTGTCCATAAAAAACTATCGGGATATGATGAAAACTTGTTTCTGGTAGAAGATTATGATTTCTGGCTTCGGGCATATCGTTATTTCAAATTTGGTTTTATTAGGGATTGCTTATATGATTACCGTATACATGATAGCAGTTTGAGCAATAAACGCGTGAATGATGTGTTGCGGAAAACGTATGCTTTATTAGAACGTGAATTGGAGCTTAATGTTATTCCGAATGAGTCTAGGAAGAAAATATATGCAAAGCTCATAGATTATTATTATACGCAAAAATATGATAGCCAATTTAGAGATTATATGCATCGAATGAAAAAGGTAGATAATACGATGTATCGTAATCTTGCGAAAAGATATAAGTTGGCAATGATTATTGGCATAAAAAGAACAGAACAGCTGATTGATAAAAGGAATTAATGCAATATGGAAAAATATACAACACATATAAAGGCAAAAACCAGATTAATGGATATAAATATTGAGGAACTCTGGAAGTATAAAGATTTAATATATCTTTTTGTGAAAAGAAATATTGTGACAAAATATAAGCAAACAATATTAGGGCCTTTGTGGTTGATTCTTAATCCAGTAATGACAGTTTCCTTGTATACATTGGTCTTTGGTAATATTGCACAGATGTCAACAGATGGATGCCCACAATTTGCATTTTATTTAACAAGTAATGCATTATGGTCATATTTTTCACTTTGCTTAACGCAAACATCAACAACATTTACGGCTAATGCAGCGGTATTTGGAAAAGTATATTTTCCGAGATTAACAATGCCAATTGCTACAGTTGTGACAGGAATGCTTGATTTAATTGTGCAATTAGGATTATTAGTGATTACATTGATTATATATGTGATGACAGGTATACATTTAAAAATAGGAGTTTCTTTGCTGCTAGTTCCCGTTTTGATTATACAAATAGCTTTATTAGGATTGGGATGTGGAATTATAGTTTCGGCTTTGACGACAAAGTACAGAGATCTTGCAATTTTGGTTACCTTTGGAGCACAGTTATGGATGTATGTAAGCCCTGTGGTATATCCTATAGCTCAAATACCTGCTAAATATTTAGGGTGGTATATGCTGAATCCGATAGCACCAATTATGACGATATGGAGATATGCATTCTTAGGTGCAGGGGAACCGGTATATAGTTTTTGGGCAATCAGTTGGATTGAAACATTTGTAGTACTGATTGTTGGAATATTGTTGTTTAATAAAGTAGAAAAAACATTTATGGATACGGTGTAGAATATGTCAGATATAGCAATAAAAATAGAAAATTTGAAAAAGCAATATAGATTGGGAACAATAGGTGGAAGGACGTTAAACAGTGAATTACAAAGTTGGTGGGCAAAGAAAAGAGGAAAGGAGGATCCGAATGTTAAGATAGACCAAAACTCTATGTGGTGGCTGATGAACGTGAGGCTTTTCGTAAAGTAATTGTGCAGAACTTTATTGATG
>OGKG01004136.1_pt1 | contig 12590 bp, 10 predicted proteins | sample 1572201 | NCBI WGS metagenome assembly OGKG01 (sample SAMEA2582146, study PRJEB24529) | metagenome | biome: Human gut stool | place: China | collected 2011 | reverse complement strand
GGCGAAGTCCGCGCCGCATTACAGCCGCCTCCTTTTCAGCAGCACAACCGCCATGGGCGTACTCGCCCTATTGCAAGGAAATTACGAGAGAGCGGAAACCTATCTGCAAACAGCTGCCGCCAATGGGCTGGAAGTTGCCAAGCAGAACTTAGAAGAGTTGGCAAGAAAAAAAGCCAATGCTATTGAAATAGAAAAAAGGAATAAATAATCAATTATTAATCACATCTTAATCAATTTGTAAAATGAAAAGAATGAACAAATTTTTTACTTTGGTATTTGCAGCGTTAGCTTTCACTGCATTTACAGCATGTAGCGACGACAAAAGCGGCCCCGAAGGCGACGACATCGCCCCCGAGGGAGAAGCATGGACTACACTTAGAATAAGCAGCTCCAGCAATCTGGGACGTGCGATAACCAACCCCATACCGGGTGACACCTATCCTTCCACGAGTCCCGAGGAAACGGAAGCTCAAGAAGTTTTAGCTATTTTCTTTAATGGATATGATGCGACAAGCGTGGTAACAGATGTAAAGAAAATCACGCTCAAACCTACTAATATCAGTGATGCTTTCTTGGTTTCGGACAAATCAAAATCGATATTGGTTATCGTGAACCCGCCCAGCAATTTCCCGAATTTCACCAAAGGACAACCTTTTGCCACGGTAAATGCTGCTCTCGCGGTACATACGGACATCTACACGGACAACAAATTTATGATGACTAACGCCAAGGGTGGTTTGGAACCTTCATTAAATGACGGTTCTCCCGCTGCCGGTTTACCGTTGTTCACGAACAAAGCTGATGCAGAAACGGCTGGTAATGCCATGAAAATCAACGTAGACCGTGTTGTATCAAAAGTACGCGTATTCGTGAGCTACACCTCCGCGGAAGCTTTTGATGTTAGAGACGCAAGCTGGGTTATAAACCTCACGAATAAATGGTACTATCCGGTATCCGAGAGAGTTAAAACTTTCCTTGACACACCCACGACGCTTGATGAATACAGCTTAGGTACCTATCGTATTGATCCGAACTTCGATCACACGAACATTCCTTACCCGTCAGCAGACTTTAACACCCAATACAGTTTCTTCACGCAAACAGACGTGGATAATAACGCTATTACTTGGATCGCCCCGTGTGATGCGGTAGATCCCAATCAAGGTGGAAAACCCCAGTACTGCGCGGAGAATACCCAACGCAAAGAGGACAATACCTATGCTTACACGACCCAAGTATTGCTGAAAGCAACTTACTTGCCCAAGTATAAGACATTTGACGGTCAAACAACCGATGTGCAAGAAGGAAACAATGACTGGCTGGACATCAATGGCGGTTTCTATACCTACACCGTGATGTTGGGATGGATCGAGGACGAATTAACCAAAAAGTACCAAGACAAAAACCCGGCAGGATACGTTACAAACGTGACTACCGCTTTCAACAAATACCTGAAATATCTCGTGGGCAAGGGAGTTGCTAACGTACAGGAAGTAGTTATCCCGGATGCAACCGGTGTTAGAACAGTTGCAGAAATTGTACAAGATTTTGAAAACCAAAAAGCAGGTGTTGTTGCTAACGGTGCAGATGTGGATACGGACGAAATTGTAAAATACTACAAATCCGGTATCAGTTACTACCCGATCGCTATCAAACATGATAACGACAATGACGGTTCCAACAATGAATTCGGAGAATTCGGCGTGGTTCGTAACTCTATGTACGACATCAAAGTTAACTCCTTCAACAACCCGGGTTACCCGATCATTCCGGAGCCGGATCCAAACAAGAAGGATGAGTTTGAATATTGGTTAGCTATCGAAATCGGTGTTAACCCGTGGACGTGGTATACTCAAGAAGAAAACCTATAAGCGTTCTACGCGTAAAATTAAGTATGGGATTCGTCCCATACTTAATTCACCCAAAACGTGCGTTTCCTTTAATAACAATAGAAAGACAGAAAAATGAAATTCAAAAATCTCTTACGTCAAATAGCATTAGGTATTCTGGTAATCATCCCGGGAATATTCCATTCCTGTGACAGTATTCGGGAAGACCTTAAAGAATGTCGCCTACTTGTTCGGTTCAAGTACGACTATAACATGCTCTCCACCGACGCATTCCACACGCAGGTCGATAAAGTAGACCTATACGTGTTTGACGAAGAGGGCAAGTTTCTATTCATGCAATCCGAGGAAGGCACTCCCTTGACAACCGGCGACTACCGCATGGAATTGTTTCTCCCTATCGGACAATACAAACTCCTAGCGTGGGCGGGAGTACACGACTCGTACGAGGTAACCAACCTCGAACCCGGTGTATCGACCTTCACCGAGATAGAACTCAAGTTGAAACGCGAGGCATCACTCGTCGTGAACAAACAAGTAGAACCCCTCTGGTACGGGGAATTAGCCGACGTGGACTTTACCGGGATAGAGAACACCACGACAACCATCAACCTGATCAAGAATACGAATACAATCCGTTTCGTGTTCGAGAATCTGGGCACGAGCAATTTCGACGTGAATGACTACACGTACGAACTCTCCGAATCGAACGGATACATGGGGCATGACAATGCTCTGAAGCCCGACGATGTACTGAGTTATCAACCTTATCATATAAACCAGTCCTCTGCCACCACGGGCGTTATCGAACTCAACACCATGCGGCTGATGACCGACCGCCTGAATAATTTTACAGTAAAAGATAAAAACACAGGTGCTACCCTGTTCAACGTAGACCTGACTGATTTTTTCCTTCTGCTCCGTCATGAAGAACATAAAAACAAATGGGGTGACCAAGAATATTTGGATCGCAAGGACGCCTACGACGTGGTATTTTACCTTTCCGGCTCCACCAACGCGTGGTTAAGTATAAGCGTCATCATCAACGGCTGGACGTGGTACTTGCAGGAAGAAAATCATTAAATCTAAAATCAGTCGAATCTTTTCGTGTACCCGTGGCAATACGGCAGCGTTCCTTTTCGCCCGTAATAATTCTGATGATAATCCTCGGCAACCCAGAAAACAGATGCCGGAGTGAGTTTTGTCACTACATCATATCCTTTCTCCTTCAATTGTCGGATCAACTTCTCGGCAATAGCCTTTTGTTCCGGACTGTTATAAAATATCTCCGAACGATACTGTTCCCCGTAATCCGGTCCTTGCCGGTTCAACTGCGTCGGATCATGCAACTCAAAAAAGAGTTTTGCCAACGTCTCGTAATCCGTTTTCGACTTATCGAACAACACCCGTACAGCTTCCACGTGTCCCGTTCCCCCTTCGCATACCTCCTCGTATGAAGGATCTTCCACGGTACCTCCCGTGTAACCGGACTCCACGGCAAGCACCCCGGGAGCTTTTTTCATGTAATACTCCACTCCCCAGAAACATCCGCCCGCGAACACGGCTGTATCCACCTTCAACTCGTCGGCAGGTACAAATTCCATTGAAATAGAGTTCACGCAATGCCGGGTATTCTTGGAAGTAAATCCCTCACCCGTGAACACGTGCCCGAGATGAGCCCCACAACGGGCACACACGATCTCCGTACGTCTTCCGTCCGCGTCCGGTACCCGTTTCACCGCTCCCTTTATCTCGTCGTCAAAACTCGGCCAACCACAACGGGAATCGAATTTATCTTCCGAACGATACAGCGGAGCCCCGCATTGTTTGCAAACATACGTACCCTTTGCCTTGAAATCATAATATTTACCCGTGAACGGACGTTCCGTTGCCTTGTGAAGTATCACTTGTTTCTCGTCTGCCGTCAACTCTTTCTTCTGTGCCATAATCGTGTAATTTACCAAAAACAACATCAATATCAATAATCCTCTTTTCATAACCTCGTTTTAAATCGTGAAACGTATCCCCGTCCATAAAGTTATGCATTTTTCAAGGCAATATAACAACTTTTCCGAAGCTTTTCACATATAAAGGATATGAACTAAACTATAAATTAAGAGATATGACAACAAGAACTGCAACTACAACAGCCGGACCTAAAGGATTCAGATGGTTATACCTAATCTTGGGCATCGTACTGTTCGTTTTCGGGGTTGGTATCGTTCGCCACCCTGCCGTGTCTTACTTCGGACTGGCAATGTACTTTAGTATTATGATCATCGTGCTCGGTATCAGCGAGGTGCTGAACGCCTTCGTGGGCGGAAGCTCCCGCAACTGGGGATGGGGCCTGTTTATCGGGTTACTCGACCTCGTGATCGGTTTTGTTTTACTGCTCCATCCTGCGATAGCCGAAGACATACTCCCCTACATCGTTGGATTTATCCTCATGTTCAAGAGTATAGATTTCATCTCCGAGTCCATAGAGATGTCCTCCTTAAGAGTCAGGGGATGGGGATGGATACTCACCGCAGGCATCATCACCCTCATATTCTCGTTCATGATTGTTTTCTTCCCCGTATTCGGGATATTCAACATTATTATCTGGACAGGACTCAGTTTCATGTTCGCGGGAATATCTTCGTTCATTTACGCTTTCGTGAAATAGAAACGGAACGAGGTTCCTTTAGTTTATAAACTTTATAAACTTTACAAACTTTATGAACCTTATAAACCCTTTTTCTCCTGCCACACGAAACATCCCGGGAACTCTTTTTCGATGTCAACGGGATTATCAAACAGCGCGTACACTGCCGATCCGCTTCCGGTCATAGAAACGTAAAGAGCCCCCAAGGACTTCAAACGGTCTTTTATTTCCCCGATCTCCGGGACTTTAGGAATAACCGAACCTTCAAAATCATTCCGGATCATCTCGCTCCATTCTCTCACGGGCAACTTCCCGATCTCTCGCAAATCAAACATAGCGGCACGCGGTACAATCCCCCGGTAGGCTTCCGGCGTGGATACTCCCCGATCCGGTTTCACTAGCACCATCGAGTAAGCAGCCAACGACAAATCCACGGCTTCCATCAACTCTCCCTTCCCGAAAGCAAACACCGGTCGGTTCCTCACGAAAAAGGCGCAATCACTTCCCAACCGCTCCGCGTACGCCATCAATTGTCCCTCGCTCAACCCCAAAGAGAACAATCTATTCAACCCCACCAGCGTAAAAGCGGCATCGGCAGACCCACCTCCCAAACCGGCACCGTAAGGAATAACTTTATGCAGGTGTACATCGACAGAAGGCAACCCGTGTTCTTCCGCCAACAGGTAATACGCCCGCGTGACCAGATTCTTCTCCGGGGCACAGTCAATCGGGATGCCCGTCGAAGTGAACGAGCATACTCCCTTGCTTCCCTTCACCTCGTGAATCTCAAGAATATCACGCAAGTCTATCGGGTAAAACACGGTTTCTATATTGTGAAAACCATCCGGTCTTCTCTCTGTGACATAAAGTCCTATATTAATCTTCGCGTTCGGGAATAATACCATGTGTAAACTTTATAAACTCTCTTCTGGCAAATGTAGCATTTTTCAGTATATTTGCCAAAGTAAGCTATCATATAAATATTTCGTGCCATGTTAGAATCCCTGCAATCACTAGACCAAACTATATTCTTGGCGCTCAACGCCCTGCACACACCCTATCTCGACTCGTTCATGTATATATTCACCGGAAAACTGGTATGGATACCCCTGTACGCGTCAATCCTGTACGTGTTATGCCGCAATTTCAACCCGCACATGGCTATTTTCACCGCGATCATGTTCGCGCTACTGATCTTGATCGCCGACCAGACTTGCAGTTCCATATTGCGACCGATATTCGAGCGTCCCCGCCCTTCCCGTAACCCGGAGATCGCGGACATTGTACACCTCGTCAACGGTCGTCGGGGCGGAAAATTCGGATTCCCCTCTTGTCACGCCGCCAACACGTTCGCTTTGGCGTGTTTCACGATGCTACTGTTCAAAAACAGGGCTGTCACCACCTTCTTCATGCTTTGGGCTATCGTCACCTGTTACACGCGCATCTACGTGGGAGTACACTATCCCGGCGACCTGCTTTTCGGCACCGCGGTAGGATTCGCGGCAGGTTTCATCACTTACGGCATCTATCGTTTCAGCCTCCGCGTAAACGGAATCGCCTCCGTTCTGCATTACCAAGAAAACAGGGCTTTAGTAAAACACCCGCGTAATATGACTCACACGTCAGTCATCATTTACACGGGCTTGCTCACTATCGCCTGCTTCGCCATCTACTGCATCTGGTGGAGAACGAATTGATTTTAGATTTATGATTTACGATTTTAGATTGAAATCGACAATCACTGAATCATTCTTCTCCCTTTGAATATGACTTTCGGTTCTATCACGAAAGGGATGATCGTCAATGTCGCGCTCAACTCCAGTTCCTCGTCTTTCATTTTTCCCTTGTGGGAATAGGAGAACTTCTGTCCGCCATAGTCCACTTTTCCATCCCCCGCGAGCCGAAAAGCCCCGTCAAGCAGGGTCACGCTACACGGTATCGCTTTCATCTCCACTCCCTCCACGGGCATTTTGAACCCTACCAACTCGAGCCCGACTTTTCCTTCCCCGTCCGTCCCGATCGCCACCTTGCAAGGAATAGGACCGTCGGGAATCAAAGAATTGCCATTGGAATCTTTCGCCATAGACCTGATCTTCTCCGGTATATCTAACGTCGCTTCCCCCTCGTAAACTCCCACCAAGGTCGTCGTATCACAAACGCCCTCACCTTTTTCACCTTTTCCAAAATACAAGATTGCGATAACGAAAGCGATAACAATCGTCACACCCGTTAAAATAAAAATTCTTTTCTTCATCCTTCTATTTTTTCTCTTTACACAATTTTTCTGCCAATTTCACCGATCCGAGGGCGTTCAATATTCCCCCGGAAGCACACAAATCCTCGAAATACACCTTGTCTTTTCCCAGAGCCTTAATCCCCGCGGGACGGGTTACCTCCACCCCTCTCCGGGATGTAACCCCATCAAGCAACACCTGTTTCAACTCCTTCACGCTCAATTCCGGGAAGTAATTCCAAATCAGGGCTGCCACCCCCGCCACCACGGGAGCCGCCATGCTTGTTCCGGTAAACTCCTTGTACTGATTCCCCACGATCGTGGAATAAACAGCTCCCCCCTGCGCGAACAAATCGACCTCATCCTTACCGAAATTGGAACTGTTCACGGGCATCCCGTCCGCGTAAGAGTTACCCACGTTAATCAAATTCGCCACCGTCTTCCCGTTACTCAAATACCTTGTCGGATAATCATAAGCATCATTCGTGCAACGACCGTTATTCCCTGCCGCGTGCACAACCAACACCCCTTTCTTTTCCGCGAACCGAAGAGCCGCATCCAGCCATTCCCTGTGCATGGAAACAGAACGTCCCAAGCTGATATTGATAATATTAGCCCCGTTCTCCACCGCATACCGGATAGCCGTGGCAACATCCTTGTCATACTCGTCGCCGCCGTCCGTACACACGCGCAGGCTCATCAACCGCACGTCGGCAACCCCATCAATACCCACCCCGTTATTCCGTGTCGCACCAATGATTCCCGCCACGTGAGCTCCATGCTCGTGAGGCGTCATCGCGGCATTGCCGTAGAAACGATCTTTGATATTATTCAGGTCATCCCCCACGCTCTTCCGCCCGTCCGCCTCGTAAGCCCGGAGTTTACTATTATAGCGTCCCTCGAAAGTCGTCAAAAGCGTGTGCCGCAAATTCAACATCTGCTCCCAGTTATACTTGGGAGAATATTTCCAACGATCAAGATAATATTCAAACGCTTTCTTATCCACCGCATCCTCCAACTTCTCGCCCAAGGCGACAAAATGCTCCTTGCCCAACTCCACGCCGGGATACATTTCTTTCAACTGCCGATCGAACCCGTCCATACGTTCCGAATAAGTCTTCACGTTTATATAAGTGTTATAAGCATCAGCCAATTCGGATATTTTGGGCAATTCATTCACATAATAACGATAAAGATTCCGGTCTTTCTTCGACAAGCGATTCGTGTCCACCCCTTCGAAACGCTTTTTCAGATACATATAATACCGGTCCGCTTCCGCCGATATCGTCTTTACCGTACCCCCATCGGGAGTTCCCAGAAAATTCCATCCATGCACGTCATCCACGTACCCGTTCCCGTCATCATCAATCCCGTTACCCGGAATTTCACCCTCGTTTACCCACAAACTCCCCCGCAAATCCTCGTGCGCGATATCCGCCCCACCGTCTATCACTGCCACCACAACCCGCCGCTTCGGCTCACGTCCTTTCAGGTAATCGTAAGCATCATACACGGCCGCCCCGTGTATCCCGTCCTTCTCGACAGACCTCAAATGCCAATCATGAGGCAAATTCTTCTTCGTCCATACCGTTTCCTGCCCTTGCACCATTCCACACAAGCACATACAACAGAACAACATTACATACCAATTTTTCATACAAACATTCTTTTATTCATTATACAAATCATCCATGTATTCCTCCCTCTTGCAACCTCCCGAAAGCATAACGAACAACCGACAAAAACGGGGTACACTTACAATTGAAAATGGAGAATTGAAAATTGAAAATTAGCTTCACGAGTTTAAAATTGCCATAATTTTTAATTAGTGGCATGACAAACTCTCAACCCTTGCTACACTTAACCTACTCTTTACCTGCCCTTGAATTGGTCTTAACCCGATGGGTCGGTATACATGTTTGCCGGAATACTTCTCGCTTGTTCTTCTTAATTTCAAACTCGCGAAGCTAATTTTCAATTCTCAATTTTCAATTTTCAATTATATCGGCATACTTCTTGCATGACAACCTAAAGGTTTATCCGCCGTAAAAGATATTCGAACAATAGAAAACAAAATAAAATGAAGAAATTGGTATACAGTAAAGCGATAAAGACTTTATGTCTGGGTATCATCTTGGGAACGAGTATGAACGGTATAGCCCAAACAGCCCCACCGGTCACGGAGAAACTGATTCCTTACGGGGATTTCAACAGTTGGATGGTCCGAATCATCGACGAATCATTCGTTATCGGCGGAAACACGAAAATCCTTTACGAGGTTGCCCCCGTAGATACCATTCGGGGTGCCGTTCCGTACAACAGTTCCCCCGTATCCCCTTGGCGTACATCCAACGTGATGGCAAAAGTCAGCGGTGTCACGAAATGCAGTATCTCCGTGTTCCCGGAGAAAAGAGGTGACGGACAATGCGTGCGCCTCGAAACACTCATGGAAAACTGCAAAGTGCTGGGACTCGTGAATATCACCGTGCTCGTGCCGGGTACCATTTACCTCGGGGAAATGCTGGAACCCATCAAGGATACCAAAAACCCGCAAAGCAAATTGAACGCTGGAATCCCTTTCACGGAAACCCCGAAAGCGGTCGTACTCGATTATAAAATGTACATCCCGGAAACCGACCACCGGATTAAAGCCACGGGATTCAGTAAAATAGTGGACGTCCCCGGGCGTGACTCCGCCGAGATATACGTGATATTGCAAAAACGCTGGGAAGATGCCAACGGCAACGTGTTCGCCAAACGCGTCGGCACCGTGGTAGAACGTATTTCGGAAACAAACCCCGACTGGGTAAACAACCACAGGCTGGAAATCCTGTACGGCGACGCCACCGGACAACCGGGATACAAACCTTTCATGCAACTAATCCCCAAAGAGCAATCCCTCTATTGCATCAACAGCAAAGGCAAATCCGTACCTATCGAGGAAGTAGGCTGGGGGAACGCTGACGACCAACCGACTCATCTCGTTTTCCGTATCTCCTCCAGCTACGGGGAAGCGTACATCGGCTCCGTCGGTAACAAATTCTGGGTAGACAACGTGCGATTGGCATACTAACCCCTACCCTTTCCCTACCCCTTCCTGCCCTCATGAACGTAGCATAAACGTAGCATGAACGTAGCATAGTCGTAAATCTGCGTTCATGATGTGTTCATGCTATATTCATAATGCCCTCTTGAGGTAGCGAATCCATAGCCCCAAGAGCGGGAAAAGAATAACTAACCGTTTCCACGACTTACCCGCCAAGCGAATAACAAAAACAGCATCCCCGCGAAAATAAAAGGAATACTCAACACCTGTCCCAAATCCAGTGACATCTGTTCCTCGAAAGGCACTTGACGCTCTTTCAAAAATTCCAACAAAAAACGGGCACTGAATACCGTCACGAGCATCCATCCCCACAACATCCCCGGGTAACGCCTCAACCCCACCCGTCGATAAAGCAACATGTTTCCCCCGAAAATAGCCAAATACACCATCGCCTCGTACAACTGTGCCGGATGCCGGGGTACACCATCCACCCGTTCGAAAACAAAAGCCCAAGGCACACTCGTCCCGCTCCCGACAATCTCCGAGTTGACCAGATTTCCCAACCGTATAAAACAAGCCGCCAACGGCAACACCAAAGCAATCGCGTCCAACGTTCGAATAATCTTCTCCCCCGTTACCCGGGAATAAATCACCAACGCCACAATCCACCCCAGCGCTCCCCCGTGGCTCGCCATCCCCTCGTAGCCCGAAAACACGTAGCCTCCTCCCGGCAATTCCCTGACAGGCAAAAAGATCTCCAACGGATGTTTCCAGTAATAATCATACTCGTAAATCAAACAATGTCCTATCCTCGCCCCGAGAAACAAACCCACCAAACTCAACACCACCAACACCTGCAAATGTTCCCACGGCATCCCGTTCCTCTCGTACACCCGCTTCAATATCCACACGGACAACACTGTCCCCGCGATAAACAGCAGGCTGTAGTACATAATCGGCACCCCCAACACCTTAAAAGCCACCGGCTCAACATTCCAACGGATAAACATCATAACAAAACAGATAATCAACTCGAGCCAAAGGTACATAAAATAGTCAAATATCCCCCGTGTTCCCACGGTAATCCCAAGGTAATGCTACCTCATCCCGGTCACAGCACGGGTATTCCCCCGTTACAGCCCCCTTCCCCAAGGGCGCAACAAGCGCGAGCGAAGCGACTTGCAAGTAACGTGAGGTATTATTACCCTAGGAATACGGTATATTTTCCGTGAAATCAAGACACGATAAAAAATAACCTCACACGCACCCTGATTATTCGGCGGATTTTACTATCTTTGCCCAATTTTTAATCAATTCGTATAAAGATAAACTCTATGGCAATCTATTTGGACGATGTATCAAGAACTTTCGGAGAATATCTGCTTATTCCCGGTCTGACCACGAAACAGTGTATCCCAACCAACGTTTCATTGAAAACACCCTTGGTGAAGTATAAAAAAGGCGAGAAATCAGCCATTGAACTGAACATCCCGTTTGTTTCAGCGATTATGCAGTCCGTTTCCGATTCTGGATTGGCAATTGCACTTGCCCGGAACGGGGGATTGTCATTTATCTTCGGTTCGCAACCTATCGAATCACAGGCAGAAATGGTTCGCAAGGTAAAGAAATTCAAGGCCGGATTCGTTACCAGTGACTCCAACATCACCCCGGAAGCCACGTTGGCAGACGTGCTTGCTTTGGTGAAACGCACGGGACATACCACAATGGGTGTTACCCATGACGGAACCCCGAACGGCAAATTGCTGGGTATAGTTACCAGCCGGGATTACCGGGGAGAAAAAGACCCGAAAGACAGAAAAGTGAAAGAATTCATGACTCCCTTTTCCAAATTAACCGTTGGAGAAATCGGGATGACCCTCAGCGAGGCAAACCAAATCATCTGGGATCATAAACTGAACACCTTACCGATCATTGATAAAGATCAAAACCTTGCTTACTTCGTGTTCCGCAAGGACTACGATAGCCACAAAGATAACCCGAATGAATTATTAAACACCACGGACAAGAAATTACTAGTAGGTGCCGGGATTAATTCCCGTGATTACAAAGAACGTGTTCCCGCGTTAGTAGAAGCCGGGGTGGACGTTTTATGTATCGATTCATCTGACGGTTTCTCCGAATGGCAAAAAGAGACATTACAATGGATTAAACAAGAATACAACGGCAAAGTACTCGTTGGTGCCGGAAACGTGGTAGATCAGGCCGGATTCCGTTATCTAGTGGAAGCCGGGGCTGACTTTATCAAAGTGGGTATCGGTGGAGGTTCCATCTGTATCACCCGCGAGCAGAAAGGTATCGGCCGCGGACAGGCTACAGCCGTGATTGACGTGGCCAAAGCCCGCGATAAATACTTCGAGGATACCGGTATCTACGTGCCGATTTGTAGTGATGGCGGTCTCGTACATGACTACCACATGGTGTTGGCTCTTGCCATGGGTGCCGATTTCTTGATGATGGGACGTTATTTCGCCCGATTCGATGAATCCCCCACCAAAAAACTAATGGTGAATAACTCCTACGTGAAAGAGTACTGGGGAGAAGGTTCTAACCGCGCCCACAACTGGCAACGTTATGACATGGGCGGCAGTGAATCCCTCAAATTCGAGGAAGGCGTGGATAGCTACGTTCCATACGCCGGAAAATTAAAAGACAACTTGGATGTAACCATCGGTAAAATCCGCTCCACGATGTGTAGCTGCGGAGCAACATCTATCTTTGAATTACAAAAGAATGCTAAAATCAATGCACCAAAACAAAAAGACATCACAAAAATGAAGAAAACAAGACTTATGCTCATGA
>OGKG01004131.1_pt1 | contig 12594 bp, 9 predicted proteins | sample 1572201 | NCBI WGS metagenome assembly OGKG01 (sample SAMEA2582146, study PRJEB24529) | metagenome | biome: Human gut stool | place: China | collected 2011 | reverse complement strand
CTCATTCCACTTAGCGTAGCGCTGCTACGCTGCGTTTCATTCGCGTTAGCCAGCGAGAAAAATTCGCGGCGCATCTTAGCGCATTCTCATCAGGAAATAGTATCGCCTCGAATCATCAATCATCAATAATGGAGGGAAAAAATCATGGCCAAGGAAAAGAAACAGGAATTTGTCACCCACATCACCCCCCGCGACGAGGATTTCTCCCAGTGGTACACCGACGTTATCCTCAAGACGGAATTGTGCGACTACGCGCCCGTTCGCGGCTGCATGATCGTGCGCCCCTACGGCTACGCGATTTGGGAGCGCATTCAGGCGGAAATGGACAAGCGCTTCAAGGAAACGGGGCATCAAAATGTGTATTTCCCGATGCTGATTCCGGAATCGCTGCTGCTGAAGGAGGCGGAGCATGTGGAAGGCTTCGCGCCGGAAGTGGCGTGGGTGACGCAGGGCGGCACGGAAAAATTGCAGGAGCGTCTGGCAGTGCGCCCGACCTCCGAAACCATCTTCTGCACGATGTACGCCAAGTGGGTGCAGACGTGGCGTGACCTGCCGATGAAGTACAACCAGTGGTGCTCCGTCATGCGCTGGGAGAAGGCGACCCGCCCGTTCCTGCGCACGAGCGAATTCCTCTGGCAGGAGGGTCACACCATCCACGCGACCGCCGAGGAAGCGCAGGAAGAAACGATGCAGATGCTGCACGTCTATCAGGAAGTGGCGGAAAACGTGATGGCGCTGCCGGTGTATGTCGGGCAGAAGTCGGAGAAGGAAAAGTTCGCTGGTGCGCGCGCGACGTACTCCATGGAAGCCATGATGCAGGACGGCAAGGCGCTGCAGGCAGGCACGAGCCACAACTTCGGCACGAATTTCGCCGAGGCGTACGGCATTCAGTTCCAGAACAAGGAAGGCAAGCTGACTTACGCCGAGGAAACGAGCTGGGGCGTATCGACCCGCCTGATTGGCGCGATTATCATGACCCACGGCGACGAGCGCGGCCTGCGCTTGCCCCCGCGCGTTGCTCCGATTCAGGCGGTCATCCTGCCGATTGCGGCGCACAAGCCGGGCGTGATGGAGGCGTGCGAGAAGCTGCTTGAGGAATTGAAGGCGGCGGACATCCGCGTCAAGCTCGACGACCGCGACACGGTGTCCGCAGGCTACAAGTTCAACGACTGGGAGATGAAGGGCGTGCCGGTGCGGCTGGAAGTCGGCCCGCGCGACCTCGAAAACGGCGTTGTGACCGTGTTCCGCCGCGATCTGTGCGAAAAGGTGACGCTGCCGCTGGAAAATCTGGCGGACGAATTGAAGGCGCTGCTGGACGATATTCAGCAGACGCTCTTTGACCAGGCGAAGAAGTTCCGCGACGAAAAGACCCACGTCGTCCACAACATGGAGGAGCTTGGCGCTGCCGTCGAAAATGGCTTCGCGAAGGCCATGTGGTGCGGCGAACGCGCGTGCGAGGACGAAATCAAGGAGAAATTCAACGCCTCCTCCCGCAATATGCCCTTTGACCAGGAAAAGGAATGGTTCGGCGACACCTGCGTCTGCTGCGGCAAAAAGGCGAAGAAGGTCATGTATTTCGCGAAAGCGTACTAATTTTCCCAGCAAATTGCCTGAAATTTTCCCGAAAGGCGCGAATTAACCATTTACAAACGGGAAAAAATCTGATACAATAATGGATGGGTCTGCGAACCGTTTGCGCGGACGACCGAAGACTCCGACGGCGTACTGCGTGAACAGGCGATTGCCCACGGGCATTGCCCGAAATAAAAATTTGGAGGATGAAATTCCATGACCAAGAGCGAAATCATTGCCACCTACGCCCAGCATGAAGGCGACACCGGTTCTCCCGAAGTCCAGATCGCCATCCTGACCGCCCGCATCAACGAGCTGACCGATCACCTGCGTGTACACAAGCACGACAACCACTCCCGCCGTGGTCTGCTGATGATGGTTGGTAAGCGCCGCAAGATGCTGGACTATCTGGCAAACAAGGATATCAACCGTTACCGTGCTCTGATCGCCAAGCTGGGTATCCGTAAGTAATATCTTTGGGGCGACGGCTACCGTCGCCCCCTTTTCGCATCCGTCATTCCAACGCCCGGGAGTCCCTTTAGCGTTTGAAAGTGATGTTTTTGGATACCGATGTCACCTCGCAATGACAGTCGAAAAAGCATCAGTTTCAAGTGCTAAACCTCCCGGAAACTATAAAAAATCAGGAGGTAAATCTATGATCACACACAAGCAGTTTCCCAACCACAAGGTCTACGAGATGGAGATCGGCGGCCGCCCCTTCACCGTGGAGACCGGCAAGGTGGCTGAGCTTGCCAATGCCGAGTGCATCTGCCGCTACGGCGACACCGTGGTGCTGACTACCTGCACTTCCAACCCCATCCCCAAGGCCGGTATCGACTACTTCCCTCTGACCATCGAGTTTGAGGAGCGGATGTACTCCGTGGGCCGGATCCCCGGCTCCTTCAACCGCCGGGAGGGCAAGCCCTCTGAGCGGGGCATCCTGAACAGCCGGATCATCGACCGGCCCATGCGTCCCCTCTTCGACGAGGAGCTCCGCAACGACACCGTGGTCACCTGCACTGTTCTGGCCAACGACTACGACAACCCCGTTGAGATCGTGGCCTCCCTGGGCGCTTCCATTGCCATCGCCTCTTCCGATGTGCCCTGGAACGGACCCGTGGCTACCACCAATGTCTGCCACCTGAACGGCCAGTATATCGTGAACCCCTCCACCGAGCAGCGGAACGCTTCCGACTGCTTCGTGTGCATCTCCTCCACCTTCGAGAAGGTGGTCATGATCGAGACCGAGGCCAACGAGGCTCCCGAGGCCGTTGTGCTGGAGTCCATCCGCATTGCCCACGAGACCAACATGGAGATCGTGAAGTTCATCAACGGCATTGTGGCCGAGATCGGCAAGCCCAAGTTCACCTTCGAGAAGGCCGCCGTGAACCACGAGCTGCTGGACGACCTGATGAACTACGGCCTGAACCAGATCGAGTACGCGCTGGATACCGACGACAAGAACGTCCGGGAGGAGCGGCTCACCGCCGCCCGGCTGGACTTTGCCGAGAAGTTTGCCGACAAGTACGAGGACTTCGATACCCACATCGAGGTATGCCTGTACAAGATGCAGAAGAAGGTCGTCAAGAAGTGGCTGCTCCAGGGCAAGCGTGTAGACGGCCGTGGCATGGACGAGATCCGTCCTCTGGCTGCCGAAGTGGGCGTGCTGCCCAGAGTCCACGGCAGCGGCCTGTTCACCCGTGGTCAGACCCAGGTCCTCTCCGTCTGCACCCTGAACACCCTGTCCGCCGCCCAGAAGCTGGACACCATCTACCAGGAGGATACCAAGCGGTATATCCACCACTACAATTTCCCCGCCTACTCCACCGGCGAGGCCCGTGCCGCCCGGTCTACCTCCCGTCGTGAGATCGGTCACGGTGCTCTGGCCGAGAAGGCCCTGCTGCCTGTGATCCCCAGCGTGGAGGAGTTCCCCTACGCCATCCGCGTGGTGTCTGAGGTCCTCTCTTCCAACGGCTCCACCTCCCAGGGCTCCATCTGCGGCTCTACCCTGGCGCTGATGGACGCCGGTGTGCCCATCAAACGGCCTGTGGCCGGTATTTCCTGCGGCCTGATCTCCGACCAGGAGACCGGCGAGTGGAGAACCTTCACCGACATCCAGGGCGTGGAAGACTTCCACGGCGAAATGGACTTCAAGGTGGCCGGTACCACCGAGGGCATCACCGCCATCCAGATGGACCTGAAAAACAAGGGCCTGACCATGGAGATCATTGAGGACGCTCTGGAGCGCTGCCGCAAGGCCCGCCTGGAGATCCTGAACGAGATCATGCTGCCCTGCATCCCCGCCCCCCGGGCCGAGGTAAGCGAGTACGCTCCCAAGATGCTGAGCCTGAAGATCCCCGTGGATAAGATCCGTGAGGTCATCGGCTCCGGCGGAAAGACCATCCAGAAGATCTGCGCCGACACCGGCGCCAAGGTGGACATCGATGACGACGGCTCCGTCTTCATCTCCGCCGTAGACGCTTCCGCCGCCTACGCCGCCAAGAAGATGGTGGACGACATCTGCTTTGTCCCCGAGGTGGGCAAGCTGTACTACGGCAAGGTGGTCCGCATCCTGCCCATCGGCGCTTTCGTAGAGATCGCCCCGGGCCACGACGGCATGGTCCACATCTCCAAGCTGGAGAACCGCCGCGTGGAGAAGGTGGAGGACGTGCTGAACCTGGGCGACATGACCTGGGTCAAGTTCATGGGCTTCGACGAGAAGGGCCGGGCCAACTTCAGCCGCAAGGATGCCCTGAAGGAAATGGAAGGCAAGTAAGTTCACAGTCCCTAAGGGGTTGTCATTGCGAGCCAGTGACCGACGTCACTGGCGTGGCAATCTCCCGGATAGAAGTAAATCCCCCCGATTTTCGGACGTAATTGTTCGAAGATCGGGGGGATTGTGACTGGAGGGAATCCCCTTGCGGGGCCACACCAGTCTGCGGACTGGTTCGCAATGACATTTCCTCAGTTTGGGCACCTTGTCTTTTTGAGACAGCCCCTTTTTTCTGTCTCGGCTGTTGCTTTTCCTCCTGTATTCCCCTATAATGGACTGGAAATCTAAAAAAAGGAGCGATGTCTATGCCGGAACAAGAACGGGACGCCCTGGCCCAGGAGCTGCACAAGCAGGCTCTGGGGAAGCCGGAACCCCGAAAGGAAATGTCTGACGCCTGCCGCAGAGCCGGGGCGGAAGGGACGGTGCTGCTCAAAAACGACGGGGTGCTGCCCCTGAGCAAAACAGGCTCCACAGCCTTTTTCGGCCGGGTCCAGCGGGACTACTTCTACGTGGGCTACGGCTCCGGAGGGGACGTGAACCCGGATTACCTGGTGAGCCCCATGGACGCTCTGGAGGCCCGGGGGGACATTGCCTATGACAAGGCCCTGGCGGACCGGTACCGGCTCTGGTGCCGGGCCAATGTGCCCCCGGTGACGGGCTGGGCCCAGTGGCCCACCTGTCACCCGGAAATGGCCCTGGAGGAGGAAGCGATCCAAGCTGCCGCCCAGAGGAACGATGCCGCCGTGGTGATCCTGGGCCGGGCCATGGGAGAGGCCATGGACAACCGGCCGGAGCCCGGGGGCTACTACCTGACGGAAGAGGAAAAAGCCCTGGTGGCCCAGGTCACGGCGGCCTTCCGGAAGGTCTGCGTGGTGGTGGACGGGGGAAACATCATGGATCTGTCTTGGGTGGAGGAGTACCCCATCGGGGCCCTTCTCTACGCCTTCCAGGGGGGCATGGAGTCCGGCAATGCCCTGATCGATGTGCTCTACGGCGATGCCCAGCCGGGAGGACGGCTGACGGATACGGTGCCCCGGCACTACGAGGATGCCCCCACCTACGGCCATTTCGGAGGCGAGGACTTCAACGAGTACCGGGAGGACATCTATGTGGGCTACCGGTATTACGAAACCTTCGCCCAGGACAAGGTCCTCTATCCCTTCGGCTTCGGCCTGAGCTACACCACCTTCCGGGTGGAGTCTGCCGCCGCAGCCTGGCATACCAGCTGGGACCTGAGGATCCAGGTCACCAACACCGGCAGCCGCCCAGGCCGTCAGGTGGTCCAGGTCTATGTAGAGGCCCCTCAGGGAAAGCTGGGCAAGGCCGCCCGGGTGCTGGCGGACTACTGGAAGACCCCGGAGCTGGCCCCAGGCCAGTCCGCAGAGGTATCCCTGTGGATCGACCTGAATGATCTGGCCTCCTTCGATGATTCCGGCGTCACCGGCCACCCCTACGCCTATGTGCTGGAGGCCGGGGCCTACCGGCTGTATGTGGGCACGGATGTCCGGTCCGCCGGTCTGGCAGGGCTGCTGTTTGTGGAGGAACAGGTTCTTACGGCCCAGTTGGAGAGCCAGTGCTCCCCCACCCAGGACTTTCCCCGGCTCCACCCCAGGGAGGAGGGGGGCCGCCTGATTCCCGGCTTCGAGCCGGTGCCCAGGGCGGAAAGCCGCCGAAAAGACCAGGTCCTGGAGCATCTGCCGGAACCCATCCCCTTCACCGGGGACCTGGGGATCTCCTTCCGGGATGTCTGCAAGGGAACAAATAGCATAGATGATTTCATTGCCCAATTGACTCCGGAGGAGCTGAACGCCCTGTGCAAGGGGGAGGGCCAGATGGACAGCCCCCTGGGCACCAAGGGCAACGCCGGAATGCTTGGGGGCACCACCCAGTCCCTCCGGGACAAGGGCCTGCCCACCCTCACCACCACCGACGGCCCCTCCGGCATCCGGTTGTGCTGCTATACGGCCCTGCTGCCCTGCGGCACAGCCCTGGCCAGCTCCTGGGATGTGAAGGCTGTGGAAGCGCTGGGGCACCTGTTCGGCCAGGAAATGGTCCGCAAGGGCTCGGATATTCTCCTGGGTCCGGGGCTCAACATCCACCGGGACCCCCTCTGCGGCCGGAACTTTGAGTATTACTCCGAGGACCCCCTCCTCTCCGGCACCGTAGCCGCCGCCATGGTCCGAGGGATCCAGTCCGTGCCGGGCCGAAGCGCCTGCGTCAAGCACTTCGCCTGCAACAACCAGGAGGAGAACCGGAACCGGAACGACTCCCGGCTTTCCCAGCGGGCCCTGCGGGAGATCTATCTCCGGGGCTTTGAGATCTGCCTCCGGGACGCTGCCCCCCTGTGCCTCATGACCTCCTATAACCAGATCAACGGCATCTGGGGCCACTACCAGTACGAGCTGGTTACCGGCATCCTGCGCCGGGAGTGGGGCTACGAGGGCCTGGTCATGACCGACTGGTGGATGCAGCCCAGCGCCGACCCGGATTTCCCGGAGCTCTGGAACGACGCCTACCGCCTCCGGGCCCAGGTGGACGTGCTCATGCCCGGCGGCAACGCCTTCGGGGACCCCACCATGGACCCCTCTGCTTTGGAGTCTTTGAAGAAGGAAAAGGGCCTGACTCTGGGAGAAATGCAGCGATCTGCCAAGAATGTCCTAAAGCTCTGCGCCAGGCTGAAAGGTTAGAAAAAGCCTTGATTATTCCCCGATAATTCGATATAATGACAAAGTAGCTATTCTCCCCGGCAGGGGATTTCCGATAGTCTACCCCACTGAATAACCAAAAGAAGGGTGTGTAAACAACTATGACCTCAGAAGAAAACAAGCAGCTCCAGCTGATGGCTGTGAAGGTGCGTGAGGGCATTGTCACCGCTACCCACGGTGCCAAGTCCGGTCATCCCGGCGGAAGCCTGTCTGCCGCGGATATGTATACTTATCTGTACTTTAAGGAAATGCGCGTGGACCCCAAAAACCCCAAGTGGGCGGATCGGGACCGGTTCGTCCTGTCCAAGGGCCACACCTGCCCGGGCCTGTACAGCGCTCTGGCAAACCGGGGCTTCTTCCCTGTGGAAGACCTGCCCACCCTGCGCCACATCGACTCCTACCTCCAGGGCCACCCCAACATGAACACCGTTCCCGGCGTGGATATGTCCACCGGCTCTCTGGGCCAGGGTCTGTCCGCCGCCTGCGGCATGGCCAAGGGTGCCAAGTTCCTGAATAAGGACATCAACGTCTACTCTCTGCTGGGTGACGGCGAGCTGGCCGAGGGCCAGATCTGGGAGGCCACCATGTTTGCCGCCCACTATCACCTGGATAACCTGTGCATCATCGTGGACCTGAACGGCCTGCAGATCGACGGCCGGACCTGCGACGTGATGAACACCGCTCCCGTGGACAAGAAGTTCCAGGCCTTCGGCTGCAGCGTCATCTCCATCAACGGCCACGACTTTGCCGACATCGAGAAGGCCATGAACTTCTTCCACGCCAACCACGGCACCGGCAAGCCCACCGCCATCCTGATGACCACCGTCAAGGGCAAGGGTGTTTCCTACATGGAGAACCAGGCCGGCTGGCACGGCAAGGCTCCCAACGATGAAGAATACGCGCAGGCAATGGCCGAGCTGGCCCAGGCCCGCAAGGCGATCGAGGAGGCTTAAATCATGGCAGACGTAAAGAAAATCGCTACCCGCGACAGCTACGGCAACGCGCTGAAGGAGCTGGGCGACGAGTATGACAACATTGTGGTCCTGGATGCCGACCTGGCCGGCGCCACCAAGACCGCTACCTTCAAAAAGGCCCACCCGGACCGCTTCTTCGACTGCGGCATTCAGGAGGCCAACATGGTCAACGTAGCCGCGGGCCTGTCCACCATGGGCCTGGTTCCCTTTGCCGCTACCTTTGCCATGTTCGCCGCGGGCCGTGCCTATGAGATGGTCCGCAATACCGTGGGCTATCCCCACCTGAACGTGAAGATCGGCGCTACCCACGGCGGCATCTCCGTAGGCGAGGACGGCGCTTCCCATCAGTGCTGCGAGGACTTCGCCCTGATGCGCACCATCCCCGGCATGACCGTCATGTGCCCCGCCGACGACGTGGAGGCCCGGGCCATGGTCAAGGCCGCCTACAAGATGGAAGGCCCCGTGTACATGCGCTTCGGCCGTGCCGCCACCCCCGTGTTCCACGAGGAGGGCTACCACTTTGAGATCGGCAAGGGCGAAGTCCTGCGGGAAGGCAAGGACGTAGCCATCATCGCCACCGGCATTATGGTCCCCGAGGCCATTGAGGCCGGCAAGGTCCTGGCGGAACAGGGCATTGATGCCATGGTCATCAACATGGCCACCATCAAGCCCCTGGATGAGGAGCTGGTCCTCTCCGCCGCCAAGAAGTGCGGCAAGATCCTAACCGTTGAAGAGCACAACATCATCGGCGGCCTGGGCGAGGCTGTGTGCAGCTGCCTCAGTGAGCACTACCCCGTGCCCGTGAAGCGGGTGGGCGTCAATGATGAATTCGGCCACTCCGGCCCTGCCGGTGCCCTGCTGAAGGCCTTCGGCCTCTGCGCCGACAATATCGTAGCCCAGACCAAGACGCTGCTGGGCAAGTAAGTTCTTCCGGTCAATGCTTTCGGCCCCGGTCCCAAAAAGGACCGGGGCCATTCTTTTGTGATTTCCATAGGAAAGGCGCAAAAAACAGAGCCTACTCCCTTCATTTATAGGAAGTAGGCTCTGCGTCTTTTATGACTGGCTCAAAACTACTCTGGTGTATAGATACTAGGTCTCAGGAACCGTCAGCTTTGTACCATCGGGAAGGAGGACATAATCCGCCTGGTTCAAATCAATCGGCTCGTCAAATTTTTGGCCTATGATTTTCACTTGACCGCCATCCTTCATGACCACATAAGAGACGTTTCTCTGGAAGTTGAAGAAATCTATATACATATTTTCCTCCACATCAGCGGTCACCGAAATGCTCTGACTGCGGAGCTTTACAGAAGTAACCGTACAGGATTCTACAACATCCGAGCCATCTGCCCGCCAGCCGGTGCTGCCTTTCAATGTCATTGGAGCCGATAGCAGTTCAATTTCTCGATAATCGCCGTTGTCTTCTCCAAAAGTAATTGGAAACAGCCATTCTCCCTCAGCCAGTGTATTTAGGACTGTGCAACCATTCTCATGATCCCGATAGGAGGAAATAATGTTCACCAGATGTAGATTCCAGGTAGTTCCCGACGCAAAGGGCACACTGCCATCAGTCATGACGCAATGGTACTTCATCAAAATGTCAACGGTGTTGGCTTTTCCATCACCATCATCTCGGTATCCTGTTGTTCCACCTCCGCCGCTAACAGAGCCGAATTCCGGGTTTAGATCTCCACCGTGATTTGCAAAGCTGATATTTCCCTCTGTCGGAAGCGCCGTCTCTTCCGGGGCTGTAACACCAATAAGGATTTGCACCACATATCCATCGGTCTCCACAGATTTTATTTTTAGGGTATAACCGCTCTGCGTGACTTCCTGAGGGATTCCAGCCTGGGCATCCACATCAGCCTGGGTAGGAATTCTGGGCTGAACGGAAAAGTCCACAGCGTCTGCCACCAGCTCCAGCTGTCTGGGCGTCATGTGTACAAGTTCAGAGGACACCACACCGCCGTCCTCGCTGAGGTACTCAACATTGGCATTAAACACCAAGGCCATCAACGCCTCGCCCCGGTCGCAGAGGACCAAACCAGTTTCCTGGCTGGGGGAGTGGAGGATCAACACTTGGCTTCCAGAAGCGGTTGTATAATTCTTCTCGATCCAGTCGCCGCTGTCCGTGATCGTCAGATAGTCCCGGCTGAAGCAGTCCTTCCTGTTCCAGCGGAGAACGCCAGGGCTTCTCAGAACTTCATATCCCTTATCCTCCGGGAATACAAAATCCAAATCCAGCCAGAAATTCCCCGTATCATAGCAGTTACCGCCATTGAAATTTACACTGATTTCCGAATTGCTGCGAACAAAGCGCTCCACTCCCATGGCATCGCAGAAGTTTCGATTTGTGCGGAATTCCAGAAGCGTTCCCTCCGACTTCAGGCCGTATTGCTGTGCAAGCTCCTGTGCCTTGGCGTTCATTACGTCGCTGTAAGTTTCCCAGTAGTCCGCGGGCAGCATGTCATTTTCCGCCATTTTCTCCCCATTAGCGGTGTATTCTTCTTTGAATGCGTAGAAGTCTGCACAAGCCTTGTAGGCATCAGACCCCTCTAGCCCTGCCAGCGTCAGCGTCATGGTATTTACCGTATGGGGGGCCTCCACATACACGCCGTTCACCAAGGAATAATCCCGTTGGTCCGTACCTGTGCTGATTTTGACCTTTTCTAGATTCAGTATATAGACTAGCGCACAGCCAACCAACAGAAGCATCAACCCGATCAATGCAGCCACCAGTAAAGGGCGGTGGATACGGTGCTTGGTTTTCTCCCGTTCGGCGTTCTTTCTGGGGAATTGCCCATACTCTGCATTTTCAATCAAGTCGGCGCCAATATATTGCAATCCTCTGAAAATATCTGTTCCGTTCATACGGTAATTCCCTCCCTCGCAAGATACGCTGCCAGTTTGCTTTTTGTCCGATTTAGCCGCATTTGCACGGCACTTTCACTGATGCCATATCGAGCTGCGATTTCCGCAATGGTGTCCACATACCAGTACCTCCGGAGGAAAACCATCTGATTGTCTGGGGTCAAAGTGCGAAGAAACGCATCAAGTATTCTGCCTAGTTCCCTGGCATCTGCCTGGCTGTCCCGGGAGGAATCCGGAATACAGCTTTCCATTTCCTGGGTCAAGGCTACAACTTCCGCCTTCCGCTTTTGTGCATTCTTCCAGTCCAGCTTTTTCAATGCAAAATTCCGACAGATTTTAGCGATGTAGGCGAAAAAGTATGCTGGCCGCTGGGGAGGAATCGTATCCCATGCCTTTAAGTAAGTATCACTGACACTTTCTTCTGCATCTTGATCATTCTCTACAATTCTGTTCGCCAAATGATAGAGTTGTCTGCCATATGTGTCATCCATATGTCGAATAGCATCCTGGTTTCTTGCGAAGAACAACTCGATAATTTTGCTGTCATCCATAATGGGTCACCTCACTTGTTTTTTGTTCCTCACCCTTATAGATCGATTTTGATGGCAGAATCTCACACCTATTTTGAAAAAAAGTGATTTTTTATCTAATTTTTTTCATTATGCCACAGATGCTTGCCAATTGCAAGAACAGGCGAATATTAGAAATGCAGTAGGCTTCTTGTCTTTACATTTAGCTCGTCTGCTTTCAGATGTTTATAGTTGCATAACATCAATATGGGTTTTAGTATCGCTTTTAGGGAAAACAAGGAAGCTAAACAGAGAACATACGCTCACCGGTCACACTACGCAAAAAAACGCGGCTTGCAAAAGCAAGCCGCATTTTTTGGTGACCCGTACGGGAATCGAACCCATGTTACCGCCGTGAAAGGGCGGTGTCTTAACCGCTTGACCAACGGGCCTGGTAGCGGCAATCTGATTCGAACAGATGACATACCGGGTATGAACCGGCTACTCTACCAACTGAGTTATGCCGCCATGTGGTCAATGCAATTCCGGCACCGCCGAAACAGCTTCTGTATTATATCCGAAGCGGCCCATTTTGTCAAGCCCCAATTTGTATTTTTTTAGAAATTTCCGGTAAGAATTGTCTCCGAGGTGAAGATGAGATGCTTTTGGAGAAAACGCTGCTGTTTTTCCTTGGAGGCGGCGGATATGTGCTGGTGGAGCTCCTATACCGGGGCCGGAGCCACGTGACCATGTTCCTGGCGGGAGGCACCGCCTTTTTGCTGCTGGGCAGGCTGGAGGAGGTCCGGCCCCGGCTGCCGGGGCTCCTCCGGGCCCTTGCCGGGGCCGGGGTCATCACCCTGGTGGAGCTGCTTTTCGGCCTGGTCTTCAACCGGGACTACCGGGTGTGGGACTACCGGGGCCTGCCGGGAAACTTCCTGGGGCAGATCTGCCCCCGGTTCTTTCTGATGTGGGTGGGCCTGGCCTGGGCGGCTGGACGGGTGTATTGTTCTGCTTCAAAAGCCCTCTCTCAGGAGCGGGTATGAGGCCCCCGCCGGGAGGTCGTTCCCTTACCTTCCCTTGGGGGAAGGTGCCGCCGCAGCGGCGGATGAGGGGCGGTACCAGGTCGGTTCTGCCTACCGCCCCACTCCCGTCAGGGCTTCGCCCTGCCACCCTCTCCCAGGAGAGGGTCT
>OGKG01004128.1_pt1 | contig 12608 bp, 9 predicted proteins | sample 1572201 | NCBI WGS metagenome assembly OGKG01 (sample SAMEA2582146, study PRJEB24529) | metagenome | biome: Human gut stool | place: China | collected 2011 | reverse complement strand
GGCGTGAACACCTGGCTGAACGAGCAGACCGCCCGTGAGATCTATCTGGAAGTGGCCGATAAGGCCATCACCGATGGCGGCGCGTGGAGCGTTATGACCGGCTTCAACCGCTGGGGCGCTACCTGGTGCGGCGCAAACCAGAACCTGCTGACCGGCTTCCTGCGTGAGGAGCTGGGGATGCGCGGCATGTGCATCACCGACTTCTCTGGTTCCAGCCAGTACATGGATCTGGTGGACGGCCTGATCGCCGGTTCCGATATCTGGGACAGCCCCATGCCCAAGATCCACACCACCAAGGCTGCTAACTATGAGAACGACGCTTACATTGTGACCCAGATGCGCAACGCAATGCATCACATCCTGTACACCGTTGTTAACTCCAACGCCATGAACGGCTGGGCATCCACCGATACCCTGAAGACCGTTACCCCCTGGTGGCAGACCGCGATCTATGCACTGATCGCTGTGCTGGCTGTGCTGACCGTGCTCTGCGCATGGCAGCTCAGCAAGGCCCTCAAAGCCAAGAAGAGCGCTGTGAACACCGCTCCCGCGGCGGACCAGCAGTAATCTCCAAGTAGATTCCTTCCTCTTCTTCTCATTTCCCTAAGGATCCCCCGCAAGAAACCCAAGGCAGCCTGTCCCCCCAACAAAAGGCGGGCAGGCTGCCGCTTTTTTAGAAAAAAGGAGACACCGCAAATGGGTGAACAAACCGCAAAGGCGCCGGGCCTGAACCGCGCCAAAACCTACCAGCTGGTGCTGTTTCCGCTGAACAACGGCGCGACCAACGTGTACTATGTGCTGGTGCTTTCCTACATCGCGACCTTCGGCAGCAAGGTGCTGGCCCTGAGCATGCTGTTTGCTTCGGTGATGGTCACCGGCATGCGCCTGTTCGATGCCGTCACCGACCCCATCATTGGTGCCCTCATGGACCGCACCAACGGCAGGTTCGGCAAGTTCCGGCCCTTCATGGTCATCGGCAACCTCATCATGGCAGCAAGCATTCTGGTGCTGTACTGCCTCACCCCGCTCATCCCTGCCAGTGCCATGGGGCTGCGCTACGCTGCGTTCGTTGCCCTGTATGCCGTGTGGGTCATCGGCTACACCTTCCAGACCAGCTGCACCCGCTCCGGCCAGACCGTGCTGACCAATGACCCCAAGCAGCGCCCCCTGTTTACCATCTTCAACACGGTGGGCAGCCTGCTGGGCATGGGTGCCATGCAGTTCTTTGCCCCCATCCTTGCCAAGAACTATGAGGGCGGCTACGCTTCCGCCGGGTTCTTCCGCACGCTGGCTCCGGTGGGCATCGTCATCTCCATCCTGCTCACCCTGCTGGCTGTCATCGGCATCTGGGAGAAGGACCAGCCCAAGTACTTTGGCATCGGCGGCGAAAAGACCGAGAAGATCAAAGTGAGCGAGTACATCCAGATCATCAGGAACAACGATCCCATGCAGCGGCTGATGGTGGCCGGTGCAGGCTGCAAGCTGGCACTTTCCATCGCCACCAACACCACCGTGCTGTGCATGCTGTACGGCTGCATGATGGGCAACTACGACGGCCTGTACCTGCCCATGATGGTGCTGGGCTATGTGTTCAGCGTGCCCTTCTTCCTGCTCACCGTCCGCACCAGCCAGAAGGAAGGCCAGAAGGCCAGCCTGATGAAGTACGTCAGCGTGGCGCTGGTGTGCTATGTGGGCGTGCTGGTGCTGCTGCTGCTCTGGGGCCGCGGCGATGCCTTCACACTGTCCATTCTGGGTGAGAACGGCCTTTCCATCAACCTGTACACCATCCTGTTCATCGCCTTCTTCGGCATCGGCTACGGTGCTTACTACGCCACCGCCGATATGCCCATCCCCATGGTGGCCGACTGCTCCGACTACGAGACCTACCGCAGCGGCAAGTATATCCCCGGCATCATGGGCACCCTGTTCAGTCTGGTGGACAAGCTGGTGTCCAGCCTGTCCGCTACCGTTGTGGGCATCGCGGTCAGCTTTGTGGGCCTGCAGAGCCTGCCCACCCAGTATGACCCCTACACCCCGGGCATGAACTGGGTGGTCATTGTGCTGTTCTGCATCATCCCCATGGTGGCATGGGCGGCTACCCTCATCGCCATGAAGGGCTACACCCTGACCGGTGCCAAGATGAAGGAGATCCAGGCTGTCAACGCCTGCCGCCGCGATGCAGTGGCCAAGGGCATGAAGCTGGAAGAAGCCATGGACAAGTGGCAGACCATGGATCAGCTGCCTGCGGAATACCGGAGCTGAGACGCTGTATGGAACTGAATACTGATCTCACCGGCAAGGTGGCTGTCGTCACCGGCGCAAGCGGCACGCTGCTGCCCACGCAGGGGGGCTGTTCCTAATTCTCCACCACAAAAAATCCTCAGACATTCGTCTGGGGATTTTTTGTTTGGCGGTGGTACAGGACTCGAACTATTTCTCCCCGGATACAGGCAAAAAACGAGCAAAGGCAGGGTACCACCATGAGGGTGGTATCCTGCCTTTTGAATCTTTGTGTGGAAAACCTGCTTACAGCAGCGGGATGCCTGCCTTGGCGCAGGCTTCGCGGGTGGCTGCGTCCCAGACGCTGGCCTGCACTTCGCCAATGTGGGCGCTGCCCAGCAGCAGCATGCACAGGCGGCTCTGGCCGATGCCGCCGCCGATGGAGTAAGGCAGCTCACCGTTCAGTACGGCCTTGTGGAAGGGCAGGGCGCGGCGGTCGTCGCAGCCAGCCATGGTCAGCTGCTTGTCCATGCTTTCAGGGCTGACGCGGATGCCCATGCTGCTCAGCTCATAGCTGCACTGCAGCGGGTCGTTCCAGAACAGCAGGTCGCCGTTCAGATCCCAGTCGTCGTAGTCGGGGGCACGTCCGTCATGGGGCTTACCGCTCTTCAGCGGAGCGCCGATCTTCATCAGGAAGGTGGTGCCGTGCTCCTGCACAAAGGCGTTCTCACGCTCCTTCGGGGTCAGGTCCGGGTACTGGTCCTCCAGCTCCTGCGTGGTGATGAAGGTGACGTTGGGGCTGTGCAGCGGCAGCTCCTGCAGCTGGGGGAACATGGCGTGCAGGTTCATCTCGGTGGCGCAGACAGCGGACACGATGGAGCGCACCACGCTCTTGAGGTAAGCCTCGTTGCGGTCTTCCAGACGGATCACCTTTTCCCAGTCCCACTGATCCACATAGATGGAGTGCAGGTTATCCAGATCTTCGTCGCGGCGGATAGCGTTCATATCGCAGTACAGGCCCTTGCCCACACGGAAATCGTAGTCCTTCAGGGCCTTGCGCTTCCACTTTGCCAGTGACTGCACCACCTGTGCCTCAATGCCGCTTTCCTTGATATCAAAGGTGACCTTGCGCTCGACACCGTTCAGGTCGTCGTTCAGACCGGTGGATGCTTCCAGAAACAGTGGAGCAGACACGCGGTACAGGTTCAGTGTGGCGCACAAGGTGTCGGCAAACAGACGCTTGACCGTACCAATGGCGCGCTGCGTGTCGTACAGGTTCAGCGCGGGCGTATAGTTTGCCGGGATGATGGTTTTGCTCATAACAAAATACCCCTCTTCTATTGGATTCCGGCCCTGATCTCCCAGTACAGGGCACGGCTTTTGAACCGGAAAATACTTGTTTCATTATGGCATATTTTTTTAAGAAAGTAAAGTGAGAAGGCAAAAAAAGAGACCGCCGGTAAGGCAGTCCCGTTTCCGCAGTGAAAAGGGCGGCTTTGCATCAGCCGAAAAGCCCCTTCAGCAGGATCAGCAGCACTTTTACAAAATCGCCGGTGCCCAGCAGCTTGTACAGAGAGATCAGAGTAGATAACATGAATGTTTTGCTCCTTTTTTGCAATTTCGGGACAAAATGCCCGGCATGCATGGAATACGGCTGGGCAGAACAGCGGATTGCAGGAAAAAACTGGGAGAAAACAAAACGGCACCCGTGCCGCTGCAAAAGCAGTACGGGTGCCGGAAGATCAATTGGTTTTCAACAGCTTCAGCGCTTTACGTTGAAAGCTGCCATGCCGGGGTAAACGGCGCTGCCGCCCAGCTGCTCCTCAATGCGCAGCAGCTGGTTGTACTTTGCAACACGCTCGGTACGGCTGGGAGCACCGGTCTTGATCTGGCAGGTGTTCAGCGCCACGGCCAGATCGGCAATGGTGGTGTCCTCGGTCTCGCCGGAGCGGTGAGAGCTGATGGCGGTGTAACCGGCCTTGTGGGCCATCTTGATGGCCTCCAGCGTCTCGGAAACAGAACCGATCTGGTTCAGCTTGATCAGGATCGCGTTGCCTGCACCCAGCCCGATGCCCTTGGCCAGACGCTCGGTGTTGGTAACGAACAGGTCGTCGCCCACCAGCTGGACCTTGCCGCCCAGCTCGCGGGTCATCTCCTGCCAGCCTTCCCAGTCCTCTTCATCCAGACCGTCCTCGATGGAGATGATGGGGTACTTTTCCACCAGACTCTTCCAGTGTGCGATCAGCTCGCTGGAGGTGAACTCGGTGCCGGCCTTGGGCAGCTTGTAGAAGCCCTTGCCCTTGGGGCTCTTCCACTCGGAGGACGCGGCATCCATAGCCAGCATGAAGTCCTTGCCGGGCACGTAACCGGCCTTTTCGATGGCGGCCAGAATGGTCTCAATGGTCTCCTCGTCGCTGGACAGGTTGGGGGCAAAGCCGCCCTCATCGCCCACAGAGGTAGCCAGCCCCTTGGCCTTCAGGATGGAAGCCAGAGCGTGGAACACCTCCGCGCACCAGCGCAAAGCTTCCTTGAAGGAGGGCGCGCCCACGGGCATGATCATGAACTCCTGCGTATCCACCGTGTTGGTGGCATGTGCGCCGCCGTTCAGAATGTTCATCATGGGCACGGGCAGGCGGTTGCCGTTCACACCGCCCAGAAAGCGGTACAGCGGCATATCCAGAGAAGCAGCGGCTGCACGGCAGGCGGCAATGGACACGGCCAGAATGGCGTTTGCGCCCAGATTGGATTTATCTTTGGTGCCGTCGGCCTTGATCATGGCAGCGTCGATGGCGTAGATGTCGGAGGCATCCATGCCCACAACAGCATCAGCAATGACGGTGTTGATGTTCTCAACAGCCTTGGTCACGCCCTTGCCCAGATAGCGGCCCTTGTCGCCGTCCCGCAGCTCCAGAGCTTCAAACTCACCAGTGGATGCGCCGGAAGGTGCGCAGCCGCGTGCCACAGTGCCGTCGGCCAGAGTGATCTCCGCTTCCACGGTGGGGTTGCCGCGGGAGTCCAGGATCTCGCGGCCTACAACAGATTCAATTTCCAGATAGTTCATCTCGAAAACCTCCTGAATATCATTTCCTTCCCTGTGCTGCCCGGGGCGGGCAGACGGGTGACGGCCAATTAGGACAGTTATACCTAACTAACCAATAGTATCCTACCACGCTTTCCGACCCGGTGCAAGAGCCGATGCGCATGTTTGTGGATGTAAACTTTTTAAGGGGCAAAAACGGCAGCTGATGGGGCAGAACATCCCGGCAAAGCAGGAAACAGCTGGTCTTTACAGTCTGCCCACTGGCAGCAGCGGGGATGCATCATGCCTGACATGTGAATTTCATATGGCAGATATACTAAAATTTTTCTTTACTTTTTGTCAGGACGACTCTATACTGTTTTTGGCTCTAATATGTTTCTTTATGGTAGATAGAGGAGGATTTTCTATATGAATAAGGATCTGACGGTCGGCAAGCCGTCACAGGTTTTGTGGCAGTTCTGCCTGCCCATGTTCGGCAGCATCATCTTCCAGCAGCTGTACAACATTGCCGACAGCCTTGTTGCAGGCAAGTTCATCGGCGAGAATGCACTGGCTGCTGTGGGCAACAGCTACGAGATCACCCTGATCTTCATTGCATTTGCCTTTGGCTGCAACATTGGCTGCTCGGTCATCGTGTCCCGCTACTTTGGCGCAAAGGACTACGATGAGATGAAGACTTCGGTCTACACTTCCCTGATCGGCTCTGCCGTGCTGTGCGCCGTTCTGATGCTGATCGGCCTTGTGGGCTGCCACAGCCTGCTGGAGCTCATCAACACCCCGGAGGAGATCCTTGCGGATTCTTCGCTGTATCTGGATATCTACGTTCTGGGCCTGCCCTTCATGTTCTTCTACAACATCGCCACCGGCATCTTCTCCGCTCTGGGCGACAGCAAAACGCCCTTCTATTTTCTGGCAGTCTCGTCCCTGTCCAACATCGGCGTGGACATCCTGTTCGTGGCCGGTCTCAAGATGGGCGTAGCCGGTGTGGCATGGGCCACCTTCCTGTGTCAGGGTGTGAGCTGCGTGCTGGCCATGGTGGTGGTGTTCCGCCGCATCAGCGCCTTCAAATCCAAGAACAAGGTCGTGCTGTTCTCCTGGAACATGCTGGGCAAGGTGGCCGTGGTGGCCATCCCCAGCATCCTGCAGCAGAGCTTCGTCTCTGTGGGCAACATCATCCTGCAGAGCGTCATCAACACCTTTGGTGCCAGCGTCATTGCAGGCTACTCTGCAGCCGTCAAGCTGAACAACATGGTCATCACTTCCTTCACCACGCTGGGCAACGGCATCTCCAACTACACCTCCCAGAACATGGGCGCGGGCAAGATGGACCGTGTGCACAAGGGCTTTGGCGCAGGCCGCAATCTGGTGTGGATCATCTGCGTGCCCATCGTGCTCCTGTACTTCTTCTTCGGCCGCTTCCTGCTGCTGCTGTTCATGAATGACCCGCAGGGTCCGGCCATCGACACCGGTATGCTGTTCCTGCGCATCCTGTCTCCCTTCTATTTTGTGGTGTCGCTCAAGCTGGTCACTGACGGCATCCTGCGCGGCTGCGGCATGATGGTGCGCTTTATGATCGCCACCTTCTCCGACCTGATCCTGCGCGTGGGCATCGCCATTGTGCTGAGCAGCACTGCTCTGGGCAGCACGGGCATCTGGATGGCATGGCCCGTTGGCTGGTGCATCGGCACCGGCCTGTCGCTGGTGTTCTACTTCACCGCCATCCGCAAGGTCCTTGCAGAGTCTCCGGCCAAAGCGGAAGCAGAGGGCAAAGCTGCCGAGGCACGTGCAGAGGCCGAGTTCGCCGCAGATGCCGAAATGGAGACCCTGTAACCCTTTTGCAACTTGTGAATTGTGTTCACCTGACACACAAACAAAATGAAGCAGTTGAAATAGTGCACAAAACAGACCCATTGCTTTTGGCTATTTTGGCGACAAAGTCCACAAAATGCCCCTGAAAGTATGGACGGTTTGTGAATTGCGGATTTTGGCTCACAGGTCTATAATATTGATAACGAAGCAAGGTCGCTTTGAGGGAAAGAGGGCCTTGCTTCCGTTTTTATACTGAAGCACGAATGCTCCTAAGGAGGATATTCACTATGAAAAAGATGATTTCTCGTCGTAATTTTCTGGCCGCTGCAGGCGTTGTTGCTGCAGCCGGCGTTCTGACTGCATGCGGCGGTTCTTCCAACAGCACTGCTGCTTCCGCCTCTACCGCAGCTTCCACTGCTTCTGGTGACACCATCAAGGTGGGCGTTCTTGGACCTCTGACCGGTGATGTTTCCGTTTACGGTCAGGCCGTTGTCAACGGCGCTACCCTGTACCTGAAGCAGGTCAACGAAAAGGGCGGCATCAACGGCAAGCAGCTGGAGATCATCACCATGGATGAGCAGGGCGATGCAACTCAGGCTGTTACCTGCTTCACCAAGATGTGCGATCAGGGCATCACCGCTCTGGTGGGCGACGTTACCACCACCCCGACTCTGGCAGTTGCTGCCGAGAGCGCAGACTACAACATGCCCATGGTCACCGCTTCCGCTACCGCTGAGGCTGTCACCTACGATGCCGAGACCGACACCGTGAACGAGAATGTGTTCCGCGCAACCTTCACCGACCCGTTCCAGGGCATCAAGATGGCTGACTACGCTTACCAGCGGTTGGGCTACACCAAGGCAGCCGTCATCTTCCAGAAGGGCGCTGACTACAACGAGGGTCTGGCAGAGAACTTCGTCAACGAGTTCGAGAGCCTGGGCGGCACCATCGTCGATCAGGAGACCTACTCTGAGGGCGATGTGGACTACAAGACCCAGCTGACCACCATTCTGGGCAAGGCTCCTGAAGTGGTGTTCTGCCCCAACTACTATCAGGAAGTCGGTCAGATCCTGGCTCAGGCTGAGAGCATCGGTCTGGCAGTTCCCTTCCTGGGCGGCGACGGCTGGGATGGTCTGGAAGGCTATGCAACTGCCGACCAGCTGAAGGATGCCTACTTCTGCGCAAACTACGCAAAGGGCTCCAACCCCGACTTTGAGGATGCCTACAAGGCTGAGTACGGTGAGGAGTACCCCAACGGCTTCGCTCCTCTGGGCTACGATGCTGCCATGACCGTTGTCTACGGCATTCAGGCTGCTGAGGATGCCGGCCTGACCGCTGGTGATGACGACTATAAGCAGGCCGTCATCGATGCTATCGCAGGCGGCACCATCGATGGCATCACCGGCACCTTCACCTTCGATGAGCACCACAACCCCGTCAAGCAGACTGCTATCCTGTGCTTCGACGGTGCAACCCCCGTTCTGAAGGAAATGTTCTGATCTGCTTTGATCCTGCGCACCGGTGTGCGGCATAAAGGCAGCACTCAGAAATAAAAGACCCATTGCGGAGACCGCCGGAACAGGTTTTGCTCGGCCGTCTCCGCTTTTTTGGTAAAAAAGTGCATTCCCCAAAAGGCGTGCAAACGCCGCAAAGAAAGGAAGTATCAGTCCATGACAGTGTTTTTTAGCCAGCTGATCAACGGCTTGTCCCTTGGCAGCATCTATGCACTGATCGCACTGGGTTACAGCATGGTGTACGGCATCATCCTGCTGCTGAACTTTGCCCATGGCGATGTCATTATGGTTGGTGCGTACATGTCCTGGTTCGTGATGAATCAGCTGGGCCTTGGCCCGGTCACTGCTGTGTGCGCCACCATCATTACCTGCACGCTGCTGGGCGTTGTGATCGAGAAGATCGCCTACACCCCGCTGCGCAGCGCACCCCGTATCTCCCTGCTGATCACGGCAATCGGCGTGTCCTTCTTCCTGGAGTACACTGCAGAGCTGATCCTTGGTTCCGGTGCAAAGGTCATTCCGGCCTACTACACCAACCAGACCTTCCGCATCGGCTCTGTGCCGCTGGGCCTCACCTCTGTCATCACCCTGCTGGTCACGGTGCTGTCCATGCTGGTGCTCACCTTCCTTGTGCAGAAGACCAAGCTCGGCAAGGCCATGCGTGCCGTGTCTGAGGATATGGACGCTGCCCGCCTGATGGGCATTAACGTCAACAGCACCATTTCCTTTACCTTTGCGGTGGGTTCCGCTCTGGCCGGTATCGGCTCGGTGCTGTACTGCTGCAGCTACCCGCAGGCGACCCCCACCATGGGCTCCATGCTGGGCCTGAAGGCCTTCGTTGCAGCCGTTCTGGGCGGCATCGGCTCCATTCCCGGTGCCATGATCGGCGGCATCGCCATCGGCCTGTGCGAGTGCTTTGTTTCCGCCATCGGCCTTTCCGCATGGAAGGATGCCGTCACGTTTGCGATCCTGATCATCGTGCTGCTGGTCAAGCCCACCGGCTTCCTTGGCCGCAAGGTTCAGGAAAAGGTGTAAGGAGGGCATGAAGATGAATACCAAACGCAAAACGCTCAAAATGCCCGTGCGCTACCTGATGAATACGGTGCTGGTGGCGCTGCTGTTCCTGGGGCTTTCCTACCTGACCGGGAATCTGCTTTCCACCTATCAGAACAAGGTGCTGATGACCGTGGGCATCAACATCATCCTGGCCGTGTCTTTGAACGTGGCCACCGGTTATCTGGGCCAGCTGCCGCTGGGCCATGCCGGTTTCATGGCTGTGGGTGCTTACACCTGCGCGCTGTTCACCAAGTACAGCCCCCTGCCCAGCGGCATCTCCTTTGCCATTGGTCTGGTGCTGGCCTGCATCATGGCGGGCCTGTTCGGTGTGCTGATCGGCATCCCCGCTCTGCGCCTGACCGGTGACTATCTGGCCATCCTGACGCTGGGCTTCGGCGAGATCATCCGCATCACGCTGAACAACATCGACGATGTGCTGGGTTACAGCCTGTTCTACGGCTCCAAGGGCCTGAAGAACATCCCCAAGTATTCCCATTTCAGCAATGTGTTCCTGTGCGTGGTCATCACCTGCTTTCTGATCCACACCATGATGAAGAGCCGCCACGGCCGCGCCGTCCTCGCCATCCGCGACAACGAGATCGCGGCCGAGAGCTGCGGCATCCAGACCACCTACTATAAGGTCATGGCCTTTGCCTTCTCTGCGGCCTTCGCCGGTCTGGCCGGTGGTCTGTACGCCTGCTACATCGGCGTTCTGAACCCCTCGACCTTCGGCTTCATGAAGTCCATCGAGATCCTGGTCATGGTCGTTCTGGGCGGCATGGGCTCCATGCTGGGTTCCATCCTCTCGGCAACGGTGCTGACCATCCTGCCCGAAGCGACCCGCAGCTTTGACAGCTACCGCATGGTCATCTACTCGCTGGTGCTGATCCTGATGATGATCTTCCGCCCCGGCGGACTGCTGGGCAGCTACGACTTCTCCGTGAGCCGCATCGTGGAGAAGGTCCTGAACGGGGAACTGTTCCGCAAGAAGAACAAGGAGGGTGCAGACCATGAGTGAGTTCCAGACGAGACTGAACAGCGTCCCCTCCGGCGGTTTCCTGACCGACCGCGACAAGGACAAAAAGCCCATCCTCGACGTGCGCGAGCTGGGCATCGACTTCGGCGGCCTGACCGCAGTGGACGGCTTCAACCTGATGATCGGCCGCAACGAGATCACCGGCCTCATCGGCCCCAACGGTGCCGGTAAGACCACCGTTTTCAACCTGCTGACCAACGTGTACCAGCCCACCCGCGGCTCCATCCTGATCGACGGGATGCCCACGGCAGGCAAGAAGACCTATCAGGTCAACCGGATGGGCGTAGCCCGCACCTTCCAGAACATCCGCCTGTTCAAGGAGCTGTCGGTCATCGACAACATCAAGGTCGGCCTGCATGAGTCCATGAAGTACAACCTGGCCTCCTCCCTGATCCGTCTGCCCAACTACTGGAAGGAAGAAAAAAAGTGCACCGAGCGGGCACTGGAGCTGCTGGATATCTTCCACATGGCCGACCTGGCCAACACCCCGGCGGGCAGCCTGCCCTATGGTGCACAGCGCCGGTTGGAGATCATGCGCGCACTGGCCACCAGCCCGAAGCTGCTGCTTCTGGACGAGCCTGCTGCCGGTATGAACCCCTCCGAGACCGCTGAACTGACCGAGACCATCCGCCGCATCCGCGACGAATTCGACATTGCCGTGCTGCTGATCGAGCACGACATGAGCCTGGTCATGGGGATCTGCGAGGGCATCGCGGTGCTGAACTTTGGCCGCATCATCGCCAAGGGCACCCCGGATGAGATCCGCAACAACCCGCAGGTCGTTGAGGCCTATCTGGGCAAGAAGGAGGGCTGACCGATGGCAGATTCTATGCTGAAAGTGGAGAACATCAACGTCTATTACGGCAACATCCACGCTGTCAAGGACATTTCGTTTGAGGTCCACGAAGGGGAGATCGTGACCCTGATCGGTGCCAACGGTGCCGGTAAGTCCACCACCCTGAAGACCATTTCCGGCCTGCTCCACCCGAAGACGGGCGATGTCCTGTACAAGGGCAAGAGCATCAAGGGCGTCCGTGCCCACAAGATCGTGGAGGCCGGTCTGGCCCATGTGCCGGAGGGACGCCACGTCTTCCTGCACATGACCGTGGAGGAAAATCTGGAAATGGGCGGCTACACCCAGCCTGCCTCCACCATCGGCCCCAACAAGGAAAAGGTCTTTGAACTGTTCCCTCGCCTGAAGGAGCGCCGCAAACAGCTGGCGGGCACCATGTCCGGCGGTGAGCAGCAGATGCTGGCCATGGGCCGTGCGCTGATGAGCAACGCCTCCATGCTGATGCTGGATGAGCCGTCCATGGGCCTGTCGCCTCTGCTGGTGCAGGAGATCTTCGACATCATCCGGAACATCCACGAGGAGGGTATGACCATCCTGCTGGTCGAGCAGAACGCCAAGCAGGCCTTGAAGATCAGTGACCGCGCTTACCTGATGAACACCGGCAAGATCGTCGTGGCCGGTACCGGCGACGACTTCCTGAAGGGCGACGTGCTGACCAGCGTTTACCTGGGCGGCAAAAAGGAGTGACCCGCTATGAAACTGGAAAATATCAAACTGAACCTGGACACCGAACTGGTGTTGAACGTGGGCGACCCCATTGGCAAGACCAATGCGCCCCGCTGCTACAATAAGCTGTTTGAGCGGTTGCATATGAACGCCATCATGCTGCCCTGCGAGATCAAGAAGGGCGAGCTGCCCAAGCTGTTGGATGCCTGCCGCCTGATGGGTATTCACTACCTCTGCCCCACAATGCCCCATAAGAGCGACTTCGTGGATCTGCTGGACGATGTGGACGAGACTTCCAAGCTGTTCCACTCGGTCAACGCCATCCGTCTGGATGAAAACGGCAGCCACGGTTCCGGCATGGACGGCAAGGGCGCTGTCAAGGCCATGGAGGAGGGCGGTGCCAAGCTGAACGGC